>Ga0187852_1000717_pt1 | contig 35190 bp, 30 predicted proteins | sample June2016WEW_6_40_FD_134511 | JGI IMG/M metagenome (GOLD analysis project Ga0187852, IMG submission 134511) | Peatland microbial communities from SPRUCE experiment site at the Marcell Experimental Forest, Minnesota, USA - June2016WEW_6_40 | ecosystem: Environmental > Terrestrial > Soil > Wetlands...
AGCTCCGGGTCGGCGACACGTCGAGCACTCACATGGCCATGCCAGAAGCGATCGGTTGGGAGGACATCGACACCTTCAAGATCACTGGCACTCGGAGCGTTGAGTACGACGACCTCGACCTGGACGCGTACTTGGCCCAGCTCGGTGTGAAACGCGCCGAGCTGACGCTCGAGAACATGAAGTCCCGACGCGTGTCAATCCGCTTCAGTCGTTCCAGCGAGTTCGACGCGCGGTGGACATTGCACCAATGTCTCGTCAGCGAGCAGCGGCTCGATTCGAGCTTCTACGTTCTTATCGAAGGTCGTTGGTTTTCCGTCAGCGACTCGCTGGTCTCGGAGGTCGACTCGTTTGCCGCTTCCATTTCGCCCGGTTCTCTGCCGTTGCTTGACGCCCGTCCGGGAGAAACCGAGCGCGAGTACAACACGAGGCTCGCTGACTCCGATGAATCACGGTTCCTACTGCTGGACGCGCAGGTGAAGCGACCAGGCGGAGCGTCGAGCGGGATCGAACTCTGCGACGTTCTCGCCTCTAACGGTGAACTGGTTCACGTCAAACGAAAGTCACGATCGTCGACACTCAGCCACCTGTTCGCGCAGGGCATCGTCTCCGCGACGACGCTCCTTCAGGATGGGTACTTCCGTGACCAGATCAGGGCCGTTATCAATCAGACCGCAAGCGCGGTGTCGAAATCCCAGTGGCTCAGCCTTGTACCCGAGTCCGTAGAACACGTGGATCGCTCGAGGTATGCAGTCTCGTACATCGTGATCGCGAACTCGTCCCGGCATGGGAACGATTGGCTCCCGTTCTTCAGCAAGTTGAATTTGATGCAAAGCGGACGCCAACTCAGCAACATGGGCTTCGCTCTTCACCTGAACCGTGTGAGCGTGACAACGCAGGACGGCTAGGCCACACCAATTCGTACGAACGTGCTTTAGGTTTCACTCAGCCGAAGCGCTAGAAGCTGCTCGTGCCAGCAGCGCCTCCCGCCCTTCTCGTACTACTGGTACCTCCTTGAAGGCCGGCGCGGGCGCCTCCAACACGCTGCCAACGTAGGCGGCATAGTTGCGGAGCCCGGATCATCGGGAAGTGACCCCGTTGAGAACTACTGGGTGACGTCCAGTCGGTCGAGCCAGCAGGTGAGTCGTAAAGTCAGGATCGTGATGATTAGTCACCTCAACGTCCGAGTCGCCTGGCACGACAACCGGTGGAGCGGCTGCGTGTGTCGGAGTCCCTCAGCTAACTCATTCTGTGTCGATCTCGATCGCATTCGTGAAGCGCGAAACGAGCAGGCGGAGGAGGCTGTCGCTGGGCAACCTTTTGGGACACTCGGTGCCAATGAACTCCCACCGTGCATTGCCGAGAGCGCAGCATTCATGAACGACAGTGAATGGTGGAGGGTGGTCGAGCATCCTTACCAGAGCATCACTCGAGCTGCCTCGACTCACGGTCACCTCCGGCCGACGCGCGTAGAGGTACCTGCTTACTCAACCTTCGCGGTGCCGTTTCTGTGGATGCTGCGCGAGAGTCAGGAGCGGATTGACGACTCTCTTCCGGTGGAGCTTCCTCCTGACGAGGAGCCACCCTTCCACTCGCCGTGGGTCTTCTCGGCGGCGAGACAGGAGGCGCTTGGTCAGCTTTTCTTCGGGCGGTTGACCGAAGGACGTTCTCTTATCACCTTCTACACGAAGAGTGGGCATCCGCTCGGCGACAAAATTAATCGTCTTGTTGTCGGCATCGGGAGGATAGACGCGGTCGGCCCACCTCTTTACTACGAAGCGGGAAGTGGGCCCGTCTACCCGTTGTGGGATCGAATAATTCGTCACTCGCTGCGACCGGACGGTCACGACGGGTTCATCCTCCCGTACCACGACTACCTGGAACCCACGGGAGATCCTGTTGAAGATGCGCGCCGCGTCGATCTGCTGACGGAGATTGCCGTTGTCCCGGAGCCGAGCCATATAATGGCGTTTTCCTACGCGGGAGAGCTTTCCACTCCGGACATCACTTTGTCCACGCTTGTGCGCGCCCTCGAATCGGTCCGAAGGATCCGGCAGCACGGTATATCGAAGGGGCCGTGGGAACGTCGGGAGGAGTGGATCAATGCTGAAATTGCCTCTGCTTGGTCTGATCGCGGTGCCTTTCCTGGAACCGGGGCCACTCTTGAGGCACTCGGTCTCCGACTTGGAACGGCCCTCGTCTTGGAGCTGATGGTTCGTGGAGCGATCACGAACGACACAGATCCTTGGCCCGTGATTAGTCCAATTCTGGAAGGTCGCTGTCAACCTCCTCAGTCTGTTTACGCCGCGGACGTCGCAGTCGTCGCGAAGACCTGGACAGCACTAACAGACGATCAGAGGGCGCTGCTCCACTTGCTATCGCGGTTCGCTCTCAGTCCGGCGCAAGCCAAGCGTTGGTTTGATCGCCGCATGCGACAGGGCACCGTGCGAGCACCTGTGGACGAGTTGCAGATTCTCGCGAATCCGTACCGCATCGCCGAACTCGACCTTGGCGACGCCAAGGAGCATCCGGTAGGTCTCGGCGTGATCGATCGGGGCCTGCTACCGGATGCAACCATCCTCGCCAAGCACCCAGTGCCGCCGCCCTCAGCTCTCGAATCTCCGCTCGACGAGCGCCGGGTTCGAGCGACGATCGTAACGGTGTTGCGGCGGGCCGCTGAGGAGGGCGACGCCCTCCTGAGCGAGGACGACGCACTCACCCGAATAGGCGAACTTGACCTTGAACGCCCCTGTGTGGTGCCGACCGCATGGGTCGGCGCGCATGTGTCAGAACTCGCCGACGAGGTAGAACGCCTCGACGTGTTCGTTAATCCTGACCAGGGAACCCACATTTCGTGCCTGCAGCTGGTCGAACTCAAGACGTTGGAGGACAAGCTTCGAAGCGTCCTAGCCAAGCGAGCTCAGCGTGACGTTGCATCACTTGCAGAGGATTGGGCCCGCCTCCTAACACTGGCGCTCGGTGAGGGCGACTCCCAGCTCGCCGAGACGGACGAGCGGAGCCGCCAAGCGACGACCGAGCAGGCGAGCGCTCTTGAGGCCCTGACGACTAGGCGCCTCTCGGTCCTTGTCGGACGCGCCGGGACGGGCAAGACGACAGTCCTCGGCGCTCTATTGAAGTCCGACCGCCTCGCCAAGGACGGCATTCTCTTTCTTGCTCCCACCGGCAAGGCGCGGGTACGTCTCGGCCAGAAGACGGGCGCGACGGCTATGACCGTTGCGCAGTTCCTTTACCAGCTCGGCCGTTACGACGGCGTCCGCCAACGCCCATTGGTCACCGGGACAGACCTCTATCGAAAGGAACGCACCGTTGTCATCGACGAGTGCTCGATGCTCACCCTGGAAGATCTCGCCGCCGTACTGTTCGCGCTCGACATGGCACATGTCGAGCGCCTCATTCTTGTCGGAGACCCCAATCAACTTCCCCCCATCGGAGTCGGTCGGCCCTTTGCTGATCTTGTCGAGTATCTCGATGAGGCTCGGGCTAGCGGCGATCATGTGGCGGGCGCCCTCGCCAGACTAACCACGGAACTTCGCACGACAGCCGGAGCACCTTCGGATGCGCTCCGGTTGGCCTCCTGGTACACACGTGAGCTACAGCCCATCGACGCGGACAGGGTGCTCAGCGACCTGGAGCTGGGCGGGTCATTCAACGATCTCCAGCTTGAGTTCTGGGAGACGCCTGATGGGCTTCGGTCGAAGCTCAGCGAACTGTTCGTCACATCCTTCCGGATGGCCGATTCGGACGACCTTGAGAGCTTCAACATCAACGCCCTCGGGCTTACCAAGGAGGGTTGGGTGCCCTATGACGATCACGATGGTGCCGAGCGATTCCAGATTCTGTCACCGGTCCGTGGCCATCCTCACGGAGTCCACGACGTCAATCGCTGGGTTCAGCGAACCTTTCGCGCCGACACACTGCGCGCAGCGCGCCAACCGTGGGGCGTGAAGCTCGGGGATGAGGAGATCGTCTGGGGTGACAAGGTCATACTGGTGAGAAACGGGCGCACGTCCGGGTGGGACGGTCGCCACAAACAACGAGTCGAGGAGTACCTTGCAAATGGCGAGCTCGGAGTCGCCGCTCCGGCGCCGAAGGCACTCAAGAACTCACTTAACGTAGCCTTCGCCAATCGTCCGGATGTTCGCTTCGCCTATCGGAAGTCACAGTTTGCTGGTGGGGACAGTCCGCTCGAACTTGCGTACGCGTTGACGGTACATAAGGCGCAGGGGAGCGAGTTCGGTGTCGTCTACGTGATTCTGCCCAAACAGACACGTCTCATGACTCGGGAGCTGCTTTACACGGCTCTCACGCGATCCCGCGATCGCCTTGTGCTCCTCATAGAAGGAACCGACCCGACCTTTCTCTATGACCTCACCCGGCCCGAGCGATCTGAGACTGCGCGTCGTAACTCGAACCTCTTCGTGGGCGGCGTTCGCCGCGATTATGAGCACGTCCCCTACGCCGAGCATCTGGTCCATCGCACCATCCGGGGTGAGTTGGTGCGTAGCAAGTCTGAGCTGGTGATAGCGAACTACCTACATGCTGAGGGTTTGAACTACCAGTACGAACGGCCCTTGGAGGGAACAGCGGCACCCGGCCGCCTGCGGCCCGACTTCACATTTGTCGACGATGCTGGCGACGTGTTGTTGTGGGAGCACCTAGGCATGCTGGCCCGGCCTGACTACCGGCGGTCTTGGGACTGGAAGAAGGCGTGGTACGAAGCCAACGGGTTCCGGGAAGGAGTCAACCTCTTCACGACCACCGAAAACGAGGGGCTCGACGCCACGCTGATTGTGGACGTGGCGGCGAGAGTCAAGTCGGCCTTGGCTTGACGCTGCTGGAAAGAGCTCAGTTCGTCATCAACTGCGGCATCACGCAGTCGTAGCTCCGAGCCTTCGCAAGGTGGCTAGAACATTCGTGTGTCGAAACTGGCGTCTGTCCGTCTTAGAGTCACCAGACGCTTTCAAACCGATTCGGTAGAGAGGCACTCCTGAGGCAAAGCTATCCTCGTTGTCACGGGACATTTCTGAGGGAAGCATTGGGAAGCGAGATGGAGTCGACGGAAGAATTCCAGGTAGGTCAGGTTGTCGCGCTTCGCGCTGACCTGACACGACGGGGCCCGATAGTCGCGGAACTTCCGCAGGTAGAAGGTCGCCGCCGCTACCGCGTTTTCCATTCAGCAGCCGTCGTTCGCGACTACTTCGAGGATCAGTTGGTTCGTGCTGCGATTGAAGCCCCAGACTTGTTGGAACGATCCCTCCTCGATCGAAAGCTGCTCGACCCGGCTACGCTCCGGGCGGGGCTTGTGGCGACTCGCCTCGCGAACCCCCAACTCGATCACATCTACGCGCTCCGCGCGGCGCGCATCCAGTACATTCCTTTCCAGTTCAAGCCCGTGCTCAGGATCCTCAGAGCCGACAGACCACGTCTGCTGCTTGCCGATGACGTCGGGGTCGGCAAGACAATCGAAGCCGGCCTGATCATGAAGGAGCTCGAGACCCGCCAGTCTGTTGAGCGCGTCCTCGTTCTTTGCCCGAAGGCTCTCACCACGAAGTGGCGTAAGGAGATGCGGCGCTTCGACGAGGACTTCCGCGTCCTTTCCCCTGCGAATCTGCGATACTGCCTCGACGAAGTGCACCTCGACGGTGAATGGCCGGTTGAGTACGCGAGGTCCATAGTGCACTACGAGCTATTCCGTCTGGAGCAGTACCTGGTTGGTGATGCCAACTCTCCGGGCCTGTTGGAACTGGATCCGCCACCTAGATTCGACCTCGTGATCGCTGACGAGGCGCATCACCTGCGAACTCCGGGTACTGGGTCACACCGACTCATTCAGCATCTTGGCGAGTTAACCGAGGCCCTCATATTGATGACCGCAACGCCAGTGCAGCTTCACGCCGATGATCTCTTCGTGCTCCTCAATGTACTTCGCCCGGACCTCTTTCCCGATAAGTCCGTCTTCGCAGATGTCATCGAGCCGAATCGACACATCACTCGGGCCATGCGTTTGCTCAGGTCCGGTCAGTACGCAGGTGTCGATTGGCAGCGCGAGGCAAGCGATGCGCTGCGAACGGCCGCGAGCACGTCGTGGGGGCGCAGCGTTCTCCGGGAGGATCCCCGTTACGAGGCCGTCATGGCCCTCATGGACAGACCGATACCTATAAGCGACGAAGATCGGGTGAGGTGCGTCCGTGAACTAGAAGAGCTGCACTCGCTGGCCCACCTTGTCAACCGCACTCGACGCCGCGACATCGGACGGTTTACCGTCAGAGAGCCACATACTGTTTCAGTGTCCTTCACGCCAGCTCAGCGTCGCGCTTACGACGCCCTACTTGAGTTCCGTCGCGGAGTACTGCTTGCACGTTACGATCCTCGAGTCGTTCGTCTCGTTATTGACACCTTGGAGCGGCAGGCGGCTAGTTCGATCAACGCGCTGGCGACGGCCGTAGACGAGATTCTCGACGCGAACGGATTTAACACGGCCCAGCTGACGGACGATCCTGAGGTGGAGGAGGATTCCGTCATTCTTCCGGATGGCCTCGTCGAAATGGCTGAGAGTCTTCGCCGAATCGCCAAGGCACTACCCCGCGAGGATCCGAAGTTCGAGGAACTCTTCCGAGTCGTGAAGGACACGATGTTTGACCCGGCGAGCCCTGGCAAAGTGCTTGTCTTTTCTTTCTTCCTACACACGATCGCTTACCTGCAGGAGCGGCTCTCGGACGCGGGAATCCGAGTGGGTGTCGTGACGGGTCGCGTGGATGACGCGGAACGTGAGGCACTTCGCGAGAGATTTCGATTGAATCGTTCACAGCCCGAAGCAGTCGACGTCCTGCTCTCGTCAGAGATCGGATGCGAAGGACTCGATTACGAATTCTGTGACCGGCTCGTGAACTATGACATCCCCTGGAACCCAATGCGCCTTGAGCAACGAATCGGTCGCATCGACAGGTTTGGCCAGCGTAGTGAAAAGATCCTTATCTTCAACTTCATAACGCCGGGCACAGTCGAAGAACGCATCTTTTTTCGCTGTTTTGAGCGCCTTGGCATTTTCGAGGACGCAGTGGGTGACCTCGAAGAAATCCTCGGTGAGCTGGTGCAGGATCTCACTCGTTTGGCGCTTGATACGACCCTGACTATCGAGCAGGCGGATGCTCGCTCTCACCAACTTGCCGACAATGCACTTCGTCTTGCGCATGAGCAGCGGCGATTGGAGGAGGCCAGCGGCGATCTACTTGGACTCGAAGAAGCGTTTGTTGAGGAAGTCGACGATGTCCTCGCCAGCGGAAGATACGTTGCGCCATCAGATCTTGAAGCGCTCGTTGCGTCGTTCCTTAGAGAGGACGTGATCAAGGGGGAGCTTCTTGCCGACGGTGGGCGCGTGATGCGCCTTCGTCTCTCGGACGGCAGCCGTCGGCACCTCGCTGGTCTTGCGAGACAGCAAGGGCTCGTGGGGCAGGTGGCAATCTCGTTTGTTCGAAGGTTGGAATCAGGAGGCGAAGTCCTTCTCACCTTTGATCAGGCCACCGCGCTCGACCGAAGAGATGTCGACTTCGTCACGCCGGTTCACCCACTCGCCCGACTTGCTACCGCGTATCGCCTAGATCAATCGGCGCCGCTTGTCGGGGTGTTTCGTGCGCGAAGCAACACGCTCGAAGCGGGAACGTACGTATTCGCGTGCGAAATCTGGGAGACGATTGCAGCGCGGGCCGGTATGAGCCTGGTGTGTCTGGCGTCAGGACTCGAGACTGGTGAAGTCTCGGAGAACGTGGCCGCGGCTTTGCTCAGCCTCCTCGCGGTAGCAGAGCCCTACGCCTTGGCCGAATCGCGGACGCTTGCCACGGTCCTCGAACGTTTGCACGGGCTCGACAGCACAGCGGAAGAGCGGCGGCGAAGCTCGTTGCGGGCGCTCGGAGAGGAGAACGAAGCACTGATCACTTCGCGGCTTGGGAGCCTGGAGGCGTTTTATGAGAACCGGCTGCGGCGTGTGCGCCGGGACCTGGAGGAAGCGACTGAGCAGAGAATCATCCGAATGCGAAACTCGGAGCTTGGCCGAATCGAGGCTGAATACGAGGCGCGAAGATTGGCTCTAGAGCGAGCCCGGGACATCGAGATCGTGACGAGACGAGTTGCCGCAGGAGTCGTCGAGGTTGTTCGTGGCTAGCGATTACGAGGCGATCCGATATTCGAATATCCGTAAGTACGGGGAGGAAACGGCGCATCTAGCGTTCTTGGCGGACCTGTACCCGGATCGTACCCACTTCATATTTGAGCTCATTCAGAACGCCGAGGACGCGGAAGCGACGGTGCTGTCGTTCCATCTGCGACTAGACCGTTTGGAGGTGAGCCACGACGGTCGACCTTTTACCGCCGCCGATGTGATCGGTATTTGTGGCGTTGTGGCTGGTACGAAGAAGGACAAACTCAATCAAATCGGAAAATTCGGGGTCGGATTCAAATCAGTCTACGCATACACGCGGTCACCCGAAGTGCACTGCCGCGATGAGCACTTCACCATCCGGGATTACATCCGTCCTTTTGCGTCGCCCTCGCCGGACGGTTTAAGACCCGACGAAACGCGCTTCGTGTTTCCGTTCGATCGGCCTAACCGTCCACCTGAAGTGGCCATCAAAGAGATTGCGGCGGCGTTGCAGCGGCTTGAGCTGCGCACCATCCTGTTTCTCAGGAATGTACAACGTATCGAGGTTGAGGGAAGCTCAGTCGACCCCGCGACCCTGGAACGAACACGGGAAGGCCTCACCGTCACGCTCTGCGAGAAGGGGAATGGACGACTACTCACCGAAAAGTGGTCTGTCTGGTCTCGATGCGTCGATCCTACTCAGCCGGATCTCCGGGTCGAGTGCGCGTTCCTACATTCGTCTGACTCTGATAAGCCGGGACTGCGGGCGGTTGAGCGCTCGCCGCTGATAGCGTTCTTCGCGACAGCGAAAGAGACGCACCTGGGATTCCTTATCCAGGGCCCGTATCGGACTACGCCGGGGCGGGACAACGTTCCCGAAGGTGACGACTGGAACCGTCGTCTTGTTGCCGAGACCGCGCTTCTGTTGCGAGACGTGCTGGGGGAGTTACGCGATGGGAGAAGACTCAATGCGGCTGTTCTCGCGAGTCTGCCGATTTCGGCCCTCTACTTCGGAGCAGGGACTATGTTTCGTCCCCTCTTTGAAGCCTCGCGCATCGCGTTCCAGGAGTTGGAGTTGCTTCCGTCTGGCGAGCGTTACGTGCGCTCAGTGAGGGCAAAGTTGGCGCGCAGCGGCGATCTGCGAGAATTGCTCGATCCCGAACAGTTAGGCGCGCTTTGTGCTGAGGGCGCTCCGCTGTACTGGTTGGCGTCAGACATCACAGTCGACCGGTTCCCCGCCCTCTGGAACTACTTGAGAGACGACCTCGGCATCGAGGTGCTCGAGCCAGAAGGCGTCGTCGGGCGTATGACACAGATGTTTCTTGAGGGACAGACAGACGAATGGATTGCTCGTCTCTACAGTTTTCTTGAAGGGCAACCAGCGCTCTGGCGGCAACGAGACAAGCTAGGCAATCCCGGAGTGGCCCGACGTAAGCCGATTATCCGTCTTGAAGACGGCAGTCAGGTCCTCCCGTTCGACGCGTCAGGACGGCCTGTGGTTTACTTGCCCTCAGAGATTCAAACGCCGGGAATGAAGATTGTGAGGAGCTCGATCGCGCAGGATCCGCGCGCCGGACCGTTCTTGGAGCGGCTGGGCCTCACTAAGCCCGACTTTGTTGCCGTGGTGATGGATCGGATCCTTCCGTGGTATCGAGAGGGCACAGATGCCCGCGAGCGCGATCACATGCGAGACATGCGGTTGATCGGCGAAGCATTGGATAAGGCGGAGGGCGTGCGCCGCACCCAGCTAGCAATGGCCCTCTGCTCCACCCCCTTCCTGGAGGTGGAGAATGCCGCAACAGGCGTCCGCCGACTGAGTTGTCCGAGTTCGGCCTATTGGCCGAGCGCGGAACTGAGGATGTATTTCGAAGGCAATCCCGACGCTTGGTTCGCCGATCAGGCATATGACCCCTGGCACCGGCAGCTGAGCGAGCTGGGCGTTCGCTCTGTCGTCCGTGTCTCGGCAAGGAGCTTCAACAGCCGAGGTCACGTTCCGATTGTCGATGTGTTCGGCTGGCACGCTCGTGGTCTTGATCGCTTTGATCCGAACGCGGACGTGGATGGACTGGGCTTTGCCGTTCAGAATCCCCCTCTAGAGCGCTCGCTCTTCATCTGGAACGAGCTGCTGCTGCCCAATGTGCACCTCATAGCGGGACTGGTTGAGTATTCAAAGCGACGGGAATACGTAGACTCGTGGCAGTCGCATCTCATATCACCGCTGGGCAACAGCGTGATCTCAGGAGAATGGATCTACGACCGGAGTGGAGGCTGCCACGTTCCGTCGGCGGACTTGTCACTGGATGATCTCGACGAGAGTTACCAGCGCGATGATTCGTTGGCGCGGGCTCTTGGTTTGGTGACACCGGCTGTTGATGAAGCAAGCCGGGAGCTCGGTGTCCCTGCCACAGTGCTGCGGGCACTGAGCCGCGATCCGAGCCTCGTCGCAATGATCGAGGAACGTCTCGCGGCGGCGGGACCGGAGCCTGAAGATCTGCAACGAGAGGAAAGCTTTGACAGCGAGGTAGCCTTCTCTGAGGAGGTGGAGAGGGCCTTCGCCAGACCAACTTGGGAAGCGCCTGATGATCGCGATGACGTCGAAGAGGGGGAGTCCGGCGGTTTGGTCGCCAACCCTGAGCTTCGACGCGAGCGAATTCAAGAGGAGTTAGAACAGCGGCGGAGGGGGGAACCGCCCCCGGAGACCCGCTTCCGCCGTGTTACCCGGAAGGAGTGGGCGCCGAAGAATGCTGTGGCGCGAAACTTCCTGCTCGAGCAATACAGTGGACGGTGCCAGATCTGCCAGGACGGGTTCGCGAAACTCGACGGCTCGCCGTACTTCGAGAGTCTCTACCTTGTGTCATCGACAAGAGCGCGCTGGATTGATAGGCCAGGTTGCATGCTCTGTCTATGCCCCACATGCTGCGCCAAGTTTCTCTATGGCGCCATTATTGCGGATGACATCCTCGATCAGATAAGTCGGTGGCGAAGTCGACGGGAGGGCGGGAGCGGCGAACCGGGCCTGACAATCGAAATGTGTGGGTCGGAAGTGAACATTCTGTACACGGAGAAGCACTTTCTCGATTTGCAGGAGATGATTAGAGCTCAACCACTATGAGACACGTTCTTGTCTGTTGCCACTGGCTGGCACGAGCGCCGTCTGGTCCGTGATCACGGAGGACTACCAGTCCTTGGACTCGACAGGAGATTCGCACATTCAATGCCGATAGCTTCAACGCCCGAACGGGCCGGACGACCGAGCGGAGGTCTCTATGACGGAGGCCTTAGCTCGCACCCGAGCTGACAGCGATACCGTCCCTTCTCGATGAAACAGGGAGCACTCAGATCAGAACACGACGAGGCGCCGTCGACGGACCAAAGTGGCTTTGTCCCACTCGGCGAGTAGGCCATCTCAGCTCTCGACAACATGCGGTGTCGCTGAGCGCTACTTCTAGTCGAACTGGGGCGCTTCTTTGCGCCAGAAGTTACGGGTGTTAGTGCCAGGTGTACCGGATGGGGTTGGCGGAACCCGGTCTGCGATACTCGTCCGGCACCCGCTTGCCCACGTAAAGACTCTGCATCTCTTCAGGTGCCTCCTCGCCTTCGAAACCGAACCGGCCAGGCAGGGTCTCCCGACCAGGGAAGTTCTCAGCGGTGGCTTCGAGCCACCGGGTTGCGACGAAGGCTCCGACGATGAGGCCCTGACGCGCGGGAAGGATCACTTCGGAGCGCTGGGCCTTTGCGAGCCTGAGTTTCCAGGCGAAGCGCGTCGCCTCGAGCAGCGGCACGTCTGTCGCAGATCGGTTTACGCTGACGAGCAAAGCCCTATGCCGAAATACGGCAGGGGCTGCGGTGTACCGACGCACGATCTCCACAGCGTGCATAGCCCCGAATGCGGCGCTGCCGATGCCGGGGTCGTTGTTGGTGAGACCCGGGTAGGCGTCGATCAGAGCGGATTCGACCTGGAAGGCGGTCGCTGCGTCCATGCCATGGCGATGGATGACGTGGCCAACCTCCAAGCCGGCGAGGTGAATCTCGTGGATACGTTTGAGCTTGTTATCCCCTTCGTCCCCGTCGAGCTGGTGGGCCTCTTCGTGGACGTGCGCGAAGACACGGTTGCCTTGACCCTTGCCAACGTAAAAGGTCTCGCCGTTGCGAGGATCGATGAGTCGGTAAACGTAGGTCTTCAGCTTCTCTGCGACTTCTGGCGTGAACGAGGCGATCTCGTCGGGCATGCGTCCATAGTGCCTCGGCAGGAACTGTTACGCCAGAGGTAATGGTGACCGGTAGAAAGAGCGCTAGAGGCCTTCCGCCGCTTGACGGCGGATCTCCTTCAGCGTGACAAGCTCCCCGGTCTTCTCGTCCCGCGCGCGCCAGAAGAACCAGCCGTCTGTGCTCGGAGTCCAGTCGCCAGTCTCTCCGGGCTGCTTCACGGCAATCTTCAAGGCACCGCCAGCCGCGGAAGGCGACTTGTAGACAGTCCCGGCGTAGTTAATTCGCCCGTCCGACAGAACCTCAGCCGTATAGCGCTGCCCATGATAGGTGGCTTCGAGGATCGCTCCAACCGAGAGCCTGCCCATGTCAAGGAGCTTCTTCACTGAGATAGCCCTCTCGGATTCCTGAACATGACCGTCATCTAGAGCGCGTGTCGCAGAAGCGGGTTCGTGCTTCGCCAACGGCATTGGGTGCGGAGCGTCAAGCGGTGCTGGAAAATCGAAGACAGCACGAACCCTCGCCAGGCTTTCGCGAACCTCCGACAGCTTCAGGTCACCGGAGTGGTGGCGGACGGCAGAGACGATCTCCTTTGCAGGCTCGCTGCCACTGAACAGCAGGGTGAGGGCAGCGTGAACCTTTCGATCGATGAAGAACCCTTTCCACTGCTCCTCTATGCGCATCTCACGCATGTTGTCCTTGCTCAGAAGCTCCAGCACCGTCTTGGCACCGTCCAGGTCCTCGTCGATGCGGACCGTCCGAAAGAGCTTCTGCTCAATCGGCACCGGTGCATGTGCGTTGAAGACACGCCATTCAGCTCCGTCGGTCAACACGACCCACTGGACACCAGCCTGGGTCGCGTAGGAAATCGTCTGGTTCGCCCATTTGTGATCGGCAAGATTCGCCCCTAGATCCTTCGCCTCGACAAAGAGCCGGGGCGTTCGCTGGAGCAAGAGCGCATAATCGACCGGATTGTCGTTGGAGAGCCGCCTGTACTCGCGACACACCTCTTCGATGTCAGAGGTGTTCCACCCAAGCGAACGCAGCACCGGTTCAATCAGCGCAGCTTTCGTGTTCTCCTCACCAAGGTGCGTGTGGTGGCGTCGATAGTCATCGAGCCTTGTCGCGCAGTCCTTCAGCGTGCTGAGTAGGTCATCCACCGGCATCTCCTCTCCGCCGACAAGAGCGAAGGTAACAGAGATGAAGCCGCTCTGTACCAAGGCCGGGCGCGAAGACGGTGGGCGCAGAGGGGCTCGAACTCCGACCGCCCGGTTTCAGTCCACGAAGCCTGCAGGTGCGTAAGTTGGTGCCTGACGAGCCGAGGCGCGCGTCTGATCGGCGACGCTGAGCGCCCGGAGAACCCGGCGAATGAGCCTACAGGTGGCTTCATTGCTATCCACGTCAGGCGCGCTCGCGCTAATCACGGAGCCGAACCAGGGTGAAGTGTTCCGCCACCAACAGCTCAAACTGCCGTGTTACGTACAAACCTCTTTGCCACTCGTCGCCGAGGGCTCAAGGACAGGATTAGCTCTAATCCCACGCGACGTGCGGATCGGGAGGTGTTGTTCCCACCCAGCGTGCTGTGGCGAGTATTGACTGACGTCACGTCCACCTCAAACCATCTTCTGGCTATCGTAATTAGCTCTTCACCGACCATGCCGTTACTGCAGCTGTGCTGCGGGAACGTCATGACAACAGTGCAGCCCGACGTGCCGAGCGCCTCCAACAAGTCCCTAATTGCGCGGGGTGCTTCGCTCACCAAGCTGAAGCGCGATCTGGGTCGCTCCTCGAACGGCGGGTACCTCCCGCCTCCGCTGACGGCACCGCAGGAACCACGAGCCACAGTTTCAAGTACGTGATAGAAGCGGCTGTACTGAGCAGCGGAGTATGGAGGATCGACAAAAACGAGGTCTTCCCGTCCAATCTCCAACGATGCGATTTCGATCGCATCACCTACGACGGCCTCCCCGGGACAGTTCGCTGCTCGATTGGCGATCAATGGAAGAATCTCATAGCACGCTGCCAGGAGGTCCTTCGACCAGGACTCACGGATGAACGGCAGAGCGGTCTCGGTTGGCTGGAACGGCTGTGCCGTGTGACCGGGTGAGGCAACACAGCGAGTGGTAGCCCAGATCAATGTTGCAAGACACGTCGATCGCTTCGGCTCGTGGGCCGGGAGTACCTCTAGTAACGCGTCTGCCGTGACGGCCTGCTGAGGTGAGAAGTAGTAACCACCGTAAGAACGAGTAACGATCGAGTCCGTGCGGTCGCATAGCCGACGTCCCGACAAGACATCGGCTGGCTTGACGTTCTCCGGCTTGTACGCCATCGCTCTTCCCCACAAAGGGGACTGCTCCCGGACTTCCTCTGCTCGCTTGATCCACTCGACGGCGAGATCCTCACTGACCAATTTCCGTGTTCTGCCGATCACGGCTCTCGCCATGACCGCTGAGTACGTCTGAAGATCCACAGCGAGCACCGGCAGCTCCGTGTTCTCGGCAACATGCCAAGAGACAGCTGCTGTCCCGGCGAAGAGATCAACAAATCGATGTGCGGTGCGGGCTCGTTCAACAAGCAGGCGACCCAGTCCATTGCCAAGCATCCATCGCTTGGAGCCCATGTACTTCATGACGCGAGGCTCCACAATCCGACTAACTCCATGTTGGTCAGCGTTGTCATGCTTCGCGGAACCTCAGTCAACAACCTACGATACGACAGGTCTGACGTTGCGCTTCCATCGAGCCAAGCCCGAATATCTTGCAGGACGGCCTCGAAATCCGCCCAGCCATTAGTCAGCTCGGTAGCTGCCGGTGTTTCGTCCCATAAGCCGCGACCTTCTCCGTACGGCCCCCACCAGAATGCGAGACGATCGAACCCGATTCCGGAATCCGCAAGGAGCTGCCGCGTTGCTCCGCTTGCTACTCGGAGTAGAAGCAAGGCTCGCGCCATTACGGCGACGTGATGATCCGGTTCCCAGACTTGGCGAACTTCGCGAGCCAAGGACAAGGTTCGTGGGTCATCCGGCTCGTCGGACCGTAATAGGAATGACGTCCACAGGCCTGCTTGGGACCCTGAGTCCACGCAGGCACGAACTGCTGCTTCCACTAAGCGAGCGAATTGTGCAGCGTTTCGAAGAGTGCGCGGCCCCCTTGTGCTTCGAACCGCCCCCTCAAGTGACAACCGCAACAGGTGGCGGTCAAGTCGATCAAATGACAACGGCGGCGCAGGTTCAAGAAGGTGCCACATCTCCTCGGCAACCGACGCAGCTTCGGGCGAGGGCAAAGAAGTAAGTTGGCGAAGATACATGGGTCGGTAGCTGGCCTCGTTGCGCGCATCTCGGTCATCGCTCAAAAAGCGGAGATCGAGCCCCATGGTCAGGAGCCAGTCCGTTGCGAGTGGCTGCCACGAAGCGCCACCTGGAAGCGAGGCGATCCAGTCGGACATCGGGCGTCCCCCTGGTAGGAGCACGTTCCCTAACGCCGTGGAAGCCTGTGGCAGGCTTGCCCAAGCCTCCAGAACATCCCAGGTTGCCCTATGGGTACCCTTTTTGGTACAAAGTCGAGTTACTGCCGCATTCTGATCGATCACAAAGTGTCTGTCATTGAAGATTCCAATACCCTGTGTAGCCAAGAGGGCAATCGCGGCGCGCAGCTCTGCGTAATAGGCAAGATGCCGCGCCGCATTGGGGTCACCGTGCAAATGACAGCCGATTGCGCGGCCCAGATATGACCAGGCGTCGCAACAGTGCAGGGGCGCGGACGAGGCGATGTATTCAGCCAACTGTCGCTGCTGGACCGTGTGTCCCTTATCATCAGCCTCCAAAATGGCTATAGTTGAGACGCGGTACCGGTTCCTTGCGCCCAACCAACTGTTGCCCGGTAGGTGCCCAGCGACTCTACGCGCGCTGGTAAGAACTCCGTGAGCGGATGCGGATGCAAGCCGAGAGGCCTCTGCGGGTGTTAACGCCATGATTAGAACCTGAGCGCGTCCGCTACTTCGGCTGCGGCGTCAGCCACCACACCACCCTGCACAGCCAGATGATGCAGTAGATCACTCCTCAACTCCCGGTAGCCGGTTCCACCTCGAAAACGGGCCTTACTTGAACGTTCGGCTTCGCTCAGACCGGGAGTTCCGGATGTGCACCAGTCGTAGCTCGCAAGGCTCTGCGCCATGTCTCGCAGGAAGCGACCAACCTTTGCCCGCCGGAACATCGTGAGTCCACTGGAGATCGCAGCCTCGGATGTGCCATTACCGACTTCATCTGATTCCAATTCATCGAGTCCCAGGTTGGAAGCTGAGACGAAGCACAGGTCGTTGGCAACCGCCAGCACAGCACGGACGCCCTGGTCGGTGTTCAGGAGGCTGAACCTACCAGCAAAGGCAGCATCAGTCGGCGACGTGTTGTCTTCCTCACGGAGATTCGCGGCCCACTCGTAAGAGGTGGCAGCTATCGCATCACGTAGCTCCTGCCACAAGAGGATCACAAAGGCCGACTGTTGCGGGCGGCTCCAACCCAAGACTGGTCGGTCGGCCCCAAGAGGCGCTCCGAACAGCCCGCCAATCTTTGCCCGTCGAGATTCATACGCCTTCACGAAAGTTGCAAGTAGTGACCGAATCCACGCTGCCTGCGTGACCATCCGTACGCCACGCACGCCGAGCATGTCGATTCGCTCCTGCCACGGACTACCCGGATACGACCAGAGTGCCTCTGTGATCTCCTGGGCGCGAGTTTCTCTGTAAATTGGGTGACCCTCGAACCTCTCCAGCCAGTCCTCCGTTCGCAGCAGCGGATAGAGATCGAAGGCAAGGCTCGTATTGATCTTCTTTGGCTTAATATTGATGGTGTAGAAGAGATACGCCTGCCAGCTAATATCAAGTCCGTGGAATGCCACAACTGGGAGTGAAAATCCAGGAGCAAAATGACGATCTTCGAATGCCCAAAGCCTATGCTGACCATCGATCACTTCGATAGGAGCCAAACCCGTCGGATGCCAGTCGGGCGCTCCGAATGACAGTGGCAGAACTAGTTCAGCTCCGGCGTCATTGTCTTCTTCAACCTGAATGACATCTGAGGCGTGAACGACAGTTCCGTGCCTCTGGTCGTCCCCCTTGAGGATATTGACGACGATGGCCGTCGGTAGCCAGCCCGGCTTCTTTAGGTCATTGTATTCTCCGGACTCTCTGCGCTGATTGCTCAACGCAGACCACGGGAAGCCGTGTGACACGAAGTCGTGAATCTCTTCTGAGCGCTCAGCGTCGTGGCGGCGCTGGATGCCGAGATCGCGAGATCGTGCGATCCCTCCATGAGTGCTTCGACGGAAGATGCCCGATAACGCGCGCAGGTCGGTAGCTGGGATAGTGAAGAGGAAGAAACTCTCCGGTGGCTTGGCGCGGAAGTGCTTACTGTCGAATTCGACTTCGTTCCATTCGGGAAGCCACTGGTGGACCTTCATAGCGTGGAGTCGTCGTCGATCTTCTCCTTTTGTGTTCGGTGACATTCGAGGTCTCCCAGTCAAGTGGTGGTCGTGTTGGGGCGTAGGGCTACTCCACTAGCTGCCGATGTTAGGCCACGCCGCCTGTAGCAGGGGTAGTATCCGTGCAATTTGATGTGATGCGTCGGGTCGAGTGAATCACTACGGTGCTTCACACTTCCCTTGGACGCCTCCTACGACATCTTGTTGTCCATCTTCGCGTTCCAAGAGCCAGTAAGTACGAAGGTGGAGCCCAGGCGGTCCTCACCTGCACGTCTTCCGCCAAGAGCCCGAACGCAGCCGCGATCGTCGGTCGCAGGCACGTATCGAGATCGATGGCGTCTTCTACGCGCCCTCTACCTTCACGCTCATCAGCCGGAACGAGAAGGCCACCCACTTCGAGCTGCCGCACGAAGGCAACGGCCTGCACTATGAAGCTGACGAGGTGCTTCTGGAAGCCGCATCTGCCCATGGCGTGAGGACCAACGCTCTCATCCTGTTGCTCGCGATGAACGGTCTGAGGATCTCAGAGGCCCTCGGGGCCGACGTAGCCGACCTCGACACCGAGCGCGAACACCGGGTCCTCAGGATCACGCGAAAGGGTGGAAAGCGGGCGACGGTGCCTCTCGCCCCACGTGCTGCGGCCGCGATCGACGACTATCTCGGTGACCGAGCTGATGGCCCACTCTTCGCCACGGCCAGTGGGGGCAGACTCGACCAGGCAGTTTTGTGGTGGCTCCTCCGACGACTGGCAGCGATTGCGGTCCCGTCAAAGGCTGGGACCATCCACCCGCACGACCTGAGGCACTCCTTCGTGACACTCAGTTTGGATGCTGGTGTGAGCCGTGACGTGCACGACGCGGTGGGTCACGCCGACCCGCGTATGACGAGGCGATACGACCGAGCGCGCTACAGCCTCGACCGACATCCGACCTATCTGCTTGCAGGCTTCGTGCGCTGAGATGGGGATACCCTTCACCCCATGGGATCTCCAGTCGCGCGACGAGAGGCCAACCGTTGCAACGACACATCCCCCCAGTAGTCTTGCCTCCGGCAGACGGCGCTACCCAAACCGGCACTTCACCGTCGTCGGAGGTCACGTCGCTTGCGCCATTCAGTTCGAAGCACCTCTCGAAGCGAGTCAAGATCGCCGTTGCCTGGTTCTGATTCCCGGAACTCCTCGCTTGCCGGAAGGCGGAGTTTTCCTCGCCTGCCCGGGCGGAGGCTGGCCGCGCCTCTCAAAGCCATCGTCGAGGCGATCGGGTGCTCGAAAGCGTCTGGAGAGATAGCCGGCGCGGGACGTGGGCACCGCACGTGTCGACGTGGGGGGCGTTGGGGCAACTGGTTGGTGTATTTGTCGGGCAGGCTCCATAGAGCGACGTAGGCTCGTTAGGTCGACGGAAGGAAGTGGAGTGCTGCAGAGTCCGCGCGCTTCGCCACCGCGAGTACTGAGCCCGGTGAGGGTATCCGATCGTTCGCGCAGTAGATCGTGGCAATTTGCAGCGGCGATCTCGGTTGGAGTCGGAGTCGGCTTCTCAGTCCTGCTCATGTCCGTGGCCTTCGGCGTCTCCTACGACATTCACCATCGCCTGAACGTGCCCTTCTTTCGCGTCAGTCCCGCTGCGGTTACCGCGAGCATCGCTCGCATTGACACGATCCTCACCCTGCTCACGGCCGTCGTCGCTGCTGCCATGCTCACCGAGACCGCCGCTACGACTTTCACCGTCGGCGTCGTCCTGATGCGCTCGCGAAGGGCAGAGATCGCGATAAGGAGACAGAGCGGCGCGTTTCGGTCTCGACTGGTCGGTGAGTTCATTATCGAGATCCTGAAGCCTGCGCTCGTCGGCGGTGTAATCGGAGAGGTCGTCGGAATAGGAGCTGGGCTGCTGCTCCGACAAGTCACAGTCCTTCCCGTTCGCTTCACGCCCTTCTCTCTTCTTGCAGCTTTCCCCGCCACCGTTCTCCTGGCCGTGCTCGCTGCCCTGATCCCAGCTTGGGTTGCGGCCGGCAAGAGCCCGAACATCCTGCGCCGGGAGGGCTGAAGTGGTCGAAGTCGCTCCGCTGATCCGGATCAGGGACCTTGCTTACTCGTATCCGGGCGGTCCGGAGATACTCCGCATTCCCGCGCTCGACGTGAGCGGCCGGGGCCTCATCGCCATTACCGGCCCGAGCGGAGCAGGGAAGAGCACCTTCGTCGAGCTGCTGGCTGGCACCTTGCAGTCTGGATACCAAGGCTCCGTCGAAGTCCTCGGCTCCGAGTGGCAGGATCTTCGACGAGACGCCGATCGCCAGCGTCACCTCCGCCGTATCGGCTTCATCCCGCAGGATTTCGGACTCCTTCCGGACCGCACGCCTCGCCAAATGCTGCAACAGGATTTGACCGACTCCGGGGTTCCACCCGAGGAGTACACCGGGCGAATCGAGCGTGCACTGTGCGAAGTCGACATGGGCGACCTTGCCGATCAACGCATCGCGAGCCTGTCCGGAGGTCAGGGCCAGCGGGTCGCGATCGCCCGCATGCTGGCTCGAGATGTGGACCTCGTCATCGCCGACGAGCCGACGGCGAACCTCGATCCCGAACTTCGAAGTGTTGTGATCACACTTCTGCGCAAGCTCTCAGAGCACGTTCCTGTAGTTATCGTGACCCACGATGCAGCCGTCGCCGAAGCTTGTGACCGAACCATCATTCTTCAACCTGCGGCAACTCGGCTCGATGACAACGCTCCAGTGCGCCGATCGCGCAGACGGCTGTCGCGAGTTGTGGTCGCAATCATTGCGGTGCTGCTGGTCCTTGGCGGCTCAGGAGTGGCAATCCTGATGATTCACAACCGACCTCACGGGAAGTCGACCGTTGCCGACGAGACGCCGGGCCTCCGTCTTATGACGATCTCAGCGTCGCAGTCGTCGCCGAAGTACTCCGTGAAGGTGTCCTATCCTCAGCTGGTTTCCACACAACGGAATCCCGCCCTCACCCGCATCGACGTCGAGCTGGCCAACGCCGCCCAGGGTGTGGTGGTCAGCTTCGAGAACAGCATGTACCAGTACCAAGTACCGTCCTTTTATGCGAACGAAACATCGACACTCGACGGGACGGTCGCCACGAATCTCCTCGATCGTCAGTTCGCTTCCTTCTCCCTCGACATCGGGCAATTCAACGCCGGTGCGGTTCACCCGTTTGCCACGGTCACGACTTTCAACTTCGACGAGGCCACCGGGAAGCCAGTTCAGCTCGCAGATCTCTTTCAGCCGGGCTCAGATTGGCTGTCCGTGCTGTCCGAGGAGAGCAGAGCGCTGTTGCCAGGCATCCTTGGACGGATGACACTGCTAGAGGAACTCGGCTCCGGGACCACTCCGGAGGCCTCGAACTTCAAAGCTTGGGCCTTGTCGCCTTGGGGATTGTCGATCGAGTTTCAGGAATACCAGGTGGCGCCTTATGCGTCCGGGCAACCAACCGTTTCAATTCCCTTCAGCAGGCTGCGATCAGTTATTTTGCCTGGTGGTCCGCTTGCATCGATCGAGGCAGCTCCTCCCTTACGGTCACCACTGCTACCGGCAGTCGTCCCACCTGTCGTCAACGAGTGCATGGCCCCCGCGTCCTTTGGAGTCTCGGGTCCGGCAGCACCCCTAACGTGTGCTGGCGGTGGACTCAACGTGAACGCTTGGGGCCTCTATGGGGACTTCTCGCTCATAGAACTGGGCCGAGGAGCCACTCTGAAGGGCGTCGAACGTGCCATGTGTGCCTTTGCCAAGTCCCAGCCGTATCTCTCAGCCGCGTTTGAGATACGTGCGGAAAAGCTGTCTTCTCTGTACTATGGCTGGCGATTTGCGATAAACCCTGCGCTGCACTTCCCGAATTACTGCAACGCATGAATGGGCCCTTGACGTTGGTGACTCATGATGCGGAGTCGGATGTGTACGTTTCGCAGATCCGAGCCGGAGAGGTTACCCGCGCTTATGAGTCGATACGGGTTGGCTGAGATGCCGAGCTTGATGCTTGAGTCCGCCGCTCAGAGTCGGACACAAGCACCGTGGAACCGCGATGCGCCAAATACACATTGGTCCGGCAACCTGCGCTCGTTCCTCTCAGGAGTGCTAACAGACGCCAATGAGCTGGGTGGGGAAGTGCACACTCCCGACCGGCGGCCACTCGCTCTGCGAGGTCGGCCCGAATCAGTTTGTGAGCAACTGCGCGAACTCCTCGGTCGGCGGGTGGCTGTTCTCCCCAAGAACCTGCCGACGCCTGCGCCCGCAACACCCGGCGTTGCCGGTCCATAGGTCGTTCCGATGCAACGCTCTCGTTTTGTGGGTCTGCTGGTAGTTGGGATCGGCTTGGTCGTTGTCGGCGTTATCGGTCTTAGCCTCGAATCGACTAATCACTCCTTGTGCAGGTCAGTAATTGTCTCGGCTCTCGCGCCAAAGCAGTGCGGGACGGATGACACGATCTACGACCTGGCGATCGCAGCGCTTATCTGCGGCGCCGTGCTAGCAGTCGTCGGACTCATTCTGGCAGCGAACGCTCACCAGCCTTCGAGCCAGGCACCTATGCAGGACCCGCGCCGTCATGGCCCAGTTGCTTCGCCGGGATGGTTTCCGTCTCCGTGGCGGCCAGGTTATGAGCAGTGGTGGAATGGTTATCAGTGGACTCGTGAGTATCGGACCTCACCTCCGAGCCAATCTCCACCCCTCGGTCCTCCGCCGCCATAGCCATGTCAGCGCCTGACCGAGTCAGACCGGCCTCACAGCGCCTGGTCTTCTCGCGTCCGCGTGGCCAGCTCAGAACCCAATCGCGTCCGGGCATGCAGAACCGTACATCTGCCGCTGACGCGCCTGCTCAGGCGCTCGGACACGTCGGACAAGACGTAGCCCTCTTGAGGCAGCGCGGTGCCCGGTCAGCTACGGGCGAGGATGACGCTCCCGAGAACCAACATCGCAAGGCTGAGCACCAACAATATGGGCCTGCGGTGAGCCTGGACCCAAGCCGGCATCGCTAAGCCGAGCAACCTAAGAAACAGGTTCAGGCTCGCAACGGCGAATGTCACGATCGTGGCCGCCAGACCGATCATCACCACGAGGGAGGCGGCGTGGCCTCCGCCTTCGTAGAGAGCGTTGATCGCCTCGACGAGAGCGGCCAAGCTGGCAAGCGGCCACGGCAGAAAGAAGAGCAGCGCCTGCACCATCGCTCGGCGCTCCTTCGGATCGTCCGGGAGCTTGGCATCCGGATGCGGCCTCAGCAGCCGGAGCTCGACGGCGACGGCCACGTACAGCGTGGCGATCACGGTCGCGGACGTGCTGTAGAACTCAGGTCCGGGCACGAAGGGATGGGTCACGTCGTAACCCTCCGGATCCGGCTCACTCGACTGGCACTTCACCTGCCGAGCTCATGTGAGCCGCCGCCACCGCCTGAGCCTCCGCCAGGGATCCGAGAGGTCTACGCAGTTGCTGCACCACCTCGGAGTATTGCTCGGCTCGCCCGCCGAGGTCCCCGCAGTCCCGGCAGATGACGACCCACAGTCTCTCGTCGACGTCCCTGGGCACTCCGATGCCCTGTTGCTCAGGATCGAGAGTGAGAGGCATCGGATGCGGTTGGTGCCCTCTTGCCATCAGTAAGGAAGGCTAGACCTACTGTTCGACGGGCGCGAGCTGGGTCACGAGTCGAAGATACCGCCCGGTTGCTGCCTTTCCGTGGACCTACAAAAGTCCTGGTCGCAGATCGTTTCGAAGGCCCTAAAACTCTCGCCGAGGGGTACGGGTGCCGCTCCCGCTTCCACCTAATGCGCGTCGAACGGGTGTTCGCTACGGTAGAACCGTGGCTGACCTGTCGCCGGAGGAGGCGGAAGTCCTGCGACGGTCCATCGCGATGCTCTCGCCGCAGGCGCCGAGCGGCCTCAGCCGTGAACGGGCGCTCGCGATCCTCGGTCAACTCGTGCGGGTATTGAGGGAGTTGAGGCGGCGATAGTCCTCGGACAGCTCTGACACGGTGCGCCGGAACCGTCGTTATCCGCAGTCGTTGAAGTACGTCCACGGCGTAGCTTTCGCGCAGTTCTGACGCTGTCGTTGACGTTGCCGGCCAGCAGCCATTGCGGGATCGGGCAGTCAGCCCGTCGTCGCTCGCGCGGCCCACGCGTTCTAGAGAGGTGACCCGACCCGGTGTGCCGTGCGGTCGACGTCGACGAACGCGAACTCTCTTCCGACGGACTAGCCGTCGAGACGCAAGGACGTCCTCGCCGCACAGACGCGCGTGATCTGTCGACTCGCCGCTGACGACAACGGGATTTGCAGTTACTGGTCTCCAATCACGACGGTCCACTGCCGGATGACCCACCTCTTGACGAGGCCTTCGCGGACGTAGGGGTCGTGGGCGACGAAGTCCCTCACGACTGAGTCGTCATCGGCTCGGAACACCAGCGCTGCACCGTCGGGCGGGTTAGCGTAAGCGCCAGCGAGGACCAGCTCACCCCGTTCTTTCGCTTCCCGTGCGAGCCCGAGGTGCTCATCGCGGAACGCTCGCCGACGCTCCACGTAGTCATCGACCACCTCGTAGAAAAGCAAGTAGTACATGAGGATGACTCACTCTCTCTGTTACGGGCCGGAACGAGCTCAGTATTGTCCCGGGGGGAATATCGGTCGCATGCCTCATCTGGTGGCCACGCTGTGTGTCTGAATCACAGTGATCAGCACTCGAGTGGCGGTTGAAGGGTGTCCCATAACCGCAGCCCCCATGCGCGGTGGCAAGGCGCCCGGATCGCCGGCTGCGAGTCACGTCTCCGGCAGGACGAAGATCGTCAGGTGAAGTCTCGCGATCGCGGCCTCACCGCCGTTGTTCCTGCTCACGCAGAAGGGCACGCTCGAGTGCCTTGAGAAGGGTGCTGCGGTAGCGGACCAGGCTTCGTCGTCGGTCCCTGACGAGGACGAGAAGGACGTTGGTGGCTTCTTCCACGTTGAGGTCCGGGTGCAGCGCTCCGTGGGCCTGGAGCACCTCGGCGATCAAGGTCAGGTCCCGGGCCCGGGCTCGTTCTCCCTCCATCGCTGCCTCGCGCAACAGACTGCTACTCACACCGAAGCCCTGTCCCTGTCGGCAAAAAAGCCAACATTCGAGCCAACAAACCCGTCCCAGAGCGTCGCACGCAGTTGCACGCCGTTGCAGACGACCCGCGGTGCAGCGTTCTGGACGAGCCAGAACGCGACGACGCGGGACAATCTGACACGACCTGCGACGGTATTGAGCTACCTACGGATCAGAAGGTTGTGAATGCGGTCCAGTTTGAACATCGCATCGACGTGCTCCGAACCGTCCCTAGCCGCTGCTCGGACCCAGTCGATGCTGTTCGTGCGTGCACGACCAGAGCCCACGATCGGCCGCCACTGCAATTCTGTCTGGCTTCGACGACTCGATGATCCGCCACCTGTCGCGCCCAAACGCCGTGAACCACAAGAACGAGTCGGGTAGATCCACGCCGAGGTCATCATCGCCCGCTGTAGAGATCGAGCTCGCTCCTCCATCCCGTCTCCATCCCGTCATCGCAATCGATCGCCAGAGTCCGTCAACGTCTGTGACGTGCACTTATATCCCGAAGGTGCAGCATAGGAGCCCAGGTCAGCTGGCCTGCAAAGCCCTTGAGAAGTCTGATTTAGCGGGAAACTCGCATCCCGCGAATATCCCGCGGACGCCGCCGTCCGTGGACGTTGCTCAACGTGCGGCTAACGCGATGACCTGCCCTAATGGGTCGCGCTGATCCGTCCTCGTACGCCTGACCGCCCTTCCCAAGCGCGGAACGCAGGTTGGTCCCCCGCCGTCCGCTCCATCCACCGAAAGGGCGACTGCGAGCCCGAGCTTGTCGAGCGTAACGCCACAACTCCCAGCAGGAGCGGGTGTTGACCCCCGATCCGACTGAGGTCTGTGATACGCCGACTATGCCAGGAGAACCCGCTGCCCAACTCGCGAGTGTTCGACGTTACGGGTGGGCTCCCCTCGCCGCAGTCATGCAGAATGAATGGCAGACTGAGCACCGTGAAGGCATCTCACCGCTCCGATCTGCTGGGGTATCAGGACCTTATTTACCCCACGTTGAAGGCGGTCGCCGCTTTGGGGGGGTTGGCTCAGGCGCGCGAGATCATGAAGTGGGTACTGGGTGAAATAGGAGCCAGCGACGCCGACGTGGCAATCCCTTACGAGCACGACCCCAGGTCGGTGCTGATGAACCGCCTGGAGTGGGCCCGTTCGTAAGCCAAGCTGGGCGGAGCCCTCGACAGGCCCCAGCGAGGCGTGTACGCGCTCACTCCCTTCGGGAACGAGATCCTTTCGCAGCCTGAGGTCGCGGGCATTGAAACTGTCAGGGAAATGGATCGGAGAGTTCGGAAGAGCAAAGCCGCCTCGAGATCGAGATCACGCACACGCCTGGCGTGCCTTGAAGACGGCTAGAGGTCGCCCACTGAACCGTCCTGCGGAGGATTGTTCTCGGATGGCGCCCGCGCCGACCGGTAGAACACTCGATATCATTCGCCGCGGTCGGACTTGTCGTCCGCTGCGGCGCCTCGACCTTGTTTAATAATCCGTACGACGAGTGTTTCAAGCGAAACGCCAAACATGCTGGCGGCGTTCCCGAGCGCTCCGGCGACGGCGCTCGGCAGGCTCACCTTCACCTCTGTCGATAGACCAAAAGTGGCACGTTCGCTGTCGGCACCGACTTCTTGACTCAGCTCTGCGCCCCATCGATCCGCAAGAAGGGACCTGAACATTAGCTGGCAGTAGGGCTGCCGATGACCTATCCTGTTACTGAAGGACCCGTTTCCACGGGTGTCCTTTGTTCACCGTTACATGGTTTTGTCGTTTTCTCGGCCGCCAACCGCGCGGCGAGTTGGGGCTTTTGACTCACATAGCGAAGGACGAGCAAAGTGCCTGGATACGACCCAAGTTGCCCAAACTGCCACCGCTGCGGCAGGTGTGGCGGGGACGGAACAGTAAGAGAGACCAAGCGTGACGGCGACAAAGTGTGGCAGGAACGCGTCACGTGTCCAAAGTGCGAGGGTGTTGGTGGTGAGGTTGGTGTGGGACCCCATAACCATCGCTGATCGGCTGTTGCGAATACCGCCATTCCAAGCCACCAGGAAGTAAATGGCCCTCATTTAAGCCGTAACAGCGTCGCTGACAACGTTGGCATTTTGTGGGGTACGAAGGAGGATGATGCGTTCCACGGGAATGAACAAGGTGACGAGGGGTGGAAAGCTCGAAACCTACGGGCGCACACCCGAAGGTGAGAAGACGAAAATTAGGACGAGTGGTAGTGGTAGCAGCCGTCGCCAAGATACTTACTGGGGCGGGAAGGGTAAACCTGACGGTCCAGGGCATGGACACGAGGCGAGAGAATCCGGATTCTCCCGCAAGCCGAGTCGCTGACGCGCGCCCACTCCTCAATCCTGCACAAAGCCAGGAGCCTTCTGTCGCGCTCAGTCTGAGTTCATTTCGCATCTTGGTTGGCACCTCTAATGGCTAAGTCGAGATGACCTCTCTTACGACTACTGCTGACACCATCGAGGCTCCGCTCGTACTGGTATTGCTTGGCTCAGTCCTGATTCGGTCGCGGGCTGGCGGACTGACCGAGGTGTCGTTGATCGCCGCCCCTTTGGATGAGTGTTGGTATGCAAGGCCACGAAGTCTCGTTTTGCGTTGCACCTATTGAGCGGCGCAACGACGGCAAACCGTATTGCTCGGGGCGTGGCGAACAGCAGGGACGCTGAGCAGTGCGGTACTTTGTTCCACTCACTTCGACGGACCGCCAACAAGGCTGGAGTCGGTCAGAGGAGAAGGTACCGGGCCCAGCGAAGATCTTGCCCATGTAACAGATACATGCCGATGCCTGCGAGTCCCGTCATGAGTCCCGGAAGACGCAGGCCGGACGCTCCGTCAATGCCGAGGAGGAGTCTGTAATTCTCCGGGCTACCACCTGCGGCAGACGCCACAGTGGCGCCAAGCCGACATCCCTCATACTCCCAACGGCGGTTCCCTACCGCTTGACCTACCAGCGTAATCACGGCCGCACGCCCAATATTGCCGCAACAGAGGTGATCCACGGGTGTCAGGCGCGAGCTGATCGAGCTTTCGACGGCCACGATCAACTGCTCACGCCAGCGCTCCGCGTCGTCGTGAGTGCTGAGAAGTTCGAGCATCCGGAGACGAGCCAGGGCAATGCCCACTGAGCCATGGCACCAACTTCGCATGGCCAGACGATTGACCTGCGCCAGGCCTCTTCTCAGATCGGGCCAGTTGCGCGCCTCTGCGTCAAATAGAGCTGTTTCGAAACCAACGCCTCGCGCCGCGGCGGCGGCGTAGCGATCGTCACCGAGCGCATCGGCGAGTTCGGCTAGGGCGACGGCAATGCCGCTTGCACCGTGGGATAACCCGACGAGCGCTGGGTGCCCTTGAGCGAGCGACCAGCCACCAGCCTCATCCTGCCGCTCCAGTAGAAGTGCGCCGACGCACGACAGTACTCGCGCGCTCGCTCCTGTCGGCGTGCTCTTGTGGAATGCCGCAACTGGGGCTACTAGCCCAGCGATGCCGCTCACGAGGTCGGAGGCTTCTTCAGATACAAGCACCTCCTCGCTTAGCGCGGCAATGACGCGATCCGACTGTTCGTCCCACGTCGGCACCATCTCGTGTGATCCGGACAGGTAACGAAACAACCTCAGGATTCCCCCGATCCCAGCCGTTCCCAATCCGACGCTTCTCATGTAACGGTGTATGCGGGCTTCTTCACCGTCGTTGAGCGCGTCCACGACAGGGCGAAGCACGTCCGTAGCTAGTGCACCCTCGTTGCAGTCGTAGAGGAACGCGGCGATGCCGGCTCGGCCGTCGTAGAGACCGGGCGGCACAAGCCCAAGCTGGACCCGAGTGGCGTCGGCAAGCAGCGCCACTGTCAGCCAAGTCGGTGGACCCGCTGGGTCCTCAAGCATCTCGGCGGCGATCAGGCGAGCGACGTCGTGGGCACCGTGGCTGCCCTGCGGACTAGGGGCGTCCTCTACCCGTTCTCGCTGATCTGGCACCTCCGCCATCTCGAACCGATGTGCGCCGATTGCTCCACGGATGAGCCGAATCTGCCATCTGCATTCAGTTTCAGAAAGTCGGTCCAACCGGTCTAGCGCTTGCTCCAGTCCTTCCTTCTGGTAGTAGCGCTCAATCACGAGGTCGCTACCTACGAACAAGTCAGAACTTCCAACCTCCCCCTCAAAGTAGGGAACGTCGAGATTCTCCAGTGCGGCGATCTCGTGCAGCAGTAGCGGCCAGGTTCGCGGCCGCTCTTCGCCACTTATGTATGCACGCGCCAAACGCTCGAGCTGTAACGCACGTTCGTCGGGGTCACGGAGTGAGTCGGGATCGAGAGCCTGCCTCTGGAGGAGCACATAGGTTCGAGTTGGCCGAACCACAACGCGGCGCCGAACACCGCGAAAAGCTCCGAGGCCTGCGCGCGCCTGCTCCAGCACTTCTGGTCGCCTGAGGGCGACAAGCACCTCCTCGAACCCAGCGATCAAATCGTCAGAGTAATCAGATAGCGGGTTGGGAGTCCCCGCGTTCACTGGTAAGCAGGTGGCCTGCAAGGACTCAACTTCCCGCTCGCCCCAGACCATGTCGTCGCTGTTGGTAAAACACCAGCTTGGCTTTCGTGTCCGTGCATCCTTGGATCCAGGAGTCCCGAGGGCACTGATGTCGATGGCGTGCGCGGGTCCGACCGAGATCCAAGCGGGCAGCATGCCGGTTCTCAGCACCGAGTCTTCGATTCTTTCGGAGGCCAATGACTTGGCCTCTGAGGCCGATCGCTCGACCGACGAAGAAGGGACGCCCTCGAACAGGGTCTCAGCATCGATCAAGAGAATCTGATCGTCGACGGCGATCATGTTCTCCCAGTGACAATCGGTCGCACCGACAACGTAGAGGATGGCCAAGACGCGACCCGCGTTCCAATAAAAGCGAGTGAGCGCGCTCGGTCCGGTGGCAACCTTTGGTGCCACGTGTTCCACATAACCGTACTCACCGAGCGGTAGCACAGCTAGACGGCGAAGCGAACCCGAGGGAAGGACCTCTCCAAACACCGCCAAGAAGTCCTGAAAGCGAGCCTCGATGTCAACTGCCCGGGGCTTATACACAAGTCGGATGTCGTCCTCGAAAGTGACGATCACAACCTCGCGGCCCGCTCGATGTGAATCACTTAGGCCGGTTGTCAAGGAAACAATAGAGGCATCGCGCCTAATGCCAAATATGCGTTCGATTGCAACTCTGTCGGTCGTTAGCCGAGTCAGCATCTCTTGACATGCAGTGGTCCAATGGATAACCACAGTAGCGAGCAACCGACCAAGCACCGGGAACTCGACCAGCATCGTGCCGAAACCTGAATCCAACTGGGCTCTGCAGAACTGTTCGTAGCGCTCCGTGGTTGAGCCTGCGGCTTTTCCGTCCGCGATTCGAGCAAGGGCGACATCGGTCAGCGTCCGTTTCCCCGAGAAGAGGCGTCCCAGCGGCTGTGAAGCGATCTCGCTCAGGCGATGCAGAAGTGCATGGCGGAGTTCCTCGCACGCGCGAGCTGTGAGCCCGGCAACCTCGCTTGTGGCCTGCAGGGGCGACCAAGCCACATCGACGAGAGGCTGTAGCGCATGCGCGAAGGGAACATCGATCTTGATCTCAGGTGCCTGCATGGTGGCAGCGCGAGCAGTGGTCCGTACCCATTCAAGTACGCCAAGCCACGGCGGCGTCTTTACCGAGTCCGTTGGTGGTTCTGCAGAGTTCTCAAGGAAACCGCCCCAGGAGAGTCTGCGTTCCCACGCTCCGGACCCGTACGGGTCCACGGCTTTGCGCCAGGGATCTAGCTGTAGCGCGGGCCTAGCGCCAACCCCGCACCCGGCTGCCAAACGCTCGTCCCAGCGCCCGCCCCCCCAGCGGATCGCCATATCGACAGCGGCCATCGTCTCCTGATCAGGCCGATTGGAGACTGAGACGCGTGTGTCAGGTACCGTCAGCGGCAGCAGTCAGTCGTTCCAAAGCAGGTGCGCTTTGTGTGGCAACAGTCGGTGGTGCCATAGCAGGTCCGGTCAGTCGCTGCCGAAGCGATGCCATCCAGATCGGCGTCGGTGAGCACATCCGGACTTGAACTCGACCAAGGACTGAAGCCCAATGAAGCCACAGTCCGGTCGAGGGCGCCCGCCGAGGCCGCCGTCAGGAGCTGTGCGCGTAACACGTCGTCGTGGGCGACCCGATCGAGCAGGGCGATTACGTCTTCTTGCGACACTGCCTCTCCAATCCTCCGACGGTACGCGAAGAACTAGAATCTTCCAGTCTTTCGGACCTGAGGTTAGCACAAGGGCGAAGACAGCTCAGCGTGAGAGCGGCGCCCTTCTTTGGGCATTCTGAATACGCCGAGTCGCCGGACCTCAGTTACTGCGGAACAGCCCGGAAACCCACGACGTCCTGTTGCGTTCCGCGGAGGCGTAGCCCGCCGAGTGGCTTGACCGGCCCGGCTTGTCAGCTTCGCGTGAGCCGAGATCGACTGGGACAGGTGAAAGGAACTTGGGAAGGCCGAAACGGGGCGTTGGCCACGCGGAGGAGGGAGCAGCCTCTATTAACACCGCTGGCGATTGCTGGGCGCGACGGCCTTCGGGACCCTCATGGTCCCTTTCGACGGCAGCGTCGTCGCCACGGTGCGCTTCATGGGTCAAACCTTTTCGATCGGTGTTCTCGGGGCACCCACGACCGTCCGTCTCTATGCCGGAGGCCAAGCGTGCTGCTGACGGGGCGAGTCCGCGGCTCAGGTATGGCGTCGGCCTACGTGTCCGGCTACCACCTGGCGATGGTCGCCGCCCCAACTTCGGCCGAGGCTTGTGCGAGTCGATACCGAGGATCGGGAAGGGAAGGGCCCGGCGGGCGTGCTCGATCGCCTCGGTGACAAAGATCGCCGCCCTGGTTCTGACCGAGCGGTTTACCGTCCAGTCCGTGGCGATGTCGGTACCCGAAGCTGTTGCCGCCCTCGTGGCCGACGAGGTCGATCTCGACAAAGCCCGGGCGGGCCTCGTCCCATTCCAACTAGGTCCTTATCGGGATCTGGGACTTGAGCAGAAACCCGGGCTTGGTGTGGCCGTGGCCACGCAAGCAGGCGAGGGCCTCTACGCCCTGAAGGCGGCGATCGATAGTCGCCGCGCTCATCTTCATGAGCAGCTCAGCCTCGGCGTCGGTGAGCTCGAGCTCACCGACACGCCTGGCAACGGCATGAGGACCGCCAGCATCGGTGCGAGCCGCCTGCCGGCTGGGACCTGCGCGACCCGCCAGCACAACCCGAGGGCCGAGACGACCCAAGCGGAGCAGACGGGCGTGCGCGGCGCCGGGCGCGCACCAGGCGGATCTCGAAGGCACCGCGAGGTCCCTGTGCCAGCCGGTGAGCTCGAGCAGCCGGTCGAGGATCGCACCCTTCTCCGCCCGCGTCGCCCGCCGATAGGCCGCCGACATCTTGGTCGTGACCTCGCCTCGCCCGCCCATCGATAGCTCCATCGATCAGACGGAGCCGGAACCGTCACCAAAGCGGAGCTCTTAGGCGGGGCAACGATCCCGGCTACGTGGAGATCTCTGACGAGTCAACGCGCCACGCCCTCGGGTCCTGAACGGAGGAAAAAGTATAAACTCTTGGTGGTCGCATCGCGTAACGCCGACTGAGTAGAAGGGAGTCGACAGGTGTCGGCGCAGTTTGTCCGAGCCTTGAACGTTTAAGGGCGTTTCAAAGCGAGGCAAATGCTCGTTTTCCGAGAATCCAATCATTGTGGAGGCGTGATCGTGTTTAAGCATAAGTTTGTAGACTGTCCGATCTGCAAGGAGCCGCTGCCGCTGCGAGGGAACAAGATGCCGCATTACGGCAAGCACGTGTTGACAGAGGAAGGCGCTTTTGGATACCGGTGTCCGTGTGGCGAGGCCCGATTTTGGGCTGATAAGGTCTTTGTCGAAGTCGGGATGGCGCAGCATTTCGCGGACCGGCACGGTATCAGCACGAACGTGTCTCAGGGCTTGTAGGGTTAAGGATTTCGGAGCTGTCGTCAGGCCATTTGTGGAACGGTGCCATCGAATTTGTGGAATCAGGGCTGTATCGGGACTCACCCATCCCCAAGAGAAGCTGCCACTATGACGTGACGACGAATGAGTGTGCGCCTCTATATCTTCGCTCTCGGTAGTGGAAAGAAAGGCCCAAGTTCCGCATCATACCAAAATGGCGGAACCTGTAAGGACAACCCGATGTCGCGATAGAGCTCAAATAAGGTCGACGCGGAGGTTCCCTCGCTCTGCACCCGTCGACTATCCTCCGCACTCCAAACCGCGTCAATGACCGAGCAGTAGCGTCCAGCGTCATCTTGCCTCACCAAAATGACATTTGAATCCTTACCATCCGTCAGCTGGGCCACCCGTCTCAGCTCACCTGGAGTCAAGGGAGTAATGGTTGTTTCCGACTCTGCCGGTGCTGGAATGGATGGCAGCCATGTATAGCTTGAGCCGCCCTGGCTGATCCAGTGCTGCCATTCGTAGCCAATCCTCATTGGTGGCACGCCGTTGGCACGGAGAAACGCGATCGCTCCGTCCATTATTGCGACATAGGCCGGACCATGAAGATCAGCTCCACTAATCAGACTCCGCATTACGCGCGAGGCTCCGTAAGCCGCCCAACCTCCAGCCGGGGTAACCTGTTTGGCTAGGGCCGTCATGAAACCCGACGGATCATTGTGCGCAAACCCTAGAATCGGCTCCAGCACCACAGTCCAGATCTCCACAGAATCGTCTTGACTGTTGAGCAGATCAAACTCGTGACGACCGACTCGCGCCATCATGTCGATGATGTCGGCAGGAAACAGGGCATGCTGAGGTTCCGCTGTCCGACCCGGCTCGGCCATTTCCGCCGACGCGTCCTCCATGATCCACATCGTAAGTGCTTTCGGGCCACGAACTCAAGTTCTTCGGATTGGGAACGCACCCCTGAGATCCGCTGGCGCCAATCGGGCTCTTGTGAACGTCGCGAGCGTTCTTGAAGAGGCGACCGACTGTCTCTTCCTGAAGGCATCCCTGTCTCTATCCGGATCGAAGCTGCGTTGAGGCCGGCTCAGCCTGCTTCCGGTCGCCCGTGGGGTGCAGAAAGGAGCGCTATTGGTGGCGGAGAGACGTTGCGAGAATCGGAAAGCCAAGCGTTGACCCGACTCCTGCTCAGAAGGTAGATGTGCTCGCTGCAGGTGGGGGCCCCCGAGGGCGCCTGTAGGCGGACAACACGTCTTCCCGAGAATTGATCCAATCACCGCAGCGATGAGTTCGCCCACGTGCCGAGTGCCATGAGTAGTGAGGGACCTAGCAGCAGAGCGAGCGGTATGTCCACCTTAGAACATATCCGTACCGGTGAGTTGGAATTCGTGAGCGTCCGCCGCCGACGTAACTATTCGCACAGCTAAGTCGAATTCCTCCAATACGAGACTCTCGAGACGGATAGAGTGGCGCAAGGAGAGGCAGTCGCGGTCTTCAAAAGGTAGGTGACAAAGGCCGCCACAAGCAACCCTCCCAGCTAACCGAAGCGCCCGATCTAGGTCCACCTCTCCAAGCACTCCCACGATTGAATCGATTTGTGCGTATTCAGCGCCATGCGCATCATCCGAAAAGGTGATGTAGGTTCGCTGCCTCCTGGTTTCCCCTATGTTGTAAGTCACCTCAATCGCCAGCGGATGGATCTCTCTCATCACGTAATGGGTGCGTAGGTGTTGCCTCAGTTGGTCCCACTTCACGCCTGAACTCCCTTCTCTATTGGTTAGCAGCGTTACCAGGTCTGTCTTTCCGATAGCGTGAACGCATTTAGACTGATCCAATCGAAGTTAGGTCGCTTCACGTAAACGTAGCTTCTCGGCCACTTGTGTGGTGAACTGAACAGACGCCCACCGCCAGTCCGCGCCTCATCAACGTGACACCTGCGCCGCGAGCCATACGGCGAAAACTCCTGCTGTCACGGCCGCGATAATGAACCAGTCGTGCGGTCCCGATGGAGTATGGTCAGTAAGACCTCGAACGACCATGAGAGTCACGACTATGACGCCGACCACTATTTCAGACCATTGAGCAGCTCCGATTCTCCCGGTGCGCCTAAGCCTGCGAGGGCGGCCAGCTAGAGGGGGCGTCGAGAAGCTCCAGCCTCCGGAAGTGGTTGGACTGGCCGAGATCGCACTCGGGAGCGTAGGTCGTTGCAGACTTGTCGGGGTCGTTTGAGAAGGATTCGGACCGGTCGCCGGGAAAGGGGCAGCTGACGGCGGTAGGGCGGTTTGGATGGGGGGGGCTGCTTTCGGGCGGCGGGCCTTGTTGTGGGTGCACCAGGG
>Ga0187852_1000722_pt1 | contig 35010 bp, 31 predicted proteins | sample June2016WEW_6_40_FD_134511 | JGI IMG/M metagenome (GOLD analysis project Ga0187852, IMG submission 134511) | Peatland microbial communities from SPRUCE experiment site at the Marcell Experimental Forest, Minnesota, USA - June2016WEW_6_40 | ecosystem: Environmental > Terrestrial > Soil > Wetlands...
CACGGCGTAAGCCGTGGGTCAGCACGCCGCACCCTCTCCCCCTCCCCTCTCCCGCACGAGCGGGAGAGGGGTGCCGAAGGCGGGGTGAGGGCCTTCCAACCCAGGGCTTGCGCCCTGGGCTATTCTCTGCCGCCCCTGACGGGGCTCCGAAAAACCGGTGCGCAGAGAAGGACTTTCTTAACGGACTTCTTACTCAGGACACTGGAAATCGAACTCCAAAACCAAAAATCAACAGCGGACACTCGGTTCCCGTATTCGCCCTTTCCAGATCTCACCTGCGGTTCGCTCCTGGCCGGCTGTCGACCGGCGTATACGTACTGCGTGGCGTTGACGCTGATTCTCTAGTCTCTACAAACGCGGAAGATGTCGGCGATTCCGGGTACGGTGATATCCTGGGTGGATCCTCATCTGCTTCGACTAGCCATATATGCCGGTCCTTGAAATAATCAATCAGTTCTTGGTTCTCGGAGGGGCCCATATCACGGGCTAAGACCACTTTTGCCCGGTCGATATCGGCGTCATTGTAAACCCACTCGTGAAACAGAATCTCGTGGCGCGGACCGTAGTGGACAATGGCGAGCTGACGTCCAGGGAGTTGCCGCAACTCCGCGAGAGTTGTGGCGCGTTCCGGATTCGTAGGCCCTAGTGTGCACCAGCTTGGATGGGATCCTGCGAGCCACCGTTCAGGTTCAGGAAGGTGCAGGGGCTTCACGCCTATGCGTAGCGCCAGCATCAACATGCAGATCGACGGGACACATCTCGTTATGAACACGCCGGTCGCGCCATCGCGTCCGGGGCGATCTCGCAAGCGACGCATGGCCTGTAAGACAAGCGCCAGGATCACGCCAGTAATCGCGGCGCTGTAATGAGGATAGTACATTGTCGGCAGCATGGAACCCGCGATTGACGACGCCGAGACCAGCAATAGGAAACGTGAATTGGGACTGATGCTTCTCCAGGAGAAGCCGTAGGGAAGGGTCGCCAAGGCCGCCAGCACCGGAAGAGCCAAGGCGGGCCCGAGAAAGAACGCGCACATCCAGGCGAGCGCGATAAAATCGATCTTCAGCATGCCCGTGATGGAGCGTGACTCGGTGTAGTGTTGCAGTATGGTCCGATGATAGAAATGGCTCATGATCTCATGATGATAGGCGGGGAACGGCTTCAGACTTGGCCACGGAAAATACGGCACTGGATTGTAGGTGCGCGCCTCGACGAGATAGGGTGGGACCCACGGACTGCCCGTGGTGCGCCAAAAATAGTAGGCTAGAGCACACCCTGCCAAAACCATCACGATCATAAGCGGCGCCACAATTCGTCCTGCCGAAAGATGGAGCGCAGGCCTGTTTTTGCCGAACATCCATGCTGCCAGCGCAGCCGCCACGGGCAAGCCAACGAACAGTCCTTCGTAAGGGCGGCTGCCGGCCAGAATCGCGAGGCCCAATCCCATGAGTAAGCCATCCCGGGCGCGTGGTGAGCGCTTGATTCGCGGCAGAGCCCCCAACACCAAGGCGCCGCCCGCGGCCGTAACGGCCCCTCCCCAATAGCTGTTGGCCCAATAGCTGAACGACCCAAAGCGAACCACAGCCAGCAGTCCACCGACGAGCGCCCATCCCGGGGGCAGCCATCCCTGCAGCATCCAACAGATGGCGGCACACATCAGTCCCACGCTTATCCACACGCCCCAGAAGGGATGCCCCATGATGCGCTGACCCAATGCCATCACCAGGCCTTGGGCGGGATAAAACTTCGCAGTGTATGTGGGGTGCCAGAAGATGTAGAAGCTCTCGAAATGGACCCACATGGGGTGTGTAGGATTCGTCAGTCTGCCATGAGCGAAGGTGTCGGCGAGCAGAAGATACCCGTACTCATCGTCAGCGGCGGGTTGGGGTATGGGCAGGATCGGCAACAAGAGCGCCCGCAACGCAAGCGCGGCCAGTCCCACGCACACGACGGCTAGACCGCGCCGGCGCGCCAGACGACCGAGTAGCTGCTCCGCGCGATCGAACCAGCGCGCGCCCAGGCTGGGACAGGCGCGCCCAACCGCAATCGCCAGCACCGCTGCGCAACACTCAATCCAAAAGAACATATGAAGTGCTCGTAACTCGAAACTCGAAAATCGAAACTCGTGCAGCGAGTTTGAAATGTGACAAGGGCCTTAAGTTTCGAACTGATGCTTAGGCTCCGATTTTCGAATTTCGACCTTTCCCCGCTGTCCTCCTCACAATAGTCAGGGTCGGTATTGATGGCCCAAATATCGTGGTGGGCTATATTGCGGGCTGCCGCATGTGAGGCGGTCAATGACCACCGACTTGTCGTTGCTCGAATCCATCACGGCTTGCCGTCAGTTGGATGGAGATACGGGGATAACCTCGGAGGGTCTCCGTTCGCATCCAACACCCAAATACTCCTGTCCTTGAAATAGTCAATGAGCTCGGCGTTTTTCGCCGGGCCCATGTCCTGCGCCCAAAGCACCTTGGCGCTGTCTATGTCGGCTCCGTTATATACCCAGGCACGAAAACCACCTTTATCGTTGGGGCCGTACTGAACGATGACAAGTTGACGGCCGGGAAACCGTTGCAACTCCGCGAGAGTCTCGGCGCGTTCCGTGTTGCTGGGTCCCTGTGCGCACCAAGTGGGAGCGCCGCCTTCGAGCCACCGAGGGGGCTCCGGCAAGTGCAGCGGTTTCGCGCCGATTCGCAGCACGAGCATAAGGATGCAGACCAAGGGCACAGCGCGTGTTATGAACAATCCAGTCGGCTTGCCGCGCCATGTCTTCGAGCGGACATACCGCATGGCAAGCAAAACCAAGGCGAGTATGGCACAGGTGATGGGCGCGGCGTAATGCGGCAAGAACCAGATGGGCAGCATCGACCCCGCCACGACCGCCGCGCAGACCAGCACGAGGAATCGCGTGTCGGAGGTCGAGTCTCTCCATGAAAATCCATAAGGTGCTGTCGCTAACGCCGCGAGAAGCGGCAGAGTCAAAATCGGGCCGAGGTAGAAGCTCACCAAGGTCATCAGCACGTCTAACTTCAGCGCCACGAAACCGACGGCGGTTCGAGCCAGTTTATAGCGCTCGAGAACCGGGCCCTCGTAATAGTCCCTCATGATCTGGTGATGGGCCGCGGGCACCGGCTTCAGAGGTGGCCACGGGAACTGAGGCGCCGGACTGTAAGTGCGCTCGTAGATGAGAAACGGCGTGTCCCAAGGACTGCCGGTGGTGCGCCAGAAGTAGTAGCCCATGGCGCATCCGGTTAATACCAGCGTCAGCAAGAGGGGAGCTGCGACGTGCTTCCACCTCCCCTCGGTCCCCTCCTCTCTGAGGAGGGGAGTAAGGGGTGGTGTGCCGGCCGGCGGGGGCGAAGGCCGCTTTTTCCCCACGAGCCACAGTGCGAGTGAGCCCATTACCATCAATCCCAAGAAAAGTCCTTCATAAGGACGGCTGTTTGCCATAATGGCGAATCCCAGGCCCATCAGCAGTGCATTCCGCACCCGTTGCGAACCCTTGATTCGCGGCAGCGCTCCTAATGCCAACGCACCCCCTATGGCCGCTACGGCGCCTCCCCAGTAGCTGTTCGCCCAATAGCTGAACGTCCCCAGGCGGACCACCGCCAGGAATCCGCCCAGTAGGGCCCACTTGGGTGGCAGCCATCCCTGGAGCATCCAGCAGATGGCAGCACACATTAAACCAACACTCAGCCACACACCCCAGAATGGATGTCCCATGATCATCTGTCCTAGCGCCAAAATCAACCCCGGTGCGGGGTAGTACTTCGCCGTATAGGTGGGCTGCCAGATGATGTGAAAAGTCTCGAAATGAACCCACATGGGGTGAGTGGGATTTGTGAGTCGTCCGTGGGCGAAAGTGTCTCCCAGGAGAAGGTAGCCGAACTCGTCATAACCTCCAGGTTGAGGAATCGATAGGACAGGGAGTAGTGCAGCGCGAGCCGCGAGGGCTGCCAAGCCCACTACCACAACAGCCAAACCGCGTCTGCGGGACAAGACATCAAGCAGTTGCTCCGCGCGAGCAAACCAGCGCGCGCCCACTTGCGGAAATGTGCACGCAATACCAATCGACAGGACTGCCAAACCTGATTCAATCCAGAAGTACATAACGGAAACTCGAAATCCAAAAAGCGCAATTCGAGATTCTCCTCACCTTGGAGTGTCGCAGTCGTCCTGCCGGTTCGCACGTCTGAGTTTTGAGTCTCGACTTCTGAATTTCGAGCTTCAAATCACGGCAGTGGGCAGTAGGGCAACACCTTCGGAGGGACCTCGTCTGCTTCGACTAGCCAAACATGCCGGTCACGGAAATAATCAACAAGTTCGCGATTCTCGGCCGGACCCATGTCACGGGCCCAAACGACCTTCGCTTGATCAATGTCAGCTTCATTGTAAACCCACTCGCGAAACAGAACGTCGTGGTGAGGGCCGTAGTGCACAATCGCCAATTGGCGTCCGGGGCGTTGTTGCAGCTCGGCGAGGGTTGCCGCGCGTTGCGGGTTTGTAGGTGTCAGCGTGCACCAAGAGGGCACGCCCCCTGCGGGCCACGGGCTAGTCTCAAGCAGGTGCAGCGGCTTTGTGCCCGCGCGCAACACCAGCATCAGCACACAGATGAGGGGGACAGCTCGGGTTAAGAACAAGCCCGTCGGTTTGCCTCGCCACGTCTGATTTCGCAGACGACGCATGGATACCAGAACCAGTGCTAATATCGCGCCAGTGATCGCAGCGTCATAGTGCGGTAGGAAAAACACCGGCAGCATTGACCCAAGCACGACCGCCCCACATTCCAACAACAGAAAGCGCGTTTGGGGCGATAGGCTCTTCCAGGAAAAACCGTAAGGCACCGTCGGCAATACGAGCAGAAGGGGTAGCGTCAGCACGGCGCCGAGATAAAAGCAACCCAAGGTCAGGAGCACATTGGCTTTCAATGCTACAAAGCCAATGAGGGTTCGCCCCTGCCAATAGCGATCCACTACAGGCCCGTTGTAATACTCCCGAAAGAACGCATGATGCTGTACGGGTACAGGTTTCAAAGAAGGCCAGGGGAACTGAGGAGCGGGGTTGTAAGTGCGCTCATAGACAAGAAACGGTGTGTCCCAGGGACTGCCCGTGGTGCGCCAAAAGTAGTAACCCATCGCACACCCCGTTAATGCCATTGTCACAAGCAATGGCGCGACTACGCGCCTCGTCAGTGACCTTATAGCAGCCCGGTTGTTAACGAAAATCCACAGGCCGAGTGCGCCCGCCACCGGTAAGCCGAAGAAGAGTCCCTCGTAAGGCCGGCTATTCGCCAGAATGGCGAAGCCCAGCCCCATCAACAGTACATCCCGCACACGTTGCGAGCGCTTGATGCGCGGCAGGGCTCCCAATACCAGTGCTCCCCCCGCTGCCGCAATACAGCCTCCCCCACCGTAGTCGTTCGCCCAATAACTAAAGGTGCCAAGCCGAATGACGGCCAGGAATCCGCCCAATAGTGCCCATCCCGGCGGCAGCCAGGCTTGGAGCATCCAGCAGATCACGGCGCACATCAAGCCTACGCTCAGCCACACCCCCCAGAAGGGGTGTCCCAGGACCAACTGACCCAGAGCCAGCATCAGGCCTTGGGCGGGATAGAATTTGGCCGCATACGTCGGCTGCCAGATAATCTGGAAACTCTCGAAATGCACCCACATAGGGTGGGTGGGGTTGGTCAGCCTCCCGTGAGCGAAAGTGTCCGCCAGCAAAAGGTAAGCGTAATCATCATGACCGCCAGGCGCGGGAACAGGCAGAACGGGAAGCAGGGCGGCACGCAGTGCGAGGCCCGCTAGGCCCACCACGGCAACGGCCAGTTTACGCCGTTGAGCCAATTTGGTGAAGGCGCGTTCGCAGACCTCAAACCAGCGGGATCCGACACTCGGAACGACTGCGGCGACTGCCAAAGCGGCAATACAAAGGCAAAACTCGATCAGTAACATTTTTCCGATTTTTAATGGGAACTCGAGGAGCGGAAACCAACAAATGCAAACTGAGACTCCGATGCTCCAACTTTCCGACTCCAAATTCCTGCCTGCAAATGTTTACCGGAGCGCAGTTTAGATGCCAAACGAGGAACTGGGGCGCCACACTGACGGACTTGTTTATGTTCAGTTTGACCAAGATAAAGATTGAACAAAGAGATCGCTGGGCCTCTGTTTTGCCGGTGTTGAGGCTCTTAAGGCACCTAGGGCACGGAGAAACAAGGACTTTCAAAGCGGGCACTCATGCCCCTCGGTTGGCGGGCAACCGGAAACCACGAAAACACGCCAAGCGCCATCAAGCGCGGCAGCAAAACTGCCACCTGGGAATGACAGGGGAAAGCCGTAGCTGTTCCAACCGAACTCCGGCGTGCCATCGGCACACAGAGGTTCGGCCGGGAATTAAGGTTTTAGGAGCAAGTGCCATAATGTCATGCATTAACGGCGGTTTGGCTCCCAGATTAGTAACCTTTTAGGCCAAGATATTCCAGCCATCTGTCCACAATAGGTCACACCTTGGACCTCGACCGATCCCCAACCCCACCCACCCCGGCTCGCGTTTCGGCGAAAACAGCGTCGTTTCCTGTTTCTGGTCTTTGCCAAGTCACTTGGCACCTCGTGTGCACTAAGAGAGGCGACGGCGAAACATATCGCCTAAGCAACAGTATCCAAAATGGAGGGGAATAACCCAATGAAGAATCTACTTGCGAGGCTTTGGAAGGAAGAAGAAGGCCAGGACCTCACGGAGTACGGATTACTCCTGGTTCTGATCGCCTTGGCTGCGATCGCAATGATGCAGAAGCTAGGCAGCGCGATCAATGCCGTATTTTCAACCGCATCAGCCAGCCTTTCGGTTAGCTAGCCTGAGGCGTGACGAAAACCCTGCTGAACGACTTCGACCGCGTCTACCTGGCTGCGGAGCGAGCATTCCCGCCTCGCAGCCAGGAGAACGTCGGGATGAGTGGAGGGTGCAGGTGCAATTGAAGCGTTCGGCAGTGTCCTGATTTGGTCCTTGGCTCCGGCTCCACGCAGGCATTCGGCGGGAGCAGAGGGAGCTTCGGTGTTTTGAGTGGTTACTTAGGAATACTGATAGAGCGGCACCGGCAGGTGGAAGCGAGTGCTTCGGAGGAGGTGCCACTCGACCGACCCAGGCGGCGTTTGCGCCCGCCTGCGGAGGTATATCGGTTTTCTAAGGCCGTGAATGCCTTGTCTCGCTGTGTGCGGAGCAAGAGCGGCGTCCACCACTAAACTACATTTCGTTAAAATTCGGCACATCAGGTTCACAAATACTTTGCTTTCGGAGGGGGAGGCATGAGGAACCTACTGGATCGTCTTTGGAAGGAAGACGAAGGCCAGGATCTGACCGAATACGGTCTGCTCCTGGTGTTGATAGCACTCGCTGCGATTGCAATGATGCAGAGTTTGGGAAGCGCTATTAACGCAGTTTTCTCCACGGCATCTGCTTCTATGAGCGTTTCGTAGAACGGCGCAAGTCAGAAGGTCTGTTAGATGTCAGTGCTTGGGACCGGCAAGTTCGGTCCCCAGCACGGCATTATGGTGTGGTGATTGGGTTTGACAGACAGATCACAGCACATCAGTGAAAGTTTGCGAGATGGCTCCAGGTTCCAACCAGACCCGCCGAGAGAGATCATCCTTCCAGGCAACTGAAGAATGAAGATGAACAGTGAAGTGTGGAATCTCGGCTGGAATGTTGTGCTTGCAAGCTCAGCCCTTGGGCTCGCGGTGTGGGCAGGATGGTTGGATTGGCGCTCCCGGCGCATCCCCAACTGGCTTACGGTGCCAGCGCTCGGTGCGGGGCTAGCAGTCAACGCCTTGGCATGGAGATGGGCGGGGACGAAGCAATCGCTGGAGGGTGCGGGACTGGGGCTGGCAATCTTACTGCCTTTTGTGCTTTTGCGCGGGCTGGGGGCCGGCGACTGGAAGCTCATGGGCGCCCTCGGAGCATGGCTCGGGCCCAGCCGCCTGACCGTGGTGCTGTTTGGGACAGTGTTTATCGCCGGAGTTATGGCTGTAGTGCAGATGATTCGTCACCGGCGAGTGAAGGAGACCCTCCAGCATTTGGGGATCCTGCTTGGCATCATGGCTACGTTTGGAGTTTGGGGACAGCGCCACAATCTGACCCTGGACAATCCGGCGCTCATGAGGCTGCCTTTCGGGGTGGCGGCAGCGGCTTCCACAGTTCTCTTCTTTGGCACGCTATCTGCTCTCCAGATCCTTCACTCGCTGAAGTGAATCTCCGGAGCTCGATCCCGGAGGCCCACGTTGCAGACCGGAAAGAGGAATCACAACCTACCGTCATAAAGGTGAACGATGGACCAGAAACGATTGGTAGTCGGCTTGTTAGTGGCCTTGGTTTTTGGCTTGGTGGCAGCACGCTACGTCTATGTTCAGCTTCGCAACGCCAGAATGGCGGCAGGGAAGGCTGTTGTAGTGACCGGCCGCATCGTAGTTGCGTCGAAACCTGTCATGTTGGGCGAGCGTCTGACCACTGCGGATTTACGCGAGATTCCTTGGCCCGACGCGACGAGGCCCAGCGGGTCTTTCGGGCGCGTCGAAGATTGCCTGGATCGCGCTTTGATCACGCCGGTAGTGGAAAATGAGCTCATCCTCGAGGGTAAGCTGGCGCCCAAGGAGGCTGGGGGAGGGCTTTCGGTAGCCATACCCCAAGGCACTAGGGCCATCTCCGTGCGCGTGGACGACGTGGTTTCGGTGGCCGGGTTCGTGGTGCCCGGGACCATGGTCGATGTACTAGTAACCGGCGCTTCCACGGGTGGCGACAGCGTTACTCGTACCATCCTCCAGGACTTGCGGGTGCTGGCGGTCGGGCAGAAGTCGGAAGCCGACCGGGAAGGCAAGCCGCAAACTTACACGGTGGTGACGTTGCTGGTGAGCCCCGAAGATGCCGAAAAGGTAACCATGGCAAGCACCGAGGGGAAGATTCACCTGGCTCTGCGCAACACCATCGACACCAAAGAAGTCAATCCCCCTGCAGTGAGCCGCGCCAGCCTCTTTACTGGGGCGCCGCCGGTTCACCCCGAGGCGACGACGCACAAGGTCCACCGTGAGGCTGCTCCTCCGGCGCCAAAGCCTCCGGAGCCTTATGTAATCGACGTAATTCGCGGTGACAAGAAAGAGACAACCAGCTTTGCAGGTCAACAGGTCCATCAATAGGCGGCGGCACATGAGAAGCGTGAAGACCAGCAAGGGGCATTACGCATTATTTTTCGGCATTACTTTGCCGATGATCTTGACAGGCGCGGTATTGTGGGCTCAGCAAGCTCCGCCCGCGCAGACGGCCCAAGCGCCACAGGCGCTATCGGGGCCAGGCGAAGCCGAGACGCTACACGTATTGGTGGGACGATCGCTGGTGATAACCTCGCCGGCGCGCATCAGGCGCATCTCGGTCGCAGACCCCACCGTCGTCGATGCTGTGGCGGTAAGCCCCAACCAGATTCTGCTCAACGGCAAGGCGCCGGGGGCTGTCTCCCTGGTGTTGTGGGACGAGACCGGGCAGAGCCAGGAATTCGATGTCAACGTCGACATCGACATCCGCGGCTTGGCCGATCAATTCCGCGAGGCCTTCCCTGACCAGCCCGTGAAACTGGAAGTGCAGAAGGACGTCGTGATCCTCTCGGGACCAGTGTCTTCGAAGGCGGTCGCGGACAAGATGATCGAAATGGCCAAAGTGACGTCGGCCAAAGCCGTGAGCCTGCTTGCGGTTCCGCCTCCCGTGGCGCCCGGCGAGGTCCTTCTTCAGGTCAAGTTCGCGGAAGTGGACCGCTCGGCACTGAACCAACTGGGCGCGAACCTCCTGTTCCCGACCGGGAAGATGATAGGTGCCGTGGGCACGGGGCAGTTTGGCCCGGCGTCGCTTCAGGGCGGTATCTTGCCCACGCCCGGGGCCGGCACCGCGGTTTCCACGTCTTCCGGCGCCACGACATTCACCTCGGCGGGGTTCACTTTGAGCAGTCTGCTCAATATCTTCTTGTACAACCCGCAATTGAACATTGCCACCGCCATCCAGGCACTTCAACAACGCAACCTGCTCCAGATCCTGGCAGAGCCGAATCTCCTGACCGAAAGCGGTAAGGAAGCGAGCTTTATATCAGGCGGAGAGTTTCCATTTCCGGTCGTACAGGGTGGCGGCGCAGGGACTTTGCCAACGGTGACCATCCAGTTCCGGGAGTTCGGCGTGCGGCTTTACTTTACACCGGCCCTTACGTCCGAAGGTAATATTCATCTCAAGGTGCGGCCGGAGGTGAGCTCGCTCGATTATTCAAACGCGCTTACTTTTTCCGGCTACACAATCCCGGCCCTCTCAACGCGGAGAGTGGAATCCGAAATGGAGTTGCGAGACGGGCAGAGTTTCGCCATCGCAGGGTTGGTGGACAACCGGGTGACGGAGATCGCGTCCAAGATTCCAGGGCTGGGGGACATTCCCATACTGGGCAAATTCTTCCAGAGCCGCTCACTGTCGAAGTCGCGAACCGAGCTGCTGGTCCTGGTCACTCCACGGATCGTCAAGCCGTTGCAGTCCTCTCAGGTGCCGGCGCCTCCTTATTACCCGATTCCCTTTATGGCGCCACTGACGGGGGAGAAACCCGTGCCACCGGCAAGCGGGCAGACGACGCCGAAGAAATGAGGAGCGTCGAAGCTCAAGAAGTCATGTTGAGGTGTATGGGATGTTGACAGCATCGGTGGCCAGCATCGTACCCAAGAACGGGAGTTACTTGCGTGCGTGCCTGGAACAAACAGGGTTGGTGAAGTCAATCTCCGAATGGGGGATCGATCCCGCCAAGCATCCGGCGCCGGGAGAAGCGGTGCCCGATGTGGTGATTATCGATCTCACCCGTGAGATGGAGCCCTGTTTCGATTTCTCCGCCCACTTGCGCAAGCTGCGCCCGTCGGTGTGCCTGGTAGGCTATTCCCCCGTACAGAACCCCAGCCCCGGCTTGCTGATTCAAGCCATGCGCAGCGGTATGCAGGAGTTTCTAAGCCATCCCATTGAGGCAAGCTGGCTGCGCGAAATCCTGCAACGCTACATTCAGCAACGCGGTCCGGAAGCCGAGCCGGAGGTGGTCGAGAAAGCGATCATGGTATTGGGCGGCAAGGGGGGTGTCGGCACCACAACCGTGGCGGTTAATCTGGCCGTGCAACTGGCCGCCATTGTCGGGAAGCGCTCGGTTTTGATCGATCTTGCACGCCCCTTGGGCCTCGTATCGCTGCTGTTGGATCTGCAGCCGCGCTTCTCAGTACGCGCCGCGATCGAGAACCTGGAACGCCTGGACAGCTATCTCCTCGCCGGCCTTCTGACGCGCCACAAGAGCGGGCTGGAAGTACTGGGAGGGGTCACGGATCCTGACGAGTGGCAGCATATTCCCGTTGCCGCCTTGCCCCGGGTCGTGAATGTTGCCCAAAACTGCTGTGATTTCCTGGTCGTCGACATGGGGACAGTGTACTCCTCGGAGTGGAGCCCCATGTTACACCTGGCGCGGACGGTGCTGGTGGTGACGCAGGCCGACGTTCCCGGACTCTGGGCGCTCGAGCGTCACTTGTCCGCCTTGGCCTCTTACGGCCTCGATCCGTCGCGCATTCAGATCATCATCAACCGCTTTCACAAGCAGGATGACGAAGCGCTGAAGGCTTTCGAGAAGAAGGCCAAGCGTGCGATTTTCGCCCGCATCCCTAACGACTTTCGCCGCGTGAGCATGGCAGTGAATCTGGGCGCGCCCCTGTCGTGGGACCACAACGATCCTTTAGTGGCAAAATTCCGCCAAATGGCCTCTCAGTTGGTTGGCGTCACTCTCCAGGCAGAGACGAAACGCGGTTCGATTTTCAACTTTCTTAGCTCCATTTCGGCGAGGTGAATGAGCTGTGGCATCAACATTTGGAGTCAAGTCCGATTTCAACACGGTTAAACTGGCCATCCATCGGAAGCTGATCCAGCGCATGGATATGGATCACGTGGTGCAGCTTGGTCGTGAAGGTGTGCGCAAGGAAGTCACCGAGATCGTCGAGAAGCTGGCCGCCGAAGAAAACACCCCCATGACTTTTCAGGAGAGGGAGCGGCTCTCCCTGGAAGTCCTGGACGAGGTCTTTGGGTTGGGGCCGCTCGAACCGCTGCTGCATGACCAGACCATCTCGGACATCCTAGTCAACACCTTCAACAGTGTCTACATCGAGCGTAACGGCCTTTTGGAGAAGACGACAGTTCAGTTCCGCGACGATACCCATCTGATGTCGATCATCGACCGGATTATTTCTGCGGTGGGACGGCGTGTGGACGAATCCTCTCCGATGGTGGACGCCCGTCTTCAGGATGGCTCTCGCGTCAACGCGATCATTCCTCCGCTTGCCATCGACGGACCTATCCTTTCTATCCGCCGTTTCGGGAGGGACCCGTTGACCGCTGACGAACTTCTGCAAAATCGCACCATAACCGCTCCCATGCTGGAGCTCCTGCGTGGATGTGTATACGGCAGGATGAATTGTTTGATCTCAGGCGGAACGGGCGCCGGCAAAACCACCTTGCTGAATGTCCTCTCGTCGTTCATCTCGAATCGCGAGCGCATTATCACCGTCGAAGACGCTGCTGAACTGCAGTTGCACCAGGAACACGTGGTGCGGCTTGAGACGCGTCCTCCCAACGTGGAAGGGAAAGGGGCTGTCCGGCAGCGCCAGTTGGTGATCAACTGCTTGCGTATGCGGCCCGACCGCATCGTGGTGGGCGAGGTGCGCGGCGACGAAGCCTTGGACATGCTCCAGGCCATGAATACGGGTCACGACGGCTCTCTGACCACCATCCACGCTAACAGTCCGCGCGACGCCCTGACTCGACTGGAAACCATGGTGGCGATGGCCAACTTGAACATCCCCGAAAGCGCCATCCGCCGCCAGGTGGCTTCGGCTTTGGACTTGATTATTCAGGTGTCGCGCATGAGCGACGGCACGCGCAAAGTGATTAACGTCTCGGAGGTCGTGGGCATGGAAGGTGATGTCGTCACCATGCAGGACATCTTCGAGTTTAGAAAGACGGGCATCGGAGAGAAGGGCGAGGTGTTGGGAGAGTTCTTGCCGTCCGGCATCCGTCCCAGGTTATCGGAGCGTTTGCTGGCCGCAGGAATCCGGTTGCCGGCGGGAATCTTCGAACGTCCCGGTTATTGAGGCACCAAGCATGGAAATAGGGATAGCCGTTCTGACTTTTGGAATAGTCGCCGTGATACTCCTCCTGGGCTTCGGGTTGGCGGGCGGAAGCCGCAAGAACGTCATCGGACGCCGACTGGAGGCTATCGAACGAGGCACGGGACGCTCAGGTCCGGGCTCTCCTCAATTGAAGCTGCTGCGCGACGAAGTCATGAGCAGTGTACCGAGGTTGAATCGCCTGCTGCTGCGCTCTTCTTGGGCGGTGCGCCTACGCACCTACACAGCCCAGGCGGGGTTGGATATCTTGCCGGGCAAGTTGATTTTGATCACTGCGGTGCTGGGCCTGGGCCCGTACATTGTTGTGCCTTACTTCTATCCCAACGTGATTCTAGCCATCCTTGCCGGGGTGGTTGGGGCTGCGCTTCCATGGCTCTATCTCGCTTTCAAGCGTTCGTCGCGCCTCCGAGCCTTCGAGAAGATTTTTCCAGAGGCGGTCGATCTGCTCGGCCGCGCCGTCCGGGCCGGGCACGCATTTACGACCGGCTTGGAAATGGTCGCAACGGAGTTGCCCCAGCCTGTGGCGGGAGAGTTCAAGCTTGTCTTCGATGAGCAGAGCTTCGGCCTGCCCTTGCGAGACGCTTTGACAAACTTCGCCGAGCGGATACCGATTGTGGATGTGCGGTTTTTTGTTACGGCCCTGCTTATTCACAAAGAGACCGGCGGCAACCTTGCCGCAATTCTGGATGATCTGGCGGCCGTAATCCGGGACCGCTTCCGGCTGCTGCGCGATGTGAGGGTTCGCACCGCGCAGGGGCGCTTGACGGCTGGAATCCTGATCGCGCTGCCCCCGTCGATGATTTTGATCATGCGGTGGTTGAATCCGGATTACGTGAACGTGCTCTTTACCGACCCTCTCGGTCCCTACATGCTTGGAGGAGCCGCGCTCCTGCAGATTATCGGCTCGGTTATCCTCTGGAAGATTGTGAATATCCAAGTGTGAAGCTTGGGGGATGACAAGTATATGATTTGGGCGACGAGTGGCGTGGCGTTTGCGGCGGTGGTGATGATTGTGCTGGCTGTGGTGTACGGTTTTTCCGGTGGAAACCTGCCTGCGGCCGAGCGCTTGACCCGCCTCTGGAGGCCCCCTTCCACGGATGAGAAACTGGGATTCAGGGCCAAGCAAAAACAGAAGGTCACGCAGGTGCTGGGGGACGTGGGCAGGATAATTCCCACTTCCAGCAAACGGATGCCGCACACTCAACGCATGATGGCGCGGGCGGGGTTTCGGCGTCCGGAATCGATAATGGCGATGCAGGGCATGAAGGTGCTCCTGCCCGTGGTTCTGGTGGCCTTGGTTTATTTCACAGGGCTCTACCATCAATCTCCGATCTTCATCCTGATTCTCGCCGCCGTTGCGGGATACATGCTTCCCGAGTTCTGGTTGACTACACGCGTGCGCCACCGGCAAAACCAGCTCCGCTTGTCTCTGCCGGATTGCCTCGATCTGCTGGTGGTGTGCGTGGAGGCCGGCTTGGCGCTCGATCAGGCCTTCATGCGCGTTACCCAGGAACTGCGAATCGTGCATCCGATACTCTGCGAGGAACTGGACTTGGTCAACGCTGAGATTCGCATTGGCAGGACTCGAGTGGAGGCTTTACGCCAGTTGGCCGACCGGACGGGCGTGGAAGACATCAAGTCGCTCGTGGCGATGCTCGTTCAGACCGAGCGTTTCGGCACGAGCATTGCCCAGTCGCTTCGCGTGCACTCCGACGAGTTGCGGACCAAGCGGCGCCAGCGCGCCGAAGAAATGGCTGCCAAGGCGACCGTAAAGATGATCCCCCCGCTGGTGTTCTTTATATTCCCGGCGTTGTTCGTGGTGATTCTCGGTCCGGCAGTTATCACTTTGTTTCGGCATTTCATGTGATTTGGAAATCAACAACTGTGAACGGCACTGGGATTAAGTTGAAAGAGCGACATCAGACTTGAAAAAGGAGTAAACGATGAACGTAACCACGATTAGAATTCTCGCCGGCATCGGCGCGGTAATTGTTCTGTTTATCATTATCTGGAGACGCCGGAAAAAGGCATCCGAGTAGTTGACAGGAGTGACTTCGCGACGCAAGGCGCAGTTCCTGAATGTGCGCCCCTTGGCGGGCCATCATGGCGACTCAAAAACCAAATCGCTTCTATGTTTATAACACGACCCGCGAGACCTTTGTCGCCACTGAGGCCAAGTTGGCAGATGGTTATGTCAGCCGACTGGTGGGTTTGTTGGGAAAGACCCGACGCTGGGCGCGCCCGGGACAGGGATTGTGGATTGTGCCCTCGCACGGCGTGCACACGTTCGGTATGCTGTTCGCCATCGATCTGGTCTTTCTCGACCGTGACGGGCGCGTGGTTCACACTGAGGAGTATCTGCGTCCCTTCCGCATCTCGAGGGTGACCCTCAAGGCCCAGAGCGTGCTCGAGCTTCCCCCTTACACCGTCTTCCGAAGTGGGACCCAAGTTGGTGACCGGCTGGAGATCGGGAAAGTGGATGGGCGGCCGGGCGTCGCGATGGACGACCGGGCGCCGGCGCGGTGACGCCACACGGCGAGACGGCCGGTCGAACGACGGGGGTAAGTGTCGAGTTCTCGAAAGGGTGGAGGCGACCGCGGGCGCCCCAGCCGGATGCTCTCTCGGCTCCGCGGTTTGCCGGGAAACAGAGGTAGTCCTAAGAGGCAAATTATGGCTGGATGGCCATTTCAACGCGGTCGCGAACCGTCCCTGAGGGCGGTCGGCGGCGAAGCCGGGCCGGATGCACAAGAGTCGGAAACTCTGCGAACCCGGATCGCGGGCGAATTGAGAACCGTAGATCGATTGCAGCGCATCGCTCGGCCCGTCGTCTTGATTGTCTTCACGCTGCTGGGGCTGCTCGCTCTTTTGCAGCTCTACACCTGGTCGCGGGTTGAACAGTTGACGGCCTTGAGCCAACGCCGCGAGGAGCGCACGGCGGCCGCACTGGCCTCCATGCAGGAGGCGATCGATAAACAAAGAGTGGCTGTGGATGAGGCCACACAGCCGATGACATCCCCGGGTCGTGGTCATAAGAAGGTTGAGCTCGTGGCGAAAGAAACCCCGGAACGCGCCGCTCCCGCCGCCGTTCGGGAGCTTCCGAAGCCCAGCAAGACGACGAGAGAGCCACAACCGGCGGGGCATGGAACTGCGCCCAGCCAGGCGGCTGTGCGGCCCGCTCCGGAGCGGCCGGCGACGGATCGGGAGGCGGCTGCGCCTCCGCAGGAAGCGCCGCCCGCGCGGCAGTACCCCACCATTGAGTACCAGGCCGTCGCGGCTAACCGGCTGGATCAGACCGTCAACCGGCGGGGCGGAGAAAGTGCTGAAGTCGGGCAGAACGATCCGCATGAAAATGCAGAGCCCCCGGCGGTCCGAGTTACGCAGGCCGACACGGTTATCGCTCGCGACCACAACGAGATCGAACGGCTGCGCAAACTTGGCAGACGGGACTACATCGAGTTTACGCTGGTCCGCTCCGGCAATCGCCAGGAAGTGGCGCCCGACATCCGCCTGGAACTGAAAAAGGTCGATTCAAAAAGGTTGCGTTGCGCTGTAAACATCTATGCGGAGGACTACGAGTATCCCACCGACTTGGGCATCAATGAGCCCGTGGTGTTTCCGGTGCGAGCGATGTGGGAATCCGTGGAGTTGGTAATCAACAAAGTGGGCAAGGACACTGTGGGAGGCTACCTTACGGCACGCAAGGGTGTGCTGGCGGCGAGGTGAAGTTCGGGCCTCGGAATCTCTCGCAGCCCGGCTCCGATCCCTACTGGGGAAAGATTGGTGAAGAATGAAGAGCTCTGGAAACCGGCTACTCTTGTTCCCACTCGCCTTTCTGATTATTGGGTTGATTGTTATTTACCCTGCTCTGCATCTGCCGTCTCTCGGCCAGCTGTTCCAACCAACCCCTACGGCCGGCAGACCGAAGCCGGCAGTCAAAATCTGGGCGACCCGGCGAACCGGATTCTACTACTGCCCAGACAGTAAGTTTTATGGGAAGCTCACGCCCGGCGTTTATATGTCCCAGTCCGAGGCGATACAGAGTGGATATCAGCCGGCCGCCAACCAAACGTGTCGATAGCTCGAGCGGGGAGAACTCGAGCAAGACCGGTAGCGTTCCGGTTTGAAGTAGAGGCGGCTTTAGGCCGCGATGTGGCGAGGTAAACTCGCCGCTGCGAGTTCAAGCGGCGACACTGCCGCAAGACCGAGGTTGCGGGGGAATAAGGTGAATGCATGGCGAGCGAAGTCTTAGACAATAAGGCGATGGCGAATGGGAAGGCGGGCCCGGCAAGCCAGGTTATCGAGTTGCCGCACAGCATAAAAGACCTGGGGATCAGGAAAAGCCTCGTGCAGAATATCGCACTGAAGATCCTGTATCTTCAAGGTGAGCTCATCCTGGTTCACCTGGCCGAGCAAATGCGAGTCAGCTTGGCGGTGGTGACCGAGATCTTCGAACTCCTCCGCAAGGAACAACTGCTGGAAGTGAAAGGAATGGTGGGAGGGATCCAACGCGTCACCACCACCACTCTGGGCAATTCACGGGCCCACGAGTTGCTGAACCTAAGCCACTACGCGGGCCCGGTTCCGGTTTCGCTCGACGACTATACGCGCCAGGTTAGAGCCCAGAGTATCCGCAACATGAGCTTTCACGCGGCGGATGTGGAGAGGGAATTCGCTCCTTTGGTCCTTCACCCGGCAACCCTCGAACAGCTGGGCACGGCGATCATGTCTGGGCGATCGATGCTGCTGCATGGGCCCTCCGGCGTGGGGAAAACGGTGATCGCGCAGACCATTGCCGGCATGTATCGGGACTACGTCTGGATTCCCTACGCCGTCGAGGCCGGCAATCAGATCGTGACGGTCTTTGACTCCAACCTGCATGACACGGCGCTCGAACCCGTCGACGAGCAAGCCGACCGAAGATGGGTTCGCTGCCGGAGGCCGCGCATCTTCGCGGGCGGGGACTTGCGGCTCGAGATGCTGGATTTGCAGTTCAATTCAGTCGGCAGGTACCACTCGGCATCCCTGCAGATGAAGGCGAATAACGGCGTCCTGGTCGTGGACGATGTCGGCCGGCAGCAGGCGCGCTCGGAAGATCTGCTGAACCGGTGGCTGGTGCCGCTCGAGCACGACATCGACTTCCTCAACCTGTTTGGCGGTGGCAGGTTGTTTGTGCCCTTCGATGTGTTTGTAGTGTTCGCGACCAGCCTGGATCCGAGCAAGCTGGCGGATGAGGCATTCCTGAGGCGCGTACACACCAAGGCAAGGCTGAGTTACGCCAGGCCGTCGGAATACCATGAGATCTTCCGGCGGGTGTGCACCGAATCGGGTCTGAACTACGACGCCGCGGTCGTCGACGAGTTGGTCGCCATGCTCGAGAAGAACGGGCGGCCACTCCGGCCCTGCGACCCGGGTGAAATTGTCCAGCAAATTCGCTGGGCAGCCGGGTACGAGGGTAAACCGCCGTCCCTCGATTCATCTTCGGTTGAGCAAGCATGCCGGAACTACTTTTTCTCGGCTTAGTAGCCCGGCATGACCCGTCGGTGCAATCCGTCAGTGAACGGATTGCCCTGGGCGGTCCCGAGGGCCGCCCCTACAAGCCGTTTCGATATTACTTGTTATATGCAGTCGGTCGGAGCCCAAGAAGCGGAGAGTAATATGCGAGTTCGACCATGGCCTTCCAGGCCCTTCAAACTAAGGAACGTGGCTATCGTGGGTTGGTGCCTCCTCGCGGCCGCCCTAGTACAACCCTCAAGGCAATTCGGCGCCCCCGCCGACGGCACTGCTGATCGCACGCCGCAAACGGCGTCCAAGCTCGCCAAACAGAGCCCGTCGAAGGCACAGCAGGCCCGCGCTGTCGCGGCGTACGGCAAGCTTCCCCTCGGCTTTGAAGCCAACGAGGGACAGACCGACAGCCGGGTGCGTTTCCTTTCCCGCGGCAGCGGCTACCTGCTCTATCTGACGCCTGGCGAGGCCGTGCTCGCTCTCGAATCCGAGCGGCCGCAACAGTCGGCGCGCACGTCCAAGCTCCCGCAGGCTGGTGTCGAAAGTGTGCAGCCCAAGCCGGCGTCCGTGCTCCGAATGCAGCTTGTGGGCGGCAATTCTCAGGCCGGCATGGTGGGCACAGACGTGTTGCCGGGCAAGAGCAATTACTTTCTGAGCAACGATCCTTCCCAGTGGCGTACGAGCGTTCCGAACTATCGCAAAGTCGCGGAGCACGCCGTTTATCCTGGAATCGACCTTATCTATTATGGTACCCAGAGTCAACTCGAGTATGACTTCGTCGTCGCGCCCGGGGCTGATGCGCGTGCGATCCGCCTGGCCGTTCAGGGTGCGAGGAAATTGCGGATTGACCCCCAGGGGAACTTGATCGCAAGCGTGGGGAAAGGTGAAGTGTCTTTTGAGAGGCCGGTTGCCTATCAGGAAGATTCACACGGGACCAGACAGCCTGTCGCCGCGCGGTACTCGATTAAGGGCGGGCGCAATGTGGAGTTTAAAGTAGGCAAACACGATCCCAGCCGTTCGCTCGTCATCGATCCGACACTGGCCTACTCGACTTACGTCGGAGGAGGCCTCATTGACGGCGCGAACGGAATCGCCGTGGCGCCTGACAATTCGGCATTCATCACCGGCGAGACCTTTTCCGTCAACTTCCCCGTGGTCGACGCGCTTTTCCCCACGAATGTGGCGCAAAGTGAGGTTGCGTTCGTATCCAAAGTCAGCCCGGACGGTTCCGCGCTGCTTTATTCGACGTATCTGGGATGCAACCAGACCATTGGGTACGCCATCGCCGTCGATTCTTTGGGCGAGGCCTATGTGACGGGCACTACGGACTGTCCGACCTTTCCAGCGACAGAGGGTACACCCCAGCCGCTGTGCGGCGCCGACGGTAAGTGCGGGGCGACGTGGAACGAGCAGGGTTTCATTGTTTACAACGGATGGATCACCAAGTTGAGCGTCGAAGGAACCGCGCTCGTCTACTCGACGTTTATCGGGGAATACTCGCAGTGCGCCGGCCGCGGCATTGCCGTCGATGAGGCTCAGAATGCCTATGTTACGGGTGACATCTCCCAGAACATCCAGGAGACGGTTCCGCTTGTGCCGCCCGAAACACCTCCTCCCTTGTTCTGCACGTATAACGCTTTTCAGCCTTTCTTTGGCGGCAGCGGCGGCAATCCCTATATAGGGATCGCCACGGATGCTTTTCTTGTGAAGTTCGACTCCGCAGGCTCGGAGATGCTGTACTGCACGTACATCGGAGGCAGTGACGAAGATGTTGGATACGGTCTCGCAGTCGACACTAAAGCGAACGCCTACGTCACCGGCATAGCGTACTCCTCTGACTTTCCAACCGGCGGCGGCGCTCTTCAGACCACCTATGCAGGGGCCGGGGACGCATTCTTAACCAAGGTCAACACGAGTGCGAGCGGAACCTCGTCCCTGGTTTTCTCCACTTATTTTGGGGGCAGCGGACTTGACCAAGGGAACGGTGTAGCTGTGGACGCGAGCGGCGACGCCTACGTCGCCGGGATCACTACCTCGAGGGCGAGCACCTTGCTCTTCACTCCTCCTTCCGGCGCTTATCAGTCGGACTGCACCTTGGATACGCTCAAGGTGTGCGAGGGCGATGCGTTCATTGCGAAATTCGCTCTCAGCGGCACGCCCGCCCTGAGCTATTTCACTTACCTGGGAGGCGACCTGGCGGATTCCGCGAATGGCATCGCGATCGACTCGAGCGACAACGCCTATGTGACGGGGTCCACGACTTCTACCAACTTTCCGATCGCCGGCGGCGTTTTCCAGACGACCTACGGAGGCGGCAACGCCGATGCCTTCATTACGGAGTTGAATCCAACCGGTTCAGATCTGGTTTACTCGACGTATCTGGGCGGGAGTGCCACGGACATCGGGAACGGCATCGCTGTGGATACGGCGACTCCTGCCGGAGCCTACGTCGCGGGTCAGACCTGTTCGTTCGACTTCCCGCTGTCCAACCCGCTCCAGCCCAGTTATGGCGGCAACTGTGATGCCTTCGTCAGCAAAGCCAGTTTCCTCGAGGGCATCGCTCTTAATCCTGCCGGCCTCTTATTCCCGACCCAAAGCCTGGGGTCGGCGAGCCAAGCGGAGACGGTTACGCTCACGAACGGTGACAACCCGCTGACGATTAGCAGCATTACGATTACCGGTCCCGCCGCGGGAGACTTCGCCGAGACCACGACGTGTCCGATTGCTTCATCCACCTTGGCCCCGGCGGCACAGTGCACGATCAGTGTGACCTTTACTCCCACGACGTTGGGCATTAGAAAAGCGTCGATCGAGATCGTCGACAACGCGCAGACGGGCAGCCCGCAAGTCATCAGCCTCACCGGCAGCACTTCGACGGTCGGCATTCAGCCTGCCTCGCTGGCGTTTGGGAGTCAGGCGTTTGGCGTCTCGAGCCCCGCTCAACCCGTGACCATCACGAACGTTGGCACCCTCGTGTTGACGATTTCGGCGGTGAGCACCAGCGGCCCCTTCACCCAGACGAATGACTGTACTGCTGCGCCGCTCCAGCCGACGGCGAATTGCGTGGTCAACGTGGCCTACGCACCCATCGCGCCGGGCCACGATATCGGCGCTCTGACCATCACCGACAGCGCCGCGGGCAGCCCGCAGGTGGTGCTGCTGACCGGCACCGGGGGGGTTCCCGGGCCTGTGGTCAGGCTCTCGACTTCCACACTCACGTTTGCAACCACTGCGGTCTCAGTCACCAGCCCCGCGCAAACCGTTACGGTGACGAACACCGGAGGCGCCCCGCTCACGATTTCCAACGTTGGCGCCACTGGGGACTTTGCTCAGACGAACAATTGCCCCACCAGTCTGATTGTGGGAACAAGCTGCGTAATTAGAGTGACCTTCACTCCCACTGCGGCCGGTAATCGTTATGGTACGGTGGTCATCGCAGACAACGCTGCCAACAGCCCGCAGACCATAACGCTCTCCGGCGTGGGCACCGGCGGCACGCCCGACTTTCAGATTTCCGTCTACCCAGCGTCGACCTCGGTGATCGCCGGGGGCGCGGCGTCCTACACGGTCGCGGTGACGTCTGTTTTTGGGCTTGACACCCCGGTCACCCTCAGCTGTATCGGTGTGCCGCAATTGCCGCGAAATGCCACCTGTTCGATTTCGCCGTCCAGTGTTACTCCTAGTGCAGCAGGTCCCGTTACGGCTACAGTGACGGTCGCCACCACGGCTCGAACTCTGGCGCCGCCGCGCTCGGGGCCGAATCTGAACCTGCCTCGCCTGGTGACGCATTTCAGACCTATGTGGTTCATGTGGTTCTTGTTCCTTTTGACTTTGCTGGCAAGCCAGGCGATGGCGCGCCGGCGCGGCGTGTTGTTGCGCCTTGCACTCGTCATGGGCTTGGTACTCCTCTGGGCGGCCTGCGGCACAGGTGGAAATTCGGTCAACCTCGGCGACGGAACTCCGGCGGGCACTTACGAGCTCACGCTTTCCGGATCGGCCGGAACTCCGGCAATCTCGCACTCGACGAATGTAACCTTGTCGGTCGAGTGACGGCTGGCGGGCCGGCGCTCGCCGGGTGGCACAGGAGTTCTTGCCGGTGCCACCATGTCTAGAAAGCCCGGTGGACCGGCACTTACACATGGAGGAAGTGATGATGCAGAAGGCTGGATTATTGTTTGCCCTAGTTCTCTTTTTCTCTGTCGCTGCAGCCGCGCAGGAAACGCCCAAGGTAGAGCTCTTTACCGGTTATTCGCACATGTTCGACAATTTGAATACGACGAGCTACAACCTGAACGGAGTGAACGTCTCCGCCGCCGAGAACGTAAACAGTTGGTTTGGCGGAGTTCTCGACTTCAGCTCCAGCTTTGGATCGAATGCCGGCCTGAATGTTAATACGCAGACTATCATGTACGGACCTCGCATTGCCTACCGGAAGAGTCGTTTCGTCACCCCGTCCGTTCACGCTTTGTTCGGGGGCATCCGGGGAAGCCGTGGCTTCGATGGGATCTCGGAAGCAAACTGGCGTTTCGCCATTGGACTCGGTGGCGAGGTTGATCTTAGAATAAACGACAAGATGGCGTTTCGCCTTGTCCAGGTCGATTACATACCAACTCACTTCCTGGATTTGCGGCAGGATAATGTCCGGGTTTCAGTAGGGTTCGTATTCCGGTTTCCTCGTTGGTAGGAGCTCGTTTTGAGAACCCGAGGGGCGGAATTCCGCCATAATCATAAGAGAGGTTCGGAGGCCTGTGGAGCAGGAGGCACCAAAATTCCTGGCCCGCAAGAGCCCAAGTCACCGCCCGCTCAACCAAGTGCTGGCGATGATCTTGGAGACGGATACGCCGTTCCAGGCGCTTGGGCTCCAAGGCTCGCAGCCCTGGCCTAAGTACCACCGCGTTGTCCCCGGCTTCTTATCATCTTCTCTCCTCCATCTTTCTGTCCTCTTCTTACTGGCTCGCTTTCCCGTTGGGAGGCTGTTAGCTAAGCCCGAGGTTGCGGAGGAGCACCACACTGAGCACTTGGTGTATATGCTCCCTCCTCAGGCCCTCAAGGACCGCCTACCAAACTTGAAGCCGCCCGGATCAGGCGGTAAGCCGGGGCAGGGACACCGCCCGGAGCGCCCCCCGGCGAAAGGTGGCCAGTCGTTCCATCCCACCCTGACCATCGTATCGAATCCGCCGCATCCCGACAACGACCGGCAGACAATCATTCAGACTTCTTCGCCGCCTGAGCTGAAGATTCCTAAGGAGATTCGCCTGCCCAACATCTTGATCGGCAATCTTGCTCCGCCTCCGCCCGTGCCCAAGCCACCTCCTCCTCCGCTGAAGCCGATTGAGACACATGTTGTCGTGCCGCCTCGCTCTGCTGTGACACCGCCTGTGGCTCCTGCGCTGGCTCTCGCGCCTCCACGCAACCCTTTGCCGAACCCTTCGCTGACGGTCCCTTTGCCCGCCGCGCCTGCGCCACCTGCACCACCTGCGCCACCACAACCTGCGCCTCAACCCGCTCCGCAACCGACTCCGCCACCACAGCCCGCTGAGAAGGCCGAGGCAAGAGGCCTGGCTGAACTCGATACGCGGAAGACTTCCGCCGCATCGGCCGGACTACTCAGCCTCAGCGTTGACCCCGCGCCACCGACCGCATCCTTGACCCTTCCTCCGGGTAATCGTCAGGGAGCCTTTTCCATCTCCCCGGAGGGAGGCAAGACCGGCTCGCCAGGCGGCGTTCCGGGCGGGGATCCGCTGGGAGGCAACGCCGGCGGGAATGGACCGCCGGGCGACGCGAGCGCGGGCGTTGGCTCTGGAAAGAAAGGCGGCGGTGGTCCGGGTTCGTCGGAACCGGGCCCGGGACCGAATGTTAGTATCTCGGGCTCTGCCGGTGACGACGCTGATGCACTCTTGCCCTCCTTCTTCAGCGCCGCTGCGGTCTACCCTGTAGCTCAGCCCGGCATTCGGCGGCCGATGATGGTTGTCACCACCGGACCAACCGGAGGCGGCGGCCTCCGAGTCTACGGCGTGTTGAAGGGCAAGAAGATCTATACCGTCTATCTCCCCATGCCCGAAAAAAACTGGATTTTCCAGTATTGCGCGCGCGATGCCTCGGGCACAGGCCAAGAGGCCACACCCACACATCTTAACGTAGAGGTCAAGCTGGAAATCCCCGTCGCCCCGCCCGCAGTCGTGGAACAGTTTGACTTTCGGCGCCCTCCCTTGCCGCCCTCGGAGCCGACCAAGAGAGAAACGATCATCCTGCAGGGCGTAATCGAGGAAGATGGCTCGATTGGCGAGCTGAAAGTTTATAAAGGCGCCGGGGGCGCCGAGAAGTCCGCGTTGGCGGCCTTCAGCCGCTGGAAGTTCAGGCCCGCTCAGCGGGAAAGCAAACCGATTGCCGTTGACTTCCTGGTGGGCATCCCGATCGTTTTGCCGGCGAAGTGAGGGCGCGTTCCATGCCAACTAGTGAGCCTCGCAAATAGGGTGACATATGGAGGACCCCCTCACCCGGCTCGCTGCCCTCGCCACCCTCTCCCCCAAGGGGGCGAGGGTTAATAACGGGAATCGCTGCCCTCGCCCCCTTGGGGGAGAGGGTGCCCGAGGGACGAGGGCGGGCGAGGGGGTTCACTCGTCGCTCTATACTGCGAGACTCATTAGGCGGCGGCATCGGTTGCGCGTTCCAGGCGCGCTGTCTCTCGCCGCAGTGGTCCTTCTTGCGCTGGGCGGATGCAAGCACGCGCCTGCCTCTCCTTCAAGCCACATCGCCAACGATCAACATTCCCAGCCACCGGCCGCGGCGACGGCGCCCGACGCGGCGTCCGCCCCCGTTCAGGTACCTGTCCAGGAGCCGCGCTTCGCCGTTCAAGTCGCGGCATTCGATGACCGGCCCAGCGCCGAAGCCTTGGCCTCAAGGCTCTCCGATCACTTCGGTCTTCAGACGGTGGTCGCTCCGGTGGACTCACACGGCGTAACTCTTTACCGGGTTCGACTTTTGGCTGGAAGTAAGGATGAGGCTGAGAAGTTGGCCGAGACGTTTCTGAACACCGAAAAGCTCAAGGTTTGGATTGTTCCGTTGTAAGGCCGGCTGTTGCGCCCGCCCTCGGTCAGCCGGGCCGTGTTCCCTATTTAGGCCAGCATTTGCCGGCCCTCCGCTGCGCTCAGGGCGGGCTCTAGAGGACGGCGCTAGCTTCGAATCAGAACGCTATTGTAAGGCCTACATGTCTTGCTCTAACGGACCCGCCCCTAAGGGTTGCGGCCGGAAGCCTTTAAAGGCATCAACTCTCCGGCAGCGCGCCGGATCCGGCGCATGCAGTTCTCCCATTCCCCTTCGAAACACTGCGGCTTGCGGCAGTCGAATTCGCAGAGCGCATCCTCGGAAGGAACCTCCCGGGAGACTTGCCCCGCCACCCAACGCCAGACGGTACGAAAAAGGTTCATGCCACCACCTCGACGCGCTCCAGATTCTCTAGCCTATTGGAAATGCACCCTCTCTTGCATCCGCGCCAATCCAGGAAACCGAGGTCCAGCATCCAATTATCGAATCGGCAATCCAGCGCCAAACATGAGCTAAATCTGTTGTTTCTTCCAGCTTTGCGAACATGTTAGCACAACTTCAGGCAGGTCAAGGACATTTTTTCCGCACGACCTTTTTTGCGCTGACTTCGAGGGTCGTGCAGGGAAGACTTGTTCGCGCCTCCCCGCGGGCGTAGCCGTAACGGCGAGGGATTGCCATGGACGCGTTTAGCGAGCCTGGGAGTACGACTCCCGGAGTGCTCATCGTCGACGACGCCTTTCACCATGCCCAGGCGTACGCCTCGACCCGCGGGTCGGCGCCGGCGCTGAGCACGCCTGACCTCATATCCACAATGATCCCCGCGTTCGAACCCAGCGACCACGGACCCGCCACGCCCAGCTTGTGCCCACGCGCCACGAGCGCCTGCCGTGTGGCTTCTGGGATGCGCGCCTCGACGGACGCCGCGCCCGGCTCCATGGTGTGGGGAAACACCGAGGAGGGAAAACTCGAGGTCGACCAGCGCGGTGCTTCGATGGCTTGTTGAATGTTCATGCCGAAATCGACGACGTTGATGAGCGTTTGGATGGTGCGCATCACCTGATCGTCGCCTCCGGGACTTCCCAGGATTCCAAACGGTTCGCCGTCCTTCATGATCAGCGTGCTCTGCAAGGTGCTGCGCGGCCGTTTGCCGGGCTCGAGGGCGTTCGCCTCCCCTCGCACCAGAGAATAGTAATCGCCGCGGCAGTTGAAGAGGATGCCCGTATCGCCCATCACCACGCCGGTCCCCATGCTGCTGTGCAGGCTCGGCTCAAAGCTCACCAGGTTGCGGTCCTTGTCGACGACGCCGATGTAGCTTGTGTCGCCCTCGTAATCGGCCTTGCCCTCGCGAACCACGACGGCACGCCGGCGAGCGGCCGGAGCATCGCTCATGTATTTCTCCGGCGAGCCCGGCCGCAACTCGAGCGAGGCCGCATTCATGTCGATGAGCTTTCTTCGTTCTGCCGCGTAATCCTTCGAGAGCAGCCCGGCATAAGGAATCTTGATGTAGTCCATGTCGCCAAGATACTTTTCGCGGTCCGCCATGGCAAGCTTCATAGCCTCGATATTGACGTGCAGGAAATCCGGGCTGTTAAGGCCCAGCGCCTTGAGGTCGTAACCTTCCAGGATGTTCAGGGCAAAGAGTTCCGTCGGTCCCTGGGTTGCGGAAGGGTTCTTGAAAACCTGGTAGCCGCGGTAACTGATCGAGACCGGCTCCTCGACCTCCGCCGTGTATTCGGCAAAATCCTCGTAGCGGAACAGTCCCCCATTCGCCTCGGAGAAAGCGGCGAATTCGCGCGCGATGTCGCCTTTGTAAAAGCGGTCGCGCGCCGCCTTGAGCGCCTCGTGCCTGCCCTTCGCCCGGGCGGCTCTTTCGGCTTCGACCAGCTTCTCCAGAGTTCGGGCGAGATCAGGATTCCTGAATATCTCGCCGGGCTTGGGCGGCTGACCATTCGGCAGATACACCTTCACAGTGGTCGGATACTTGAGGATCTTCCTGGTAAAGGCAATCGCGTTGGCGCGGCCTTCGCTGATGGGGAATCCGTCGCGCGCCAGTTCGATGGCCGGTTGCAGCACCTGCGCGAAGCTCATCGTGCCCCAGCGGTCCAGCAGAATGTACCACGCGTCGACGACGCCCGGAATGCCGCCGGAGAGCAGGCCGTCGCTGTCGGGGATCTTGCCGCCGTTGTTCTTCTCATACCATTCGATCGTCGCGAGCTTCGGAGCGCGCGGCTCGGCATTAATCGAAAGCACCTTCTTCTGGCTCGCCAGATAAACCAGCAGCTCAGCGTCCGAGCCCACGCCGTTCGAAGGGAAGTCCGTCACGGCCAGCGCCGCCTGCCCGCCCACCGCCGCGTCAAAGGCGTTCCCGCCTTCTGCCAAAATGCGGCGGGCAGCCTCCGTGGCTTGAGCTGTCATCGAGGAAATTGCCGCCACCCGTCCCCGAATTACGGGACGCATCGTGCGCGCCGGGGCCGCCGGACTTTCCTGGGCCAAGCCAAACGGCGCGAGGCCCAGGCCGAGAATCAATACATAAAAGCCGAGAACCTTTCGTGAAGCTGCCATTTGAACCGTCCTTGGACCAGAATGCCCCCTAGTCCCAATCGCTCCGGCTGGCGCAGGGCAAAGCCCTGCGATCCGTGCGGCCGCAAAATCGGCAGACCGCAGTCCGTGGTTGTGCGCCAGCCACGGAAGGGCGGACTTCAGAGACTGCGGAAGAACCCTCCCGTCCGTCATTCCGAGGAGTCGCGGGCGACGAGGAATCTCGCAGTGCGTTGAAAACACTCAGAGCGAGATTCCTCGCTCCGCTCGGAATGACACTCGAAAGGAGGTTTTCACACAGACTCTTGCATTAAATCCATTGGGCGCTAGCCGACTCCTTGTCGCTATTTCCGGCCGCGAAGCCTTGACCTCGTTTCGCTCAAAGTGCGCTGTTTTCGGGCATTTCATGCCTCGATGAGTGCTAATTGGAGCGCAAAACGCGCACAATTTGCAGCACTCTAAATAGTGACATCCTTTGTTTTCAAGTACTTCTTAGCTTCGTTCCCACGATTTTGCATAATTTGACGTAGCGGGCTTCCCCCGCCTCGCCGGGGCCATTCTGTTCCTTTTTGCGCTTCGGCGCCGAGGACGCTCGTCTAGGGCAAATTGTCCATAACACGACCACATTTATAGGCTATCAAAGGGCGGAGAACTTGTCAAGCGAAAAATAGGGCAATAACATAGTTGGCTAACCACGACTAGAGTCGGGGAGTTTTTCCCTTCGCGTGCCCTGCGATGCGAACCACGGGCAAGTTTGGGCAACAATTACCGATAATCTGGGATTTCCTTGAAAAATTCATTGGGCCTCGAGCACTGTCACCTTTACGCGGATTCCACACAGTTGATGGGCATCGTTTAGAACACTTGACTGGAGGCTGTTGATTGTCACGCCGCCATCTGCGAACTTCAACAACGTTACCTTGCACAGTTGGCTTCTTCCGCATTTGCCGAGCGTTATTTCCTTGGGTAGTTCGCTGGCATCTACGATCTTCCGTGACGGTTCAACAAGCACCCTTTTGGGAGTCCGAAGAAAATTTATCTTTTGATCTTTGCTGCCGTCCGTAACGAATGAGGAGAAGGTGCCGCCATGTGCCTGCACCACGGTTGGTGATATAGATTCCGATGTGCCACTGGTCGTAATTGGCCGACAACCAACGAGAGGAAGCTCTGGCAGTGTCGCTTCTTCCTTGGGTAGTGCCTCCGCCGCTGTTTCCTCCGGCTTCGTGTCTGTGCTTGTCCCTAATTGAGGACCGACACCGCTTGTGCTAAGTTCGCTTGGGCAGGCATCTTGATTAACAGCTATTGTCTCAATGAGCGGCACGGTTTGCTCTTGTGTTTTATTAATACCTTCAAACCGATAGTACAAAGCTCCCGATATCTGCTTATAACCAAAGGACTCATTTTGACTTGCGTAATGATCTCTTACCTGTTTAAAGCCAGTATCGGATGGAGAGAAAAATGTCCAGTTTATTCCGCATGAACCGTAGAGTTCTTTTGCTTTCTTAACGTGTCCTTCCCAGGTGTCAGCCAACATTCTTGATGTTCTGAGATGGGGAAATTCTTCCTCGGGTATTAATTGTTGGGAGATTTTGCCTGGTCCAATATCCAAATTCAATGGCAAGCTTTTATTCCCGTCTTCAAACTCAAAGAAAAGACTTAAGACGTGGGCAGAAAGATGGGCATTGTTGGCAATCGAGATTGCGTGATCAGAACGGAATTCCACTATCTCTAGCGGATTCTTCGGAATTTTGGGCTTGGGGCCAACGGTCGATTTGGGCATCTGTATCGGCGGTGGCTCCTCGTGAGCCTGCGGCTGTGGCCCTTGTACCAGGGGAGGATGTTCCCTGCGATATTGCGTCCAGACTCCCCACGATGATATTGCCAACAGCGTAGAACCAACAAGCAATGCCACGGCCCACTGCTTCGGTCTGCGCCAGTTTTGCACCTTCTCCCAGCGCAAGAATGCATAGATAACGCTTCCAGTGAGAGATATATAGCCTAATGATGATACGACCAAAGGTATTCTGACTCCGTTTAATTGCAGAAGCCACATAAACATATTGCAAGCCAGAGCGACGACCGCGAAGAATACGCCAGTACCGAGTTGAGGACGCCTTATGGAAACACTGGGAATCGTAGAATCTTCACCAGACGATGATAAATCAGGGGTCGGCCTGTGTGATTTTGCCTGTCGAAGCACCCAGCCAATGAAAAAGAACTGTAGGCCCACAATCGCAATGTTCCAAGCAAGGAATTCCTTATGAAACGGAGTTGGCAACTGAATAGCGTAGGCAAAAATCGAACGAAGTGAGTCCGTATAGGTTGATAGGAAGCGTCCACACATACAATCACCCGTTGCGCTGTGGACACCGGTGTGGTACCGTGGGGGCGTTGGGTGCCCGCAGTTCTCAGGGGCCCGATTCGCAGTCGGGCCTCTTCATTTTCTGAGCCTACGGTATCATAAAATCTACGGCTTGTCCTAATTCGGTTAGTCATCTATGTTGTTGTCCTAATTTGGCCGTAGCGCCGCCATCTTGGCGGAGCAGCGCAGACGCGTCGTTTCTTGGCATGTCTGGGCTCCCGTGAATTCGGAGAGGCCCATACATCAGGCCAAGGAGCGTCCCGACGTATGCGCCACCCGCCTTCACACCTTCTCCCCTCAGGTTAATCTGAACTTGACCAGCCAGGGTTGCAGGCATATTATGTGCAGGCAGGAATAAAGGCGACGCCGGGAAATCCGGCTGAGTGTTTCTCCCCCCTTTGGGCCAAATTCAATAACGGGCGGCCAGTCTACTCTTATGGAGGCTTCGAATGAGGCAAGTCAAGGGTATTGTGTGTCTTGGGCTCTTGTGTCTCTTCTTGGGAATCGCGACGAGTCCCGCACTCGGGGATGACGACAAGAATCAAGCCAACTGGGACAGGCTAAAACAATTGTCGCCAGGCGAGGAAATTCAAGTCGTACAGAACGGCGCCAAGTCCAGTCGGAGTAACTTCCGCAGCGTAACCGACGAGGCTATTGTCGTGAGTACGGCGACCGGAGAACAAGCTATAGCTCGGCAGAGTATCCTCCGGGTTTCGTCCAAAGGCCCAGGGCACCGCATGAGGAATGCACTGATCGGCGCTGGAGTCGGGGCGGGCGCCGGCTTGGCGATTGGCGCGGCGGAGGATTCCCACCAAGCTTGCACCGGACTGTGCATTAACGTTCTGCCCAACGCAGGCAAAGAGATCGGTACTCCGCTTGGTGCGATTGTGGGCGGCATTGTCGGTGCGGTGGTTCCCACGGGCGGTTGGCACGAAATCTATCGTGCTCGCTAAAGAGGGGGAAAGGTGAATGAGGCATAGACGTCTAATATGAAATTGGTTATTACTGGAGTCACGCCGGATGGCGGAGACGTGTTGGTTTTTGGCATGTGTGCACTCCCACGTGGGTTAGGGGTGGCGCCACCGCGCCCGCCCATACCAGCCCCGTCGCGAACCTCATCAGTCGTGAAACAGTTGGCCCTTCGGCAGCGCCGCTACCGTTTGTCAATGGCGATCAACAGGCCGGCACTCACGCCGATTGATTGCTCATGTCCGCGCCCAAAGTTGTACTCATATCCCGGTTCGACATACCAGCCAAGTTTGTGTTTGCGGCCTGGCCAGAACATGAAATCCAGCACGGCTTCGCCGCCCAGGGAGTTCCTCGTCAAGCCGGATTCGCTCGTATGAATCCACTCCGGACCAAATCCGGCCATAAACTCGACTTTCGGGGAAAAGGTCCAAGGTTTCTTGAACAGAAGGTCGGTATCCCATTCGGTCGCTTGGCGGCTAAAGCTAGGCGTCACGCCTGCCTCCAGTTCCAGCCACTTTTCGATAGGCGTTACCTCAACCGCCACGCTGGGGCCGAAGCCCGATTGGTGGTCCGTGAGGTTGCGGCTGGGAGATGCCCCGAACTCGACGACGGCAACAGGCTCCTTATTGCCATCCTGTGCTAAGACGTATCCCGGGCAGAGAAGAAGCGATGCTGCCAACAGCAGTTTCATGGCGCTCATCAAGTCAGAATACAAGTTTAGCAGAACGGTGCTTTAGATGTTCGATCCGCTGGTGGAGCAGTCGAGAACGCCGCCGCCAGCGGGGCCGCCGGATGGCGCAGCCGTGCCGTTTTTTGGCATGTCGGCGCCCCTGCGGATTCGGAGAGGCGCATACATCAGGACAAAGAACGTCCTGACGTATGCGCCACCCCGTGGCATCTCCGGCTCGCCGTCGTACTAACGTTGCATGTACAATGTCAATATGCTCAAATCAAAGGTGAATGAGGCCGAGATGCCCAAGAAGAAATTGATTATTCCTAGACTGAAGTCCGAAGCGGAAGACGCCAAGTGGCACGAGCGCCACCGCCCGGCGCTCGAGCGGGCCGCAGCACGGCATATCCTGGAGGGATCCACGCTGACCTTGCGCGAAGCCGCAGCTCGCGCCAGGACGCGGCCGGTCACGTTGCGGTTGGCGGCCACCGATTTTGGACGACTCGGAAAGAAGGAGACAGGATTGTGACAGACGCGGCGCAACCAAAGTCTGGGCGCTGGTGGAAACGTTGGCGCGCCAGCATCGTAACGGCAGCTGTCGGTCTCGTCTTTGCACTGATTCCAGTCGGCGTCGAGTATTCCTGGCCAGACTCGAAGACAGCCATTCCATTTATTTTCGTTCTTCTTGACAGGCTAGCCGATGCTTTGTTCATAGCTGCCTTCCTCTGGGTGGTCGCAGAAAACAGCCGGGACATCGAAGGTCTAAGAGAGTTCGTGAGCAGCATTGCGGTGAATTTCTTGGGGAAGTCGCTCCCGGATGAACTCAGGGAACATATTGACGATTATCTGAGGATAACACTTGTGCGCAAGAACTGGACGATAACGTATTGTGTCGAAAAGGAGGCAGATAGTCTGAAGCTCACCGTCGACAGTGCATACGTCATGCATAACTACTCGGGGAAAAAAGCCACGTACAATCTTGTCTTCCAAGTAGAACAAACTCCCGAGGAACACGCCAGTCAAATTACATCGGTTTATGTTGACTCCGCGCCCCAAGATTTGGCAGGCAGAATCGAAGAGTCAGGCGGATACGTTCAGCTCAGGCAACCATTTCCGTTCCTGTTGGAGGCTGACAGTGAGCGAAGCTTCTCCACGCACTCCGTTCAATACTTTAAGGACACAATCACTTCACCCTTCTGGGCGAAATATGCGGTTCTAAGCGGTGCACAGTTTAGCGTTACCTTCCCGGTCGGGTTCGATGCGTATCTGGAGGTTACGGGGGAGGAAATCAACCCGAAGAGCCCCGGGGAACTGGAAAGACGATGGACGACCGTCAACCCCATTCTTCCTGGGCAAGGTTTCTTTGTGAGAGTACAACCAGTAGATAAGAAGTAACGCGGGTGGCGCAGACGTGCCGTTCCCTGACATGTCTGCACTCGTGTGGATTAGGAGAGGCGCATACATCAGGACAAAAAGCGTCCTGACGTATGCGCCACCCCAGGCTGGCAAGGGCGTGCGGACTCTAATTCTCCAGCGCCTCGCGGGTGATCTCTGCTCCGAGGCGGCGCAGCCGACGTTCCAGATCGCTGTGGCCGCGTTCGATCTGGTAGACGTTTTCGACGACTGTCTCGCCTTCCGCAGCCAGCGCGGCAAGCACGAAGGCCATTCCCGCTCGAAGATCCGGAGCGACGACGCGCGTGCCGCGCAGGGTCTCAACGCCTTCCACGTCAGCAAGGTTTCTGGCTTTTCGTGTGATCTTCGCGCCAAGCGACACGAGCCCGTCGATCTGAGTGAATCGGTCTTCGAATACACTCTCGCGGATGGGACTGGTGCCATCGGCAACCGAGGCGAGCGCCATGATGCCAGGCAGGAAGTCCGTGGAAAAGCCAGGATACGGCCAGCTCACCACATTCACGGGCTTCAGCCTTTCCGGGCCGCGGACGCGCGTGAGCGGTCCCTCTGCCGTGACGCGCACACCCATCTGCTGTAACTTGGCCACGGGGATTCGCATTTCATCCAAATGGGCTCCGACTATGGCAACGTCGCCTCGGGTGATGGCAGCGGCCATCATCATCGGCCCGGCGTCCAAGCGATCGGCCATGACGGTGTATTCGACTGCCTGTAGTTCTTGAATGCCCTCGATCCTTATTGTGCCGGTGCCTAAGCCGTAGAGCCTGGCGCCCATCTCGACGAGGAGATTTCCAAAGTCGGCGACCTCAGGTTCACAAGCGGCGTTTTCGATGATCGTCTCACCCGCGGCCAGGCAGCCGGCCATGATCAGATTCTCGGTGCTGGTTTGACTGGGCATGTCGAGGTAGGTGGTGCTGCCGGTTAATCGCTCCGCTGTGATGGTCAATTGATCGTTAGTTCCCTCGACGGCAGCGCCCAGGCGCTTGAAGCCATTGTAATGAAAATCCAGCCTGCGAATGCCCAACGCGCATCCGCCGACGCCACGCAGTTCAACCTTCCCGAGCCGGTGGAGCGCGACCGGCAGGAACAGTATGGAGGCGCGAGACCGCGTAGAGAGATGAGGGTCCAGGACGTGGTTTGTTACCGACGAGGCGTCGATCACCAACACACGCTCGCCTTTGTCGTAGGTGACCTTTGCCCCCAGGGACTCCGCCAACGCCAGCTGAATGTAAACGTCGTTCAGGGGAGGCACATTGCGCAATATGGTCTGGCCCTTCCTCACCAGAAGCGCGGCGGCG
>Ga0187852_1000736_pt1 | contig 34528 bp, 23 predicted proteins | sample June2016WEW_6_40_FD_134511 | JGI IMG/M metagenome (GOLD analysis project Ga0187852, IMG submission 134511) | Peatland microbial communities from SPRUCE experiment site at the Marcell Experimental Forest, Minnesota, USA - June2016WEW_6_40 | ecosystem: Environmental > Terrestrial > Soil > Wetlands...
CGGCCTTTATCCACCCACCTTGCGCGCTTCCGCTCGAAGCGCCTGTCATGCCATGCGGCGGAGCTGCAAGCTTGTGGGACAGACCCTACCTCTCCGGCCACCGAAAGTACACAAAGACTCTCCCCCAGTTCTTCGAATCGTTGTCCACGTTCCGCGCAACGGCACGAACCTCGGGCGACTGGAGGAACCGGGCCACGCGTTTCTTGAGCTGGCCGCTCCCCTTGCCGTGAACGATTTGAAGGCACTTCGTCCGCGTTCGTCGCGCCTGCTCCAGCGCACCCGCCAACGCCTGGTCAATGGCGTCGGAGTCGTTGTTGACGTCGTGCAGGTCAATCTTGATTTCATTGGACATTTGACATCACACCTGGCGCCTCGTGCTCATTGCAAGCCCTATTATCTGCCTTCCTCCTGCGCCACTGATGCACAGTGCCGGAGCGGCTAGTGCTTCTTCTCAAACCAGGACAAATCCCATTCATCAAACCAGTTGATGACGAGAATGCCGTCTCTGAACTGCAAGGGCAGCCAGACGTAGGTCGAGGCTTCGATGTCTTCGCTATTCCACCGGTCCGCCATGGCGATGAAACATCCGGGCCGATCGGCCACTTCGAATACCACCGTGATCTGGGAGTCGAATGTCGTGCCGCTTCCCACACCGATGCAGGGATTGCCGTGGACGGTCCAGGGACCATGGATCAAAGGTGCGCTGGCCCACTGCGCTTCATTGGCACGATATCCGGTAGTCCCCGATGTAATCATGTAATAGGTATGCTTGTGCTTGAAGATGGCCGGCGCCTCGCGGCCCCACGGATCACCCGGTTGAGGGAAGTGGCAGCTATACATTCCCGTTGTATCCAGGTAGTCGGGAGTCAGATCGGCTACCACGACCTCGGTGTGGGGCCGGCCGAAGACATAGTACGCCTTTCCGTCGCTGGCCTCGGCGAACAGATTTGCGTCTCCGGCGCACATGCCGTTCGGGTGAAGGATCTTTTTCAGAGTGAAGGGCCCGGTCGGCGAGGGCGAGGTGGCAATTCCGACATGCTGGTCCTGCCAGTTGGCGGGCACGAGTTTCATCCACATCACGTAGATGCCGTTCGCTTTGTTGAAAAGAACATGGGGACGATCCATGATCCTGCGCGGGTTGAGCTCATGGCCGAATTCAGGTGACGTCGCGGGCAACACGGTTCCCTCAAAGGTCCAGTTATACAGATCGGACGAAGAGTAACAATTGGCGCCGGCATGCCACGGTTTCCCTTCCGACTGCTTCGCGCTGCAGCCGGTCTTGTTTTCGCCATACCAGTAGTAACGCCCATTGAAGAAGTTGACGCCGCCACCGTGCGCCTGGATGACGTTGCCATCCGTGTCCAGCCATGTCTTTCCAGGTCTGATCATATTTCCCTCGTCCTTTCCAGAAGTGCCCCCGATGTCAGTCCACACGCCCGGCGCGGGCAGCCCCGTCACGTTAACCGGGATTTCCCATTGGACCGTCCTCCGAACTTCCCCGCCTCGCCTGCTCCTTCTGCTCTCCGATCCCGGCCGCCACGCCGGGCGGGACCAGGAGCGCCAGAATGGTTTGCGCGTAAACGCGGTGTCCGAAATCGTTCGGATGATTCAAGCCGTTGCCGGTCAGGTCGAGGAACGCCTTGCGCTTGAGCAGGTCGGCCCAGACCGACGTCACGTCCGCCAGGACCGCGCCCTTCCCGCAAAGGCCGGCCAGCGTCTCACGAATCACCGGAAAGTTCTCCATTTTCGGGGCGTCCCACTCAGCATTCGGTAGCATCGGCGCAACCAGGACGAACTCCGCCTCCGACGCGGCGGCCTTGATCGCATCCATCATGCCGCGGATGTTGGCAACGAACTTCGCCATGTCGCCGCCGCACGCGTCGTTCATGCCGAAGGCGATGATCGCCAGATCGGGCTTCGAGCCGGCGGTCACGCGATCAATGTCGGCAAGCCCCTGCGTGGAAGTCCAGCCGCCGACCCCGAAGTTCCTGAAGGTCACCTTGGCCCCGTAGGCTTTCTCGAGGCCGAGCGCCACTAACTCGCCGTAAGCGGGCTGAAACGGCTCGACGCCAACCACCTTGCTGGCGTTGCCGCCCTCGGTGATGCTGTCACCGAGTGTACACAGGGTGATCGGCTGCTTCCGCCTCAATTTGCCCAGCGCGATCGGCAGTTTCTCACCCTGGTATCGCGGCACGTATCCCTTCCAGAGGCCGGCCGCGTGCGTGTAGGTCACGTCCACCTGCAAGTCGTGGAAGAAGTGGCCTTCGCCGAACATCAGGTAAGTGGCGGGATCACCACGCTTCGCCTTGTACTTGGGAAGCTCGCTGTTCGCCGGCGGATGTATCTCGCCGGGCGTCTTGAACGGAATCCTCGATCCGGGGACCAGGCGCAGCACGCCGCTTTCCTTCTCCAATACGAAGTCCTTGCCCTCTTCGTAGGTTGCCGTCCCGTTCGAGCTGCGCACGGAAAGGATCTTGTCCGGCGGGAAAAGCAACGGCGCCCAGGCCTGCTCGCCTTCTTTTCGCTGGTAGAAGAACAGGCTCTCGCGATCCTGGGTCGTTGAAGTCCAGAATGGCATGAAGAGTCTCCATGTTGGCCTCGCGCTGGGAACACGTTCCTGACGGGCAGGTGACGGTATTGGTTGGATATGGGTATTCGTAGGTTTTCTTGCGAGATTCTTTCGAGTACCGGATTGCCCAAGGGGCCCACCAGACCTTGGCCAGGCTGCTTCAACCAGCCGCCGAAGTCACCCCGTCAGCCGCAGGCATGATACCACTGTGTCCGCAAGGATTCCAGGAGCGCGAGGGGCGCGCATGGGCGGAACGTTTTCCAAGGCCGCGGAGAAATCGCTTGACAGCGGGCACTTTGAACGTACAATCGCATGTTCGAATGCGGACTGCCACTGGAGGACGGTCCAATGGCAAATCCCGGCTGAAAGGAACCACCATGCCCCAGGTCCGCCAAGTCGGCGCGCTGGATGCCGCCGGTCACGCCCTGGTCATCACGCAACCGATGCCGCCGCTTCGAAGAGGAACCGTGCGGGTCCAGGTGCACGCCTCGCTCATCAGCCCCGGCACGGAACTCAGCGGCGTCGCCAAGGCGCGCCAGTCTTCCCCCGCCGCGTCGGCGGCCCCGAAGCCTTTCGGCTACCAGAACTCCGGCGTCGTCCTCGAGTGCGGCCCCGGCGCAGAGGAGTTCAAGCCCGGCGACCGCGTCGCCTGCATGGGCGCCGGATATGCCCAGCATGCCGACTTCGCGGTCGTCCCGATCAAGCTCTGCGCCCGCCTGCCGGATAACGTCAGCTTCGAGGAAGGCGCCTTTGCCCACCTCGCCATGACGGCGCTTCACGCCATCCGCCGCGGTGAACCTCAACTCGGCGAATACCTGCTCGTCGTCGGGCTTGGGCTCGTGGGCCAGTTGTCGGCGCGGATCGGCCAGGTGGCCGGCATGTACGTCATGGGATGGGACAAGCTCCCCTTCCGCTGCGAGGTCGCCCGCCGTTGGGGGATTGACGCGGCCACGGTCGTCGGGTCGGAAGATGAAACGCGGGTCGCCGCCGAGTTCACGCGCGGATCGGGTTTCGACATGGCGGTCATGGCCATCGGCGGAGACGGCACGCAGGCTCTTCAAAGCGTCACGAAGGTCATGAAGCTCTCCCCGGATACACACGCCATGGGCCGCATTTGCCTGGTCGGTGCGCTGAACACCCTCTGCCACTGGGGCGCCGGGCTCGGCAATCTCGACCTGCGCTGCTGCGCCCGAACGGGTCCAGGCTATCATGACGAGACCTGGGAGCATGGCGAGGCCGCGTATCCCGCCGTTTTCATGCGCTGGACCACCCGCTCCAACATGGAGTACGTCCTGCGCCTGATTTCCGAGGGGAAGCTGAATGTGCGGGCGCTCGTGACGCACCGCTTTCCGCTGGCGCGGATCGCCGAGGCCGTCACAGCCCACGTCGAGGCGCCGGACGCCACTCTGGGCACGCTTCTGCTCATGGAGCACGGGCTGAAAAGGTGATGAAAACGCCCATGGCCTCACGCCGGCGCGTCGAGGCGGCGCTGAATACGATCCGCGAGAACTGATGGAGCGCCAGCCGCTGCTCGCGGGGATGGAAGAAATAGAGTTTGCCTGCCCATAATACATGTAATAGCACCGTAATACCGCGGCGGATCGCTGCCACCGACATTTGCGTCGTGATCGGCATCTCACTCCTCTACGTCATACTCGAAGCACTGCGCGCAGAGAAGCGCTGGTCATTCCTTGCGGTCGGCGTTGCGGTCACCGCCTACGCGATTTACCTCGCCATGCGTCGTCCCCATTCCTGGCGCGACCTCGGCTTTCGAATTGACAACCTGCGGGCGGCGCTTCTTCCTATCGCCTCGTTCACCCTCGCAGCATGCGTCGCGCTGGTGGGCTGGGCATTCGCTCACGGTCAACCCGCATGGTCTCCGCAGGTCGGCGTGCTTCTCGCGGTCTATCCGGTCTGGGCCGTGGTCCAGCAGTTGGCGTTCCAAGGACTGCTTCACCGTGGCCTCGTGGTTCTCATCCGGTCACCGGTCCTGCAGATTCTCATTACAGCGGCAGCATTTGCGGCCGTGCACGCGGGCAACAACACTCTCATGGCTTTGACGTTCGCGGCCGGCGTGTCGTGGTCACTGCTCTATCGCAGGTGGCCGAACATCTGGCTGCTTGCGGCGTCCCACACGATTTTGGCCGCCTTTGTCTATCCGCTCGTTCTCATGGATGCCCCCTTGTCCAGGCTCTGAACGGGGCTGTTCCAGAGCTATCGTGGGGACACCCGTAACCGTCTTCAAGTCCCAATCATAACCGACGTCCGGACTGTTCGCTCCGGCACTGCCCGGCGTGGCATCTTCGTGGGCGCGGTGGTATACTGCGCCGCACGAGCGGGAACCTGTCGCCCCGCAGTGATTTCCGCGGAGAGTTCACACCCTGGTTTCTGCAAGGCCAAGAACGTGCCCAATGTGCTGCCGGTGAACGAATACGAGATGGAGCATCTCCTCATGGACTCCGGCCTCCTGCTGGGCGTCCTTGAGCAGGCGCGGCATCTGCTCGATTGGGAGGGCGAGGCCATTGTGCCGGAGGGGCCGGAGGAGGCGCTGATTGACTATATGGCGCGCCATCATACGACGGGAAATCCGCTCGCGCTGGCGCTGCTCTATACGTTTCGACACCTTTACGGAAACGGGGCGGCGCGGATCCATCGGCAAGTCAACCGGTATGCCGGCGCGATCGAACAATTCGCAAGCCGCTATGGGCCGGGTCCCGTGACGCTGGGTCGCGCCCCGGCCCGCATCAATATTCTCGGCGAGCACGTGGACTACGTGCGCTACCTGCCCACCGAGGTGCTTCCGTTTGCCAGCCGCGAGCATGACATGCTGATCCTTTTCCGCCCCACCGACAAGCCGCGCGTGCGCGGATGCTCCACGCTGCCGGCGGCGGAGCCGGCGGAGTTCCGCGCCGACGAAGGCCCACGGGAGAAACGCGCGCCCGGCGCGTCCCTCGAAGACTATTGGCTGGCGTACCTGCACCGTGTGGGCACGCCTCGGCGCCACTGGATCAACTACGTCAAAGCCTCGGTCTTCTTCTGCGCCATGAAGTACGGCAGACTCCGGCGCGGTTTCGACTTCCTGCTCGATTCCACCATTCCCGCAGCCGGCGGCGCCTCGTCCTCCTCGGCCGTGGTGGTCCTCACCGGCGCGGCAACGCGCGTGGCCAATCGTCTGCCGTTCGACGCCGGTTCCCTCGCGGAGGACTCGGCCCTGGCGGAGTGGTACATCGGGACGCGGGGCGGGAACATGGACCACTACACCATGTGCCTCTCGCGCCGGCAGAGCGCCCTGCACCTGAACTTCTCCCCGTTCAAGACCAGCCTCGTTCCGCTGCATCGCTTCCGGTATCGGTGGGTTGCTTTCTTCTCGCACCCGGCGGACAAGAGCGGCGATGTGTTCCTCAAGTTCAACGAGCGCTCCGCCGTCTCACGTCTGCTGATCCCCGCCCTCCTCGAACGCCTTTGTCGGCAGGATCCGGCTCTCGGCGAACGCTGGAACGGCGTGGTGAAAACGCTCTCGACCCAGACAGACGAGGTCGCGGCCGGATACGAGGCGCGCGAGATCCTGAGCGTGCTGCCGGAGAGCGTGACGTTGACGGAGATCCGCCGGGATTTCCCGTCCGTGTATGCGGAACTGGAGCGCGGCTATCCGCGTTTGGCGAACGAGATGGGCGGCCGGCCCATCGCCATCCGCCCGCGGGCGCTCCATCATGCCGGCGAGGTCGTGCGGGTCCGCGAGGCCGTTCGGATTCTCCAGGAGATCTTCTCTTCCCGCATGCCCGAGGCGCCCGAGAAGACCGAACCCGGCCTGCGGGCCGTGGGTGACCTCATAACCGAGACGCATGAGAGCCTGCGTGATTTGTACGAGCTGACGACTCCCGACATTGACGAACTGACGGACATCATCCTTGGCCATGCCGGCGTCTACGGCGCGCGCTTGATGGGCGGCGGGTTCGGCGGAAATGTCCTGGCCCTGGTATCCAAGGAGCATGTCGCGGAATTGGTGGACCGCGTGCAGTCCGGATACTACGCCCCTCGCAGCCGCAACGGCCTTGCCGAGGGCAGCGTCACCGTCAGCACCCCCGGCGAAGGGTTCGGCTTGCTCTGCCTGCGCGACGTGCTCCGGCGGGCGGTGGTCAACGCCAGCGCCATCTGGTGGAAATGGGAGACGTACGCGCCGGTGATCGAGAAGTCCACCTGCGAATTGCTGGGCATTCCTCGCGCGGCCGCCTTCAAACTCCTGCACCCGATTCAGCCCGTCATCGTCGCCGGCGGCCGTGGAAAGCTCCGGCTGGGCGGAGGATATCGCAGTCCGGCGGCGCTCAACGTCATTGACGGCAAGCCCTCCATCGCGCGCGTGCTCGATTCCCTGGCGGCGATGCCCTTCAAGACCTTGCCGCCCATCATCGTCGTCAGCCCGGCCATGAAAGGCAAACTCCTCAAGGAGATACGGCTGCCGCGAGGAACGCGCGTCGTCGTCCAGCAGAAGCCGCTTGGCACCGGCCATGCCGTGCTCACCGCCATCCCTGAGATCCGCAATGGCGAGACGGACGTGCTCGTCGTCTGGGGCTCACAGCCTCTGCTGAGCGCCGACACCCTCGCGCGCAGCGTTGTGGTCTACCAGGCGCTTGGGTCATCTTCGATGTTGTTCCCGGCGGCCGTCACGCGCACCCCCTACGCTCCGATCCAGCGCGACCTGCACGGCTACGTGGTGGCCTCGCGCGAGACCGCCGCCGAAGGGGCGCCGACCAAACGCCTTGGTGAAACGAACGTCGGCGCTTTTCTCCTCAGCGCGCGCCTTCTCAAGGGCACGCTGCCCGGCCTGCACGTGGAGATGTGGGACGAAACGGCGGGGCGGTACAATACCAAGTCAGGCGAGTTGGGCTTCCCCAACGAGATGGCGCGCGCGCTGGTGCGCGCCGGCACGCCGGTGATCGCCCTGCCGATCGCGCGCGTGGAAGAAAGCCTGGGCCTGCGGAACCGCTCCGGCTACGACGAAGTCCGCCGCATCGTCGCCAAGCGCGCCGCGAGGAAGTAGGGCGGACCATCTGGGGAATGCCGTTTAAAGAGAGCGCCTATGCCCGAATCTGATTATGGACGGCAGTTCAAAATATTTCCATTCGGCGTAGTGGTTCTAATTCTGGCGTATTGGACAGGTATGCTTCTTGGCATGAAAGAGGCGCGCTTAGTTCTATGGAATGCTGTTCCGTCCCTTCTTTTAGTCATCCTCACGTGGCCCATTTACTGGCTTGTCCTGAAAACATACGTTAACTACTTTGAACAGCTACCATTTGAAGCGCGCGTGAATCCGGTACAGTATGCTAGGGCGGTAGCATTCACCTGTCGGGCGACGTTTGGGCGATTTATCCAGGAGCACGCAACTTACCGCAAATGGTACTATATTGCCATCGCTTCGATTGCAGTTGACTTTATCTGTTCATGCTTGTGGTTCGCAGGGAGCCACAAATAAGTATCACACGTACTATTCCGTTAATATTCCACTATTCCGCGACGCTTCACCACGAAGGGCACGAAGGGCATGAAGAACGGGCGGCGAAACAGGCATTTTTAAGTGCGCCCTTCGTGTCCTTCGTGGTGAGACATGCCTTATGCGCCGCATTCAGCGCGGAGGGCGAATCGGCGAAACCTTCTTGACGCCCGGCGAGTCCATCATCTGCGTTTTATCCGCCCGGTAGTCCAGCAGCAGACTGAACAGCGCTGGAAGCCTGACCACCGTCTCGAGCCCGATGATCTGGTCCATCTGCTTCATGATGTCATTGACATCACCTTGCGGCAGGCCGGCTGCTCGGAGCCCTTCGAGCACATCGGTTCTCGTCAGCATTCGCTCGCCGGCGGATTTCCTGCTCTCGTCGCTCACGCTGCACCTCGCCTTCTTAGTCTCGCAATGAGGGTCGAACGGCAAAGCGTGCGCTTCGGGCGGCCGTTGCCGCCCATCCCCTTGTATTATACCATGGGAGGGCGGCATGCGGAATAGGCCGCGCCGCTCACATGGTATAATCCGTATGAGGCGCACGGGTTGAAAAAGCGAAAGGAGCGACCTGATGGACACGTGGCCGACACGGAGCCAGGCGGAGGCAATTCTCGAAGACTGGACGAAGAATCAAAACCTCCGAAAACACGCCTATGCCGTCGAAGCAGCGATGCGCGCCTACGCGGCGCGGTTCGGACAGGATCCCGAAAAATGGGGCGCGGTCGGGCTGCTCCATGATTTCGATTACGAGAAGTTCCCCAGTTTGAGCAGCCATCCGATGGAAGGCGCGGCGTATTTGCGGCAGCAGGGGTTCTCCGACGAACTCGTGCAGGCGATCCTGGCCCATGCGGACCACGCCGGCGTGGTCCGCGATTCGCTCCTGAAAAAGGCCATTTATGCGGTGGACGAACTGACCGGCCTGATCACCGCGGCGGCGTTGGTGCGACCCTCGAAGAAACTGGCGGAGGTCGAGGTGAAGACGGTGATGAAGAAATGGAAGGAGAAGTCCTTCGCGGCCGGTGTGAACCGACAGACGGTCGAGCAAGGCTCCAGGGAACTCGGCGTGCCGCTCGAGGAACACGTCGGCATCGTACTCAAGGCGATGCAGGGCGTCTCCGCACAACTCGGGCTCTGATCCTCCGGAATTCCCGCGGGCCTGGTCAACTGCCGAAAAACTGGCGGGGAATGAGCTTGGACGTCAGAATCCGACATTTGATGTCTGACCGTCGCACGGAGGGCGAAAAGAAGGGAAATTCCGGCTTCTAAAGCGTGGATAGGATCACGGGAACAAGCGAATTGATGGCACAGCGTTCGTAGCTGAACAAAGGGGTGGCGCGCGGCCGTATCGTATTCTAGAACAGCCGTGAAACCACTTGACAGCAATCGCTTAGAGCGTACAATCTTTCATGTCCAGAGGCCGAATGTCCGCCGGAAGAGGGGCAGATGGAAAATTCCGGCTGAAACGGCATTGGGTCAGCGGGATAAATAACCCGCGTTGATCGCGAGCGCGGAGTGGGAGCGCGCGAGCCGGTGTGCGCTTCCGGTCTCGATTCACGGCAAAACGGAAAGGGAGGAATATCATGTTCGGAAAGATTTTAGCGCTCGGTCTCTCTGCCGCGACAGTCGCGGCTCTGGCGAGTCCCGGTTGGAGCCAGGAAAAGCCGGCCGCCATTTACACCAAGGCCAACGCCCCGGCGGCGCCCAGGCTCGATGATCTTCCGTTGAAAGACAGCCTCTCGCAATACGGCATGACCTGGACGTTTGACAAGCCGGCTCGGGTCGGACAATTCGTCAACGGCGACTTTTACGTCGTCGGACCCGTGACGATCACCGCGATCAGCCCGCGGCCTCTTTACGGCGCCGAAATCCCCGCCGATCAGCTCGACCCGACGGATAAGCTCCAGCCGGGAAAATACCGCGTTCGCAACGGCTTCATGCTCAATCCGCCCGCCGAAGATAAAGTATCTTACGACAGCGGCGTCAAGAACTGGTTTGACCCGGCCCTCATCCAAAAGCTTCCCGTCGCCATGAAGCCCGGCGATTCCCTCGTCTCGACCATCAGCATGCCGATGGGACTGGTCCTGCAGGTTCCACTGCAGAATAGCAACGAAACGGAATCGCGCGGCGTAGAGGATTCCAGTCCCGTCAAAGACGCCGCCGTGCTGACCTGCGTCGCTGCGCCGCAACCGGCCGATGCATTCCGTCCATCGTTCTGCGACCGCACTCAAAAGATCTTTTTGGCGCGCGATCTGAAGCGCGAACTCTTGCCCTCCCTCGTCCGTCCCGGCGATGCTGCCACGATCGAGGAATACGTCCGCTACACCCAGCGCCCGTGGGTCAACACCGGCTTCTTCGGCTTCGAAGAACCCGCCGACAACATGCCCTGGTACGGCCAGCAGGTCGGCGAATGCGTCGGCGATGCGGCGCTGCTCCTCTGCATGAACTTCACTCCCGCGCAAAAAGAGCCTTTGCTCGATAACTTCGTCCAGGTCGGAATTGACCTCGGCGGCATCATTCGCGCCGGGCATTCCGGATGGCCGGGCTTCGGCGGCCACGGCAGCGGCCGCAAGCTGCCCATCGTCTTCGCAGGGCTGCTCCTCGGTGACGACGAACTCGCCAACGTCAACAAGTCCTTCCCCAAAGCCGCCTTCGGCGAAGACGAGCAAACCGCCTACGGTGACTGCTGGACCGGCGCGAAAGTCGTCTTCACCGGGCACTCCGGCATTGATGAAGTCACCGGGATCAGCCGTAACTATGTTCGCGGGCCCAACGCCTGGGGTCCCTATGAACACACGCCGCCCTCCACCTGGGGACGAGGCCAGCTGACCAGCGAAGGCTACCGCCGCGCCAACACGAGCTCGGCCTGGGTCGCCCAGGCCTTGGCGCTCCACCTCCTGCACGCCGAAAAAGCCTGGAACCACGATGCATTCTTCGATTACGTGGATCGCTGGATGTACGAAAACGACGCCGCTTCCCGCAAAATCCTCAAAGCACGCGGCCTCGACTACGACAACGACTATTGCCGGGAAGGCACGTGCTACTGGACGCAGTGGGTTGTCGAAATCTGGGCGAAATACCGCACCGCTCCCGGCATGCCCCCGACCGACGGATGGAAGCAGCAGCACGACGATAGCTACTACAGGAACGCCGTTGCAAAAGAACTTAAAGGTCCTGCCCAGCCTGGCAGGTAAAATCCCGCCGGCGCAGGGGCGTTCTTTCGCCGCGCGACTTCCCTTCGGCAAGCGGATTCTGACGGTCAAACTGGGGAATTCCGGGTGATTTGGAGGTCGGCTTCGTGCAGATCATCCAGGAGGCTGCCAACTCGCGGCGGCAATCGGTACTTATCACCCTGGCCCTGCTGTTCGCCGCAGGCCTGTGCGCGGGTAGCGCGCTGGCGCAGAACCCAAAAGCGCTCAGCGTCACCCCTGCCTCACCCCGCGCCGGGTTCATGTTCTCGGACAGCGAACCGATCGACATGCAGGCGAAGGCCACCGGCTTGACCGGACCGGCCTGCTTACAGTACCGGCTGACCGATAGTGAGGGCACCCTCGTGCAGCAGGGCGAGGTCCCCATCGCAGAGTTCGCTGACGGCGCCGGAGAAGTGCGCTTGCCCCTTGAGATACGGGGACGCCGCGGGCTGTACCCGCTCTGGCTGAACCTGGTCTGCGGCGAAAGGAAGGCCACGGCCGCCACCTCCGTCGCCGTCGTTTTCACGCCCGATCCCCCTGACGAGGCTTCGCCTTGGGGGATATTCTACATCCCTCTCGACGACAGGCCCCTGGAGCAAGCGGCCGCGGACCTGGCTCTGAGCCAGCGCCTGCTGGGCGCCTCGTGGGTCCGTTTCAACTTCTGGGCGGAGACCTTCGGCAAGGTCACTATCACGCCCGGCGCCCCGCCCTCGGTGGATGCCGACTGGTCGAGGGCTAAGGCGATGGTGCGGGCTCTGCGCAAGCAGGGCCTCTATGTCATGGGCGAGGTTGCCCAGTGTCCCCGCGAGCTGTCCTCCCGCCCCAACGACACGGCGGTCATCGGGGACGCCGGTCCCGTCTACAACCGGGTAAAGCCCGCGGACTACGCGCTCTGGGACCAACTGATGACCAAGCTGTCGGCCGACTTCCGCGAGGACATCAAGGTCTGGGAGATCTGGAACGAGCCCAACCTGACGAACCGGTACTGGACCGGCACGGTGGATGACTTCGCCGAGTTGGTCCACCACACCGCCGCCGCTCTGCGACGGGGCAATTCCGAGGCGCACATCGCAGGGCCCGGGTTGACCGGCTTTTTCGACAGCGGTCAGACCTTCGCCGACCGTCTCTTCCAGCTTGGCGTCGGGAAAGACCTCGATATCCTTACGGTCCATTACACCGACGATATCCCGAGCGCTATTGACGGCTGGCAGGCGCTGCTCAAGCAACACCATCTCCAACTGCCTCTGTGGAACTCCGAGGAGCGCTCGGAGATCCCGCTGCGCAACCTGGCGAGTCCCATTGAGCGGTCCTTCAAGTTCCTTCACGTCTTCGCCGGTTACGCAGACTACCGTCCGCTGGTCAACCGCGACCTCACCGCCCGTCCCGCGGGGCTCGCCTACTCGGTGGGCGCCCACTGCCTCGGCCTGGCTAAACACACCGGCTCCAGCAGCGCGATCCCCGGCTACGAGACGCACTTTTTCCAGCGCGGCGAGGAGGCCATCGCAGACTTCGACAACCGCGGGAACCTCTTCTGCATCCAGGCAACGGCTACTCTCGCGGTCCAGCCGCTGCAGGCAGGTCGGCCCGTGACCCTGACAGACCTGCTCGGCCGCTCCACTGAGGTGCAGATCAAAGACGGCCAGGCGACGATCAACCTCAAGGACACTTGCTTGCTGAACGGCGCGCGCAGCCTCAAGATTCTCAGGGGCGCCGCGGGCGGGCCGAGCGCCGGCATGGTGGTCGCTCAAGCCGCGGCGGGCCGCCTGGGGCCGGGGTGGCAGGTGACTCCTCATGAGAACTTCTCCGAGGGACGCACCGCCGACATCTGGACCAAGGACGAGCCGGGGCCGGAGGGCTACTGGGTCGAGGTCACTCTCACCGTTCCTGCGGACGGAAGCTACGAGGTCCTGTTCTCGGGCAATAGCCTTATGCGCCTGAAACCGCCGCGCTCCCTCTCGCCCTTCGTATGGCAGATCGACGGGGGTGCGGAGCATGCCGTCGAGAAGGCGCCGCCGGCCGTCACAAGCATCACGGGGGCTACAGAGGGCCTGGCGACGCTGGACAAAGTGGAACTCAAAGCCGGCGCCCACACCTTCCGCCTCAAGCTGACCGCCCGCCGCGACCAGCCGGACCATAACTACGCGCTGTGGTTCCACGCTCTCGCCCTGCGGCTGTGGAAGCCGCCCCTGAACCAGTAGGACATCGAGCTAACAGGGACAGAGGGACTGTCGAAGGAGTTCCGGGGAAGCACGACCTATCGTTGAGGCCGATGACAACCAGCGGGTGGCGGCCGAAGTGCTCGGTCACTCCGATGTGCGGACAACAGCGAAGTACTGCCAGCCTGTCGTGGGCTTGGATTCCCCGGTCAGGCGACAAAGGCAGGCTGGCCGGTGCGCGCGGCCAGCGCCTTGAGGAGGCGCGCTTCCGTCATAGGGAGTTGGAACAGCCTGACGCCGGTCGCATCGTGGATGGCGTTGGCGACCAGGCCGCCCATGCAGATGATCGCCGGTTCCCCGCCTCCCTGAGGAGGCAGGTCGTCCGCCGGCACGAGCACCGTCTTGATCTGCGGCACCCCGGGGAAACGAGGCAGTTCATAGGTGTCGAAATTCAGGTCCTTGATCCGGCCCCCTTTGAAATGGATTTCCTCGGCCAGCGCATAACCGAGGCCCATGGTGACACCGCCTTCCATCTGCAATCTCGCGCCCTCGGGGTTTATCACCAAGCCCATGTCTTGGACGCAGACCACGCGCTTTACCTGGACGTGCCCCGTCTTCTTGTCCACCTGGACCTCCGCCATGGAGGCCACGTACGAGCCCGCGTCGGTGCCGCAAGCGACGCCAAAGCCGCGGCCGCTGGGCGCTTTTGCCGGGGTCCAGCCGAACGCCTCGGCCGCCGCCTTGAGGACTCTCACCATCCTCTCGTCGGTCAGGTTCTGCAATCGGAACGCCACGGGATCCATGCCCACTTTGGCCGCCATGGCGTCAATCTGCGACTCCCTGGCGAAGGTATTGGTATTATTGGCCGGCGCGCGCCAGGGGCCGGTGGCGAATGGATGGGCGCCGCCCTCACCGCTCCACTTCGAATAGGACGCCGTGCGATGGTGCGGGATGTTGTAGAACTGTTGCGCGCCGCGCTCGCCGGCGAAATAGACGCCGTAGTCCCACAGCACGATAGCCCCGGACCCGGCCGTCCCCGACCTGATCTTGACGACGGCGGCCGGCCTGAACGAGTCGTAGAAGAACTCCTCCGCGCGCGTCCAGGCGACTTGGACGGGCTTCCCGACCAGCTTCGCCAACTTGGCCGCCTCAATGGCTTGCTGACCGCGGCTCTTCCCTCCAAATCCTCCACCCAGGAACGGGGTGATGACGCGGACGTTCTCCGCCGAAAGTCCGATGGCCTGGGCCACCTGGCCCTGAAGCGGGAAGGGCGTTTGAGTGGACGCCCAGACTGTCGCCTTGTCCCCTTCGATCTGCGCCACCGCGCTGTGAGGCTCCATGGGGGCATGGGCGACATAGCTGTTCAGGTAGGTTGCCTCGACCGTGGCCTCGGCGAGCTTCTGCCCCTCCGCGATGTCGCCCCCCTGGGCCAGAACGTTAGGCTCCCCCGCGCCTTTGACAAGATGGTCGAAGATGGTCACATCGTCCACCTCGGCCTTGGGCACGTCGAACTGGGCCTTGATCGCGCCCAGCGCCTTCCCTGCGGCATCGAAGTCCTTGTGAAGGACGGCGATCAGGTCGCCGTCCTTGACCACCTGGACGCCTTCCATGGCTTCGGCTGCAGCGGTGTCAACGCTGGTCAACTTCGCGCCGTGGGCGGTGGGCCTGAGGACCCTGGCGTACAGCATGCCGGGCAGGCGGATGTCGGCCGCATACTTGGCTTCTCCAGTGACCTTGACCCGGGAGTCCATTCGCAGCATGGGCTTGCCCATCACCATGAACTCGGATGCGGCTTTCAGGACGGCCTTCCCCGTAAGGTGCCGCGCGATCGGCTTGCCTCCGGCGAGTTCCGCGTAGGTGACCCGCGTCCTCTCCTGCGTCTTGTCGAATACCACGCCGTTCTTTGTCTGCAAGCGCTCCTTCGGCACGCCGAGACGCTCGGCCGCCAGTTCGATCAAGACCACCCTGGCTTCCGCCGCGGCCGCCCGGAGGGCCGGCCCGAAGAAACGGGTGCTCATGGACCCGAACGTGCCCATATCCCATGGACAGAGCGCCGTGTCTCCCATGACCATGTCCACCGATTCCACGCTCACGTCCAGTTCATCGGCCAGCATCTGGGCCAGAGAGGTGATGATTCCCTGCCCCATCTCAATCTTGCCCGAGAAGCAACTGACCCGGCCGTCCGGTCCAATCCTGAGGTACGCGTTGAAATCGGTCGCCTGTTCCCTCCTGCCCGCTTCCGCCGCCAGGACGGAGGGGATGTCAAGGGAAATCAGGATGATGATCCCGCCGCCCACCCCCTTCAGGAAGGCCCGGCGGCTGATTAGGCCCGGAGTGACCGTGTCGCGGAAATCGCACTCCATGATTTCATCTTCGTTCATCCGGCCACTCCTCCCATCTTCTCACTCGCGGACTGGATCGCCTGGATGATGCGGACATGCGCCCCGCAGCGACAGAGATTTCCTTCCATGGTCTCGACAATCTGTTCCCGGGAAGGCCGAGCGTTGCTCAGCAGCAGGCTGTACGCATTGAGGATCATGCCCGGCGTACAGTAGCCGCACTGGAGGGCGTCCTGTTCGACGAAGGCTTCCTGGAGCGCGTTCAGCTTCCCGTCCTTGGCCAAACCCTCAATCGTGACGACCTCTTTCCCGGCGGCGTTTCGCAGCGGGTATTGGCACGAGCGGACGGCCGTCTTGTTCACGAGGACGGTACACGCCCCGCAGTAGCCCTCGCCGCAGCCGTACTTGGTCCCGGTGAGGCCCAGGTCGCCCCGCAAAACCCACAGGAGCATCCTCTCGCCGTCTGTAGTGACGGTTACGGGCTTGCCATTGAGCGTGAAAGAGATTGGTTCCATCTCGGTCCACCTTGTTGACAGAGCCCATCGCAACTGGGAGGCGCCGACACCCGGAACAGTAGTTGACCCATCCAAAAGTCTAGTCCGCTCATGGGGTGGAGTCAAGCGAAATTCCCGGACGGAGCTTGACCGGTCTCGGCGCCAAGGTTATGCTGCGCGCGACCGCGCAGGCGCCGTAGCCCGAATCCAGCCGCCCGAGCTGCAGGAGCGCGCATCATGTTGAGACACATCGTCGGGGCTGTCATAGGAGCCGCTGCCGGCGGCCTCATCGGGTACTTCGGAAAGTGTGCGGGGCTGGGCTGACCGTGCATCGCCAGCCCCTGGTCAGGGGCTATTGCAGGCGCAGTGCTGGGCATCATAGCGGCACGCGCCGTTCCGAAACAGCGGTCATAGGCCAGAGGGACTCTCGCCCCTTGCAGAGAGAGATCCATGCCGCGCAGAGCCAAAACGAAACCGGTGGAGACGGACCTCTACCCGTTGTTGCACGCGTACCTGACGGCGCAGGGATACACTGTCCGTGGTGAGGTGAAGCACTGCGACATCGCGGCAGTGAAGGGCGACGACCTGATCGTGATCGAGATGAAACTGGCGCTGAACTTGGCGCTCCTGGCCCAGGGTGTGCGGCGACAGCAGATGACCGACTCCGTCTATCTGGCCGTGCCGCGCCCGCCGAACCACGCGAAGTGGATGTGGCAGATGCGCGGGGTGTTCCGCGTGCTGCGGCGGCTGGAACTGGGGCTGATCTTGGTGTCGCTCAAGCCGGGCAGGCCGCCGGTGGAGGTGGTCTTCCACCCGTTGCCCTTCGAGCGAAGAAAGCGGCGCAGCGCGCGGCGAACGGTCCTCGAGGAAATCGGCCGGCGCTCAGGGGACTTCAACCTCGGCGGCAGCACCCGGCGACCGCTCGTCACGGCGTACCGTGAGAACGCGATCCAGATCGCCTGTTACCTCGCCGACTGCGGTGAGATGAAGCCTCGGCAACTGCGCGCGCTCGGGACCGGGCCCAAGACGCTCTCCATCCTGTCAAGAAACGTCTACGGCTGGTTTTGTCGCGTCGGTCGAGGGCTGTACGCGGTCACGTCCAAGGGGAGCGAAGCCTTGGCGAAGTACCCCGAACTGGTTCGCCACTACCGTTCCTTCTCAGGCAGATAGTCGGACTTAACCTTTTCTCTCGCGCTCCACACCTATCCGTTTCACTAAGCTGTCTGTGAACGCATCCTGAATGCTCATCAGCTTGCTGTCAATCTCGCGTATGCGCTGGGCCGCTATCGCATTGTCAGGACTCGTTGCGCCTATCTTTTCCAGCAAGCCCTCCTTTTCTTTCTCCAGTGAATCCACAATCTTTAGGAAGGGTTCCAGCCTGGCAGCCGCATCAGCACTGTGTTTATCCCCCTGCTTCTCCGCCATGGCGTTGCACTTTCTACCGCTAAGCCCTGTTGACCCCAGCCTGCTCGGAGACCGTATCATCCTCGGCGGGCGGCGTCAATAGCTCTGGATAGCCCTGAAAAGCGTTTCCACCGGAGCGCCGGATGCCGCGCCGCCGGGCCTGACGCTGGAGATCCTTTTTCTCGATCATCGGCCGAATTTCCAATAAGCAAGCGGCAGGCGCCTGCCTCACCGGGCGGCAGTGGCTTCCCCAAAGCTGCGCTTTGCCCAATGCACGGCGGCCAGATAGACCGCCGGGATTCCGGACTCGTCGAGCCCCAGGGCGTCGGCCTTTGCGCTCAAACCATCCCAGTCCCCTTTTTCGTAAGCCAAAGCGTAATCAAAGACGGCGCGCAGGCGGTTGGGCTTTCCACAGAGCGCGTCCTTGATGTCATCGGACAGCGGAAGGTCCTTGAGGATCTCTTCCAGCGGGCGGCCCAGGATCGCGTCAATCGCGGAGAACATTCCCAGCAGGAAGAGTTCCTGCGACTGCTGCTTCATGCCGAGGATCGGGGCGAGGGACTCGCAGAACCTCCCGCGGATGAGCGCCCGGACGACGAGCTCGTCGGGCTTGTCGCTGCCCATGCTGGCCATGACGAGGAGCGAAGCCCATTGCTTGAACTGCCGCGGCCCCAGCAGCCGTATGGCATGCATGATGGAACTGACCTTGTTGCTCAGGCCGAAATAAGCGGAATTGATGTATCGCAGCAGCTTGAAAGAGAGCGCCATGTCGCGCTTGACAATCCCCTCCAGACGGGGGAAGTTGACATCGGGCCACTGAAGCTCCTGAAGCATATGCAGGTAATTGAGCTTGAAGCCCGGCACGTCTCGCGACGAGATGATCACGGGCTTGCTGAAGAAGTCCCCTTGAAAATAAGTGTATCCCAGGCTGACCGCCTGCTGGAAGACTTCGTGCGTCTCGACTTTCTCGGCCAGGAAACGGACTTTGGGGGCTTTGAAGCGTGACAGAACCTGCCGGCGCTCCTCCGCCGAAGTGGACAGGAAATCCACCTTGACGATGTCCGCCAGGCTCATAAGGTCGGCATACTGCTCTCCGTAGACGAAGTCGTCCAGGACGAGTATGTAGCCGGCTTCCTTAAGTCTGCTGCAGGCGCTGATGATCTCCGGGCCCGGTTCGATGGTCTCCGGGATCTCCGCCGCGGTCAGGCCCCTGGGCAGAAGACTGATGTAGTCGTTGAGCAGGATGTCGCGCGTGATGTTGATGAAGGCGAGCTTGCCGTCGCTGATGGCCTCCATGCTGAGGATCAGGGTGCCATCGGTCATGACCTTGGCGCTGGCCTGGTTAGGTTCCGCGCTTCTGAAGGCATTCTCGAGCCCGGAGCGAAAGAGGAGTTCGTAGCCGTAGACCTTCTGCTGCATATCCAGAATGGGTTGCCGGGCGATGAAGATTTTGGACAGGGAGTCGCCGGCGGCGCCGGCGCCTCCCAGCGTAGTTATTTCGGCAAGACTGCTCATGGCGTCCGACCTAAAGCATCTGCGGCATTCCGAGGATCTCCATAAGGATTATCGCAAGAAATCACGCGTTCTTTAGCTCAAGCTGCCGGAGCGGGCGCGGGCGTCTCCCTTTCTGCCCCATTTCAGCCACCGCCAGCGCCTCGGAACCCTGTTCAAGACCGGCATATCCCCGAAGAATCGTTTGACAGCGGCAATTCGGCTCTTTATTCTCATGCTCCAAAACCCGGTTTTCTTTGAAGGACGCTTGGCCACGGGGTGAAAGAGTGCAAATCAACTGAGGTCGGGTGATGGGCGACGAGTCAAGCGGCCAAGCGGACGCGACTCGCGGCGCGCGGAGCGTGCCGGCGGACGCAATTCCTGCGCCGCAGCGGAAACTCTGGCGCGTCGGCACGCTCGCCTACACCTTCGGCGGTCTCGTGATCCTGTTCTCCTGGCTCCTCTGGGGTGATTTCGCCTGGTCCATGCGCGATCGGGCTGTGGCCCCCGTTGTGCAAATGCTGGTGAAGAAGTACGGCGCCTCGGATACGGTCATGGGCCTGCTGCTCAGTTCTCTGCCGCTGGGCATCAGCGCCATTCTGGGACCGATCATCAGCTATCGTTCCGACCGCCATCGCGGACGCTGGGGCAGACGGATTCCCTACATCCTCGTCGCCACGCCGGTCGCGGCGCTGGCCATGGCGGGACTGGCATTCAGCCAGCCCATCGCCGACCTGGTTCGCGGCATCCTGGGCAGCCAGTGGCTGACCGGAGTGAACCTCACCCTCATCGTTTTCGGAGTCTTCTGGACGTGTTTCGAGTTTGCCGCGATCATAGCCGGTTCAGTCTTCGGCGCGTTGATCAATGACGTGGTTCCCAGCTCGTTGCTCGGCCGTTTCTACGGGCTCTTCCGGGTATTGAGCCTGCTCGCGGGGATTCTTTTCAACTACTGGCTGATCGGGCAGGCCGAAGAGCACAGCCAATGGCTGTTCGGGGGCATCGCGATCCTGTACGGCGTGGGCGTAATGATGATGTGCCTGATGGTCAAAGAGGGCCAGTATGCGCCGCCGCCGGACGTCAAGCCGGGCGAACGCAAGAGCGTCTTCGCAATCACGAAGGTCTATTTCCAGGAATGTTTCAGCAAGCCGTACTACCTCTGGGTGTTCCTGGGGTTGACCTTCGGCGGGATAAGTTTCTGGCCCATCAACCTGTTCAGCGTGCCGTTCGCCAACAGCATGGGCGTCAACATGGAAAAGTACGGGAAGTACAGTGCCCTGTCGTACGTGATCTCGCTGTGCCTGGCGTATTTCCTCGGCGTGCTGGTGGATCGGTTCCATGCGCTGCGGGTGAGCATTATCGCGCTGCTGCTCTATGCCATCGCGATGATGGCGGGACTCTTCTACGTGACCGCGCCGGCGCGGTTCGCCGTCGGCTGGGTGGTGCATTGCGTTCTTTCCGGCGTCTACTACACCACGTCCGCCTCGCTGGCGCAACGGCTGTTGCCGCGTTCGACGTTCGCGCAGTTCAACTCGGCCGCGGGCCTGGTCGGCGCGGCCATCGGTATGGTGATGAGCCCGTCCATCGGCGGCATCCTGGATTGGAGCGGCCATCAGTACCGCTACACCTTCCTCATGGGTTCCGGCATTGCAGTGTTCGCCGCGATCTTGCTGTTGATCGTCCACAGCCGGTTCATGCGCTACGGTGGGCCGAAAAACTATGTTGCGCCGGAATGAGGCCGGAGGGCATTACTTCGAGCGCGTACGGCATACGGACTGCCCCTTCACGATCAGAACCGTAAAGCCGGCGACTTCACTCTCCCTCGCCTTCTTAGAAGGCTAGAGTTTTAGTCTGTAGACGTGCTCAGACAGCGGCGCGAAATCGTCGTTGAACTCGCCTTGGCTCGAGGCGATGGTGCGCCCTTCGCCGACCGCCTCAATGTTCGTTCCGGCTCGAAGTCCATCCACACGAATGACGGCTTTGCCCTCCGAGCCGAGGTTCTGCGCGAAGATGACCATCGAACCGTCGGACTCGGTCGCCTTGCAGCCGCACTCCTGTCCGCTGTTCATCGCCATCACAGCCTTGACACGCGCAGGGTCGCTGAGAATGGCCGGCGCCAGTTGCGCGATCTGCCGGTTGAGTTGCTTCAACGCCGCCGTCATTTCACCGTCCGCTTGCGAGGACTTGTCGCGCGGTTGCATTCGATAGCCGATAGCTGTTGCCCCGTGAATAATCGCGTTCCAGACTGCAGCTCTGGCGTCCGCCGGCTTCAGCGCTGAGTTCGCTTCGAGCCAGAACACGACAGGCCGCCCGGCGCCTGCAAGCTTGCAGAGCTCATCCGCTTCTTGTCCGACGCGGTTCAGCCATTTCGCCGGATCGCTTGCAGGGTCAGGCGGCAACACGAATCCCGCCGCATCACAGCTTGCAATATATCCGGGATACAGTGTCTGGCGGGTCTCTTTGTCCCACATCGCCGAGGAGGACATGAAGCCGGAGCTGAGTGTGAGGAAAACAGGGCGAGTCTTCTGCCTCTTTCTCATCCAGCGATACACGTCCCCCACTTTCTCCACCGAACGAAGCTGCGGCTCATAGTCATAGAGGTAAACGCGCTGGCCCTTTTCGTCAAAGGCCCCAACCTGCTTTATAAAACCGTAACCCGCCTTCCCCGGATAAACAGACACAACCCGGAAAACCAATTCTTTGAAACTGACCGGGTTAGGCAACTTGAACTTCTGGTCGCCACGCTCTTGTTTCAAGCTGACCTTGAGAATCTCCTTTCCGTCGGCCAGGAAGACGACGTCTTTGGCATCCTCTCGGGTGGCCAGTGTTCCGTCCGGAAGGAAAATCGGCGATCGCGCATTCGTGGTCGTGACCCCTGGCATTATACAGACCATCAAACTGCTCACGGTGACCTCGCGCGCCAATCTGATCCTGACTTCTGCGCCCTCCATGTTCTCCAGCAACACGCCTTCCTCCGTAGTTGCGGGATTGAACACTTCCTGTGCTGCGCCGTGAGCTTGCTGGGACCTGTTAAGAATCCGAGCGTCTATTTTCACCGGCAGTGGCGGAGTGGGAATCATCGTCACAGGGCGATCCGGCTGGTCTTCCTGCGCCAAACCTAACAAGTTCGGATGGCCGAACACCTCCGTGTCCGCTCCCAAAACTCCATACAGTCCTTTATCCGCAATTCTTCTGAGGAACTCGCGCCCGTAATGCCATGCCCAAGTGGTCTGGCCTGCATCGCCGTTCACAAATACTGTGTTCGTTCCGAGGTCGAGGGCCTCCTGGACTTGAGCGTCGGCCTCGACAAAAAGGCTTGCTGGAATCTTCCCCTCGGCAAGCTCTTCACCATGTGCCTCCGCATCCTTTATGTTGACGTTGGTTTGAGCGAACAACATGAGGGGAAAGAGCTTCTTGCCATTGACAAGGAATTCCCGGTTTGGTCCGATCTTGACCTCGCCTTTTTCCTCAATCTCTTTCTGGAAGACCGCAACAGGCGCGATTCCGACAATCTGCCTGCAGTTGGCCCACATCTCGTCGGTGAAAGCATCCAGGCGATGAGATCCTGCTCTGTGGCCATACGCTACACCCAGAGCGATCTTAATACTCTTTACAGCTTCGCTGTCGTCTTCGTACATCCAGCGATCCATATAAGCAAAAAACGCGTCATAGTCCCAAACTTTTTCGGCCTTCATGAGGTGTACTGCCAGCGCCGCCCCAATGGAGGAGCTGAAGGACGAGCCCCTTCGGTATGCCTCACCCAAGGTGCGACTTGGACCGGGCCATATACTCGGATACAGGTTTTCGTAGGGACCTCTGTCAGGCGTTCCGGTCGCTGGAAACTGGCCCGTATAACAGACGTTGGCGCCGGTCCAGGTCCGTCCGAATTCAGTAGCCTCATCCTCGCCGAAGGCGGTCTCCGGAGCATTCTTTTTGATATTCATCATCTCCTGATCCTGAAGCATGACGGCGGCAAGAACGATGGGGAATTTGCGCCCGGGGCCGAACCCGCCCTGGGAAATCCAGCCGCCGGCCTCTCCGCGCTTTCCGCGCTTGGCAATAGCCCAGTTATCTATGCCAACCTGGATCATTTCCTGACACAACCTGGTTTTTTGATCGCGCGACGCATCGGTGCAAAGCTCCAACGCGGCCTCTGAAACCACCCACGCGAGCCGATAACCGTAACCTGGCATATTCTCAGCAGGATGGACCTCCCGACTTTCCCAGGAGTAAACGTGGTCAATCCATGGACGTTGAAAGACGCGCTCCAATTCCGGCCAAGACCAGTTTGGTTTGCTCGTCGGCGCAGGCACACTGGGCAACAGTTCCCAGTGAATTTCGGCGGCGCGATGAAAGTTATCTTTCTTCTGATCGCAATAGCCGGGGCGGAAAGTGTCCGCCGAAACGGCTTGCGCCAGACAAGTCAGCACCGCAGCAGCCTTAAGGCGGCCCGGCTCGTTTCCGGGCAACTTTTCAATGGGTTCTCCGACTTCCAGGCTGATCGTCGAAACCAATGAATCCCCCGGCTTCAGTTCCAAGGGATACCTGGTGATGAGATTCTCCCGAAAATCATTATCAAACCGGCCATCGTAGGCGGTATAGACCGTCACAGGCGGATTCAGCATCGAGCCATTCCGGAAAGCCGTGCCTGTGCCCGTCGGCGCCGGCGTAACCTCCAACACTTTCGCCGGCCCGACAACGTAGTAGTCGCCGGTGACGAACTGCCCCACAGGGACCTTCTTGTCAAACTTCCAAGTTATCCCATATTGGGAAACACTCTCCTGCAACGGCAGATCTTTCAGTGCCGGCGTCTGCGCAGCGCCGCCAGCCAGGCTCATGCCGCCGCAAAACCCGGCTGCGACGGATAGGTTCAGGCACGTCCAGAACAATTTCATACGGGATCCTCCAATTGACCGCCCCGCCGAGGACGGCCGTGTCCAAAGGGCAGATTGTACCAGCCAAGCGGCCGTTGTCAAAGTCCATTTCGGACCGTTTTCCACTCTTGGAAAACTTTCGACGGCCTTGAGCAACCTCGAATCCCGGCCAAAGGACACTTTCGAATCATTTTTAGGTCAGGGTCGCACACCTTCCCTATGGCTGATCGTGTCCGGCCGTCCCTTATCACCGCCGGCGCGTCGTCAGACCGGCGCCGGGCGCGGAGCCGGCCGACGCGAGGAAGAATCATTGCGAAAAGGCTGACTTCGGGGAGCCGGTAGAAAGGCGGCAGGACTTCAGCAGACTACGATGACACTCGGCCGTATCCGAAAACTGGAAGAGGTTGAGGCGTTGTGAGATAATCCAACCGCCTTTACGCAGGGCAAGCGCCACGCCGGGACTCAGCCAGGGGCCCGAAAAAAATTCGGGGCTTGGACAAAATAAGTTCCGGCAAATCCGTCCAATAGGTTAAGAAGCACCCGGCGCGCGCACTTTGGGTTGGAGGCAGGCGTGGATGAAACCGTCGAAACCCAACTGATCCGGCGGTCCCAGCGCGGCGATCACGAGGCATTCGACCAGCTCATGCAAGCCCACCACGAACGCGTCTATCGCCTGGCCTGCCGATTGACCGGCAGTGCCAACGAGGCGGACGGGGTGACCCAGGATACCTTTGTCCAGGCCTACTGTTCGTTGCGGCAGTTCAAGGGGCGCTCGCGGTTCATGACCTGGCTCTATTCCATTGCCGTGCGAAAGGCGCTGGACCTGCGACGCGAGCGACATTCGAGCCACGAAACGGTTTCGCTGGCCGATCCACCGGCGGACTCGCGGCGGTCGTCCTCAAGCGGCCCGCTCGAGACGTTGCGCGAAAAGGAGTTCGCCGGGCTCCTGAGCGACGCGATCATGAAACTTCCCGACGACCAGCGCGCGGCGCTCACCCTGATCGTGCAGGAGGGGCTTTCGTACAAAGAGGTCGCGCGCATACTGAGTTTCCCCGAAGGGACTGTGGCCTGGCGGGTCTGGAAGGCCCGGCAGCTCCTGCGGGACATGCTTGCGGATTATCTGGAGCCATGAAGAGTACTTGGGACAGGGAGACGTGACATGAATTGCGAGACAAGCTCTCAACTGATCAGCCGGCTGCTCGACAACGATCTCTCGGACGCCGAGCAGGCGGCCCTGCACGAACACCTGGCGCAGTGTCCGGCCTGCGAGAAGCAGGAATGGGAGCAGCGTCGCCTGCACACGGCGGTGCGTTCCGTTTCGGCGCCGGATCTTCCGCCGGATTATTCCCGGCGGCTGCGCGAGGAAATCTGGCGAAAAGTCAAGATGACGGAGCGTCGCCCCGTCTCTCTTTCGTTCCGGATCATGGCGATCGCGGCGATCCTCATCCTCTCGACGGCGGTCATGCTGCTCGCATGGCGGCTGCATGTCCGCCAGAAGGAAGCGCGGCAGCCGGGTGTGGCAATTGAAACTGCTCCTAGGGGTGGGAGCAGTTTCATGCCGCTCCCGGCCGGCCGGTTGCCGAAAAACGCGCTGATCGAGAACGGATCAGCGGAGCAAGTCCAGGCATTCGTTTCCGTCCAGGACTACCTGGGCGGAGCCATGCGCTGGATGGCCATTGACGGCAACCAGGTGGAAGTCGGCATGTCCGGCTCCGGGATAAACACGGTCGGCGAAAAGAACGCTGCGCGGGAGGTCGTCGTCGTCACACTTCAGTACGTCGAGCGGCAAAGCGACAATAAGACCACCATTTTGTCGAACCCGCAGTTTGTCCTGCTGCCGGGTGAGGAGGCCTCGGTACGCCTCTCCGGCCGTGACCGCGATTCGAGAGACCTGTTCCGTTATCGTGTCAAAGCCGCGAAAGAAAAGAGCGGGCAGATCAGTGCGCGGATTGCCTTCGACTGCGAGGTTCCGGAGGCTGCGGAACAGAGACCGGTGATAGATTCGCCCATCAACGCCGAGGTCATGGTGAAAGAAGGGACGCCGGTGCTCCTCGGCGCCAGCGGCGACGCGACTCGGCGGCACGAGCTTTATATGTGGGCCGGAATGCGGTCCATCACCGCCGGCAGCCGGCCTTCGCCGGGGAAAGGGAATCACCTGTGAAGTTGAGCCTTGTCCTGGCTCTCGCCGCAGCGCTGCTGGCGCAGGCGGGCGAGCCGCACCTTTCGCTCGTGGGTGGACCGCAGCGCACCTTTGGAGGAACGACCATAAAGCGAACGTTCAAGATTGAGGGCGCGGGCCAGTACGAGATGGCCTGGGAGGCGCGCGTGCTCCGGGGCATCGTAAATCGCGGAAGCCGCAAGGTGGACGCTCCGGGGAATGTGACGATTGAGATGACGCTTCCCGAGGTCCGCGCGCGCGTGGACATGATCCAGCAGGTCCAGCTTAAACGCGACGGCAACGTGCTGGCCGAAGGTGAGTTCACCCTGGCACTTTTTTCGAGAGACGCCCTGCCCGAGCTGGGCCGGGCGACGGCCGATATGCCGCCGGTCGGGCTCTGCGACCCTGAAAAGCTCCTGGCTCCGATCCTTGAGAAAGCGGGCGTAAAGTACGAACTCCTCAAGACGGACCTGCAAGTGCGGACACTGGAGAGCAAGCTCGTCCTCGTCGGCCCGAATCAGCCGGAGACGCTGTCCGAGCCGATGAGCGGGATTCAAGAGTTGATCGAGCGCGGCGGGACAGTGATCTTCCTGGAGCAGAGTTTGCCGAGAACTGGGTTCTTCGACCCTGAGAAGCCGGTGGAAGTCGTGAAACGGGCGGTCTCATCAGCTCGGAAACTGGTTGGCGAGAAGCACATTCTGCTGCGCGATCTTCTGGACGGAGATCTGGCCGACTGGGCCGGCTCGGGAGAGGTGGCCTCGCACGTCCTCGCCTGGCCGGAATGTCCGGGTTACCAGGCCTGGCTCACCGGAGGCGAGGGAAAGGACAATCTGCCGCTGGTTGCGCAGTACTGGGGCGAGAATGGGCGCGTCATCGTGTGCCAGTTGGAAGTAGGTCGCCGGCTTGCGAAGGAGCCGGTGGCGCAGTTGGTCCTCCGCAACCTGCTCTCCTACGCTCGGGAAGTCCCTCTGCCGGCCCGGCGCAAGGCCGCGCGTTTCGCGGTCCCGCCCGAGGCGTTGACGGACGGAAAATTCAACACGACGCGATTCGTTCTGGAGCCGAAGAAGGAGGACTTGAAAAGCGCGGCCGGGGTGATTGTCCTCCTTCTTCCCAAAGGGGATGAAGGCTCCATAACTCCGGGCTTCGACCTGGACAGCTACATGGCCGATGGCGGAAAGCTCTTTGTCCAGTCTCCATTCGGGCCGGAATTCTTGGAGGCGGTGAACCATCTGGCTCGCTCCGCTTGGCAGGACAAACCGTATCTTCCCCTGCCAAGGTTCGTGGCAGCATCCGTGGAGGACCAGAGGCCCATCCAGATCCGATACGCCAAGCCGCTGGCCTGGGGCATTTCGGCGGAAGACTTCCAGCAGAGCCTTGGAGAAGCGGAAGATCGTCGCAGCCTCAACGCCGAGCCGGATGTCCCGGAATTCCTGGCCATCACCGAGCCGGGCTTGCTGGCGGAATTCAGACGAGGCAAGGCGAGGTTGGTTTTGTGCGCGCTGCCGGTGGAGGACCCGGAGAACGAATCGCAAGCGCGCTTGGTGAGGCAGATTCTCGCGAACATGATGCTGGAGGAGGACAAGGATGGTCAATAGGCACAAGGGGCAGCGAAATTTATTTTTGGGAGGAGGCAGGACCATGAAGTGCGGGAGATTGTTTGTGAGCGTGGCCGTGCTGGCCCTGGCGTGGTTGGCGACGGCAGGACTGGCTCAGGAGAAGGCTCCGGAGAAGGCCGCGCAGGCGCCGGGAGGACCCTATCTCGTCGCCGTGCTGAACTTCGAGACCGGCACCAAGGAGACGACTTCTTATGGCGAGGCGATCCCCGACCTGCTGACCGCGTTCCTGACGGCGGACAGCAATCTGCAACTGGTCGAGCGGGCCCAGATCAAGAAGATCCTCGAGGAAATGGCCCTGGGGCAGACCGGGATCGTGGATGAGGCCACCAAGGCGAAGATCGGCAAGCTGACCGGCGCGAAGTTCCTTATCACCGGCCGGGCCATGATCGTCGGCCAGCAGCTCTTCATCACCGCCAAGATCATGAGCACCGAGACCAGCCAGGTCGGCGCGCTCATCGCCAAGGGACCCACCGACGGGAAACTCGACGAGATCGTCCAGGACCTGGGGACCAAGATCAGCGCATACATGGCCGACAAGGCCGCCGCCATGATGCCGAAAGTGGTGACCGAAAAGGACATGATCGCGGCGCTGCAGAAGCGGCTTGAGGGCAAGACATTGCCGAAATTCGCCGTCCTGATTTGCGAAACGCACGTCGGGCGTATGACCATTGATCCGGCCGCCGAGACGGAAGTGGGCTACCTCCTCGAATCCGTCGGCGCCACGCTCATCAGCACGAAGAACGCCGGGCTGAGCGACTGGGCGAGGGACTTCCTCAAGGAAACCGGCAAGGAGATCCCGAACGGCCTCAGCGAAGCGGATATCATCATCGTCGGCGAGGGGTTCAGCGAATACGCCGGGACCACCGAGAAGCTCATCTCCGTCAAGGCGCGGGTGGAGATGAAGGCGGTGGACGTCAAGAGCGGCAAGATCCTCGCCGTCGGCCGCGCCACGACCACAGCCGTGGACCTCGCCGAGAATATCGCCGGGAAGTCCGCGCTACAAAAAGCCGCCGCGGAAATCGCCCTGAAGCTCATCCCGGAGGCCGTGGAGGCCCGCACAAAACTGGCCGAGCAGAAAAAGTAGATTGTTGCAGAGGTGAAGCATAGACTAGCCGGCGAAGGCCGACCGGCGGCGCCGGCGGGGAGAGGTGAAATCTAATCGCAGGCGGGAGGAAATGCACGTACACGCCATAGTGTGCACCCATGGAGAGATCGCGTGACGAGAAAGAATCGTTCTACCGTGACGGTCATCCCGGCGGCCTTAGCCGTTTTGTCATGTATTACTTTCACGATGCAGGCGCTGGCGGCGGACGAAAGCGTCCCACCAAAGCCGCTGAAGGACGTAACCTTTGACCTGCAGAAACTGGAAAAGGGCGGAAGCCACACTTACACATGGACGGCCATCGTCCTGAAGGGAGAAAGCAAGGAATACGGAAAGATGGTCGTGTCCACTCAATCTGACAAAGACGACATTGTCTTGCATGACACTATCGCCGTGGTGCCGGCCTTTGGCGGCATGGTCTTCGACCGAATGGTGCGATTTCCAAAAGGTGATTTGCTCCGTCCACAGCAGATCACTCTGGATATCAGCAAAGACGACAGAACAGTGCGCGAAATGAGTTATGAGAATGGAACAGCAAAGATACTCGATGATCCCAATGGCCGCGGACCTGTCCGGACGGAACAATGGAATTTCCAGGAGGGCATTCTGACGTTCAACGCGCTGCTGAGACTCGCCCCACTGCTTCCTCGAAACATCGGCGGCGTCTACACCTTCACGCAGTATGCAGAGCCGGTCCTTTTTGATATTTGGGCGGTGCAGGCAGGTACCATAACGTGCGAGGGGACCGAAAGGCTTATAATCGGAAAGAAGTTTTATGATTGCGTCAGATACAAGGAGTCATTTCCCGGGATCAGGTCGGATGTCTGGGTCAGCGATAACATCGTTGTGAGAGTCACGTTTTGGCATGGAGCTGAATACGTGCACATGGAAGCCAATCTGCAGGAATGATAAACGCCGTTGCGTGGAGCGATGCGCTCGTCATGCCGGGCGGCAGTTTGCGGAACGACATGCGATTCCGAAGGGACGTTGGGCGATGGCAAGGGTGCGAGAAGGTTTGCTGATTGTGGCGCTGGCGATCGCTCTGCCCTCCGCAGCATGGGCGGCGGCCACCCGCGTGGCGGTGATCGGCGAAAAGGGCAAGTCGACGCTGGCGGACTTCGTTGTGCCAACCATCGAAGCGGGCCTGTCGAAGGAATCGCAGGTTACGCTGGTCGAGCGCGCGCTGATCAATAAGGTCCTGGCGGAGCAGCAGTTGTCGGCGGCAGGACTCATGGAGCCGAGCAAAGCGATCCAGGTCGGGCAAATACTGGGCGTAGACATGTTTCTGGTCGTTGATGCTCCTCCGCCGCCGCCTGCACTATTCGAGGCAGCGAAGGAGTCCGTGCGACCCACTTGCAGAATTCGAGCGGTGGAAGCGCGCACCGGGATCATCCTGTGTTCCTGCATGCAGTTGCAGGAGACGCTGCTCACCGACTTGTCCGGCGTCACGTCGCTCATTGATCTGGCGAGCCGCAAGCTGAGCTATCCGCCGAACAACAGACGGTACGTGGCCCTCCTTGTGTTTCGAAGCGAGGCTTTGGACGACTCGCTCGATTCGCTGGCCGATATGCTTTCGATGTTCCTTCTCAATGATCTTGCCAATTCGCCCAATGTCATCGTCCTGGAGCGCGAGCGTCTCGAGCACTTGACCGCGGAAAAAACGCTGGCCGGCGCGGAGGTGGCTTTGCGAACCTCGGCGGTGCTTCTGAAGGGCGGATTAGCCTACGGCGCAACCCGGAATGAGGTGGTGGCCACAGTGGAGTTGCAATCGTTGAACGGGGATAAGACAGAGTATGTCCACATCAACGGTTCCCTTGAGAATCTTGCGGGATTACGGACGCAGATGGTCAGCGAGATCGCGGAGAAACTCAACTCTGAACCGGCCGGCCTTCGAACGCTATCGCCGGCCGAGGAAGCCAAGCTCTTCATGAATCAGGCGGAAACCGAATCCGCGTTCGGCACTGACGGCGTAATTGCCCGTACGCAGGCCGCTGTGGCGCTGGATCCGTCCGACGAAATAGTGGCAAGGGCGAAGGGGATGTATTTTCGCGTCGCACTCTATGATACTCGCGCCTATGATCGCGAACTCCCCATGGAAGCCAGGACACACGCAACGATCGAGGGTTTGCATGCGCTGGTCCTCTATCAAAAGGCGCAATATCAAGGTTTTCGCGATAAGGTTCTCAGTCGGTGGGAAAAGAATCACGAGGTTGATGAAGGCGAACTTTGCGGGAATTCGCTTAGTCAGATCTTTCTGGTGGGCGGTCACGATTTGTATGTCAATAAGGATTTATACGGCTATAGGAGGGCCGTCCGTGAAACAGGATCAGCCGAGGCCCGCCAGCTCTTCGCTGAACTTCAGCAAGCCTGGCTGCGTCAATATCGTGAGGCGATGGCCATCGCAACGGAAATCTGTCGAACAAAGGGCACCGCGAACGTTTGGATGGATCTGCTGGCGGAACGTCTTCGCTACGGTCACGACATAGCGGGAAGCGCCGAGGAGTGGCTGGCCAGTATCCAGGAGGTCGTGGGCCAGATCGAGAATCCGCCGCCCGGCGCGCCCAGGATGACGGGCCAAGTCTGGAAATATGTTCCTCTGAAATATGCCATGGAGGCATGTTTTCCCCGGGTGTTCAACAATCTTCTCCCGTCGGAAGATCCGAAGGCGGCGTACTCGGCGCTCTATCCCGGCATTCAAGAGGCGTTTCACTGGTTGATGAATCACCCGGATCCGGTGGTGCGGTTTGCCACGTACGCGGCGGCGTTCCAGGATGGCTGGGGATACTCAAAGGATGCCGAGACGTGCCTTCAAATGCTGGCCCGCGAAATTCCCGCGATCCTGCCGGGTGAAAAAGAAAATCCGTTAGCGAGGGACGGTTTATGGGCGCACAGATGGATGGATATATTCCTCTGGACCTATAACAATGACCCGGACCTTCTTATCAAGTACGGGGATGCGATTCTTCGTCCGATGCTTCGTCTTGAGCATGCGAGGCTGGCGTCAGAGTGGAATTGGGCAAATTGCATTAAGTTCTGGTTGTCAGCCTTTGAGAACGAAGGTCGTTTCCGGGAAGCCTACGAGATCGCGAAGGACTTTCAGGACACAGTCAATGTCACCTTTCCACCCAACCTTGACGCCCAGGGAGATGCAAAGTCACATATAGGTTTCCTGGAAAGGCAACTGGGACTGGCGGCTCCGCCCGCTCCCAAACCGCAGGCGCCCGATCTCAGGCCGGAACAGTTCGTCGTGAAGCTCTTGACGACAGAGACTGGTTACCGGGTCAATGCGATCCAGCCTGACGGCAATCGCGCAGTTCTTCTTGAGGCGGGGAGCGAGGGCGACCAAGGCGATCGCGTTCGGCTCGTGGCCGTTCCGCTGGATGGGGGCAATCGCAGCATTCTCGGCGAGATTATGCTCAAGCCAGCGGCAAAGCGAAATCTGCATTGCACTGCGGTTTTGACGCGGGACGAGGCAGGACAGTGGCTCGCGTCCATGAGTGACATAGGGATCGTGACCTTCGAGAAAGGAAAGACGAGGCTTTGGACAGAAGCCGATGGGTTGCCGTCACTCAAACTGACGTCATTTGCGTGTCTGAACGGCAAGTGGTACCTCGGGACGTCGCCTGGGGCAATCGTTGAGTTTGATCCGAAGACAGGCCGTTCCGCCACACTGTGCTCGTGCCGCCGATCCGAGGCGCCGCAAAACCTGTTTGACGGGCTGCCCACGTACGACGTGCCGTACATCCTGTCTGATCCCGTGCGAAACTGCATCTGGTTCGGCATCAACAATACGCAGGGGCACGAAACGCGGCGGGGACTCTGGAAATTCGACGCCGCCTCGCGAAAAATCAGCTTTGCATCCGAGCGGCTGGAACATATCGAGCGCGCTCACGCTCGCTGGTGCTTCGACCGAATCCTTATCCAAGGCATCGGCCTCTATGATCCCGCGACCGATAGCATCTGTTACCTGACCGAACACGCCTACACCCGCTCTAAGAAAGACCCTTGGCCGTGCGGGCCCGTCCGCGAATATTGGCCGGTCGGAGTGTTTGGCGACAAGATTATATGTGAGCCTGATCCCGATTGGCCCAACGTGATATCCTCACAGGTGAAGGTGGAGTTCTTCAACGATCAGCCGCCGCTTACGCTGCGGGCGCAGGACATTCTCGGCCAGCAGTTGCTGGCCGTGGAATGCAGGGACGCGGTAGTAATTGCGGGCGAAGACTCGACCCCGGTTTTCGCCGTACGCGATAAGGGAGGCGCCCCATCCTTCGAGCGGCTAGAGGAAGCGGTGAAGCGGTCAGAGGCAGAGGTCAAGCGGTCGGAGGCAGAGGTGAAGCTGTTCAGAGAGCAGATGAAACGCCCGCCGCCAATAACGGGGCCGCAGGGAACACCCGTTCCGCAGCGCGCGGTCATCTCGTTCGACCAAAGCGCCAGCACCGGCGAGATCCGCGTTGGATACAACCCAGTCTTTAATAATATGACCAAGGCCATGACCGCAGAAGCCTGGATCTGGGCAGATGATCCGACCCATGGCGAGATTATGACTCGCGATACTCCGAAGCTCGGTCCATGGCAGCTTCGGATCACCCTTGACGGCAAACTCGAGTCGGATGTTGCGCCGGCCAACTGGAACCCCTCGCCCGAGAGCACTTACCGCCGCCTGCCGACGCGGACGTGGCTACACATTGCGATGGTCTTCGACGGGCGGGAACTGCGCAACTACATCAACGGCCACAAAGTGTCCGCATGCCCCGAGGAACCCCAATTGACGACCAATGACAACAACCTGCTGATCGGCCGCTTTTTCAACGGCCGGATCGCCGGAGCGCGCCTGAGCAGCGAGGCGCTCTACAAGGAGGACTTCACGCCGCCAGCCCGGCTGACGAAACTCCCGAGCACCGTGATGCTGCTTCCGCTGGACGAGGGACAAGGAATTACCGCGGAAGACGAGAGCGGGAACGGCTGCATCGCCACGATCGTGAACGGGACCTGGATGACGGTGCCGGTGGATGAGTTTCAGCCCGATCCGGCTCATGAGGCAGAGGTAAAACAGATAGCGGCGGAGACACGGCGGATCAAAGAGCAGATGAGACACCCGCCGCCAAAACCCGGACCGCAGGGCACACTCGTTCCGCAGCGTCCGGTCATCTCGTTCGACGGAAATGAAGGCGAGATCGCCGTTCAGTACAATCCTGTCTTCAACATGACCAAGGCCATGACCGCAGAAGCCTGGATCTGGGCCGATGATCCGGCGCGAGGCATTATTATGACCCGCGATACTCCGAAGCTCGGCCCCTGGCAGCTTCGGATCACCCCTGACGGCAAACTCGAGTCGGATGTTGCGCCGTTCAACTGGAAGCCTTCGCCTGAGAATACGTACTATCCGCTCCCGACGAAGACTTGGCTGCACATTGCGATGGTTTTCGATGGGCAGGAACTCCGCAACTACATCAACGGCCGGAAAGTGTCGGCGTGCGCCGAGGAACCTCAATTGACGACCAATGACAACAACCTGCTGATCGGTCGCCGGTTCAACGGCCGGATCGCCGGAGCGCGCCTGAGCAACGAGGCGCTCTACAAGGAGGACTTCACGCCGCCGATCCGGCTGACGAAACTCCCGAGCACCGTGATGCTGCTTCCGCTGGA
>Ga0187852_1000738_pt1 | contig 34464 bp, 14 predicted proteins | sample June2016WEW_6_40_FD_134511 | JGI IMG/M metagenome (GOLD analysis project Ga0187852, IMG submission 134511) | Peatland microbial communities from SPRUCE experiment site at the Marcell Experimental Forest, Minnesota, USA - June2016WEW_6_40 | ecosystem: Environmental > Terrestrial > Soil > Wetlands...
AAGGAGGACAACTGGGCGTCGGAAAGGCCGTCAAAAGCGCTGTTGACGGATCGGGCAGACCGGTTGACACACCGACCGCGGGTCAGCTGCCCAGCCTGGTTTCTTACTGTCTGAATCGCAGTGCATAGAAAAAGTCACATATTCCTCGCCACGGATAGCTGATTACGGGGTCCTAACGAGCTTGCCTCCCCACTGACTATGCCTTGGCGCGAGTGCATTAACTTACGTCCTACACGCAGCGGCGGAACAATGCACCGTCGATCCATTCCAAATTGACTTTCGCAAATCCGCATTGTCATTCCCTATGCACGGGACTACAATGGCGTTCCTGCGAACGACCAGCGTCATTGTAACAACGATCACTCCTCATAACGATTTCAAGGGAGGGGAAAACATGGAGCGACGTGATTTCATAAAGGCAGGCGCCCTTGCGGTTGCCGCAGGATCACTCCTGGGCAAAGCAAAGGGAGCCAACGACCGCATCCGTGTCGGCCAGATTGGCTTGGGCGGACGTGGCAAATATGAATTCGAAGTCTGCATGCAGAATGACGGCTGCCAGATTGCGGCTGTGGCAGACGTGTATAAGCCGTTTGTGGATTTGGCGGTGCGAAGGCTTGACGGCAAGGCTGAGGGCTATACCGACTTTCGCAGAATCCTTGACCGGAAAGACATCGACGCCGTCTTCGTCTCCACGCCGGACCATTGGCACGCGATCACCAGTATTCTGGCCTGCCAGGCGGGCAAACATGTGTACTGCGAGAAGCCGCTGTCCCACACCATCGAGGAAGGCCGCAGGATGGTGGACGCGGCGCGCCGCTACAATCGAGTGTTCCAGACCGGAAGCCAGCAGCGCTCGGCGCCCCACTATGCCAAGATCGTGGATCTTATCCGCAACGGCTACATCGGCAGCGTGGCAATGGTTGAATGCTGGAACATGATGAACGAGTTTCCTGAAGGACAGGGCAACCCGCCGGACAGCGACCCGCCGCCCGGCCTCGACTGGGACATGTTTCTCGGTCCGGCGCCCAAACGCCCCTATAACCGTAATCGCTATCTCTACACGTTTCGCCAATTCTGGGATTACGCGGGAAGCATGATGACGGATTGGGGTGCTCACCACATCGACATCATTCACTGGGCCATGGGAGTTGACGCACCGCTGAGCGCCACGGCGGTGGGCGGCAAATTCGTGATGAAGGACGACCGGGAGACTCCCGACACATTCATGGGCGATTTCGAATACCCGGGTTTTACAGCTCGCTACACCTACCGTTATACCAACGCACAGCCGCTTTTCGAGCGGCCCTACGGCATCGCCTTCTATGGCACACTCGGCACGCTGGTCGTTGACCGCAGCAGCTACGCGATTTACCCCGAGATGCGTCCTGAGACCTATCACACAAGCCAGGACTTCATCGGCAACTATATCACCAGTTGGGAAGAAGCGCTCCCGCATCCCAATGCCAAGCCACGCACGCCGCCGCTCCGGCAGGTTGCAGGTCCCAGCCGGCCCCTCTGCGAGAGAATGGAAGAAACGGGCATCTCGATCGACCCCAGCTCGCAGATTGCCCATGTGCAGAACTTCTTCGATTGCATTCGATCCGGGAAGCATCCGGCCGCCGATGTCGAGATCGGCTACAAGACCATAACAGCCTGCCACCTCGCGGTGATAGCCTATAAAACCCAGCGCACCATCCACTGGGATGCTCAAAAAGAAAGGATCATCGGGGACGACGCGGCCCAGAAGCTAACCTGCAAGCAATATCGGTCGCCCTGGCTGCTGCCCACTGTGTGAGTGCCAGCCGGGTACAGCAGAACCCCTGCTTCGAGTCCGCGCTGCCAGGTTCTCTAACCCGGGCTCTCCATGTTCAGCACTCCACTGGCCCGCCAGCGGCCATAACACCCAGTACTGCCAACTGAGCCCAGACGTGCACGAGGCAGAATTCCCTTTACACCCCATTACGCATGTCTGATACTCCGCAAGCACCACAACCGAGAAAGGGAGAATTCGTATGACAATTTCGAGACGTGAACTCATGAGTTACGGTACAGCGGGGGCGTTGACTGCATTGGCTACCGGCAACGGGTTCGAGGCGAGTGCGCAAAATCCTTCCCAGTCATCGTCGGGCTCCACCTCGATGCCGCTGCAACACCCATCCGATCGGCCGCCGCAGAACTCAAGGAGCGGAGCCGATGATTACGATATGCGGAATGGCCTGAACCCGCGTCGTTTGACTATAGCCATGTGGGACCAGGCATACGCGATGCGGCACGTGCCCGGCGGCAGCTTCGCCGATCACGATCGCGTCTTAGATGAAGCGGTCGAGCGGGGCTACAACACGCTGCGAATCGATCCCATGCCGCAGTGGATTGATCTCGGCAGGCCCGAGCGGGTTTTGGAATGGGGCGACCCACACGAACCCTTTCTGCCGTGGGATTGGAATACAGCGGTGAAGGGGCCCGTCGGTCTGTGGATCATCGAGTTCATGGAAAAACTGCATAAGCGGCCCTCCCTGAACTATACCCTGAGTGCATGGTGGTCCATGCCGGAACCACCGCCCGCGCCGGTTTCGCCACCCGCCCTTCGCCAGCCCGCCAACACCACGGAGGGCGCGGAAATGTGGGCCGTCATGTTGAACAAATGGAAGAAGCGCTTCGGATTCGACCGCTTGGTGTATGTTGATATTGCCAATGAAGTCCCCTATTTCTTCCCGAACGTTGATGCGAGGCTCAAGAAAGCATCGGGCAAGGGCTGGGGCGATTCTCCTACGCTGTCCCCTCTCCAAATCTCCTTTATGGCGGATGAAATCAATGACGCCCTCCGGCTGTTGCGGCGCGAATTCCCCGAAGTGCGATTTACGGTTTCCATTCATGGTGACTTGCGGTGGCTCGACATCCCGGTGGAACTGGATTGTCTCGACGTGCATTTCTACTCCGACGTTGACCCCCGCTGGTCGGAGCGTACCCGCTTTGACGATTTTGTTAAGGATGGCTTGTTTAAGAATGACCGGTGGTTCGCGGAATTCTCGGACCGCTGCACCAAAACGGCTGCCGCGATGGCGCCCATGCTGCGGGCGCGCCAAAGGTTCAAGATGGGAGAATTCGCCTCTTGGGCGGCGAGGCGAGGCTCACCTTTGACGACTTCCGAAGCTTGGGCATCCTGGTATTACTTCGATGATCCCCGCCTGGACTGGGGCTGGTTGCTGGATTGGGCCAAGTGGTCAGTGGACGATGCGATCGACTACAAGTTCTGGGGCTGGACCCCCCACAACTATGCTCAACCTCAGTTCGCCAACTGGAAAGACGTGAAGTGGCACCGGACGCTCAACGAACGCTTCTTACAAAGCTGAGACGACCATTTTCAGTCCTTATGTTTCCTATTGTGGAAAGGAACGCATCGATGCGCCGACAAAATGTGAAGTACGCACTTCTTGGTACCGCTGTGTTTGTTGCCTCCCTCTGTGGTCTGCTGCAAGCCGGCGAGCGCAATACCGTGTCGTTGGACGGAACCTGGGACATTGACGAGTCCGTATCAGCCGACCAAGTGCCCACTGCCTTCCGTCATCGGGTGCCAGTACCTGGACTCGTGCACCTTTCAGTTCCTGCATTTCCCGACGTGGACCAATTCGAGTCCTACGAGAACCACCGAGATAGAGTGCGATTTAACCGGTCGCCCGGCCGGGAGAATTTCGACAAGTCGGCCGTAGGCGTTGCGCATCAGGACCGCAACTATTTCTGGTACCGCAAAGCCTTTAAGGCGCCGGGGCGCCGTGAAGTAGCGCTCCTCAAAATCAATAAGGCACAGTTTGGCACCGCCGTCTGGCTCAACGGCAAGAAAATCGGCGAGCACCTGGGCTGCTTCAGCCCCGGCTACTTCGATCTAACAGATAGCTTGCGTTGGAACCAGGAAAACAGCCTGGTGATTCGAGTGGGAGCTCACCCGGCAGCGCTTCCAGCCACAATTCCCGCCGGCATGGATGGCGAAAAGACCTATTGGACTCCGGGCATATACGATTCGGTTTCGCTGCGCTTCGCAGATAATCCCATTATCGAGAGCGTACAAGTTGCCCCGCAACTGTCCCCTGCACAAATCTTAGTCCAAACCGTGGTACGGAATTATGGCGCGGCACGCTCCTTCCAGCTCGTAAACCGAGTCGAGGGCCGAACAGCGGAGGAGCAGGTTCAAATCGGCGCGGGCGAGCATAAAGTCCTGCTGCAGCGCATCGCGATGCCGGATGCGCGGCTGTGGACTCCCGAGTCTCCCAACCTCTATGTGCTCGAAACCAGCACCGGCGCCGACAACACCAGCACGCGATTCGGGATGCGTGAGTTCCGGTTCGACACTGCCACGAAACGTGCATATCTGAATGGCCGTGTCTATTTCCTACGGGGATCCAACATTTGCTTCCACCGGTTTATGGAGGACCCCAAGGGCGGGGCGTTGGCTTGGAATCGAGCGTGGGCGCATAAGTTGCTGGCGGAGATTCCCAAACGCCTACATTGGAACAGCTTCCGGATCTGCATCGGTCCCACGCCGGAATTCTGGCTGGATATCGCGGACGAGACCGGCCTGATACTCCAGTACGAGTTTCCGGTCTGGGGCTATCGCCCTGCCTGGAGCACGCAGGAAATGACCACCGAATACACGGAATGGATGCGTGACGCGTGGAATCACCCCAGCGTGGCGTGGTGGGACGCCTGCAATGAGACGCGGGCGGACGTGCTGGCCGGCATCATTCGTGACGTCCGGAAGCTCGACCTCTCAAATCGCGCCTGGGATAACGGCTACAACCCGCCCGTCGCACAGGACGATCCTGTCGAGGACCACAATTACCTTTTCATCGAAGACATTTTCCCCAACGGGCATCACTTTAAGACCGAAGATCTGGAACAGGGCACAGGAGCTAAAAGCACGAACAGTCCTCACCCTACCGGCCACGCCGCCGTCCTCAATGAATACGATTGGATTTGGGTAAATCGTGACGGGACCCCCACTATCCTGGCGGCTCCCATGTACCGGCGCCTGCTGGGCGAGAATGCCGGAGGGCAGGACGTCGTCAATTTCGCTGCCTACCTGTGGGCGGGATTGACCGAATACTGGCGTGCCCACCGGAACTATGCTGGCGTTTTGTGCTTTACCTATCTCACCATGAGCCACCCCGATGCTTACACGGGCGACTTCTTTCAAGACATCGAGACGTTAAAGCTGCATCCGGAATACGAGGAGGCCCTCACCAACGCCTTCAGCCCCGTGGGCGTCTACCTGAACTTCTGGCAGCCACGACTGGCAGCGGGTTCGACGCATGCGATGGCAGTCTCTCTGGTTAACGATGAGTATGAGGTCGCGCAGGGGCGACTCGAGGTCTCGCTAGAAAAGGAGGGCAAGAAACTGTCTCGCCAGGAAACGGACGTCACGGTGGGGCCGTTGGGTCAGCAAACTTATGTCCTGAACTTGCCGATCCCCGACGAAAAGGGTCCGTGCGCGGTGAAGGCAACCTTACATCGCATTAGGGGTGTGGAGGAAGTAGTCAGTATGCGAAAAACCGCCATCGAGTAAGAGAACGTATCAGGACCGGAGCGATCGTGAATTGGAGGGGACGCGCCATTCCGTTCACCTCAACGCGGGACACCTTCTTCACCTCCTCCAGCGACAGATGCAGCGCTACAGTCCAGGCATTTAAAGTAGCTGTTGGCGCACACAAACCCTCGTAGCCTTTCGGCGATTTCTCAAAGCCGAGTAAGGGAGACGTGAAACGATACTCCGGCAGCGGAATGGCAGGTCGGAGACTGACCCCTCAGCATAGGCGCAGCTGGCACTCAGCAAAAACCATACCCAGACTAGTCGCATCTGAGGCCCCTCAACCTGTTTTTACTTCTCGGGCTCATTCGGCCCGGCGAGATCGTTCTGCGGGATGCCTTGCCGCGCCCGGTAGTAAACTTGGTCGATCTGCTTTCGTGATTTCTCCAACTTCTCAACGGCCGCGAGTTCGCGGCGTGAATCGGCTTCGCGGCCCATTTGCCGGTAGAGGTTGCCCAGATGGTAGTGGGTGGGGGAATAGAGCGGATCCAACCGGGTGGCGGTGAGCAAATGCTCGAGCGCCTTCTCCGGCTCGCTTAATTTGATATACGCCACACCCAGCTCCTGATGCGCGAAGGCATTATCAGGCTGGATTTGGAGGGCCCGCAAGTAATACTCAACGGCGGTTTTATAATCCCGCCGCAGCGAGCAAATGGTGCCGAGCCGGTACTCCGCATTGGCGTCCGCGGGGTTCTCTGCCAGGGCTGCACGAAACTCATTTTCGGCGTCTGTGAGAGCGGGCGCTTGGCGCGAGTCCTGAAGAATGGCCTCGCCCAACTCGTAATGGACACCACGGAGTTTAGGTGCGATCTCGAGCGCCTTGCGGTATTGGGCAATAGCGGCGCGAGCTTCACCCCGGTTGATCAACAGCTCCGCCATGAGTTCGTGCGTACGGCCGGACTCCGGCGCGGCCAGGAACAGAGCGTCGCGGGCGCGATTGGCGAGGTCACTGTAGATTCGGGCGGTAGTATAGAGCACGTCCACATTAGTGGAATTGGAGGGGAGCAGGATCCGTACCACATCGACGGCCGCATCGAGGTCGCCGGTCTGATACTGAATCTGGGCCAGCTCCAAGCCCGCTTGGGTTTCGAACGGGCCCCCATGAAGTTGGGGGAGGGCCGTTTCGAGTAGCCGCCGCGCCTCGGCCGCATGCCCCAGTCGCGCTTCGCACATGCCGAGGTAGGCTTGCACTTTCCATGTTTTCGGTTGCACTTCAAGGACCTTGCGGAATTGCTCGGCGGCGTCCGCCCAATCGCCTTGAAAATAGCGCATCACGCCCACGTTCCCGCGCGCATCGAGATTGCCGGGATCCAGGGCAACAACGGCCCGAAACTCCCGTTCGGCAGCTCCGAGATCATTAGACCGTATTGCTTGTTGCGCCCTTTGCATGTGGGTCTGAATCTCCTGCTGTTTAGAAACGGCGCTCTGGGACCATAGGCCAGATGCCGACCAAGCCGCCATGGCAAGCAACAAAGCAACCCGCTTCCCACGCGGGCGCCAATTCGCGCCAGCTCGCATGGCGCCAAGCCGCTTTCGTAAGACGATACACATGCAAAAACCCTCCCCTCGTACAGGGAGTATTGTACAACTTGCAGTATCCCGTCCACCCGCCGAGGGGAGAAAATGGCGAGCAACAAAGGGCGAGCAGCTCTTGACAAAGCGGCACGCCCCGTGTACCTTCTCCGCATTGGCTCTCTGGTGTACATGCGACTGGCACTGGAGATCTGTGCTTGTCATTGCGTCGGGTTCTTGGTCCAACACAGGGGAAGGAGGCTTCCATATGACAGGAGAAAATGAGAGTCGCCCTCTGCGCAGGGCGAATTGGCCTGCCGTCGCTGTTCCGCTCCTCGTGATCGTAGCGATGATCGGCTTTCCAAGGGTTCGACCGACATTCGGGCAAAGCCGGGCCGCCGGCGAAATTCGGGGTACCGTAATGGATGCCACTGGCGCCGCAGTTCCGGGCGTAACCATCCATATCACGAACCAACAAACCGGCGTGGTCACCAATCTGACCAGCGACAACACGGGGGTCTACGATGCCGCGTCCTTGGATCCAGGCACCTATACGGTGTCTTTTGAGAAAGAAGGGTTCAAGAAGTTTGTCAAAACCGACATGATCTTGCACGTGGAAGCCATCACGGTGAACGCCACGCTGGAAGTGGGCGCCGTGACCCAGGAGATTGAAGTTAAGGGTGGAGCGCCCCTCGTCCAGACGGAAACCTCGGACAGGGAAGCGGCCCTTACCAGCTTTGAGGTTTCCGAACTCCCCAGCGTCAATCGCTATTGGATGGACTACACCTACTTGCTGCCAGGCTCTAACGGGCAGATGACATCCAATTCCTTTAATAACGCGAATAACGGTCTGAGCGTGGGGTACAACGGGCAAGGTGCATACCAGATGTTGGGGCTACAGGATGGCGGTAGCGCCACCTTCCTGCCAGCTCAGAATTACGTCGTGGTTCCCATCCAGGCCATTAGCGAAATCCAGATGTCGACGAGCAATTTCAGCGCTGAGTACAGCAACGGCTTGGCTGTGTTCAACGTGATCATTAAAAGCGGGACCAACAAATTCCACGGCGAGGGTTTTGAATTTGTCCAGAATGACATAATGGAAGCCCGCAACTTCTTCTCGCCTAGCACACCGACGCTTCGCTGGAACATGCTGGGCGGCACCCTTGGCGGACCCATCAAGAAGGACAAGCTTTTCTTCTTCGTTAGCTACCAGTACAATCCCACCAACACTCCCTCGGCGGCCATAACCACCTACCCTACCGCGGCGGAGCGGGGAGGTGATCTGACGGGCCTGCCCACGATTTACGATCCTAACACCCTGGTGCAGAATCCCGGCGGAACGTATTCGCGTACGGCTTTTGCCAATAATCAAATTCCGACCAATCGGCTCGACCCGGCGGCGCTGGCGGTTATGAGCTATATGCCCATGCCGAACATCTCCGGCGCCGGAAACGTCAATAACTACTATTATGCGGTCCCTGCCGTGAATAACAGTTGGAACCTCGACTGGAAAGGCACTTGGAACATTTCCTCTGGGAACCGCCTAACCGTCTCTGAGAATCTCTATGAGCAAAATCAGCCCGGGTCAGGGCCGACCTGCCCCATCGATTGCGTCAACAACCTTTCGCACTACTCAACCTATGTGATCTCCGACGTCTGGAGCATCACTCCCAACGTTGTCAATGAATACCGGGAGTCTTTAATGCGCTCCCACCAACCGTTTACGGAAAGTGACTTAGGCACGAACTGGGGCCAGAAACTGGGTATAGCGCAACTTACCGGCGCGACGTTCCCCGGCATCACCGTCGATGGATCGGGAGCCCCCAACGCCATTGGCACCTCTTTCAAGCATGCGCTACTGGGCTACTCGACAGTTACCGAAGCGGACACGCTCACGCTGATCAAGGGTAAGCACATCTTGAAGTTCGGTGGCGAGTACAACAACAGCCGCGACGACAACGCCTGGGCTGATATCAACGCCGGCGAGTTCTACTTCACTGGGCAGTTCAGTCAAGATCCGCAAAATCCCGGGACCACCGGTGCGGGCCTTGCCGACTTCTTGCTAGGCGTCCCAGGTTCCTGGAACGACGGCTGGACCCCGATCGATGGCTCTCGCACGGGTAATGCCCAACTCTTTGCTCAGGACGACTTCAAAGTTACTTCCAGGTTGACCCTGAACCTGGGCGTACGTTGGCTGGCTCAACGCGGGTACAGCGAGCAGTTCAACCGGATCGGAACCTTCGATCCGACCATCGTGAACCCTGCCACCAATACCCTGGGCGCGATGTGGTATGGCGGCCAGAGAGTTGGCATCCGGGACGGAGGCCGTGCTTTGCAAGCCACCAAGTATGACAACTTTGAGCCCCGCCTTGGTTTCGCGTGGGCGCCTAAGAATAACTGGTCCATCCGCGGCGCTTACGGATTGTTTGACAACATGTGGGGTGGAGATACGTATCAAAATGGATGGGGATTAGGCACGAGCATCTCAGGGAACGATTCCGCAGCGCTTCAGGGGCACCCTCTATCCCCATTTATCACCTTGGACGCCGGACACACGCCTCCCGCCATACCGAAATACCCCCCCAGCGCTGCCTTCTACAACGGGACCGGTGTACCGTGGTGGAATTACCACATCCCCATGGCGTACATCCAGCAGTGGCACTTCAGCGTGCAGCATCAATTCAACAATAATACAATGCTGGAGGTCGGGTACGTCGGGGCTCGCGGCGTGCACCTTCCCAATCCCTACGACGCCGATCAACTTTCCGAAGCCGCCATTCAGCAAGTTATTGCGGCCGGCGGAATCAGCGTGAACGTTCAGCCCTATCGTCCCTATACCCAGTACACGGGCCTTACCTTCCAGTCGATGGGCGGGTGGAACAACTACAATTCGCTCCAAATCACCCTGAAGAAGAACATATCGCACGGCCTGTGGCTGCAATCGAGCTATACCTACGGACATGCGATGGACACCAACACCCAGAACGGCTGGAACGGCGCCGAATCGGACTATCAGATCGCGGGAAACCCCAGGCTCAGCTACGGGAACGCCCAGATTGACGAAAGAGACAATTTCAACGGCTCATTCGTCTACCAACTGCCCTTTGGGACGGGAAAGGCCTTGCTCAATAGTAGCAAAGTCTTGGACGGTTTCGTGGGCGGTTGGCAACTCAGCAACACTTGGCAGGCGCTGAGCGGCACGCCCTTTAATATCACTTGGGGAGGGGGCGGCTCCAATTTCTCCGGGTCAGGAACCTGGTACCCGAACCGGGTTTGCAACGGCGCCATCAGCAACCCCACCATTCAGGAGTGGTTTAACCCGGCCTGTTTCCCCAGTGCGGCACAGGGCACTTACGGCAACTCCGGACGGGATCTCCTATTCGGACCGCACTTCTTCAACATGAACACTTCCCTCGCCAAGAGCTTCAGGCTCCCCTGGCTGGGTGAAGCGGGGCTGATGCAGATCCGTATCGACGCGTTTGACTCACTCAACCACCCCAACTTTGGTCAGCCTAACGCATCCATCGTCCCTGGCGCCACAGCGGGTGCGTTCATTGGTACCGGGACGATCACGTCTGCCTCCACGTCGCGGAACCTTCAAGTGGGTGCGCGTATTGTGTTTTAGCTCCGTAACACATTACCCGTTACCAGTTTCCAGCTATTCGACCTTTGGGGCGGATAGTCTCAGGAAGTGAGTGGTGGAGGACCTATCCGAGTACCCCATTTTCGGCTATCACTTTGACGTTTGCTAAATCGACATTTTGCACATAGAATTTATGTCGCGCGGCGAGGTCGGCGGAGTCCTAGAATCCGATGTCGTCCCACGCCGCGGACAGAACGTCTCCGCCCTTTGGCAAGGGCTGAGAGAGCGAATGCAGTATGAAACCGACCGGAATAGCGGCGATTACCCTAGGCGTGATAGGGGTGACCCTCGCGACTCTCGGCAGGGGACTTGCGGCCCGCCCTGCCGTCCCAACACCGGCCCACAAGGCTACTGCAAGCGTGGCCGCGATTACGATCGATTATCCCCTCCAAGGATCGATCTTCCCGCCTGAGATCACACCCCCTACCTTCATCTGGCGCGACACCACGGAAGACGCCAACCGATGGCGCATCGACGTCACTTTTGCGGATGGAGCGACGGGAATCCACGTCGATTCCCTTGGCGAGCCCATGCGCATCGGGGAGATCGACAAGCGCTGCGTCGCGGCTACGAACAAGTTGCCCGAGCTTACGCCTGAGCAGGCTGTGGCACATACCTGGATTCCAGACGTTGGGACCTGGGAAAACATCAAGAGGCACTCTGTGGCGGCCGCGGCGGTGGTGACGATCACTGGATTCAACGACGCCCGTCGGAAACGGGAGTTGTCTCGTGGCGCCGTAGAGATCCAGACGTCGCGAGATCCGGTCGGCGCACCCATATTCTACCGGGACGTTCCCCTGATGCCTTCAAAGACAGAGAAAGGCATCATTAAACCTCTAGCCCCCTCGGCGATTCCATTGATCCAGTGGCGGCTCCGGAACATCGGTGAGGCGCAAAGCCGCGTGGTGCTGAAAGACGTGCCGACTTGCGCCAACTGCCATTCGTTTTCGCGGGACGGGAAGACCATGGGAATGGACATGGACGGCCCGGGGAATGATAAAGGACTGTACGCGATCGTCCCGGTCAAGCCGCAGATGAGTATCGACGTCAAGGATATGGTTACCTGGAATCCTTCGCACGACAGGCAGGTAGGGCTGAACCGCGTCGGTTTCATGTCACAGGTTTCTCCGGATGGGCAGTATGTGGTAACCACCGTCACGTCGGCCGACCAACCTCCGCAGAACAACTTCTATGTCGTGAATTTTGAGGATTATCGTTTTCTTCAAGTGTTCTACCCAACCCGCGGCATTCTGGCTTGGTATAGCCGGCACACCGGCCAACGAGAGCCCCTGCCAGGCGCCGATGATCCCCGGTATGTGCAGACCGACGGTGTGTGGAGTCCGGATGGAAAATTCCTGGTGTTTGCCAGGGCGGAGGCGAAAAACCCCTATGGGCCGGAGGGAGTAACCGCCCGTTACGCAAATGACCCAAATGAGGTTCAGATCCAGTACGATCTCTACCGCATTCCCTTCAATGGGGGCCTTGGAGGCCTGCCGGAAGCCATTGTCGGCGCTTCCGGTAACGGCATGAGCAACACGTTTCCCAAAGTCTCGCCGGACGGGCGTTGGATCGTCTTCGTCGAATGCCACAACGGCCAACTCATGCGTCCCGATAGTCAGCTTTACATCGTTCCCACGCAAGGAGGGCAGGCGAGGCGGATGCGCTGCAACACGTCGCGCATGAACTCCTGGCACAGCTTTTCACCGAATGGCCGGTGGTTAGTCTTTTCCTCGAAAAGCCGCTCGCCGTACACGCAGATGTATCTGACCCACATCGACGCGGAGGGTAACGACCGCCCGGCGATTCTGATCGACGACGCGACAGCGGCGAATCGCGCCGTGAACCTGCCCGAATTCGTCAACATTCCACCGGACGGAATGCTGGCGATTACGGTGCCTGCGGTCGAGATGTACAGGAAATTTGATCAGGCGCTGGCACTGGGAGAAAAGGGCCAGTATGCGGAAGCCACCGTCGAATGGAAGGCGCTGCTCGAGACCAATCCCGACGATGTCCGGATCCTCAACAATCTTGGTTTCGCCTTGGCGAAGACGGGGCGATACGAAGAAGCGATCCCCGAGTATGAGAAAGCGCTGCAACTGAACCCCCAATACTACGCCATTCATAATAGTCTCGGGCGGGCTCTGGTGGCGGTCGGACGTCTGGATGAGGCGTCCCTGCATTTCGAAAAAGCTTTGGAGGCATACCCGGAATCGCCGGAACTCCACGACAACCTGGGCCGCGTCCTGGCGGCTAAAGGCCGTGTCGATGAGGCAATCGCCGAGTTCGAGAAGGCGGTCGAGGTCGATCCGAACTTCGCCGACGCCCATTACAACCTCGGCGTTGCCCTGGCATCGCAAGGAAAAGCGAACGAAGCGGCCTCCGAGTTCGCGAAGACCGTGGAGCTCAATCCCAGTTACGTCCCCGCTCGTTACAATCTGGGAAGCGTGCTGTACTACTCGCAGGCGCGTGTCGAGGACGCGCTGGCGCAATGGCGAGAGGTGCTGCGGCTAGACCCGAATTTCGTTCCGGCGATGAACGAGGCTGCGCGCGCGCTCGCCGCCAGTCCGGAGGCTAGGGATCGCAATGGGGCCGAGGCTGTGAAACTCTCAGAGCAGGCGGTTAAAATGTCCGGCGACCGCAATCCCGAGTACCTCGATACGCTGGCCGCTGCCTATGCTGAGACCGGGAGATTTCCCGAGGCAATTGCGACAGCACGCAAGGCGCTAGAACTCGCGACACAGCAGAACCAGCAGGATCTTGCGCAATCGCTGAACGCCAAGATTAAATTGTACGAATCCCACGAACCCTACCGAGACCCTGCCGTACAAAGCCCTTGAGCATGGGGGTCGGCAGTGTGTCCGCCAGCGGTCAAGTCCCGGTTCAACTTGCGTTTCTCACTAAGTTCGAGTCCGCGTTAGCGTTTATCGATGCGCTGCAAGCTTCCGAATCCAGAAAGGCATCGGGCACTGTTGACACCCTCAGAAAAATTTGGCGATGCTTCAGGCGGTGAAGGTTGAAACTCAGGCCGAGCAGCATAGCCCAAGTATTAAGCTGAAAAATCGAGATGCGAAGAACAAAGATGTTCAGACGCAAACAAAGGTTCATCTGTTTTCGTTCCTCTGCGCCTCTGTGGTACTTAAGGATCTAGGGGATGACACACATCCTTCGAGCCAATCGCCCGATCCGGCTTATGTCGATAGACTGAAAACCGATTTTCGCGGCCGGTGAACCGGGTTTGAGAGTGAAGTCACCATGTGCGGGGTCGGCGAATAGCGGGTCCGCCACCCATGAATGCACGTCCTGCCCGCGCCGTTGCCATTCCGCCATGGAGTCTTTGCCGAATTCAATCGGCTGCCCAGTTGCCTGCCAATAAAGGTTGTGATCGAAGAGGAACCGGCCGTTGCCCCACGCGCCGTCAAGGAGTCTGCCTTTTTCCCAATACACGATGTTGCGCTCGAAGCTGAAGCTGCGGTGAGCTTCTTCCCGCGTGCGCCTGAGCTGCGCCTCTTCGCCAAGAGCAAAGATGTTGTTGCGGACGATATTCTCGCGCCCATAGTGTTGATGGAACCCACCGTCCTGGGTACGGTAAACGATGTTGTTCTCCAGCAGGATTTGACTGCTGCCTTCGTCGGTATAGAGTCCCCAACCTCCGTACTCATAGCGCGCCACGTCGTGACACAGGTTGTTCCGCTCCACCGTGCCGGGCTGAATGCCCAGCGAGTAGATACAACCCATATCGCTCAGCAGGCCGCGCCCGAGGTTGTGGAGGTCGTTGAACTCGATCCGGTTATGGTGGGCGGCAGTTGCCCCGTAGCCCCACGTCCAACCCAGCGAAATAGCCGTGTAGTAAGTGTCGGCAATTTCGTTGTGCGTCACGGTGTTGCCGCTGGCTTGGCCGATCCACACGCCCACCGCCCCAGGATAAACGATGCCGATGTTGTGAATGTAGTTTTCGGAAACTACAATTCCGCTCGTGATTTGCGCCGCTCCCTTGGGGATCTCAGGATCGCCAATCTTCACGCCTCCGGCGCCGAGGTCCGTCATTTCACTTTCGATAACCTTATCGTCCTGCGAGCCGTGGTGAATCGCTAACGCGTATTGGCCGAGATGCGCAAAAGTGCAACGCTCGATGCGGCAGTGACGAGCGCAATGGAGTTCGATTGCCGCGGGAATGTCATGTGCAGCTTGCATATCCGCATACCCCTTCGGCGGGAGCTGCCAATCGGTGTTCGCAAAGGTGAAGCCGCGCAGAACGATGTCGTGCACCGGCTCGGCGCTTGCCTCATTACCTTCAAAGCGAACCAACTGCGGAAGAAAAGACGCGGTGAACTGAGCGTGGCGCATGTCTTCACCGGGCATGGCGAGATAGGAGAGCGTGCCGGTGCGCCGGTCGAGCCGCCACTCCCCCGGAGCGTCCAGAGCATCGGCGGCGTTCTCCACCCAGTAGCGTGCATCCTTGTCATCACCGAACTCCTGGCGCGCGGCGGCAAGCGTGGCCGTGTTCGTGGACGCGTCGACGGCGGCGAGCGGCAGGCGAAACTCCGCCCATTTCTCCAGGCCCACCACTTCCACGTCGCCCTGCTCTGCCCAGGCGGCGTGAATATCGCCCGGGTGAAACTTGAAACGGGAAGGGTTGCCGGGGAGAAACTGTCCGTCTGCGCGGTAGAAGCCTGAGTTGGGCGCGCGCGCCCGCTGTCGGCGCTCTCCATTCACAAAAAGCTGGTGGAAGTACCACTCGCCTTCTTTGACGCCGGAAACCTCCGCGGTCCAGAGTTCCGGACGGTCGCTCTGGTCGACCCCAGCCGACGGCGCTTTCTTCCATCCCGTGACCGCCCGGCCCCCGCTCAGGATCACCGCTTCGCCCGGATAGGCGGCGTAGGTGATGGGAGCCTTCGGAGTTCCAGAATCCTCCGGCAGAAAAACCAAGGGCGCGCTCAGGGGGTAAACACCCCCGCGTACGTAGACGCTCAGCGGATTGCGAAGCAGTGTGCCCGCACGTATCGACCGCATAGCGTCGCGGGCGCGCGCGAGCGTGGCAAAGGGGCCGTCCGTCTTCGCGGCGTTGGATTCAGGCAGCCGCCCTGACCAGCTGTCATTACCCTGCACCGAGACATATAGAACGTCTTCCTTCGCTTGTGCGGCGCCGGCAGGCGAGAAACCGCCGGAAACCGCCAGCGTCTCGCGGAACATGAAAACAATTTGCAGGCAGCCGACGGCGAGCATCATGCCAAGGGCAATTCGAGCGAGAGCTGAAGGGCGCTTTTTAGTTCGTTTTCTCATGAATGAATTCACTAACGTCCTCGGAATGTCCCTTACTTGTGGCACGTTTAGAATCTCCGATCTGTTGGTCGGGAACTTAGCATAGCACAAGCCTGGAGTTTGAAATGCGGCACTCCTGACCGCGCGAGAGTGCGGAGAACCACCCTTTCGTAGCGCAGCTTCAAATCTACTTTCCTGCCTCGATTTCTTGGCGTCCTGATGGCTCTGGCGGGCTCGGCCTATCTCATCTGCGTGTGGCCCCCGCTCGCGAACCGCATATTCTTCCCCTACATTGCGATCCCTGGCATCCTCGGCGAGGGCTCTCTAACCCTCTGGCTCATTATCCTCGGCGTGAACGCTCAACAATGGCCGGAACAGGCAATTGCAAAAGAGGCCGCGCATTAAAGTTTCCGTCTACAGCAGTTTCGGGAGCGCTCAGCCTCGCGTTGAGGAAGGGACTACGATTCCCATATTGCGGTCGGGTGCCGGAAGTTGCACCCGCCAGCGCCTGCGCATGGTCAAGGCCAGCAAACGATAGTTGGCCAGAACAGCCCTTCCCACCAGTAACTATTCAAACTCCCGAGATACGCGGTTCTGGGAAGTCGGCAAGGCAACGTCCCGCTGTCCCCTGGATGTGTAAACACCACTTTTGTCGCTAGGGCCCCGCTGCGTAGGCGGCACGTTTTTTGTCCAATTTCATCGATGACGAGCCGATAGTAGCGCTGTCCATCCAGTGGTCTCCAACGCGGGTTTCGAGGTTCTCCGAATCTGGACATACAGAACGAAACACGCACCCGTTTCGTATCGAAGGAGTTAAAGCCGCTGCGCGGAAGCAGGAAGTTCGAATCCCGGAGAAGATAAGGGTAGCCGCTCCAATGTGGGCGCCGAAGAGGGAACCCGTTAGAAGGGAACGTCCTGTCCGGCGCTCTCGCCGCGTTCCTCATTGAATGGGTTGTCGCTTTCCTCGGCGGGCTCCGCAGCATTCGAAGATCCTGCAGGCTTTGCTCCGCGTCCATTCTTCGAGGCGCGATCCAGAATCCTCATCTGGTTGGCCAGGACTTCGATCGAGTTGCTGCCTTTGCCTGCCGGATAGAGGGTCCAGCGAAAGAACGGATTTCAACGGAAACACGGAAGGGAAAGGCAGAAGGGTCGAGAGGATCGCTCCAATGAGGGCCAGTTCCACGCTTTGGAAGGCTCATGCGAGGCAATACCGGCGTGTTCAGTCGCCCTTTCAGACTGCGGGCCAGCCGCCAGTTGCATTCGGGGTGCTCAGGGGGCACGTTGTTGGCCGGGGTGAAGCCGATAATGGAAATTCCGGGTAAGATAGACCCCAGCCCTGGGGCAACCAACCTTCGCCCGGATCCTTCTGGCTGAACTGTTGGCACAAGGGGGCCAAAGTGCGAGCTGTCCGAGTTGCTGTGAAAGTACTAGGTGCTTGCGTCTTAGGAGGAATGTTCCCGGCATTGGCGGCGGCCGAGGTTGTTTACCGCGTTACGCCTTCGCTCGATCGCCAGCAGTTGGTGATCGAGATGTCTTTCGATACCTCGACGTCGACGGTTGAACTTCAATTGCCGAGGTGGTTACCCGGCATGTACGCGATTCAAGATTCCTGGGAGACGCTGCATGACCTGGCGGCGACAGACGAGGGTGGCGGGACGCTCCCAGTCACACACCCTCGCGGCGACACATGGACCATCGCCGCTGGTGGCCACCATCGGGTTACGGTGAGGTATGAAAGGCCTATACATGAAGCCAGGTTTCGTTCCGACCAGGAGGCCTCCGAGGCAGACGTCGTCCACTACGGGACCCAACCGGTCTACCTTTACATTGTCGGCCGGGAGACTGAGCCGTGCGTCCTCGAACTGGTAGTGCCTCGAGAATGGAAAACCGCCGTCGGCCTTCGAAGCACGCGCTTGGTTGGCGGGAACCCCACCTATGTCGCCAAGAATTACGATGAGCTTGCGGACAACCCGGTCACCACGGGCGACTATATCGAGGAGCGCTACAAGGAATATGGCAAGGAGCATGTCATCGCGTTTCGGGGCACCGCGAGGAACTGGATAGATTGGCAGAACGCGCTAGAAATTGCGCGCTTTGTCACCCGGATCGAAACGAACTTTTTTGGCGGTGCGCCTTACGAGAAATACGCCTGGCATTTCTGGGTCTACGAGGGGCCGAGCCTGGCAGGCGGTACCGAACACGCGAGCAGCACTGAGATGCACCTCTCTGCCGAGCAAGGCCCCAACACGCTCCAGGGCATGGCCCACGAATTCTTTCATCTCTGGAATGCGAAGAGAATTCGCCCCCGACCGCTGGGACCGTTTGATTACACGCAACTGCCCCATACAGGCGCGCTTTGGTGGATCGAGGGTGTTACGCACTACTACTCAATGTTGCTCCCGTATCGCTACGGAGCCTGGAACCGCGAGGCATTTCTCGCCATGGCTCTGGACCAAATCCACGAGGTGCGCGGCAACGCCGCACGGTTTGAGGTCAGCCCCTACGATGCGAGCTTCAAGATCTCGAAGGAATTCCCCTCGAGCTACAAGGTTAACTACTATCCGACCGGATGGGTCCTGGGGATGATGTTCGACATCGAGCTTCGTTCGAGAACGGAAGGGAAATGCTCCCTCGACGATGTAGTACACGCGCTTTGGAATTTATGCAGGAACGATCAGCCTGGTTTTGCCGAAGACGAGATTCGCCGCCAGCTCGTGCACTTTGGCGGGCCGGAGATGGGCCCTTTGTACGATCAATGGGTTCTTCGTCCGGGAGACTTGCCCATCGATCAGGAGCTTGCGAAAGCAGGCCTTCGAATAGAGGAGCAGCCCGAAGGTCAGAGCAAAAGGGCGCCTGCGATCCGGGAAACGCCGGACATGACGCGAGCGCGGCGACGAGTGCTCCAGGAATGGCTAAGGATAGAGGTATCCAGTCGTATGCCTCCTCTGCAGCCGACACCCGCGCCCGCAGCCGTCGCAACGTCAGGCACCCGCAAATACGAAAGCTATACCGGCCGCTATGAAATTGCTGACAACGTGTTGTTCACCGTCGTCCGAGATTCGCACGGACTTTCTGCGGGGATCGAGGATGATGAGAGAACTGAGCTGACGCCCATTTCCACGGTCGAGTTCTTTTACGCGCGCCGGAACGCGCGGCTCAGGTTCGCCACAGACGATCAGGGCGAGGTGACCGGTATTCTATGGAAACAAAATGGGCGGGAGCGGAGCGTGCCTCGCATCGGCCCTTTCATCCATTCCTTGCAAGTTCACGCCGATCCCAATGCCGCCTTCACCCGGCAAGTGCGTGCCGTTCTCGAAGCGCTCGGCGAGGGTGTGCATAGCGATGTGAACTCACCAGGCCTCGCTCCCGGAGCACTGGCGGATTTTTCTTCCGACTCGGTTCCCGGACTCGCGGGCATCCGCTCGCTAGATTTCATCGATTCTCAGAATGTTGCCGGACGCCATATCGAACGCCACCACGGCGACGTAAGCAGAATCAGCTATTACAAGCTGGTGACGGCCAAGAAGACGCGGTATCTGATGGTTTATCTCACGCCCTATGGGCTGGTCACAGATTTTGATTACGTGGAGGACTAGCGAGGTGGTGCAGGGGCGCCGCATTGAACCCTCCTCTGCGGCCTCTCATTGGTATCGACACCAGCCAATGCGCGCGGCGCACACCGGATCAAAAACCGCGGAAGGACCCGTGGGCTGACGGATGTCTCCGCGCTTTGCCCTTGCTGTCGCGGCGACGATCAAGCCGCAGCGTTTGTTCTGTTCATCGGTGCCCACACTTGCATATCCCTTGTAACTTGACCGTTGCCAATCCTCGGCCGACTTGTCCGCGTCGTCTGAGTGGGCGCGCGGCAATGGAGATATACCCTGATGTTTCTGCGAGAGTGATCCCGTTCGGCGAATGGGCGACCCAGGGTCGCCAGTCAAAAACAACCTGGAATGCAAAGACAACGGATCTGGTCCTCCGAAAGCTGGTCCGGCTGGGTGCCTTCAGGAACTTGAACAAGTTTGGTAGACAGCTTTGGAAGAACTTGGGCTGCGACGGTTGTGCTGGCAGCGCGGCCAGCCTTATCGGCGTCGAGGAGCAAGACCGTTTCCTCGATGTGCTGCTTGAGAAGGTCTGTTTGGCGGCGGGAGAGTGAGCATCCCATCAAAGCAACGACGCCCTCTCACGGCGGCAACGCGGGTTCAATTCACGCCGGGGACGCCAACATTCGAAAAGACTTCCCGGGAATTGCCTTTTTCTTTCATGGTCCACTATGGTCTACTTAGCCTTGAGAGGCCCCTTCTTTGAGGACCATTCTGAGATCTTGAGCGGCGGGACCTTGCCTGCCCGCGATTAACCATAGCCCCGCCTTGAAAGTTTCGGTTGTATGGCGCCGCCCAACACAGCCGCTATCGAGAGCGTAAGGCCCAGGCCACAGATTACCCCGCTGTTGACCGGGAAGCAGAGCTCGTCGCCACTTGAAAGACCGGGCGGCCTAGCGACGCCCAGCACTTTCGCGGGGCCGGTGCGACCAGTTCCTATTGCCGACGGCGTTTCGCTGCAGACCAGAGTTACGGTTGTAGCTTCGTTGGGTGCGTTTCCGTGTAACCTGCCATCACAGCGCCGACTAACCAGAGCATGATACCAGCTAGAAAAAGCGCACCACTGACGTAACCTGCCAAAATCAAAACCTAATTGGCAAGGTGTACTGCCAACCGAAGCGGCAACAACAGCAGGCTCGCGATTACCAGGCCTCGTCCTATCGCACGGACTCTCGTTGAAGTGCTCATAAGCACCACCATCTGATCGGAGACCGGGCCATCGTGAAAAACCTTGACCGACGGATAATAAGACAGGCCGACTGGCTCTGCAATACATGCAACAGCCATCCCTCTCTTCGCGCTGGCAGCGTGCGCGTTGATCTGTATATGTTCTTCGAATCATTAGGGGGGACTCTAGGTAGTATGGCAATACATATTCGATTAATGAACAGTTTACGTATACGCCAGAGCACTCGAAGATTCTAGTTGCAAATACGATCCGGCGTTTGTTAGTATTAACCTGCTCAGGGAGGTCATTTCTCTAATCATTTCAGGCGCGCTCCTAACCGGGGGCGGTAAGGTGTGTTTTCCCGTGCTGTCCCGGAAAGCGCGCGGTTACGTGTCCGGCTGACAGCTATGCGAGCGCAACGGCGCGGGACGGTGATTTCGGGGAGTACTCCGCGAATCTCGATCGGCGCCTGGTTTCAGGCGCCGCCACTCGCGTTGCTCGAAGTGAACCATCCTGGGCGGCAGAGTATGATCTGCGAAATTGCCCCACGGAGGTGAAACTTGTTGAAGAAGGTTGCGTTAGTTGCAATGACAGTTTTGCTGGTGCGGTCTGTGAAAGCCCAATTGCAACCGCCCAGTGTGTACCAGGTTCTGGGGTATTCCGCCACAGGCAGCAACGTCCCCGGCCCGGCGGGGGCAGTTCCGAATATTTTCACTGAGAACGTTGTTTCCACGGCGCTCGAAGGCGATCCGAACTTTGGCAAAGTGGTGACGACCGCAGCGAATTATGGCGTCTCGCGCAGCCTCCTGCAACTTGATAGTGCGCTCAACGCGAGCATTGCTACGGCTCTCTCGATCATTCCATTGTCTTCGCCCGCTTCAGGAGTGATTCTCAGGAGAGACCCAGACACAGGAGCAGAGTTGCCGGAGAGCAGCACTCTGGGCACGATCTTCACGGAACGTGCTGAGACGATCGGCAGACGCCGGCTATACATCGGGTTCTCGCACCAGGACTTTCATTTCACGAGCTTTAATGGGACGTCTCTGAACGGCCTCAGCCTCCTGTATACGGGGGGCGACCCTTCGAAGATCAGTCCCAGCCAAGGCGCGACCGGAATTACGACCGTCCCTGCCAGTTTCAACGTTGGCATGGGCATTCATCTTTCGCAGGACATCACTTTTCTCACCTATGGTGTCACGGGCCGATTTGATGTTTCCGTCGGCCTGCCCGTGGTGCATTCCGGCGTTGCGGCGCGAACCTATAACGGATTGATTTACGCGGGAACCGGGTTCGGCAACCCGACCTGCTGGTGCGTGAATACCTTCACGCCAGGCGCTCCAACCCTGGAACTGCCACAGATCGGCGACGCCGGCCTGAGCAAGACCGGTTTTGGAGACGTGCTGGTGAGGCTCAAGGGCACGGTCGTCCGGAAACGCAATGTGGTGATGGCGGTGGGCGGCGATCTGCGGTTACCCACTGGCAACGAGACCAGTTTTCTCGGTACCGGCACGACGAGCTTCAAGCCTTTTACCGCGGTGTCGCTTTACACTCGGCCCGTCCGAAATCTCGTGGTGTTTTCTCCGCATTTTGACGTAGGGTGGCAGTTCGCAGGAAAGAGCATACTGGGCGGAGCATTGCAACCCACGACGTTGACCGAGACGATTTCAGGAAACCAAGTGACGTACCTCGGAGCACCTTTCACCGCTACCAAAGATTTCATCCCCGACGTTTTTTCATGGGCCGCTGGAACGGAAGTGGCGGTGGGACATCACAACACATTCATTGTCGACGTTCTCGGCAACCAGATCGGCCGGATCCACGGGATGCCGAACGCCCTGAACCAGTCCATTACGGGCCTCTCTTTGCCAACCGGACCCAACGGCGATCCCAAGAACCAAGCGACGCCCACGATAGGGACTGCCACGGGTCTGGTGAGCGTCGGGCGTGTCTCCTTTGGGCAATACAGCGGCTCTTTCGGCTATAAAGTGCGAGTCGCCGGCAACCTTGTTGCCAGCCTCAACATATTAGTCCGTTTCGACAATAATGGACTCACGGCACGCACCGTGCCGTTTTATGGCTTGAGCTACACGTTTTAAATGTGTCTAGCCTGCGCCTAAAACATTCACGATGGTCCAATGGTCGCTGTCCTTGTGGAGGGTGACATTTCCGGTTCTTTGCGATCGGCTGGGTGGGCTGCCGTTCACGGTAGTTCGGGTGTCTAACTCGCACGGAATGGACGCCGCGTCCCCATCCACAACGGCTTCTCCGACGGGATGCAGCGTCATGACGAACGTACTGCCTGGGACTCTCATCGCCTCAGTGTAGCGGCCGGGAACAGTGGGCCAGACCAGCTTGAGTTCGCGCGGCTGCCCGGCTTTGAACGCGGCGTTAAACCGATCCAGGGCCGCGCGGATGGCCGGCTCTTCGAGAGAGGCGGGCGGCTGCTTTGGCTGCGCCCGCGCGGCCTCGATTTGTTTTAGTATCGATTGCGCCTCCGAGAAATGTGAAGCGTTCGGGTACTGGCCTATGAAGACGCGAAGTGCTTGGCCATCTTTCTTGTCGAGCCCGTTCCAAACAACTTCCTCGATCCCCCGCGATGCTTCCCCGGAGTGGGGGCCATTGGGAAAGCGCTTCAGGTAGGCCTGCAAAGCGCCAATGTCGTCTCGATTCGTCCGCGCCCACGTCAAATCCTGTAATTTCGTCTCGGCTTCGGCCGTGTGTGGGCCGCTGGGGTGTTTTTTCAAGAAGTCTTCCAACGGAGCCGGATCGCTGGATTGACGAACCTGTTGCCAAGCCCTTGATTCGAGCGCTTCCGGACTCGGCGGCTCCGATGGTTTAGGCATCGGCCGAGGGGCGACGCTCGGCCAATCCATAGCTACAGTCTGACCCGGCGCGAACTCCTGCGTGATCTGCCGTGTTGCCGATCCTTGGGCGAGGAGCAGAGTCTGCTGGCCCGGCGGGACTGCCACAGGAAATAGCTGCGATCCGTCCGTCCTCCCCAGTAAGGTTGCCCCCAATCGAATCTCCACCCCCGCGGGCGCTCCCTGCAAATCGAGTTTGGCTGGTTGTGGGAGCAGATTGAAGGAAAGGAATTGTGACTTTCCCTTCGTAATGTCCGCTTGTTGGGGGCGGGGTGTCTCGTAACCATTTTTCTGAACCCGGACGTGGTAGCGTTTCGCCTCTAACTGCGCGCTGAAAATGCCCTGTTCGTCAGTGCGTCCGCTCGCCCGATCATCGACATAGACGGTCGCGTCCGGGAGCCGGGCTTGCACGACAAGCGTTCCGACAACGGTATTAGGCGGGGGAGGTGGCAGGGGAAGGGGTCGCAACCTCAGCGTAACGGGCTGCTGCGAATCCAGCGTGTGTATTTCCGCGTAAGGTTGGTACCCGTCCAGTTTGGCCTGGATCGTATAACGGCCGGGAGAAAGGTCGAACTTGCAGTATGGCACGTTGCACGATTTCTCTCCGATGCGGACCGAGGCCCCAGGCGGGTCCGACAGAATCACAACGCGAACCGTCTGCTTCGTCTGTTCCGGCGGCTTGATCAGGCGGAAGCCCAGTTCGGCCCCGACTCCGAGCACCGCAACGACGGCCGCGCCCAGCGCCACGCGGCGCCAGGGAAACGGCTTTCTCGGCGCTGCGATTGCCGCGGCGATGCGCTGCTGGACGCGTGCGGCGATTGAAGCAAGCTCGTCGTCCGCGCTGTAACCCGCGGCAATCTGCTGAACCTGATGCTGCAATCCCTTGAGCTTGGATTTTCTTGTGCTTGGAATCTTCAGCTCGATAGCGAGAAGCTGATCGCGGTGGTGGTCCCGTTCCCGGCGCACTCCCTCTTGTGCGGAGCGCAACAGCGCGTCGGTCTCCGTTGACGAACCTGCCTTCGCCGCCGCCGTCTCGAGTGTGGCGATAGCTCGCGCGTACTGGTTGTTGCGAATCTGTTCGCTAGCCTCGCGAATTGCTTGCTGCCGCCGGAGCGCCTGCTGTTCCATGCGCCGGGCCCGTTCCAGCAACTCGGGCACTACTGAAACCAATTCCGGTGTCTCACTCAAATCGGCGGGCAAGGCTTTGAGAATTTCGAGAGCCCCGCCGTACTCCTGCCGCTCGAGCGCCGCCCTTGCCCTTTCGACCTGCCTCACGCGCTCCGCACGCTCTAACCGAGATTCCTCCTCTTTGAGGCGTTTCTCGAGCGCCAGCAGCGCCGGTTCATTCGGGTATTTCTTCAGCCCCCCATCCAGCGCGGTTCTCGCCTGGGCGACATCACCGGAGCTGAAGAAAGCTTCGAAGCGGGCGCCAGTCGAGCTGATGAATTCGGCCCGGCGCACCCGTTCGCCGCAATCGGCATGAAGGCGGCTGAACTCGACGTCTTCGAGGAAGGCTTTGGGTGCGCTGTCGAGCAGGGCGAGCGCTTGCACCGCATTGCCGGCCGCCAGCAGTGCGCGAGCTTGTCGCAGAATTTCGTCCCGTTGCTGCACGAGACGGAGCTGCTCCCTAGCCTCGGAGAGCAGGGAATTTATTTCTTTCGCGCTCAACTCACGCCGGGCCTGTTCAAGAAAACTGACCGCCTCCTGGTGTTGGTTGCTCTTCTGGAGTTGGCGGGCTCGGTCCAAGACGCTGCGGATACGTTCTTGCCGGGCTTGCTCAGCCTGCTCTCGGGCCAACTTCAGCAGCCGGTCAACCTCAGGAGATGAACCCGCAACCGCCAGAGCCCTTTCGAGAGTTTCGATGGCGCGGAGGTGTTCGCCTTGCTTCAGTTGCTCTTGAGCGGCTCGAGCCGCCTCGCGGCCGATTGCGGCCGCTTTCTCCTTCTGGCGTGCCTCGTCCAGCAGAGCTGCAGCCTGTGATCCCAACCGGGGGCTCGCTCCGATTTCCGGCGTTAGCGCGGCCAACAAGTCGATGGCACGCTGAAAGGCCATTTGAGCGATTGCCGTCCTTGCTTCGTCGATGACCTTGCTCCATTGGGCCTCCCGCCAACGGAGCCGCGCGTCCTCGAGCCGCTTTCGTGCGACGAGGAATTCCGCATCCTGCGGGTAAGCGTCGAATGCCCGCTCGAGCAACGCCTCAGCTCGTGCGAAATCCTGAGCCCCGATAAAGGCCTCGAACTGTTTCAGGTGGGACTGAACGAAGGCGGAGCGCGCCACTTGCTCCTTGCACTCAGCATTAACGTGGCTGAATTCTTCGTTCTTGAAGAACGCCTTGGGCGCGGAGTCCAGGACGGACTGGGCCTCGGCCGCTTTGCCGGCTGCAAGCAGTTGCCGAACGCGCGCCAGGGTTTGCTTTTGCCGTTCTTCGAACTTCCGCTGCCGCTCACGGACGGTCGCAAGCTGCGCCTCAATTTCGGGGGTCTCCAACAGGCCCTGCGCCTGCTCGAGCACGCGCCGCGCCTCATCGTAATTATCCTCAACCAGGAATTGCTGGACTTTCACCTGCAACTGCCGGACCCGGCCCTGACGCTCGTGTTCGATCTTCCGCAGGCGCGCGTATTCCAGAAGCTCCTTCAATTCGGGCGAAGGACCATCGCGGGCCTCCGCTCTTTCCAATACCTCTATGGCCGCCGCGAAGTCGTCGGCGGAAATCCACCGCTTGGCCTCGTCGAGCGCCTGCCGGCGGGCAGCGGTCCGGCGCTCGATTTGGGCGGCTTTGGCTCGCAGGGCTTGAGCCTTGGAAGCCAAATCGGGCTCCTCGGAGACCTCCGAGGGGAGCGCTTCGAGAGCTTCCAGAGCCCCTGCATAATCGGTCCGGTCCAAGGCGAGTGTCGCGTCCTCGACGTGCTTCGTCCATTCCAGGCGACGCAAACGGGACCGCTCGTTGCCCAGCCGCGCCCGGAGGGCAAGGAAGACGGGCTCTTCAGGGTACCTCCCGAGGGCCTGCCGGAGCGCATCCTCGGCATGCACAAGATCCCGACTTTCGAGGCAGTTCTCGACCTGCATCCGCGTTGAACTGACGAATTTAGCTAACTCGAGCTTTTCACGGCACTGAGTGTACAGGCCCTGGAACTCTGCATCCTTGACGTAGGCCTTGGGCGCGGCATCGAGCAGGGCGGCGGCTTTAGCCGCATCGCCTGCCTCGAGGAGCCGCCGAGCCTGCTGCAAAGTCTCCTGGCGGCGCAGCCCAAACTCCCGCTCCCGGTCCCGAGCTCTGGCGAGGAGTGCGCTGATTTCGTTTGTGCCCAGGTTCTTCTCGGACTGCTCGAGGATTCGAATCGCTTCCGCATAGGCGTCCTCTGCCAAGAGCCCTTGGGCCTTGCCGATTGCCTGGCGGGCGCGGTCATCCCGCCGGTCACGCGCGGACCGGAGAAGCTTTGCCAGTTCAGGGGATTCGCCTGCCTCCGCGGAAGCCTTCTCCAAAGTTGCAACGGCAAGCGCGAATTGGTTGTTGCCGATGTGCTCGTTGGCGGCCTGAATGGCCTCCTGGCGCAAGGCCAGCGCACGCGTGCCCTGCAGGGCCTGTTCTTGCAAATCTCGGCCTTCCGCCGCCAACTCGGGGGCTTTGGACAGCTCCGGTGGCAGGGCGGCGAGAATCCCCATCGTCCGCTCGTAGTCCTTGCGGTCGATCGCAGCCTTGGCTTGGTCTATCAGCTTGCGCCACCCATCGCGCTGCCGGCCAACTTCTTCAGCGCGCAAGCGTTCTTGGGCGGCCAATAGAGCGGCTTCATTCGGGTAGGTGTCGAGGGCTTGCTGGAGCAGCTTTTGGGCATGGTCCAGATTCCCCTCCACGGCAGCTTTTTCCACTTCCGCGGCGGCGCCTCGAATGGCCGCGGCACGGTCGAGGCCCGCACGGCATTGGGCGTGAAGCTGCCGGAACTCCTCGTATTTGAAGCAGGCCTTGGGGCCACTCTCGAGTAGAGCCACGGCCGCGGCAGCCTCCCCCGCCTCGAGCGAACGGCGAGCTTGCCGCATCATCTCCGCGCGTCGCTGCTCGAACTGCTGCTGTTGCTCGCTGACCGTAGCCTGGAGCGCGTCAAGATCAGGAGAACTCGATTCTCGCCGGGCCTCCGCAAGGACGCGCAACGCTTCCTCGAAATTCTGTTCGCGCAGGCAGATCTCGGCCCAGACGATCACCTGGCGGGCACGCTCCTCCTTCTGTTGCTCGGCCTGCTGCTCCCGCGCAAATTTTAATAACTCCAGAATCTCACGTGACTCTCCGGCGCGTGCCAGAGCTTCTTCCAAAGCTCCGATGGCCGGAGCGAACTTCTTTTCGCGGATCAGCGCGCCGGCCCGACGAGCAGCCTCAATCCTGAGTCTTTCAATATGAGCTTGTTCCCGCGCTTCTCTGATCGTCTCCAGGTAAGTTGTCAGGCGGGCCTCGTCAGGGAACTGTTCGAGGGCGCGTTCAAGCACGCCGATCGCCTCGTCATACTGGTCTTTTTGGACAAAGCTGCGGGCCAGTTGGAGTTGCTCTTCGATGCTGCGCCGCCGCTTCTCCAGCTCGGCAAGGCGAGTCGCCTGGGCATGTAGCCTAAATATCTGGGAATCGCCGGGAAAGTCCTCCAATGCCTGCTCAGTGAGAGCCAGAGCGTGGGCAATGTCCTGGCGATTGAGGGCTTCCTGGATGCCGGCCATCCGCCCTTCCCGGCGTTGTCTCTCCTTCTCCTTTTCTTGACCGGATCGGACCTGACGCAGCAGAGCCTCGGCCTCAATGTTGATCGGATCGAGAACCAACGCCTTCTCGAGCAAGTCCCCGGCTTGGTCGAACTTCTTTTGCGCCAGCAGCTTGCGGGCGTCTTGGATGTGTTGCCGAACCTGCTGCTCGCGCTCCTGTTCGGCAAGCTCCTTGAGGACTGAATCCAGCTTTTTTTGCGCCGCGCTTTGGGCGCCATCCAACTTCAGAACCGCTTCCAGTTCGTTCTTGGCGCCTTTCAAGTCGGCGTCGGCAATCAACCGTTCGGCACGAGCCATATGCTGGCTGATTTGCCGGCCCCGCTCCCGGCCATCGATCGCTCTGCTTCTGTATTGCGGTGCTTCCCTGTGGCTGGGATCGAGCTGAAGAACCTCATCCAGCAACCTGACGGCTTCGTCAAACTGGTCCGCTTCCAAAACCTCTTTCGCCTGGCGGAAGATCTGCTCGACTCTTTGCGCCCGCCGCCGGGCTTCAATCTGCCCCTGCACTTGGTCGAACAGACTCCGTGCGACGTCGTGGCTGCTATCGATCTCGAGAGCTCTCTGAATCGACTCCTTAGCAACGGTCAGATTCCCTTCCTCCAGGTGGCGGCGTCCTTCCTGAACGTAGACCTCGATCATGTCGTGCTTGAAGTAGTCGCTAACCTGCTGGAGGGCGAATCCCAAGTCTTCCGCGGTCTGATAGCGGTCCTCTCGATTCTTCGCCAGCGCCTTGTTGACAACCTTCTGTAGCTCGGGAGGACAGGTTGGAAGCAGCTCGGCCAGCGGCGCGGGCGGCTCATTCTGAATCTTGTACCAAACAACCCCGATCTCATCCCCTAGGAAAGGCTTCTGATAGGTCAAGAGCTCAAAGAGCACCACACCTACGGAGAAGATGTCTGAGCGAGGATCCGCCGGCTGTCCCTTAGTTTGTTCAGGGGACATGTATGACGGCGTCCCCAGTCTCTGGCCCTCCTGAGTCAGGGTCAGCAGCGTCCCTCCGCTTAGATGGGCGATACCGAAGTCCACAATCTTCACCGGCCCATCGTGTTCCACCATGATATTGCTGGGCTTGATGTCGCGGTGGACGACCTGTTTTTTGTGCGCGTATTGCAAGCCGCGGCAGGTTTGAATGATGATATCCAGCTTCCTGACGATCGGCATCGCTCTTCGCGACGAAATGATCTGGGCCAGCGTCTCGCCTTCGATAAACTCCATGGCGATGTATGGCGTGGCATCAATCTCGGAACTCTCCATAATCCAAACAATGTTGTCATGTTTCAGGCTGGCGGCCGACCGGGCTTCACGGTTGAAGCGCTGAAGTAGTTCCTTGTCCACAGCCAAACTGGGCGGAGGCACCTTCAGGGCGACAGCGCGTCCCAGATTGTCCTCGGCGCGATACACCACCCCCATCGCACCTCGCCCCACTTCCGAGATGATCCGGAATTTGCCCAGACTTTTCAGCATAGAGGACTTGGCATGCCGTCCTGGCCCGCAGGGCGGCTGCAGAGAACTGATAGCGCTATGCTAACACGCGTAGCTGGTGAGTTCAAGCGCGCCGGGGCCTGCGCTGGATGGTTGGCATGTCTATATTGCTAGGCTCTAGTAAGGGACAAAGCGGGAAGTTACTTGCCGCAGGCGGTCTTCAGGGCGGCAATGTTGAACTCCGAGGGGTTAGTTGGTTCGAACTGCCACTTCTTGCCGGCCACCTCCATTTCGAAGCCATCTTTCTGTAGTTTGATCTCCGGCAGCGCCGAGCACGGGATTTCCAGTCTGTCGAGACTTCCTTTCGAGGCAGATTCGGCATGATACGTCAACGTATGGTCGCTGACCTTCAGAATTCCTTCGCAGTAATTCTTGCCTCTGTGCTTGTGGCGAACGCGGATGTTGAAGACGGTCGGTGTTTCAGGCTTGGGAGGGGGGTTGCAATCCACCTCCCGATATCGAATATCTTCCCGAAGGGACTTTCCCTCTTTGCGATCGGGTAGCAATTGCAGCAAGGCACCATCGACTTCCTTTGGCCCGTTGAAGTCGCAATGGTTTATGGCTACATCGGCCTCATGCACTGCCCCTTGTATGCTCAGCTCGAGTTCCTCCTTGGCCCAAGCATCGTTTGGATCATGTTCGCAAAGTTGCTTCAGATAATAGACGGCGTTCTGCCCTTCGGGTAACACGTAGTGATGGTTATTGAATGCTTCGGTCGCTTGCTTGGTCAGCACCTCGCGGGGATTCGGCTGGAGCGGCGGGGAAGGGTTGGCGAGGAGCCTAAAATCCGCCGTAATTTCGCCTCCCTTAACAACGTTGACCGTTTTCGAGTCGGGTTCGCTGTGATAGCCATCTTTGACTACGGTGACCACATGTTGCGTAGTAGACAGGTTGGAAACCGTACGGGTCCCTTTCGTTGTCTTTCCTTTGGTCTTGCCGTCGACAAAAACCTCAACGTCATCCTGGTCAACGTGTACCACGAGACTACCTACGGGTCGATCTGAGATCAAATGAACCATCATGGCCGGGTTGTCGCCCAATTCAAATTGAAATGTCCCCTGCTCCTTGCCTTCGCCCCAATTCAATTGGTGAGTGCCGCGGGGGAGGTCGTTCAGCCCAAGACCCTCAGGGCCTACCTCACCCTTCTGCACGCCATCCACGGCAAACGAACCGGGGTTGAAAGTGAACTGGACTCTGCTGTGGCTCCCGAGGGTGCTCACGGCAACAACCTTCAGGTCCTTTTGCTGGATGTTTTCGGTAAGAACCGGCATGGCCCCCGGTTTTGCTTCAAAGGCGATGGTAGCATCAGTGTGCTGTTCGAAGACGCGAAGGGTGTGTTTGCCCATATCGAGACTTTCAAGCGTGAACACTCCGTCTTTAATTTCGCCTGCTGGCTGGCCATCCAGGCTGATTTGCGGCGCCTGTTGATTCGTCGATATTCTCAACGCGGTGGCGAGGGGCACGAGGGTCGGATTGAACGGATTGGAAGAGCCATCTTTGATGGTTAGGTTGCCGGGCCAAGGCCGGAAGCCCTCTTTTCGAGCCTCGATTTTGTGGGTGCCGGTAGCCAGTGTGACGTGACGTGGGGATACGCCAACTTCCTTGCCATCGACCAGCAGCGTTGCGCCTGGCGGCGAGGTCTTCAGTTCAAGTTCAACTGCAGGAGGTGGCGGAGGAGGCTGAGTCCACTTCCACACCACAACACCGCAGAGTATCAGGACGACTGCCCCGGCGGCCCCCAGCGCTGCGCGCGGCACTGCAAAGCCGACCACCCGCACCGGCTTCCTCGCCCATTCGATTACGTCGCGCCCCAGCTTCGTCGCTAAAGCCAGAGGATGGGTTCCGGCCTGCCTTGTGCTTTGGGTCGCAACCTCTTCGGGCGAACCTGTCGGCGCCGCCGGTTTTCCGGCCACTTCGGCCGGTGTCTCAGTTTTCAAAGGTAAACTCTTCACCCAATCAAGCGCAGTCCGCATTAATGATCGTATTGACCGAAGGCTGGACTGGAGCGTCTGGCTAACGTTCTGGCGGGAAGGTCCCGGGCGCGCACCCTTCGACACCGCCACGTCACTTTTTTCTCGAACCGAGGGTTCCGTGCGCACGCGCGAAGTCGCAGGCCAGCTGAAAGCCTGCCGCAACCACGCTTTAATTGAAAAGCCTCCTGACCGCTCGGATGGTTTCTCGACAGATTCGGGGGTTTGAACGGGCTCGCTGGAACGCTCCGGAGGTTGCTCCGGGACCTTGACCTGCGTTTCGGTCTTGGAAAGCAGTCTCGTAGCTTCCAGCCGGCGTTGTATGGCTGAGTCCAGAGTCTGAAAATCGCGGTCATCCTTGTAGCCTCTGGTGAGGGTCTGGACGCGCTCGTATGACTCTCGGATTGATGCCTCATTGTCGGTGGCTTCCGAGTTGCGCGCCAAGGTTCTTGCCTCGTCCAAGTCTCGTTGTCGGGCCTGTTGACGCTGAATTTCCAACGCCTCGGCGGCGAGTGTCTGGCGCCACTGAGAGAGTCTAGGCTCATCCGGGTAAGCCGCCAGGCCCCGCCCCACTTCGGCCATCGCCCCTTCCAGGTTCCCCGCCGCTTGCATTTGCCGGGCTGAGGCGATCATCTGATCGATAAACTCACGCTGTTTCCTGTCGCCCAACAGGGTTCGAAGGCTCTTCGCCAACGCATGCCCCGCATCCATTGTCAAGGCTTCGTCGATCAGAATCTCGGCGGCGCGCCAATCCTTCTCGAGCAGCGTTTGCCCGCGTTCCGCCAGCGCATCAGTCAACACGTTGCGGGCTAGCCGACTGCGGTCATCCAGCCGGTGGGCGTTCCGCAGAGCCTCTAGTCCTTCTTCATAGCGCTGCTGAACAAACAGTTCCTGCCCATCCGCTACAAGGGCCCGCACCCGAGCCTGCAACTCCACCCCTACCCGCGCCTGCTTCTCGAGTTCGCCGAGTTCCGGGTCATCCGAAAATTCCTCGAGTGCCCGCTTGCACGTCTCCAGCGCTCGCGTATAGTCCCGCGACTGCAAATTCCTATCAATTGCCTCCACCCAACGCGCCCGCGCCGCGTTCCGCGCCTGCTGATCGCGCCGCTTCACTACCCGCTCGACCTCTACGTTCAATCCCGGGTAACTGGGATAAATGGTTCCGAGAATCTCCCATTGTCCCAACGCCTCACTGAATTGACTCTTATCTTCATAGAAACGGGCCTTCGCCGCGATCGCGTTCACTAAGTCCCGCTTCTCCTTCGTCAAACGCAAAGCCTTCTCGAAGTGGGCCTCGCCAGGATGCCGATCCCGAGCCTCCCGCAGAATATTCACCCGCTTCTCCAGATCCGCTTCGGATTCCACCCGCCGGTCCGTCTCAGCGATAAACTCCGATAAGGCTTGCCTTTGTTGCTCTTCCACATCCAGCTTCAGCGCTTCCAGCAACGCTTGGCCGGGATATTTAGCCAGGTACTCGTCGCAGATCGCCAACGCTTCGTCAAAACGGCGCTCCTTTACGCAAATCCGCGCTTCGTTGCAGGCGTTGTTGATAGCTTCGTGCTCGGAGCGAATCTTATTATAGAAGTTCTGGTACGGAGCCGAACCCGCAGGGGAGGTGGTGTCCGGCGCTTGCCGATCCAAATCCAGCACCACCTCCATCTTGTTCAGCGCCGTCCCCAACTCTCCCTTCGCCCACGCCTCCTGCGCCGCCTTGAATACCTTTTGCTTCTCCTGCCGCTGCCGCTGGTACTCCTCAGCTTGATGCTCCACCTCCTCCAACAACTGCAACGCCCCGGCATCTTGAGGCGAAAGCTTCAGCACATTCTCAAGCGCCTCGTGGGCATGTCCATAATCGAAGTTGCTGATGTGCTGGTGCGCCAGGCGCATCCAATCTTCGATTTTGCGCTGCTTGTTCTTCTTATCAATATCGGTCTTTAATCCATGAGCTGGGGCGTTTTCAGGATCCAGCTCAAGGACCTGATGGATTTTCTCCAAGGCCAGAAAGTACTCGTCCTCTTCGAAGCGCGTGCGGGCGCTTTCCAAGAGCTGCGCGATCGTTTTCTGTTGAATGGCCCAGTTGATCTGGCGCCGCAAGGACAAGATATCAGGATCGAGATTCCCTTCCGCTTCCAGCTCATTCAGGATCTCAGCCGCGAATTGATAGTCGTTCTGCTCATACGCTTTTCGGGAGGTCCGTATTCGCGGCTGGATGCGGGCAGGATCGAACAGTTCGATAGGTTCACCGCGCAGAGCCTTCCCCAGCGTGTCGGCGAACTCACGGGCGCTGGAGAAACGGTGCCAAGGCTGTTTGGCCATCGACTTGTGGATTACCCTGCTAAGCGCCTCGTTGACGGCCGGATTATACTCCGAGGCCGGCGGCGGAATCTGACGGAGAATCGCCTCGCTGATTTCGGCTTCCGAGTGACGGTCAAAAGGCCGTCGGCCCGTGAGCGTCTCGTAGCAAACAACGCCCATCGAGAAGATGTCAGAAAGCCGCGACAGCGCCTTCATCTCGATCTGCTCGGGCGACATGTAGAGTAACGTGCCGATAGGAATGCGGGTTGTCTGGCGGTCGACCAGGTGCACCACGCCGAAGTCGATCACCTTGACCGAGTCGTCTTCCATGACGAAAATATTGCTGGGTTTGAGGTC
>Ga0187852_1000739_pt1 | contig 34461 bp, 34 predicted proteins | sample June2016WEW_6_40_FD_134511 | JGI IMG/M metagenome (GOLD analysis project Ga0187852, IMG submission 134511) | Peatland microbial communities from SPRUCE experiment site at the Marcell Experimental Forest, Minnesota, USA - June2016WEW_6_40 | ecosystem: Environmental > Terrestrial > Soil > Wetlands...
CTTGCCGTCCGCGAAAATCACGCAAATCCAGGAACTCCTCCCTGCCCATTGGAAGCCTCCCTGGGCGAAAACGCCTTGAAACGCCACGGGGGAATGGGGGTTGCAGACGGGACGATGAAGAAACTCTATACCCACAAACAAGGCCAGTACTTGGCCTTTATCTATCACTACACCCGCATCCACCGCCGTGCGCCCGCCGAAGCCGAAATGCAGGCATGCTTTCGCGTCTCTCCGCCTTCCGTGCATCAGATGGTCTTGACGCTGGAAGCCCATGGGCTCATCGAACGTACGCCCGGGCAGGCACGCTCCATCCGCCTGCGCATCCCCCCGGAAGAGTTGCCCGACCTGGCTTAGCCCGACCGGCGGGAACGTGAAAAACCATGGACGTAAAGAAGTTGTCGCAGCTTGCTCCTTCTTGAAGGGGGCAGCATGGTGAGGTAACCAGCAAGCTCGTAAGGATTGAAGACATTCCAGACCGCGGCCTGAAAACGCGGCAACTCCCGCGCGAACTCTGGGCGTCGCTCTGCCGCCGCAGCGAAGTTCACCAGCTTCTCGCCGAGAAGATAATCCAGCGCACTCTCGACCCCGAAATGCCGCTTGATTCTCCGCGTTGCCCGGCACTGTTGTACCCAGATCTTATGAAACCTCATGCCCATCACTATACCGCAGGCCTTCCCTGGACACCAAACACACATCACTCCAAGGATGCAACGAATTCGTCAGCAGCACAGAGCGTTCGCTACATGTACCTCCCTTGACGCTTACGCTTCAACGTGATGCCATCCAGGTACTCCATGGCAATGAACACCTGGCCATCGCATTCGCCGATGTCGTGAATGGTGCAGATATTGGGATGATTCAGGGCTGAGGCAGATTGCGCTTCGCGCTGGAAACGCGCCAACGCCTGGGAGTCTCGGGCGACGGCTTCAGGCAGGAATTTGAGGGCGACAAACCGGTGCAGGCGAGTATCTTCGGCCTTGTAGACTACACCCATCCCTCCGCCCCCGAGCTTCTCCAGAATGCGATAGTGGGAAATCGTCTGCCCGATCATGGGTGAATGACTATGTGATTGCAAATCTCCGCTCGTATTATAAACTCCACGTGCGGTCGGGTCCAAACCTTTTGGGATATGTATTCAGTCAGCTATCGGTGAACTAGTTTACAGTGAACTTAGATTGAAAGAGCAGGCAAATACTCAATTCAAAAAGGCCTGGGGAAGTTGAAACCTACTCACCGCTGATTGCGCAAGGTTTTCGCCCTCTTTCCGAGATAAGAGCGAAATATAATTGGCTAGTTTGATGGATTTACGAATCGCTGACCTTCACATGCCGGTCGTTGCTTCTGTTCTTGCACGCTGAAGATTGTTGACAACTCGAGAATTCAATCCTGCGGTTTGGATTGAAATCTTGGACCAGCCTGAATATTGCCAAGTAGTTTGACAGTCTATTGGCTGGCGTCTGACATCTATCACCTATTCCCGAGAGGTTATTTATCCACAGTTTTGTTGATAAGCTGTGGAAAAGGGGCTCAATGTTACGGGAAGGTTAAGGATTGAAAGAGCCATTACATCCTTGCCCTGACCTGGTGCATTTTCAAACCGGCTGGGGCAAACTCAGACATTTCTCCCTTGACTTCTGTGATAGAAATGGCCTGCTGTAATGATTGAACCCCATGTGGGAAAAGCTGGCGAAATGGCCGGAAAGTTGGGGCTGGTCGAGTGACGAGTATTTCGCTTTGGGCAGGGCGACGGTAGCGGCGTGCCCAATCCAGATTGACTGCGATTGCCGCTGGGGTATCGGGCATGAGAAAAGCGCCGGGTCAGGACACCACTGATCGTGGCCCGCTCACCGAGTAATGTGAAAGGAGTCAATTCTTCAGAGTTTCGGCGCCTGCACGTTGCCGTATTCATACCGAGAGGTCATGTGGCTTTTGCCACGCGCGCTGCTCGTGTCGATATCTATCTCTTGGCGCAAAATGAGCCCCTTGCTCTTGGAAACCCAGTTCTGGCTATCGGTCTTTCCATGTGCGGATTCTTCGTGCGTGCTGTAGAGCGCCGCGCTTTCGCCATTCACCGATTCATCGCGTACATAATGACAGGACATGTTCTTGGCATTCTTCCGGTTCTGTTGACCCAGCGCCTTACGCTCCGCCGTGGAAGAAGTGGTCCACTTGCCGTTGTACAGAACGTAATCGGTACCGCCCGAAGAGATCATTTCACTTTTCGTAGGTTTTCCGTTCCCGACCAGGGCGCCAGCTTGCGTCGAATACATGTGGAAGGGCGTGGTGTAGAGTTTCTCGCTTGCATCCCGTACAGCCTGGCAAGCGGAATCGACCCCCGGATTCGCAGCTAAGGGTACCTCCGCATGCATCAGTGCAGGAGAACGGCCAGCGGCTAAAGTCCCGCCGTTGGCCACAAGGAATACTCCCAGCGCAGCGGCGAGCACTCGTAAAACAATAACTTTCCTTTTTCCCTTGAAAAGCATGATTTATCCTTTTGCTGAGAGTTTTAAATTGCAATATAGCGTACCACGTTTGCAGTTCAGAGCGCAGTAGAATGGCGTAGGCGGGCAGGCGCAGGGAACGATTGTCAGCGGCTGCGATCGGGACTCTCTTTCGGCAAGGCTTTGCCACGGGCGTACTCGCGTAGTGCGTCGAATTCTACAAGCACACTGAGAACGTGCCGTCTGCTCGCAACATTCCCTTTAGGAAGTAGTTCTGGGAAAACTGGTCCGGCACAAAAGCAGAATATATTTGGCGGGTTTGATGGATTTACGATTCGCTGAGGGATCGAGTGTCAGGAGGGCTCGATCCAGGGCAAGAATCGGAGTGCGGGACTGGAATCTTCCGTGTCGCTCCAACGAAGGCAGGGACGCGACCGCATTTCCAGTAGGCCGATGGCCAAGCGGCTGAGCGCTGTACCTGACCCCCGAACTAAACGGAGGCAATTCGTGTTGGCGAATCGTCCAGAAGCGGTCCAGAAGGGGACAAACGGCTAGCGAACAATGCCAGGTGGCCGCTTGTACTGGCGAGGCGCTTACAGCTTACTGACTGCCGGTAGGCATGAAGCAGGCTCTTCAGTCTTTCTAATCGGCGGTTCGCGACCATCCCCGTTCGCCATTTTGTGGTATGATTGTTTTTCACGCATACAGCTAAATCAGATCCAACGAGTAGCCAGACAACCAACTTACGCCTTGAAGGAGGCAGACATGCGAATACTACTCCGCGTCACGATGCCGCACGAGCCTTTTAACACCTTTGTGAAGGATGGCAGTGCCTCTGCGAAAATGAAGCGCATCCTCGACGAACTGAAGCCGGAGGCAGCCTACTTTACAGAGTTGGGTGGCCGTCGCACCGGGTTGCTGATTATCCAGATGGAAGACACCTCGCAAATTCCGTCAATTGCTGAGCCGTGGTTCCTCACGTTCAACGCCAACGTGGAATTTCATCCGGTCATGCTCCCCCAGGATTTGGCCAAATCCGGCTTGGACACTCTTGGCAAAAAGTGGGCCTAAGCAAAGCGCTCTAGACGCGTAACAGTAGACGGCACACAATCATTGACCCGACTACCGCAGAGTACTGCCGCCTAACAACACGTTGCAGCGGACCCGCTTCGCGCTGCCGCTGAACGCGAGCGTTAGGCATGGCGAGCGGGCTTCAATAAACGTAACCTTTGGGTGAGCATGCTTTCTGAAGACGAGTGGTATGTCAGGCCAAGCCAAGACACATGTGTGAGTACACCCTTCAAAAGCCAGCGCCTATTCACCAATAACCAGTTTTGAGAGGAGACAATGCTACGAAAGATTCAACTTCAGTCGGCAAATCCATCAAGGTGGGAGTCATCGCGGAACAGACGGGTGCACTCTCATTCGCGGGTATTGCCAATGCCAACGTGGCCAGAATGGTGATTGATGACATCAATGCCAAGGGTGGCTTGTTGGGGCAGCAGATCGAGCTGTACCTTGAGGACGGTGCGACGACAGATAGTGTAGCGGAAGCCAAAGCTGCCAAGCTCGTCCAGCAAGATCAAGTCGATGTGATCTTTGGTGGTATTTACAGCTCCACGAGGCAGGCGATCAAGGGGCCTGCCGTCGTCAAGGGAAAGAAACTTTACATCTACCCGGAGCAATACGAGGGGCAGGAATGTGACCCGCTCATCTTCTGTACCGGCCCGGTGCCGGCGCAGCAGGTTGAGCCTTTCATTCCCTGGCTGATGCAACAAACGGGGGCAAAGAAGTTCTACTTGCCGTCAGCGGACTATATTTGGCCGCACACGATGAACAAGAAGGTCCGTCAAGTGGTCACGGCGAACGGTAGTGTCCTAATTTCGATTTCATGATGTCCTGGCAATCAACGTGCCTCGAATCCATTCTGAGAGAGTTTGCTTGCTGGCCTTGGCCGCTGAAGCGATGGCCTTGTACTCATCTGGATTGAATCGAACAGGTACAATTCTTGCCTTTGCGTGATTCTTCGGAAGCGGAGGTCTTCCTGGTCCCCTAGTTCTCTTCCCGTTGCTCACGTTCTCTGTACTCCTTTACGATTACGGCTCTGACGGCCAACTCTGGCGAAGTGACCGGAGGGATATGCAGGACGGTAACCTGCTGCTTCGGGCGTAGCGGATCGTCGGTGTCGTGCGTCCAGGCGTAGGCTTTCTTGGCCTTCGGATGGCCTTTTAGGTTGAATACCTCGACAGTTCCGTCCCAAACCGTCTGTCCCTGAAAGACTTCCTTGACCGGAACGCTCTTGACGTGGCGAGCCTTCGCCCCGTGCAACTTGCGGATTACATCTTCCAGTTCCTTAATGTAGGTCATGCGCTCACCGCTTCATTTGAGTCTGGATTCAATGCGTTGCAGTGATTCCTATATGAGCTTCACTTCCTGTTCAAAGTCGGCGTAAGCCTTAGATAGTAAACGAGCTAGCCTCTAAAAGGTGATAAGAAGGTATCCGAGTATCACGATCAACAGGCCGGTGTTCAGGTGGACGTAAGCCATTTAGACCTCCGAAACCCCTTGAAATCCATAGGACACGAGTTTAGGATGCGCTCCAGTGAGGTGCCCTATGGTGATAGAGCACAGGATAATCGTTGGCCTTGATGACGTGAAAGCCATTTCCCTTAAGTGCCTCAAGTGCCATACCAAGGTTACTTTTGAGGCAGACTCTAAAGTTGACGTGCCCTTAAGCTGTGGGCATTGCGGAAATCCCTGGAGATCTGAGCAAGCCCAAAGGGGAGCATGGGCGTCTGACTCAGCGGTTTTGTCATTTGTCCAAGTCATTCCGACCATTCGAGCCTTTCTTGCCGAGAGAGTCCACGGATTCAATGTGCTGCTGGAATTCGAGGAGCCAAAGGATAAAATCTGGGAATAGGGGTGAACCGTGTTGACCGACGAACAAAAGTACAGGAATTTTTTTAAGGCAGACCAGCGCATCGGGAAGTCCGTTTCCGAGATTGAGCACCTTCGCCTCGAAGGTCTAAGGATTCGCGATATCTGCGGGACTATCAAGGATATTTTCGACCATACACAGGCCAGCGACATGGTAGCGTCGTGGGAAACGAAGAAATCCGTTGCTCCCGATGCGTTTACGTCCTGGCCAGATTTGAGCGAGGCAGGGTTATCCTCGTTCATCTCGGCGATTCGAGACCAGTTACGAGAACTACGCGAAGCGCACGAGGAAAAGAATCGGTTGCGTGGGGTAAGCGACGGACCTTCCGTGTAACTCCCAAGGGTCGGCATAACTACTTCGCTCCTCATTTTGGTGATGACTTTTCTTGTCTGAACTTCTTGATCGCCTCATCGATCGCGTCAGGCGTAGCTGGCGGCGCGGAACCACCTGCAGTCGCCTGCCCAACATCCGGGTATTTATTGTATAAGTCCAAGCAGTGTGGCAACATCTCGAGTAGCGGTGCGGTTTTGTCTGTATATGGGGTGAGATGCGTTTGCCAAGTTGCGCAGAGTTGTCCAGTCTTCGTGTCTAGTGCAAAGTCTCCGTGCCACAGTGCTGTGGCGAAGCTGCTCGGAGGAATGGGAACGAACCGTTGATAGGCTGGAGATGCCACCTTGGCGGCGGTCTGCGGTTTTCCTGGATTCTTTCCTTGGCATCCCTGCATGGTGATTAGGAGTGTGAGCATTGAAAGAGCTCGGCGCATTGATTGGCCTCTTTTCGAAGAGTTCACGAACCGGTTGCATTTTCAGAGAAATGTGCTTAGGATTGCATGCCGGGGTTTTCCGATGATTGACGCATTGATTCCGGCATGGATTCGGGAGCTTAGGGCTCAAGAGGAAAGCGACGAACGCAGTCGACGTGAGCTTAAAATGGCCGAGTCTTTGATTCGCTCGGAAGCTCCAAAGATTTTCGAGCAATTCTCCCAGCCGCTCGCGAATCAAGTTGAAGCCTGCAAACTGCTTTCCAAGGTTCGGAACGTCCAATTCGAAGATTTCAGAAAAGCCAATCCTCCCGACAATGCGTTCAAAATCACGATGATAGAGAACACCCCGTTTGGCAATATACTGGCAACGGTCGTACGCCTTAGGAGGGATTCCACTCTCCCTCATATTGAGTGTCTTCGGGAGGCTGAAGACCACGGCAGGGACTACAAGATAGACTTTAGAGTTAACCCTCTTGGAGAGGTCGTGCTTGTAGCTGGAGGTGGCGACGCAACCCCTGAAATGGCGGCTGAATACGTCGTGAAGGCCATGATTCGGGATGTTAATAAACCTCTTTGATCGCGCTTCCATGGGATTCTTCAGCATCTTACACTGACGCCTCAATAAGATTTTCTACCGTCCAAAAGTCCCGTTCAATTCCCGCTGCCATTGCCGGGGTCATGCGAAGTGTGATGTGACGCTTGACGAAATTGTAATAGGCGAAGTGCAGGGCGACGGCTGCCTTGAAGTTTTCCAGCTTCTTGCTAAAAGCGTAGGTGAGCCGCGTTCGGCGGCGCATGTGCAGGCGCGTCGTGCCGTTCAGCCGCTCAATGTAACTGGTCGAAGCAAGGTCCATGTTCGGCTGGCCGATGATGGGCCTTTTCTCTGTGATGACGATTTCGGGCGGGCTGTATTTGCGCTCGGGAATCTGCGAATCGTCGGTCACGTAGGTCTTGATGATCTGAGCGTAATCAACGTCACATCCGAAGGCCACTTCGACGGCTTCCACATAAGCCTTCAACGCGTCGCTGGAAAGCTGTACGCGGTTTCTGAGCCGCGATGCTACGTCACTAACGAAGGCATTGGCTGTGGCTCCATCGCGCTTGCCGACTTTGAATGATGGCACCAGTTTGGTGTCCGAATCAATCGCGCAGAACGTCCAGACATCTCCGTACTGAGGGTCGTCGTCGGGGCGCACGTGGCGCTCTTTCTTTCCGATAAATCCCCATACTTCGTCCATCTGTAGGTGCTCGCATGAAAGGTCGCGCATCTTGCGGTCTAACAGCGTTGCACATCCCTGGCCTACGCGCACACCGAGGCGCATGATCGTGTCGCGATGTACGCCCGTCATGCGCTCGATTTGCCGGATCGCAGAGCCTTCGGCCAGCGCTCCAATTACCGCGATCTGCTTGTCTTTGTCGAGGATGTTTGGCATGAGGGTCCTTCTCCTTATGCAATTACTGTATTACATGAATTATCGTTTGTCAAGGGAAATATTTTGTATTACACTTTTTATCCCATGAGATACTTGGTGGGCCTGTTCTGTGCATGGATGATTGTCAGTCTGGTCGCAAGTGGGCCACTCCAATTCAATCCGACAAGCGACAAGAGCCAAGATCAATCCGACAAACATAACCAGCCAGCTAAGCCACTTGTGGGAGTCCGGGATGTTACCAGACAGGATCGCGAGGGCAATGCAGGCGCAGTAGCCTCCGAGGGCGAGCCAAAAGCCATAAGGATCACAAAAGTACCCCCTCCAGACACATGGTATAAGGCTTACGTTATCGCTACCTGCCTGTTGGTCCTTGTCGGAGGGGTCGGCGTTCGTTACGCTATCAAGACTCTGAGAGCTATCAACTCTCAAGGTGGAACAATGCAGTCCCAATTGGCGACCATGAAACGGCAGGCGGGAATTCTTGAAGCCTCCGTCGAGGTCGCAAAATCCAGCGCTCGGGCTGCTCAAGGCAGTGTCGATATGTTTATCAACAAGGAACGCGCAAGGATTGGTTTTGAGCCGGTGCAGGTTGACCTTGAGAAGATGAAACTTCTCAAAGAGGGAAGTTCCGCCAAGATCATGGCTAGCGAAGGGGTTAGGTATGCTGTGACGTTCTATGGTCCGAATCCAGCTTTTGAAGTCGAAGGGAAAGTCATTGCGAAGGTTGTTGACGCTAGGCAGGAAGTGCTCGTTTCCGAGGAAAAGCACTTTGCTGACATGAACTTGCCTAAAACAGTGTCTTCCCAGACGGATTTGATTCCTAGGTCTGGGGGATCTCTGTTGAGGAGAACCAATATCTCTATCTCTGAAGCTGAGATTGCAAGCCTCGACAGGAGTACAAGTTTCGTCCATCTGTACGGAGTGGTTCTCTACAAGGACGTGTTCGACCAAGCTCGGGAAACCCGCTTCCACTACCGTTGGGAAAACCGACTCGCTGGTACCTACGGAGACGTCAGCTACGATTGGGGAGAATGGGTGAAGTGCGGTCCAGACGACGAAAACAAGTGCACATAAGCCGAGGGCTAATGCTGGCAACCAGATTGCCTTTTTCCAAATTAGGACACTACCCGGCGAACGGTGGTGCGATTGTCGGAGAGGAGTACTATCCCCTCGATCACACGGACTACCGCAAGACGGTTGACAAGATCACGTCCAGTGCCGCCGAGGTGGTATTTAATACGACCGTTCCTCCTGGGATCGCACCCTTCCTCGAGCAGCTTTACAACTCCGGCTTCACGAAGCGGGGTGGACACCTGGTCTGCACGTACTTCGACGAGAACTTCCTGAACATGGTGCCAGCCGCGCACGTGGAGGGTCTGTACAGTTGCCTCGACTACTACCAGAACGTCGGCGATACGTTCGGTAGGGACCTGATCAAACAGTACGACACGCTCTATCCCGGCAAGGCCAAGTTTACTGCCGGTGGCGCGTGTACAGGCCTGTACCGGGGTCTGAGGCTCTGGGAGGCTGCAGTGAAAGAGGCGGGCTCGCTCAAGCAGGAAGATGTCATCAAGGCGCTGGACCACGCCAAGATCGCTGAGGGACCGGGCGGTGCGGCTGAAATGGTGCCCGGTCAGCATCACGTTCGAATGAACATGTACATTGCCCAGGCAAACAACGGTAATTTCAAGATTGTCAAGAGCCTGGGGGCCATTGATCCAAAGGAGTGCATGCAAGGTATAAAGTAAACAAACCAGATGCAGTGCTCAATTGCGGCAGGAGATAAGCGGGGTCACTCAATTGTGGGCGCGGGCGAGGAAACCCGTCAAAATGGGATCTCTGACTCGGCACTCCCGTCGGCCGGCTCATTGAACGGGTTATCGCCCTCATCGCTCGGCTCCGCAGCCTTCGAGGATTCAGCCGGCTTTGCACCGTTCCCGTTCTTGGCCGGCCCCACTAGCCGAAGCAGAGTGACCACCACTTCCGTCACGTCGTGCTTCTTTCCGTCACGATCCTGGTAACTGCGAAACTGAAGCCTTCCTTCAACGAACAGGAATTTCCCCTTGGTTACAAATTCGCCCACGACCTCCGCCCAGCGGCGCCAGGCAACGCAGCGGATCCAGAGCGTGTTGGTCTTTTTCTCCCCGTCCCCGTTCTATACGTCTCGTTCACGGCCAGAGAGAAGTTTGCCACCGGTATGCCGCCAGGCGTGAATTTCATCTCACTGTCGGCGCCGGCGTATCCAATCAGTATGACTTTGTTCAGCATATGATATTACCACCTCCTTTGTATGGGTGAGTAGACCGTAATGGACAAGGCTCTGACTACGCCTATGCCTCGTCAAAGCGGAACTTACGGCTAATCCGGTCGTTAACGAGCACGTCCATTTGAGCGGCCAGATCTGCCATGCCCTCCCATACCTGGGCACGAATCAGTGGCATGTTCCTCAAGGCATCCGTGCTGACTCCTTCCAGCAGGGCTCTTGCCTTCTCGACCTGCTCCTTCAACTCTTGGTCGTCCACCACATTGCGGAAGTCAAACGTCCCCAGGAAATCACGCAACTTCTGCAGGGTCGATTCCCGGAGACGTTGTGGCTTGCCGTCGGGCTGATCGGCCAGCCGGTCGCGGAGGTGGCTCACCAGTTCCAGCAGCGAGGCCCGCATCACCTGCTGGACTTCCGCGCAGGCTTCTGACATGGCCTGGACTGCCTTGTCACGCTCCGTCTGAAACATACGGGCTGAGATCTCCCGTAGCTGTTCCGGCACACCATAACTGACGTATTGCCAACTGAAGGTAAAGCGGGAACGGACTTCTTCCACCGGCGGATAGTCAGCCGGGTTATGGAGGGTGCGTAATCGGCCCGCTGCCTCCTGGCACAGACGCGGGTAGGCGGCGAGGAATACCTCCACCAACACCCGGCGCTTCTCCTTGAACTCGCAGAGAGTTTCGTCCACCGTCTCCAGCAACCCCAAGGGGAGGAGATGAATGCCCACCTCAAACGGCAGGCAGGTATCGTAAAGAAAGCGGCGAACATCGCCATCGAGAGTGCGGATGGCCTGAAGCTCAGGCGAGTCGAGCAACGTTTTCGCCACCCGGATGAGTTCCTTATCGGCGTCCACTTCAACCTGGGATGAACTTACCTTGAGGCTGTTGCCCAGCAGGCCCAGGTGAAGCTTGATGAAGACGGTTTTCCTGGCAAGGTCTGCGCCAGGCTCCTGGATATCCAGGATTGGTAATGCTGCTGCCATATCTTCCTCCTTTGTGTAGTTGCTCGCGCCTGAATTATGGTTCGATGGGAAAGTCGCCGTGGCGAGGGCAGTGTTCAATTCTATGCAGACACTTAGTCCCCTTCGGTATACAAAACACTTGGGGGCCAGGATGGCGGCCCAGTGTTTACCGAGGAGAATGGCTTGCGTGAGGTTTTCCCCAAATGGTGTGTTGGTGGACGACGAACCTTCCATGCGGGCACTTCTGAAAAGGCAACGAGTGTCGAGTTTGCTTTCTCCCCCCAGGCTCAGGAAGGAGACAAAACCATGGAATCCGACCTCAAAGAGATTGTAAGCCAACTCAAACTGCAACGTGACATCGTAAAGGACGGTGGCTACGGCCGCTTGGTTCGCACACCTTCGAAAGAGGAGCGTCTCTTTCGTGATTCCGTCACCTGCCTCAACGTCACCGAACAGGTCAAGAAACATCCTTGCAACGAATGTTTGCTGTGGGAATGGGTACCCGAGGAGCACAAGGACGAAGACATTCCCTGCCAGTTCATCCCGCTTAACCAGCAAGGCCAAAGCATCGCGGAGCTGGAAGAAGCCGGCAAGCGGGAAGAAGCCGAACAGGCGTTGCTGGTCTGGTTAGATTCCACGATTCAGCGGTTGGAAGAGAAACTAGCCAAGCAAATCGTCAGTTGTCAGTAGTCCGTGGTCCGTCGTCCCGGGCCAGTCAACTTGGGGTCGCCTGGCCAAACAAATCAGGCCTCGGAATTCGAGGGTGGCATGACGGTGAGCGGCCCATCCAGATCCCGCATGATGCGTCGTCGGGGAACTGGTGTGTTTTCCTGGTACTGGTAAACACCCGGCGTGGAGGCGCTGATAAACTTCCCTGACGCCATCTGGCGCAGTGCCTTGATCTGCTCAGCCGCGGATCGTGAAACCGGCACGATGTAGCGTGCGGCCTGCAGGAGAGTGATTCCCAACCGATGCGCCTTACGGCAACACTCTTTGATTTCCGCACCAGTCCAGCCTTCGTCATTCGGCAGATCGCCCGACACGTTGTACTTCTTGAGATAAATTTCCCAGATCGTCTCCCGCTCTTCTGCCGTTGGTAGATCAAAGAAGAACGTGCCCAGCGTGAAGCGTCTGCGTAGCTCTGGCGGTAGGCTGGCAATCGAGTTACAGGTTGCAACGAACAGCATTCTGCCTTGTGATACTGCGTCAATGATCTGGAGCGCTGTGCGTAGCCGTTCTGTCGAAGCTCCCACCAGAGAACTCTCCATGGCCGGCAAATCGAAAGCAATTGTGGGGATGCCTGCGGTGCTGCCCGTGGCCTTCGCTGCTGCACTCTTGGCAGCCCCGGCTGGACCGACAAACACAATCCCATCGGCCTCGCGGTCCTGCATGTAAGTCAGGATGGTGCCTGTCATCTCCGTCTTCACCCCAGAGAGGTCGGTGCCAGTTCCCGCAAATGCCTTCTCAATCTCATCAATGAACACGACAACGCGGGGAGGATCGACACCTGCAAGGACTGCTCGCAGGAAGCTCTTGACGTTCTCAACCCCGCCAATGTCCTCAAAGGTCTCACCGCCTCGCCACACCGACAGGCCTGGTGTTTGCTCAACGATCTGGCGCTTGCGCTCCCAGAGGTCCTCGGTATCGAGGTGGCGCTTGACCAGGGATATCGCCAGTGCCTGTTCGGCTGGGAAAGCAGCCAGGCCAATCAGGGCGTCTACCGCTTTAACGATCACCGGGTGCTCGGGCTCATCCAGCTTGGCCGCGTTGAAAGTCTCCCGAACGATTTGCTCTAAGTGGGTGGTCGAGGGGAGAGGCTCATCAAGAATGAGAACGTCCTGGCCCAATTCCTGCGGCAAGGTAGCCCCAGGGGCTGCCAGAAGTACCAACATCCGGCCTGTCGCCTTGAATGAATCTCGCAGGTCCCAGATGCCTTGCATCACTCCGGGGTCACTCCAGAAGCGGAGCGCGTTTGAGTAAAGCAGGAGGCCGTCCTCGCCAAGCTGCTGGGACACAAGTAGGGCATCGACCGGCCCAACGGTGGCGGCCTGGCGTTCACCAAGCACACGCGCCAGTTCCTCGCCGCTGTCTCTGCCGATCGCATAGAGACCGCGGACCACATCCCACCCGAGCAGCGGGGAAAGGTTTTGGCCTTTCTTGAGATTCTCGATGATGAAATGGGCTGTGCTTGCCGGGTCGGCCGTGCGTACTGCCACAAGCGGAGTCGATACACAGCGCGCAGCACGGAACGATGACGTAAACTCCTCCATAGATCGAATCATGTAAGGTGCTCCTTTCTGCACTACAGGGGAAAGCAATCGAGGGACACTGAGGAGGTCTCTACCAGGGCAAGCCAAGGATGGGAAATCCAGTGACTTCTGCTCGACCGTCCGGGTGGACAGTCACTTCGACCGACTGCGGGCCGAAATCCCTTACGTCATAACGGCTGGTCAGCATTCGCAGGGCTTGACTACGGCTCGTGCGCAGCGGCAATCCGCTCGGCTGGGCTTCATTGAAACGTCCGAGGACGGCGAAGTCGAGGTGCTCACGGATCTCTTCCCAGAGTCGGCGTCGTTCCGTTTCGGAGTCATCGCGGCCCCATATCGAATACCGTCCCAGAACAAGTTCTAAATCCGTGTAGCCGCTAAACATGCCGAAGCTCAAATTCGGCACTTGCTGACGCAGTGTCTGCATCAATTCCAGCAAGGCGGGAGCTTGCTGCATGGGCTCGCCACCGGAGAAGGTAACCCCTTCAACCCCGTACTCTTCGCGTGCTCTCAGCACTTGTTCAGCTACGGCGAGAATCGTGACGTCGGCACCGCTAAGAGAATGGCTGTCCGGATTAAAGCAATTGTGACAAGCGAGTGTACATCCTTGGAAAAACACAACTGAGCGCAGGCCTGGTCCATTAGCACGGCTGGCGGGAATTGGGAAAGGTCGGCTGCCGACCAACAATCGGGCCAGTATCGCCCTGCGGATGGCAGCCAGCGCCTTACGGACGAGCCAGACCTATCTGGGGGCGCAATTCCGCCGATTGAGAACCAAGCTGGGCGCCCCCATTGCCATCAAGGCCATGGCAGCCAAGCTGGCCCGATTGGTCTACCGCATGCTGCAGCATGGAAAGAAATACGTGGACCTAGGAATGGAATTCTACGAGGCCCAACAACGCCACAAACAGATTCACTATCTCAAGCGCAAAGCCGCCCAGCTGGGGTTCAAAATCGTTGAGGCTCCCGCGGCCTAGCCCCGGGAGTTTCTGGGGAGTTTCTTCGCAAAGGCCGGACTCCAGAGGAGACGCAAAAGGCTCTGGTCCCTAGGGCTATTGGAGTAACTGAACCTACGCCGCCCAATTCCCAAATTCTCACTCGACCGGAGTTCCTCGCAAAGTGTAGACCCGAGGCACGTGAATTCTTCGAGAGCGTGCTGGATAAGGCTGAGGCTAAGGGCCATTCAATTAGCTGGGGCCAGCGCTCGTTCGCCGTGCGCGCACACCTTCCCAATGACAAATTTGCCAGTTTTGCCTACGGGTGGTTGTCTGCCGAATTTCAGTTTTACTTTGGCCAGGGCGGGTTCCCCCTTCCCGAGGAACAATCGAAAACGCTAAGGAAAGAACTGGTGGATTTCGGCGTCTTTACGAAAACCCGTCCTAAGACTTTAACGGCAGACGTTGATAGAGGGACCGTTGGCAAATTGCCAGCGGTCTTTGACTTCATTCTGGACAAGGTCGATAAGATTCTAAGCGAATCTTCCGAATTGAACTCCTCTCAGCTCGAACACGGAAGCGTGTGAGGCTGGCGGAACGCCCCGCTGGAACCAGCCACACCCATTATGAACGGCGGCTAGTTCAAGAAAAAGAAGGAGGAGCGCAATGAGGGTTCTGTCGAATGGGAAGCAGGTCGACGTGATAGACTCCGAGCTGAAACTAACGACTCAAGACCGCAGGCTGCGCAAGGCGTACGACCGCATTGAGAGAGAGGGTTTGGTAGTTCTGGGGCCTGGAAAGACCATGACGGACAACATAAGCTCGACGACCGAAACCGTGTACCCGCTCACTAAGGAGAACGTCCCCAGGCTGAGCAATGGGCTGTATCGCTTCGGCTATAACCTGACTCTATAGGTTCACGAAAGGAACTGCAATGCCGATTCTCCCCAAAACGCCCCATTTTTGACTTCTTGCAAGCCGCCCGGTGTCGCCGGACAGAAGCAGCAATAGTAGCGCTCCCTTGGCGACCCGTCCACTCAAACCGGCTCTTGGAGAGAAGCCCAGGTCTAAGCTCGGGCCGGGTGTCTCTCCGGCTGGCTCGGCAGGGTTCAGGTTGGTCACGATGAAGCCCACGCGCGGGAATAACTTCCCCCGCGTGATGTTCTGCCGTTCGCCACCGAAAGTTTGTGTTAGACTACCTGAGATGAAAAAGGCCCGCCTGGCAGCGGGCCTCTGAGAACTCGTTGGGGACAGTCCAAGAGTAGCATAGGAGTGTGCCCAATGGGAAGAAAAAGCGAAAGTCAGTCCTCCAAGCCGTCTGCACTTCCTCGAATAACAACCGGTAATCTCACACCCTGCGCCTCGGGCCGAATAGCATGATTCAGACGGACCCAATCTTTCTGGGTGTGGTTCCGCGCGGCGCCCGCAGTTACGTCGCACGCGAGTTCGTGCGCCTTGGCAAGCCGCTCTTCAACGCCTGCGCCGGTCGTTTCAGCATCGCCGAAGCCGTCGTCAAGTTAGGGTTCCCCGCCGCCAAGGTCCAGGCTTCCGACATTGGCCTGTTCTCATCCCTCATCGGTTACCTGGCGGACGACTCGAAGCACCTTGAAGATCTGGGAATCCGAATCCTCGATCCCGACTTGGAGCCCCGTGACCTGCGGGACGAACTCGACTTCGCGGCCCACATCATGTTGATGCTGAAGCTGAACCAACTGAGGCAGACGAACCTGCGCGGCCTCTATCTGCGGGAGGAATTGCGCGCGTCGTGGTCCCGCTACCGCGAGGCCGTGCGCCAAGAACTCGCCGGACTGGTGGCGACCATCAAGGGAATCCACTACGAGCTGGCCGACATCTGGGACACCGTTGAGCGCGTACGCACCGATGACGCTTCGTTCTTTGCCAGTGTGCCGCACTACGCCCGCGGCTACGAAAAGATGTTCCCCACGCCTAACCTAACGTGGAAGGAACCTTCTGTCCAGCAGTTCGACCCGAAGTGCTTTCCCGAACTACTGCAACAGCTCGGTGAAGCCCAATGTGCCGCTCTCCTGTGCCGGCGTGGCGAGTGGGAAGAGCAAGTGCCCCCGCCCTGGAAACGCGTTTTCGGCAGACCAGAGACCCGGGAAAAGGCGCTGTGGATCATCGCCAACCGGTCCATGCAAGCCTACGCGGAGAACGACACCGGCTTTGGGGATATCAGAAAGTTGCCGATCTACGACGACCACGAGATCACCCCGGCCTCCAAATTCCATGTCATCATGGTGGGCCTGCCCACGGCGCTCTATTACCGGGACCTGTTCGTTCACCGGCTTGGGGCCACGACGGCCGACCGTGGATTCCTTTTGCTCGTGGATGGGCAAGTGATGACCGCCTTCGGCATCTTTATTCAGGACTTTCTCCAGTTCCGGGTGCAATACCTCCCGGAGATGTTTGGGATCACGCGTTCGAGCAGGCGATACCAGCGGCTCGGCAAGCTGTTTATGCTGCTTCTGACCTCGGGCGAAATGAAAAAGCGCCTGTGCGACATCCTGAAGCTCTGGCTACACGAGCCTCGGGGAATCCAGACGACTTCGATCACGGTCCACGAGGAAGGCAAGACCGATCGGGGCGCACTCAAAGTCGTCTCACGCGAGAAGCTTGAAGATGGAAGGTTTCGCATCATCTACCGGGGAGACTTTCGGGACGACAGCTTTGCGGATGTGGTAGCTGACTGGCTCAAGAAACACGGAGAGCGGAGGCGAGATGCCTGAAACTGCAACCAGAAGCAGGAAGCCCAAAGCAGCTAAACCGGAACCAAGCGTGATCGAGCCTCAGAGAATCTTGGAACTCGGGAACGGCCTGGAGCTTTGGAAGGTTCATCCCTCGGCGTTGAGAGAACAGGACATCAATGCTCGGGCGATGAGCAAGCCAATGTTCGAAAGGTTGGCGCGGACCATCGCGCGCGACAAAAGACTAGAAAGCTTGCCTCTATGCGCGAAGACGGATCGTGGCCTTGAGATCATCTCGGGCCATCACCGCGTCCGGGCCGCAACTGCCGCCGGACTTCAAGAAATGTTCATTTTGGCGGACACAACTGGCCTCAGTCGAAGCCAGATTGCAGCTAAACAGCTAGCCCATAATGCTATCGAGGGCGAGGATAACGAGCAATTGCTAGCCGAGATCTATAGGCAAATCGAAGACGCCGAGAGCAAACTGGAAGCGTTCATTGACGCGAAGCTTGACATTGAGCTGCCAGAAGTAAGAATCGAGAACCTGGATGTTCAGCTCGACTTCAAGTCTGTTTTGTTACTTTTCTTGCCGCGCGTGAAGCAGCGTCTTGACCTCGCCCTCGAATACATCCGTTCCTCCGGCCAAAAGCTGGACGGAGTTTACGTCGCCGCCGATACGGACTACGCCTCGCTCGAAAAGGCGGTGCGGAAGATCAACGAGGAATACGACGTGCGCGTCGTCGCCGACATCATCGGCAAGATGGCGGACCTTGCCTTGCAAGCCTGCGGGGAATCAGTTTCCGATCCCGAGCGTGAAAACCTGAGAGACATCTTCGGCACGAGTTGGGTGCCAAAAGCAGCGGGCTCAGTGATCCGCGATGCGATTAAAAAGATGGTGGCGGCAGGGGATGTCGGCCACACAAACCGGTGGCAGGCTTTGGAGTATTGGGCCGCCGAATATCTGAGCAAGGCATGAGCGACGAAGAAAAACACGATTGGGATCGGCAACCCGGTGAATCTTCAAAGGCTTACGCGCATTTCTGCCTGTACCGGGACACGGGGTTCAGTCGGTCGCTCCGCAAGCTGGCAGAGGATGCTAAATGTATATCGAAAGTAGCCCAGCTACGGCGCTGGTCGTCCCGATGGAAGTGGGTGGAAAGGTGCGAGAAATACGACGACTACCTCGAAAATCAGGACCGCTTGCAGCAAGAGAAGGAGCGGCGGGAAATGCGCAAGCGGCACGCCAGGATGGGCGTGCTCGGTCAAAGCGTCGCGGTCAAAGCCTTGGAAAATCTGCTGAACAAGGTCCGGGCCGGCGGAGAGGTTTCAGCGGGCGATGCGGGCCGATTGCTTGACACCGCGGTGAAGGTTGAGCGCCTGGCCCGCGGAGAGCCAACCGACAGCCATGAGGTCTCAGGCCCCGGCGGCGGCCCAATTGAGTTTGCGAACATGAGCGACGGCGAGCGTCGGGCGGAAATGATCCGCTGCCTGAAGGAAATGGGCAAGACCAACGAGGATGCCTTGGCCATTGCCGCACAGCTTATGGGAGACAACGAACGTGTATGACCCTGCCCGCCGTCTGTTGAATCTGGGCCTTGCACAATCGAAACAAGCGTGCGAGCGCAACTTGCTCGAATTCACCCGCCAAGCTTGGCACGTCCTCGAACCCCACAACGTATATCGGCCCCACCAAGGTACCCACGCCATCTGCCAAGTCCTGGAAGCAGTCACCCGAGGGGAACTCGACCGAGTGAAGATCAACGAGCCCCCGCGTCATGGAAAGTCCATGACCGTTTCTGTTTTCTGGCCCGTGTGGGAATGGGTCGCCCGCCCCTGGCTCCGTTATTTGTTCTCTTCCTACGGCGCTGACCTTTCGAGCGACGCCAGCGTCAAGCGGCGCACACTGATTCAAAGCGACTGGTTCCGCGAACGCTGGGGCCACTTGTTCGAATTGTGCGGGGACCAGAACGTGAAGACGCATTTCGAGAACACCCGGACGGGGGCGATGCAGGCGACTTCCACCGGTGGCGCGGTCACCGGAAAGGGCGGACACCGTGTGGTGATCGACGATCCCACCAAGACGCAAGAGGGCAAGCAGGACGAGAATCTGCCCCTAGCTTTGAAGACCGACATCGACTTCTACCGAGACACGCTCTCAACAACGACCTGTGCGGCCACCTGGACACGCAGGAGCCAGGACGCTGGTTCACGCTCTGCCTGCGCGGAGAGGCCGAGGAAGACGAGCGCATAGACCTGAACGGCCGAGTGATTTTCGAGAGAAAGGCCGGCGAGGTACTGGACCCCGGCCGTTTTCCAAAGGAAGTCCTCGACGACATGAAAGTAACGATGGGGCCATACGCCTATGCCGCCCAGGTTCAGCAGCACCCGTCACCGCTGGAAGGCGGGATGTTCAAGAGACAATGGTGGAAGCTCATCCGGCGAGGGGACTTCCCACTGTCGTTCGATCAGGTCATCCAGGCCTGGGACACCGCGTTCAAGAAGGGCCGGACGAACGACTACAACGTGTGCATGACAGCAGGTCAGAAGGACGGGAACATCTACATCATCGACGTGTTCAGGCGAAAGATGGAATGGCCCGAGCTGCGAAGAGCCTCTGAGACCTTGTATGCCTTTCGGCAACCGAGACTCGTCCTGATTGAAGAGGCGGCCTCCGGCATTTCCCTTGCGCAGGACCTTCGAACCATCTCGCCGCCGTTGCCCATCACGCCTATTAAGCTTGACGCCGACAAGGTCTCGCGGGCCTCATCAACGACGGGGTACGCGGAGGCTGGCAAGGTGTTCCTGCCGGATGGGGAACCGTGGGTGTTGCCCTTCATGGAGGAACTCGCCGAGTTTCCGAATGGCGCGCACGATGACCAAGTGGATGCCTGGAGTCTGGTCATGGATTATTTCCGGCGGAACTCCAGCAGAGGCAGCCTCTATTTCGTGATCCAACCCGGCATCGTCGAGACGGACAGGGAGGAATTGTTTGCTAAGGCAATGCGTGGAGAACCATTAACCGAAAGAGAAATAGACATGTTGTGAATTCCAATGGAACCGCATCGTCCCTTGCGCCACGCCTACCTGTGTACCTTTTCGGCAACTTTGTTTCCCGCCGTCACTCGACGTTGGGCGTCAACCCCTAAGCTACGACACCCTCCGCACCGCATTGGAATAATATCGGCACCCCCCGGCCCGCTTGACCTACGCTTCCCTTGCGAGCACCAAGACAGGCTTTGGGTCGGCGAAGGACTGGCTTGGGCAAGAAGTTCCCTCATGGACTTGGGATTCTAAGTCCAAGCCTGAAAGGTCAGGATTCCGAGGTTGAACCGTCGTCAGGAGATTAACTAACTATTTTACAATGAGTTAGGCTGTTGAAATCCGACTTTGCCAACATTAGGCTCGTGCGTGCTACTGCACTGAAAACGCTAAACATTGGTGATTATTTGGCATGACTTAGAGCAAGTCTATTGGTTTCAATCTCAAGAACCAGCGGCATAATTTTGAGTACCCGTCGTGCCAAAAGATGCCCGCCCGGGTATGGGTTGATTCACTCTGTGACTGAGAGTGACGAGGACAGATGTCCGGCCAAGACCGCTACTGAACGGGACCCTTCGGCTGCCAGCGTTCGAGCCACGCGAGCCAGTGGGGCGAGGACCTCGGCGGGTGAATGCGCCGCCCCGGTTCAAGTTCGTAACATCCCGCGCACTGCGGCGAACCACACGGGGCAAGGGCCTGATTCTGCCGCGCCCGAAGTACCCGCACAACTTCCGCGCGGTTTGTGCGCAGCGCGGCAAGTGCGGCTTCCGGTTCCGGGAAACAGGCCGGGAGCCTGTACCGAACGCGGTCGCGGTCAAGGTCCAGCCGCCCGCCCGCTTGCTCGATCTGGCGGATGATTTCGGGAACGCTTGGCGTCATAGCTCACCCCAGATTTCGGAGTCAGAAACGTCGTCAGGGCTGGATGAATCCGGGGAATGGCGCAATTCACTACTACTGCCGTCGCCGCTATTGGTGCCGGTTTGGTCAGGGCATATTTGCGCCGGTCCCTGTTCATGCTGGTGGCGCAAATACGGGTCCTCCGCGCCAGCTGTTTTCAAGTCTTCCAAAGGGGTCGGATTTGCGCCGCTTATCGGATATATACCGCTGCTTCCCTCGCCGCTTTCCGACGGCAAGAACACGCCTAATGGTTTGCCCCGCTCCCCTTCGATAGGCTGAAAAGTCCAGTCCAGCCCCTCACGTGCGTTGAGCAACTCGCGCGCTTGGTTCCTACCCAGCCCGGAGTTGACTAAGAAGGGGACAGCCCCCCGATCCTTCGGCAAGACCGGCTCTCCGGCCTTTTGGCGTCGCGTGATCTCCTCAACAAGCAATTTTGCAGCTCGGTCGAGTTTTTCTCCACGCTCCCGCCGGTGTGCCTCGCGCGCCTCAGCCCCGCCCACGTCAATCTCGTTTGTGACTTCGAGGCAAGATCGCGGGTCGGATGAGAAGTCAATCTCGAAGGCAAAAGGCTCAGGCTCGTCCAGCCCTCGAAATTTGGTGCATACGAAGGCGAGGCGGATTTTTTTCCGTTGCTTTCGCCGCGAAGCCCGAGAAGCCCACGACCCGGCGTCAGCGGGGGGCAGTTCTTCCCACCAGGACTTTTTCCCCGTGGGTATCCATCCTGTAATGTCCCGCACTTCGAAAACGAAATCGCCCCTATCCTCAACCACTCCCGAACCGCGTGAGTGTTGACCGGTCTTGATGCAATTCCCCAAGATGAGTACGGCGGGTCCGCCGTCCCTGTGCGCGATGTCAAGGAGTGGGGCAATTGCTCGACTGGGTTTAGCTGAATCTTGTTCCCCGACACCTTCAGCGTGAGAATCGAGGGAGTCAACAACTACGACGTCATAATCGGCCCATGGAAAGAGCGCCCACGAGTCAGCCCGCGTCAGCGGGGGAATCTTGTCGCGTGTTAACACTTTCAGACCCATTACGCCCTCAGCTCCCCAAGCTCGAAACCGCTCTCGCGTAATGCGGGGCGGATTATCTCTGTCGAGGTACAGGACTCGGCGTCCCGCCTTCGCCTGCCGAATGGCGAGGTCCGTCGCCCACTCAGATTTTCCAATCCCACGGGGGGAAAACACCTCCGTCACAGCCTCGCGCGCCAAAACGCGCTGCTCGAAGAATTCCACCTCACTGTCGCGCTCAGCGAGAAACGATGCTATGTCGCAAGCGGCGTCCCAAGGGTTAACCCTTGGGACGCACCCCAGTCTCGATTCGGCCTTCGGTGGTTCTCCCCATTCCGCAATCACTTCGGGTGTCAGTTCTGGCGTCCGCTTGATGATTTCCAGAAGCCTTTCCCGCACGCCACCACGTTCAACCCATTCGCTTAAATCCTTCGCGGCGGGCAAGGCTTCGATCAAACGAACGCTCTCCGCCACACCGACCAGCGAGCGGGCAACCTGCTTGGCGTGAGCCCAGCCAGCCGCGTCCGCGTGTGCAATGATGACGGCTCGCTTGCTACGCAGATACTCCGCATATTCCAGCTCCCACTTCCCGGGCCCGCCCACATTGCACGTTGCAACCAATCCGAGCCTGCCGGCGGTCCCACTATCTTCCTCCCCTTGGCAGATTAGGACCGATTTCGATTTCAGGACTTCGGGCAGGTTGTACAACACGCGCCGCACTCCCACGACGTTCCAAATCCAGCCGCCCGAACTATTGGGCCGCCGCGGCCTGAAATCCTTCGGCTCGTAACGAACCACCTGGAAGAGAAGGTTGCCCCTCTCGTCTCGATAGTCGTACACGGCGACGATCTCGCGCTTGCCGTTGAGTAGCCCACACTCCCGGAGCCACGCTGTGACGGCGGGTTTGTCATCCGCACCCACCTTGCCGAGAAAGGCCGCAAGCTGCCAGGGCGTGCCCCCCACCCCGCACGGCCCGCACATAAAACAGTCTTTTGTCGGATTGATCGAGAGGCTAGGGTGTTGGTCCTCGTGGTTCGGGCACCGCCAGAGCAGCTCGCTCCCGGCTTTCCGAACTGGTGGGCCAAGTCCGGCGTGGGCTACGGCTTCGCAAGTCAAGCTAGACTTCATTGGCGTCCTCGATAAGCCTGCCGCGTCTCATTCTTGCTTACCGGCGTTTGGCTGGGCGCAACCCGTCGCACACACCCGGTCAACTTCACTCTGGGGTATCAAAACTCGCCGCGATACTCGAACGCAGCGCAACAACCCTGAACTAATGAGGCGGCGAATTGTGAAAGTAGAAACCCCAAGTACCTTGGAAACTTCCCCGATTGCTCTGAGCCGTTCCTCCATTGCTCCTCCCCGAGCGGAAAATGCTAAAGTTTTTTGTTGACATGTAGGCTGCTGCATACTAATCTGAGCGTGCTTGTTGTAACGCTCGATTGCACAGTCAAGCATATGATTGAACCAAAGGAAGCGTCAAGTGAAATGAGAGCAGAAAAATCATCTGTCCAGGTCTTGCTTCCGAATCGTCTAGCACCCAAAGAAAAGTGGCGACTATGGACAGGGCTAGAAAAATTCGCGAATCTCGGGAACTCGTTCGAAGGCTTTACAAAGTTCGCCAAGCTGTGGCCCACGTTCTCACCTTACGAAATCCGACAGGGGGGACCTCTCGGTGAGCCCATGGGCCTTGTGCCTGACACAAACGTGCATGTCTTGGTTCTGACGTATCGGGACTATCTTCGGCGGGTGTGGATCTCGGACCCAGACGTTGACGCACGGGGCCATGCAGACATTCTACTTGGTCTCCAGAGAGAACCTGCTAGTCACAGCGCCGATGCGGGAGCGGAAGTGGGCCTTCGCAAACTCGTGTCTGTGGGATCTCTCATTGCCAGCCTCACTCCCTCAGGCTCCAACCAATTTGCGGCTTCGCCGAAGGTGGCCGCGTCATGGAAGACAGGCGACTTTACCTATTATCCGTTGACCGATTTTCAGCGGGCCTTCTATTGGCTATTTCGTGAAAGCTGGCGGGCCAGAACCTGCGCTCGCTGTGGGGCCTACTTCATCGCCGACAAGCCGCCGACGCGATACTGTTCGACTGCCTGTAGTGGTGAGGCTAAACGCAAGCGATCGCTGGACTGGTGGAAGCGCGAGGGAGATGCGAGACGAAGAACTAAAAAGGAACGCAAGAGGAGGAAATGAGGGCTCCTTGGAAACGAGGGAACTGGTATTGGGCTGACTTCACTGTGAACGGTTCGCGGTACAGGATTCCGTTGAGGTTCCGCGCGAATCCCGACTGTAAGGCTCCCTACTTCTTTGCTCGCCGGAGAAGCCAGAAGTACTGCCGAGATTTGTGCGCTCTGCCTTCTCAAAAAGAGTTTAAGCGGCGATGGTGCGCGGAACACGGCGAGGCCCGCCGCAAAGCTCGCAAGGCTTCGGAGAAGAAATCTCAGCGAAAGCGAGGGAAATAAGATGGCACTCTACAAGCGACACGGAATCTACCATTGTGACTTTGTTGTGAACGGGCAGCGATTCCGCCAGACCCTTGAAACCCACGACTGGTGGGAAGCCACGCAGAAGGAAAACGATTTGAAAGGCCGCGCCCGCGAGGGGAAGCCTGCCAGCGGGGTGACTGCGGAATTCTCCCGGCTGATGTTCAATAATGCGGTTGACAGGTACCTCAGTGAACTGGCGGTCCGCCGGCCCGGAAGCCTCCGACAAGCCGGTGATGCCCGAAAATCTTGGGAAGGCGACTTGACCAACCGCTTGCGAGATTTCTTCTCGGCAAAGCGGCTGAATCAGATAACCGCCGATGATGTTCGCCAATTCCAGGCGCTCCGCATCGGGCAGGGAAAGCACCCGAACACCGTGAACCATGAAGTCAAATCCCTGCTGCGGCTCTTGAAGCGGGCGAAGCTGCTCAGCCGTCTGCGGGATGACGTGCGGCTGTTGCCAGTGAAGAAAGAACCCAAGTCTGTGCTTGCCGAAGCGGAGAAGCAGCGACTTTTGGAAACCGCTTCGAAGAAACCGGAATGGATGGTTGCTTACTGTGCGGCTCTGCTGACCGCGAATACTTCCATGCGCCCGGTGGAAATCCGGCGGCTCTTGTGGAGTGACCTTGACCCGTTCAACCGTCTTGTGACTGTGCGCCGGTCAAAGACGGAAGCAGGTGCGCGAGTTATCCCGCTTAACGATCTCGCCTGGTCCGCCCTCGCTGCGATGAAAAAACGGGATGATACTCTGGGGACCTATGCGCCAGAGCATTACATCTTCCACCGCGAGTGGCCCTTGATCGACCCAAAGCGCCCGATGAGCAACTGGCGGACCGCCTGGCGGTCACTGCGGAAAGCCGCCGCAGAGGGTGACCCCGAGAGGGGAATTGAGGCCATACCGCGCTTGGCGAAGTTCCGCTATTACGATCTGCGGCACCAGTGCATAACCGAGATGCTGGAATTGGGAGTGCCCAAAGGTGTCATTCGGGAAGTAGCGGGGCACATTGACCCGAACATGACCCGGCACTACTCGCACCCCAGGATAGCCGCCCGCCGCGCAGCCGTGGAAGCCCTCATGACCGCCAAAACGGGCCAGTTTCAGGGGGGTTATGACACAAACCATGTCACAAAGCAGCTTTCGGCGAGCAACGGGAATTCCTAACCCTTTGATTTAGTTGGTCGGGGCGCGCGGATTCGAACCGCGGACCTCTTGCGCCCAAGGCAAGCGCGCTACCAGGCTGCGCCACGCCCCGAAGAATTTGGTTACAAGTAACATAGCACAAGTTTCGCCATTGCGGAAAAGTACGATTTCATACATCCGTGGGTTCAGGTCTTCCACAAGACACCAGCCCCCCGGCCGTCAAAACCCGGCATGGTGCGCGCTCACTCCTTCCGCGCGTTCACCCGCGGCTGCAATATCGATCGCGAGCGCCCGCGCCAGGGATAACACCGGCCAACGGTGACACCAATTCCCGGGCGGAGTATTCCCGTCCCACAACTGGAGGGAGTTAAAAGAACAGACTGAGAGGGGAAGAAGAACAGGCGGTGGGAGGACGAAACGGAGTGCTGAGGTGAGAGCTACTGAGAGCCGGGAGCGCAGGCACAATCTCGAAGCGCTCGGCGGGCAGAGCGGCATTCGATGTGAGCGCCTTCACCCGTACTATGTTATCCCTCGGACTTTCGCAAAGGCCAGGCCCAAGTATTCGTAAACCGCTCTCTCAGAATTGCGTAATTCGTCGGCGGCGGGCAGGAGTTCGAGAGGGGAGAAGGGTTGGCCGTGGGTGGTGCGAAAGCCCATGGGGTCTGCTATGGGATGGGTTCCTTGTTTCCTGAAAAGAGCGATGGCGCGAGGCATGTGAGAAGCTTCCGTCACCAGGATGAATGGCGTTTGGCCAACCACGGGCGCGATGAGGCGCGCCTCATCTTCCGTATCCCGCGACTGGTCATCCAGAATCATATCCCGGCGATCCACTCCAAGCTCCTGGGCGATTTGGGCCATGACCTGTGCTATCGACGAGGCGCGGCCGGGCGACGGTCCCCCCGATACGACGAGCTTGCAACAGTGCAACACTTTGCTTACCCGGACGCCTTCGGTGAGGCGCGCGAGCGAATCATCGTCGAGTTCGAACTCAAGCGGGCGGCGGGCATCGCCCCTAAACCCGGCTCCCAGCACAACAATAAACTTCACGTCCCTTAGCCCTGCCGGGACGGGCGCTCCTGGCGTTATCGACAGGGGAGGGTATCTGCTTTCCAACGGGTCGAGGAGCAGGCTGGCAAAGAAGTGGGTTCCGAAAAGGAAGAGAAGCAGACCGGCGAGCGCCACGACGACTTTCCCTGCTTTCTGTCTGCGTGTGAAGCAAAGCAGCAAGCCGACCACGAGCAGTTCGAGACATAAGGGAACGGGGAAGAGGAAACGGGAGACGACCTTCTTGAGGAGCCACATTCGTTTGGCACCTCCGCCGCTTCAGGCAGGGACCCGCTCTGGATGACTCCACCAGCAGGCCCGCAAGCTTTACCTTGGCGAACGGACGGCTTCGAGAACCGAAATCATCCTTTCGGGTTGCTGGCGAGGAGGCCGCGCCGCATGGGTCGACTCGGCCCCACGCTGGTTCGCTCGGCCAACTCCTTCTCCTGCGCATCGTAGAGCTTCTTGAGCTGCATCTCAAACGGCGGCATAAGGGTGTCCAGAAGGGAAGAGAACTGGAAAAGCAGGCGCTCTTTGCTCAGGGCGCGACAAACCTGCAACTCGCCCACCACAATGTCACCGGCCCGCAGCGGGATGGAGACGCTCCAGTTGTCGTGCGAGCTCTCCTGGCCGCTGCGCGACCACGCGTCGAGCGAGGGCACGCGGCCGATGGGCCACCGCGAAAGCTGACAGGAGGCTCCGTCGAAGTCCAGAGCTTCCAGGGTGTCGGCCAGGACCTTCCAGCACGAGCCCAGCGATGTAGCCTCCTCAAGCAGCTTCGAGGCCTTGCGGATCAGAATTTGATTGGCCAGCACACGCCGCTGCGACCGCATGGCTCGCGACACGTAGACGTTCAGCTCCGAGAGTTCCTCGTATTGAACCTTGCTTTTCAGAAACCAACCTGAGGCCCCGGCCAGCACCGCAACCATGGCCACGAGGTTTTCGGTCGAGTGGACGATGAGAATCGACCCCAGCGAGAACAAGGCCCCGAGCGCATACAAGAGCAGGACTGCCACGTGGGGTGGAAGTTCGCGCTGCAGCCGGTGGTGAATGTGATCCTGATCGGCGCCAAAGACCGGCCGCACGTTCAGAAATCGGCGAACCACGGAGAGCGCAGTGTCCATCAAGGGCAGGCCAAAGGCCACGAACGGGACCACCAGGGCCAGCAAGGTCGAACTCTTCTGGGAGCTATGAATGGCCAGCGTCCCCAGAAAGAACCCCAGGAAGAGGCTTCCGCAATCGCCGAGATAGATCGTGGCAGGAGAGTAGTTGTAGCGTAGGAAGCCGAGCAACGCTCCTCCCAGCGTGACGGCCATAACGCAAACGAAGCGGTTGCCTTGGATCAGGGAAACCACAAACACCGAGGCGGTGACGAAGAAGGCGATCCCGGCGGCCAGGCCATCCAGGCCGTCGATAAGGTTCAGGGCGTTGGTCACGGCAAGGATCCAGAAGACCGTGAGCACGAAGCTCAACACCGGACTACGGAACTCGTAGCCTAGTATTGGGACATTGACGATGCGGAAGCCCGCCCACCACACCAACCCCGCCGCCAGCGTTTCCACAGCCAGCTTGACACGGGGCACGGCGCCTACCAGGTCGTCGTACGCGCCCAGAACCAGGATGAGCGAGCCCGGAATCATGATCAGGACCAAGGTGCGCCACTCTGCCAGAAAGCTGGCGCGCACGGCGTTCGGCACCAGCAACAGCACCCCCCAGGCGGCGAGCGTGGCCACGACAACGGAGATGCCGCCCAGGCGCGGGATCCGGCCCTGCTCGCGGGCGCCGTGCGCTTTCCCGTAGGCGCGCAGGCGGTGGCCCGCCGCCCTCACCACGCGCGTGGTCAGCAAGCTGAAGAGTGCAGCCAGTACGAGTAATCCAAGGTAACTTTTCATGTCTATTCCACCACTTCTTCCCGGACGCCAAGGGGCCGGTTGGTTGCTTGACACGCAGGGGCGCCGGTGACCAAGCCGGTCATTCTTGGGATGAGTTCCTCCTGCGCAAACCTCACTCCCATTTGAGCTTCCTCTTCAAAGCGGACGCCGCAACATTTCCCCGCCGCCAGGATCGCTTCCACGACCTTGTCCACTTCGCCGTGCCCGGCAATATAGGCCCAAGTCCCGGCGGCACCGGGGGGCAGAAGGTCGACCACGTGGCTCCGCGGGGGGCCAATATAAAGAAAAGGAATACCTAAATTAATAATGTTATATATCTTACATGGGTGAACGATCCCGACAAAGGGGTTGCCCATGACCGCCACGTGCAAGTCGGCGGCGGAGAGGGCCCCGGAGAGGCTGCCCAGCGGTTGATAAGGGAGGCACACGATGTTTCGAAGCCCGTTCGCCTTTGCGAATCCCTTCACCTTGATAAACTCGCTGCCGCCGCCCACAAAGCAAAAGGCGATCTGAGTGTTCTCGGCCAGGCGCTCGGCGGCCTGGAGCAAAGTGTCGAGGGGGTGGCAGGGACTGTGATTTCCGGCGTACATGACCACGAACTTTCCGTCCAGTCCGTGCCTCTCACGAAATGCCTTGCGACCCTCGGGGTCGTAATGCACCGCCCCATTGTGCGCCCAGGGCGGAATGACCTCCAGCTTGCGCTCGGGCACGCCTTTGTTCACGAGCCGCTCGCTCATGAAGCGGTCGAGCACGGCGACGGCGTCCGCCCTGCGCAAACTTCCGCCCATAACGTTTTCCAAGAACCGTGTCGCGAGAGAGCCTTCGCGCAGCCAGCCCGCCGCCAGAGCCTCATCCGGGTTCAAATCCATAACCCAGACGATCAACCGGCCGCCTCGCAGCCACACGAAAGCCGCCGCCAGCGCCGAAATCAGCGGAGGCGTAGTCATGGCCACCACCGCATCGAAAGAACCCAGCCACAGTAAGCGCCAGGCAGCGGCCAGGAGAAAGCTGGCGAAATGTGCGGCGCGCTGCCAGCGGGCGGTTTTGGCGAGGCCCAAACTCGAGACTCTGCAAATGCGTATCCCTTCCCACGTCTCTCTTCCCGGCAGGGACTGCCCGCCCCCCTCGTAGCCACGCCGCCCGCTGACCACGGTGATCTCATGGCCCTGCCGCTCGAGCGCCTGCGCCAGGTCGGTACTGTGCTGGGCGGTGGACGCCACGTCAGGGTAGAAGTACTCGTTGAGAATCAGAATTCGCATGCGGGTCGAGGCACGCCGGGAGCAGGCTGTGATGCCGAGCGAAGACTTCATGATCCGTCGGCTCACCACCTGTGATGAAATCGAATCTCCTTCTTTACTTGCTCGTAGGGGGACGGCTTGCCGTCCCCAGAACAGTGGGTAGGGCAAGCCCTACCCCTACACGTTTTCAGATCAATCGCTCATGTCCGTCGGCTGACGGCCACCCAGAAACCATGAAAATCACCCGACGGTGGCCGGATGTGGTGCGGGCGTCCCGCCCGCGCCACGATTTTCAATGCAACGAAGCATCCCCGCAGTTTCACGGAAAGAGCAACTGCAGGGACCCATCGCTAGGCTCAGGGTGACAGATCATCTGCTGTTTTGCTTTCTTCGGTAGCGCACCCCTAGTTATGGGTCTGGCTGCCGCCGGCTTGCTTTTCGAACTCATACAGCTTAGCGTCCACCAGGAACCTGTACCAGAAGGCCTGCAGGAAGTGGTAGATCAACCCCTCCTTGCCATCCAAAAACCCTAGCCTAAGAAAGTAGCGATAGAACCAATAGCAGAAGGCGCGATAGAAAGCAGGGAGCCTGAGGTACAGTCCCTTCTTCAGCACCCTTTTGCGGCTTGCCTGGGGGCTTGTAGGCAAGGGTTCATCGCTAGCCGGCGACAGGATCTGCTTACACTCGCGCGCGGCATACCCGTCATGCTTGCGCGTCCAGTCGGAGAGGCTCTTGGGGATTTCGTGGATGAGGTCGCCGCGAAGTTTCACGGCCTGTCCTTGGGAGAGCACAATGTGCTCGTCCATCCAGGTGTTCTCGCTCCTCGCGCACCCTCTTTTCCACAACCTGAGCAACCAGACGGGGTAGCTGTCGCCGTGGCGGATCGACCGGCCGAGGAAATGAATCCGGCGCGGCACCAGCAGACCCGACACTTCGTTGCGCAGGCCCGCCAGGCGCCCGGGAAGTTCCTGGCGCAATTCCTCGCTTAAGCGCTCGTCCGCATCGATACGCAGGATCCACTCGGCGGCGGATTGGATGTTGTCGAGGGCCCAGTTGAATTGCGCCGCCTGGTTGAGGAAGGGATGCGTCAATACGCGGGCGCCGTGACGGTTGGCGATCTCCAAGGTTCGGTCCGTGCTTCCACTGTCCACAACAAAGATCTCCGAGGCGACGCCTTTCAGGCTCTCGAGGCAGGCGGGAAGGTCCCGTTCCTCGTTCTTGGTCAGAATCACCGCCGCCAGGGTGGGCATGCCGGAATATGCAGAATTTCGAATATATGTGTCAAAAAGCGACAGCCAAGGGCCATTCTTTCACAATGTGAAAGAACGCTGTTCCTCTATCTGCTTCAGATTCAGCCGGATAAAACAAATCTTCACATCTTCTCCAGCTTTTCCCACCGTCCCATGTCTCTCTGATAAGCTACGGGCATGAGTCGAGAACTGCAGGGCGGCCGCTCATGTTCGCCAGTTGGCGAATACCCAGAAACCATGAAAACGAAGCCATCGCTGTGCGGCTGTGGTAGCGCGGACCCCCGGTGTTGGGGTCTGCGGTGCTTCCGTGGGGCTCGAGACAAGCCGCGGACCCAGAACCGGGAGTCCGCGCTACCCAGCTGCTTGTGAGTACAATGGGAAAGGTGCCAGCTTTTTGAAAATCATGAACCGTGTAAAGACGAGAAAAGGTGACCGTATGCTGAACAGAACACATTTCGAGTTTAAGGCGCCAAGCGTTTGGCTGATCTTGTCGGGACTGGCGCTGGTGCTGGCGGGCGCTTGGCGTCTCGCGCCGGTTTTTGCCCAGCTTCCGTCCGGCACGCCGGTGTTCAATGCCAACGCCAAGTGGGTGACCGACCGTGGCAGCCAAGTGTTTAACGTCAAGGCTTATGGCGCGGTTTGCAACGGCACGAGCGACGATTCGACGGCGATTCAGGCGGCGATTAATGCCGCCAACCCCACCGCTGCGACGGGTTATTCCGGCGTTGGCGTCATCCTGATTCCCGGCGGGTGCGCGGTGGCCAATACTCTGAACATGAGCGCCGGCATCCTGACGGGCGTCGGACTCGGCAGCACGAACAACTACGGCGGCTCGGCCTACCTCAGGTGGATCGGGGCGTCGGGGAAACCGATGATCCAGATCAACGGCTGGTCCGTTTCGATCCGCGACATCGCCCTGATCGGTAACTCCACCACCCCGCCCTCCGAACTCATCCAGATCAATCGCCTCAACGGCGGAATCGCCGATCACGGCGAGATCGTGAACGTCTGCATCAACAACTGCACCCAAGGCACCCTCACCAGTGCGAGCAGCACGAACGGCATCACCTGGAACGGCACGGTGGGCGGCGACTCGTGGCGGCTTCAAAACGTCCGCATCAACAATTGCACTGCCAACGGAATCAACATTCAGAATGGCAACGCCTCCGACATACATTTCGACAACCTCATGGTATCGACCTCGGGCGTGGGGTTCTATGCACTGTCTCAGGAACTGTACGGAACCAACTGGGAATTTGGCGGCAACACGGTTGATATTCAGATTGGCGTCGGCGCTGAACTCAATATCCAAGGGTACGCCTGCACAGGCGGTTGCGTCGAGATGCTGGTCAACAATGGCGGCATGTTTACCCTGGACGGAGGAAGTTTCGAGGAGATTGCCGGGACAACCGCCCCCTATTTCATTGACGACAGTCAAGGCAACAGCACCGGCACCTTCACAACGATCAGAAACTTCAGGGTCTTTGGTACGGGTTCGACGCAGATTCTCCAGTGCCCTTCGGCAACCCTCAATGGCCAATTTGTAGGCGGGCTTAAGCTGGACAACGTTTACGGCATCACGCCGAACATGATTACCTGCCCTCTGACTTGGGCGAATGCCACTTCGACTCAGACTGAGGCGGCTATCGACTACCGCCCCAACCAGTCCAGCATCGAAAGCTACTATGACCCGAATCTGCATGAACTTCTGACTCCGTGGACGGGCTTCACGTTTGACCCCACCCGCAACGACCGCACGCTCCGAAACGATTTTTGGAGCGGGCCGATTGTCATGCAGCAGGTGCCACAGGCGCAGATCAGCGCGACCTGCACCCTAACCAGCGGCAGCGGCAGCACCACCTACTATTACCGCGTCGCAGCGGTAACTGGCGCGGCCCTGGGATCGACGCCCGAGGCATCGCTTCCCGACTACGCCCTCTCCCCCACGGAGATAAGCTGCGCGAGTCAGAACGCCACGCTCAGCAGCGCTGCGATGAACCGAATTCGGATTTCTCCTCAGCTCGGCGTGCAGGCGTGGTTGATCGGAAGAAGCACAACCCCGGGCGCTGAACAACCGCTTGCCACCGTCCCGCAAAATCCAGTTGGTCAAGACGCACCACCGTACATCGACTATTATGATAACGGCTCCGCTACCCCTTCTGGCGCCATGCCTTCCAGCACAAATACAACTGGCGCGCTTTACTTCGTCTCGCAAGGCGCATTGGGGAGCAGCGGCGCAACCACAACCGTCAACGGCAAGATCGACGGCAGCGGCAATGCTACGCTTGCGAGCGTCACGCTGCCCAATCTGACCAATACTCCCGTCCTGGGGACGAATTCAGCAGGCCAGATTGTGGCTGGTACTGCTGGTAGTGGCACGGGGACGGCGGGGCTGAACACGGTGACTTGTTCCTCCGGCGCCTGTGCAATGAACGCTTCGAAGGGAAATGTACAGAGCGTCAGTCTCGCGGCCAACGGCACTGGCACTCTCTCGAATTGCGCAGCCGGACAGCAATTGACGGTGATGATCACCGAAGCCTCGGGGTCCGGGGCGGGGGGCTACACCTGGACCTGGCCATCGAATATGTACGGCGGAGGAAACATCGATCCGACCGCCGGGGCTTGGAACGCGCAATCCTTTGTCTGCGACGCGAGCGGGAATGCCTGGGCCGCCGGGCCGCTCAGGAACGCCTTTAACAGCGCGGGCGGATATCTCTTCCTCGACTTTCTGAACGGGAGCGACGGCGGTAGCGGTGGCGGCACAATTGGATCGCCGTCAAGCGGCATCGATAAAATCGTGGACGGGGGCTTTCCCAATCATCCTGGCACCTGGGAGCTGGCGAGCGGGACCGTCGCCAACGCGGGTTATGAGTGGACGCTGAGCAACAACAACGGTTCAGCGACTGACTATACGCCAAACTCCAGCCCGAGCTGGACCATAGAGTACGTAGTCTATCCGACAGCCACCACCAACTGGACGTTAAGATTCGGGGCCTTGGGCGGAGTTACCAGCAATCCGCCCACGAGTGGCGCTTGGATTCAACTCAACACTTCCGTGGACGGCAACTGGCACTGCGATTCCGCCAACGGCACCAACACTCAGGACCAATCGAGCGGGGTGGCCGTGGCTGCGAACACCTGGTATCGGCTGCGCATCTCCCAGAATCCTAATACGGTCACGTTCTGGGTCAACGGCGTTCAGGTCTGCCAGAACACCACCTACTATCCGACCTCGGGGCCGCTTTTCTACGAGGCGCAGAGCATCTCGCTGAGCACCACGTCCAATGCCGTGTACATGGACAGCTTCGCTTGGTCACGCGGAGTCGCGAGGTAACGGAATCATGTAACAGCGCACGTGCTGGCCTGTCGGTTTCTCGGCAGGCTAGTCCCGCGCTCCATAGTCTTAAGCCCCAAAGGGGCGTTCTATCACAACCCAGGCCAACGGCCCGTAAGCGGTCACTTAAGCCTCCCGCTCCCCGCGAGAGTCGTCTGGTGGTCGCAGGCCCATAGGGCCGAAAGATTGTGGCCCACGGCGCAGCCGTGGGTGAGGCCTGCTCTTTTGATGGATCTTCGAGCCCCGCCAGGGGCGAAAGACGTTTCCATTTCTTTCGCCCCTCCCGGGGCTTGCTTCTTATTCTGCTTCCTAATCCCATGGCTGTGAAGCTGTGAAAAAATCACCGGCCGAGAGGTAGCGGCGGGTTTACCCCGCCATATCTCCAGCGTTTTCAGAACCGCGATGGCGGGATAAACCCGCC
>Ga0187852_1000742_pt1 | contig 34430 bp, 32 predicted proteins | sample June2016WEW_6_40_FD_134511 | JGI IMG/M metagenome (GOLD analysis project Ga0187852, IMG submission 134511) | Peatland microbial communities from SPRUCE experiment site at the Marcell Experimental Forest, Minnesota, USA - June2016WEW_6_40 | ecosystem: Environmental > Terrestrial > Soil > Wetlands...
TAAAGGCCGAGACCGCGATGAATCGTGACCAGGAAGACGCCCCTGAGCGGATTGTCCCACCGACCCCGAGAGGTTTGATGGACGTGATCGCCCGCAGGGTGAGCTGCCGCGCCTACAGGCCTGACCCAGTCCCGCAGGAACACATGGTACAGATTCTGGAAGCCGCCCGGCTCGCCCCGTCCGCCTGCAATAAGCAGCCGTGGCGTTTCGCGGTGGTCCGCGACGCTAATCTGCGGCGGCGGATCGCGGAGGAGGGCTTCCTTCCCGGCATCAAGATGGATTGGGTCCTGGATGCACCGGTCCATATCGTGATCGGCATGCAGACTTCCTTTGTGACCCACCGGCTGGGCGCCTCGATTTCGGGCGTGGACTACCCGTGGGTGGACATCGGCATTGCCGGGGAGCATCTCGTGCTGGCGGCGACGGAACTGGGCCTGGGCACCTGTTGGATCGGGTGGATCAAGCCCCGTACCACGGCAGGAATCGTCGGATGGCCGAGGTCCGTCAAACCGGTGGCGGTCATCACCGTGGGCTATCCCCGTGAACCGGAAGCGAATAGCCTGCCGGCCTCCCGGCGCAAAGCGTTGGACGAAATCGCACTATGGTTGTGATGAGCGCCGATGGAGTTGGCGCTGCAATAAAGCGAAGTTCACTTGATAATCCCGGATTTTTCGGTATAGTGGCGGACAACTAGGGTGTGCCTGCCGCAATCAGCCGGCGGTCCGTGAAAAGGAGCAAGTCATGGCCGACGGGCAACAGCCTGCCGATCAGAACCTGGTGCAGTGCGAGATCACGAAGCAATGGGTGCCGGCGGATCAAATCATCGAGATCCAGGGGCACAGAGTCTGCAGCGCCGGGAAGGAGATTTTCCTCCGGCATCTCGAGAGCGGCCAGCCGCTCCCCGGCGAAATGGAACGCCCGATTGTTGTTACGCAATACATGGCCGGGATGCTGCAATTTCCACCGCGGCCCGAACATGCTGGCGCGCCTGGCCATTCTGGTCTTATCCAAGCCGAGCGTCAGCATCCTCAGCTATGTCGGCTTCGCCTACCTCCTCGCCAACATTATTGTGGCGCTGGCGGACCGCAATTCGCAGCGAGCGCTGCATGACCGTCTGGCCGGAACGCGGGTGATCACCCTTGGCTGACCGTGATTCCGAACGCAGAGCCTGAGCAACGCGGGAGAACGATATGAAGATCTTCGTCACGGCCGTTATTACCTGCGCGGTGACGCTGCTGGTCGCGGTGCCGGTGTGCATCGGCTTGTCGCGCCGGCACAAGGAAGACCGCGGCTCCGCCGTGCGCGTGGAGAAGCCCATCCGCGGCGATCTCGTGGAACTCGTCAGCGCGTCCGGCACGATCATGCCCAAGACCAAGGTCTCGATTTCCGCCCGTGTCTCCGCGCTGATTCAGGAGATTCCGTACGACGAAGGGCAGGTAGTCACGCGCGGCGATCCGGCTGCGAATCCGCCGATTCCGCCGTCGGTGCTGGTGCGGCTGGACGACAAGGACCTGCAGGCGGCACTGAGGACGGCCGAGTCCACGCGGGAATCGAAAGCGGCCCAGATCGCGGTCGCCCGGGCGCGGCTGGTGGCGTCGCGCAGCACGATTGACGGGATGCGCGTCTCCCTCGACGACGCCCGGCGCACCTTGGAGCGGCAGGCGGAGTTGCTCAAGAACAATTACGTCAGCCAGCAGGCGCGCGACTCGGCCCAATGCCAGGTGGACAAGCTCGCGGCCGACATCGCCTCGGCGGAAGCTTCGCTCAAGGCGGACGAACTGAACCTGGTGACGATGCAGCACGACCTGGCCGCCGCCGACGCCGACGTCGCGCGCTGCAAGGAAAACCTCAATTACACCGTCATCACCTCGCCGATTGACGGTGTGGTCACGGCCGTCAAGACCCATGTCGGCGAAATGGCGCTGGGCACGATGAACTACGCCGGCACCGAAATCCTTCAGGTCGCCGACCTGTCGAAAATGACGCTCCTGGCCGAAGTGGACGAAGCGTACATCGGCAAGATCCATCCGGGCCAGAAGGTCAAGGTCTCCGTCCAGGCGTACAGCGACCGCACCTTCGACGGCACGGTGGAATCCATCGCGCTGGTGAATTCCGTCTCCACACGGACCAACTCGAAATACTTCGAGACGCGCATCCTCGTGAAGGGCGACGGCCGCCAGCTCCTCTCCGGCTTGACGGCCGAGGCCGACATCGAGACCATGCGCCACGACGACATCATGAAAATTCCCACTCAGGCCGTGCTCGGACGGCGCACCGATGAGCTGCCCGCCAAAATCAGCGATAAGAACTCCAACGTCCAGTCCGACAAGACGGAGACGCCCGTGGTGTACCGCCTGGTGGACGGCAAGGCCGTGGTCACGCCGGTGAAGCTCGGCGTCACCGACGCCACTCACACCCAGATCGTGTCCGGCCTGGCTGATGGCGACCAGGTCATTGTGGGTCCATATAAGGTCCTGGAGACCCTCGCACACGACCAGACCGTCTACGATGATCGGACCGAGCTTCCGGCCAAGGGCGCAACCGCCTCGAAGCCGGCAAAGCCATCCTGAACACATTAGCCGCGCCAACGGCTGCGCGGCTGGTGCATCAGTAGAAAATGCGCGCTGAGCGCGCATTTTCTTAGGAGCCTTGATTCCCGCAAACAGGCGCCGCCCATGATTCGGCTGGAAAACGTCCGCAAGCTTTTCAAGATCGGCCGGGAGCAGATTCACGCGCTCGACGGCGTGGACCTGCGCGTCGAGGCCAACGAATACGTCGCCGTGATGGGCGCCTCCGGCTCGGGCAAGAGCACGCTGATGAATGTCCTCGGCTGCCTCGACCGGCCGACCTCCGGCGTGTACGAGCTCAACGGGAAACCCACCATGCAAATGAGCCAGGGTGAGCTGGCGCACACCCGGAACCGGCAGATCGGGTTCGTTTTTCAGTCCTTCGAACTGCTCCCGCGGCTGAACGCCCTCAAGAATGTCTGCCTGCCGATGATCTACGCGCCCGGCGGCTGGTGGGGCTCGCAGAAGCGGGCGCGGGCGGCGCTCGAGCGCGTGGGACTCGGCGACCGCGTGCGCCATAGGCCGAACCAGCTCTCCGGCGGCGAGCGCCAGCGGATCGCCGTCGCCCGCGCGCTGGTGAACAGTCCGAGCATCCTCCTGGCCGATGAGCCCACCGGCAACCTCGACAGCCGCAACAGCGAGGAGATCCTGTCGCTCTTCGATCAACTCCATCGCGACGGCCAGACCATCATCCTGGTCACCCACGAGGTGGATGTCGCCCGCCATGCCCGGCGGATCATCCGCATGCGCGACGGCCGCATCCTCTCCGACCTGCCGCGCGAAAGCGACCCCGTCATCGCGCGCGCCGTCAATCCGGCCGGGAGCGCGCCATGACCCGGCTGATCACCTGGCCGCTCGGCCTACTCCGCCTGCTGCTTCAGAGCATGGGACTGGCCTTTGGGCAAATCTGGACCAACAAGGTCCGGTCCGCCCTGACGATGATCGGCATCGTCATCGGCGTCGCCAGCGTGACCTCGGTCATCGCCTCGCTCACCGGGCTCAAGACGAACGTGCTGAAGGAGTTCGAATCCATCGGCGCCAACCGGATCTTCATTTGGGCCTGGCAGCCGGAGACCGGCCCGCAGAAAAACGCCTCCTGGCGAACCCTTCAGTTCACCCCCGAACTGTTCGACCACGCGCTGGAGTATTGTCCCTCGCTCCAGTACATCACGCGGTACACCCATTTGCAGGGGACGGTCAAACACGGCGACGTGTCCGTGGAGGATGTGACCGTCATCGGCGCAGACTCCTGCTGGAACCAGGTGGAGAACCGGCGTGTGCAGCAGGGGCGGCCGTTTTCGCTCATTGATGTTACCGAGGGCACGAACGTCTGCATGATTGACCCGGCGCTCCAGGAGAAACTGCGATTGGAGAAGGAGTGCGTCGGCCGGACCATCGAGGTGGGCGGCCGGACGTTTGTCATCATCGGCCTGATGGAGCCGCGCATCGAGGGCATGTTCGGCGGCGCCGGGGACCAGGGACGCACCTTCACCCTCTACGCGCCTTTCAAGACGATCTATCGCATCACGCAGTTCATGACGAACGTCGAGGCATCCGCTCGGACGCCTGCTCAGTCGGAAGAGGCGCGCGCGGAACTGCGCTTCTTCCTTCGCAAGGAGCGCCGCCTGACATTCGACGAACCGGATAATTTCCGGCTCCAGGCGGTCGAGGAGATTATGCGCAGTTTCGACCAGGTCGCCATCGTCATTACCATGATCGCCGGCGGCATCGTCGCAATCTCGCTGCTGGTGGGCGGCGTGGGCATCATGAACATCATGCTCGTGTCGGTCTCCGAGCGCACGCGGGAGATCGGGCTGCGCAAAGCTGTCGGCGCGCCGCCTTCGGCCATCCTCCTGCAATTCCTGGTCGAGGCCGTCACGCTTTGCCTGGTGGGCGGGTTGATCGGGCTGTTGTTCGGCCAGTTGTTAACGGTCGCCGTCATGGCCGCCGTCACATCGGCCATCTCAGGAGGCAAATCCGGAATGGCGCCGATGCAGGCTACGGTCCCGCTCTGGGCCGTCGGGCTGGCGTTCGGGTTTTCGGCGCTGGTCGGCGTGGTCTTCGGCATGTTCCCCGCCATCAAGGCGGCGCGGCTGGACCCCATGGAAGCCCTGCGGCATGAGTGAGGCCGAACCGCCGGCGGCGCTGCGGAACACGCACCGTTGAGAGGCCGTGTCGTGATTCAGAGGGAGAATTGCATGACCTTCGTGAAGCGGCGCGCGGTATTCCTCCTGGCCGCGATCTGCGCCGGGCTGGCCTCCTGCGCGCCCATCAAGACGAGCAGCCCTTCGGACTACATCGGTCCGGTCGAGCGCCCGCCGGCCGCGACCGGCCAGGTGCCCGCGCCTTCGGCGGCCGTCTCGCCGGCGCCGGCCGCTCCCGAAGCCGCCGCGCCGAAGGGGCCGCTGCACGTCACCGTTCCCCAGGCCATTCTCCTCGCGCTCGAGAACAACCCCTCGCTGGCCGTGGACCGCTACAACCCGCCGCTGCACCGCGCCATCGAGCAGGAGCAGCGTGCGGCATTCGATCCCGACCTGACCGGGTCATTCCTCTACACGAGCAGCCACGAGGGAGCGCCCGGCACCGTCGGCTCGCTGGTGCCATACTCGGACACCTACACCGGCACGCTCGGACTCACGGAATTCCTGCCGACGGGCACCACGCTGTCGCTCAGTGCCGGCCTCACGCAATCGCACTTTTTCCCCTTCGTCCCGGGCGGCAAGTTCACCTCGGACGCGCAACTGAGCGTCACCCAGTCGCTCCTGCGCGGTTTCGGCACGGACGTCAACCTGGCCGCCCTGCGCCAGGCGCGGCTGGACACCGAGACCTCGCAGTACGAACTGCGCGGCTTCGCGGAGTCCATCGTGGCGCAGACGGAGGAGGCTTACTGGAACTGCGTCCTCGCTGAGCGGCGGATCGGCATTTACGCGGAGTCGCTCGCGCTGGCTCAGAAGTCCAGCGAAGAGACGCACGCCCGCGTCCGCCTCGGAGATCTCGCCGGGACCGAGATCGCCGCCGCCGACGCGGAAGTGGCGCTGCGCCGCGAGGACCTGATCAACGCCCGAAGCACTCTGACCAAGGCGCGCATCGCGCTCCTGCGTCTCCTCAGCCCTCCGGCCAATACGTTCCGAGCCGAGCTGACCCTCGAGGACCAGCCGCAAATGCCGCAGGAACCCGTCGGCGATGAAGAGGACCACGTCCAGCTCGGCCTGCGCATGCGGCCCGACCTGAACCAGGCGCGGCTGCAGGTCCGGCGCGGCGACTTGAGCGTCGTCGTGACGCGAAACGGCCTGCTGCCGTTGATGAACGTTTTCATGACGCTCGGCCGGACCGGTTATTCGGATTCGTTTACGACCTCCGTCAACCAGGCTTCGGCCGGCAACACCTATGGTGTGCAGGCCGGCGTGAACCTGGAGTTCCCGCCCATCAATCGTAACGCCCGCGCGCAGTACGCCGGCGCGCTCCTCACCGTCGAGCAGAGCCGCGAGTCGGTGGTCAACCTCGAGCAACTCGTCGAGTCCGACGTCCGAACTGCCTACAGCGAAGTCCTCCGCGCGGGCGAACAGATCACCGCCACCGCCGTCAGCCGCAAGGCTCAGGAAGAGAAGCTCAAGAGCGAGACGGAGAAATTCCACGTCGGCCAGTCCACCACTCTGCTCGTCGCCCAGACGCAGCGCGACCTGCTTTCGAGCCAGATAGACGAAATAGACGCGGTGGTGACCTACCGCAAGGCGCTCGTCGAAATCTATCGCCTCGAGGGCTCGCTCCTCCAGCGCCGCGGCATTGTGGCCCCCGGCGCAACTGCGCCCGACGCTCCGCCTGCCGCAGCGCGCTGACGCGAACGCGACTGCATCAGACCGCCGGCGCTCGCGACTGGATTCTTCGCCAGGCCTTTGATAAAGTCCGTGATGAGCGCAGGGATCGCTTGACCTGATCCGGGGGATCGGAGTTGTCCTCAATGTCGTCAGTTCAGGTGTTACGGGCGTTCAGCCCGGAAGGGCTGCGCCGGTCCGCTTGCCGCGTGATCGGTCCGGCGCTGATCGCGTTCGTATGCCTCCCGGCGGCGCTGGGCCTGGCGCAGCCGCAACCGCGCCGGCAGTTGGTCCATGAGCGCACGTCGCGCTACTACACTATCCAAGTGGTGGACTATCCCGACGAGGGGCGGCGCGTTCTGCTGTTCTCGCGCGCGCGCGGGATCGAATCCTCGATGCTGCTGGCGGACCGCGATACGCTGGACATGGCTTACTGCCGCACGATGGTGGCGGCGCTCGCGCTGCCGGCAGAGTGCAAGGACGTGCTGCTGATCGGCCTGGGAGGCGCGTCGCTCCCACGGTTCATCCAGAGGCAGTTTCCCGACCTGCGGCTGGACATCGTGGAGCTGGATCCGGACGTGGTCAAGGTCGCCCAGCAATACTTCAGTTTCAGGGGCTCGCCGAACACGCGCGTGCTGGTTCTTGACGGGCGCCTGTTCCTGAAACGCATCGAGAAGAAATATGACGTGATCCTGCTGGACGCCTACGCGGGCGACCGGGTCCCTTTCCACATGACGACGCTCGAGTTCGTCCGCCTAGTCAAGAGCCGCCTGGCGCCCGGCGGCGTCGTCGCGACGAACCTCTGGGATCCGGCCGGGACGCGGTTCCTGGAAGCCGAGAAGAGGACCTACCAGATGAGCTTTCCACAGACCTATGTCTTTGACGCGGCCGACTCCGGCAATATCGTCATTTTCGGCACGCTGGATGCCGAAACGGTGGCGGGCAGCGAGTGGGTACGCCGCGCTCAGAATCTGGCCGCGGGCAGGCGCCTGGGTTTCGACCTGCCCGACCTGGTCCGGACCGAATACGAACGTCTGACGCCGCTCCACATTGAGCAGGCGCCGCTGACCGATGATATGGCGCCGGTGGACACGCTGCGGCGGGAGAACCCGCGGCATTTCGAGGAAGGGCAGCCGCCCCCATGACGCCTGCCACATCGAGCGCGGCTGCAGGGAGCGGAGCCCGGACATGCGTCTTTGCGGCGGCGTTCCTTTCCGGCGCGGCGGTCATGAGCCTGGAGATGGCCGGCTTCCGCCTGGTGCAGCCGGAGTTCGGAAGCGACATCATAGTCTGGGGCAGCCTCATCAGCGTCTTCCTCGGAGGGCTTGCTCTCGGCGCATGGGCCGGCGGCCGACTTGCGGACATCCGTCCGGCCCTGTGGAAACTCGGCGCGATCCTGGCCGCGGCGGGGCTTGTGGCGCTTCTGCTGCCGCTCTATTCCGATGCCGTGCTGCAGTGGACTTTTCCGGCCAGTTGGGCGCCCACTCCTGTCGAATGGAGCACTCCGGGCGCGGAGAGCGACCTGCGGGTGTACATGCCGCCGGACCTGCGGTGGCCCGCGCTGGCGGCGGGCGCGCTGCTCTTCGGGCTGCCGGCCGTTATACTGGGCATGGTCACCCCTTACGCCGTCAAGCTGCGCGTTCGCGCCATGCCGAACCTCGGCGCAGGCGTCGGGACGATCTCGGGCGTCTCGACGCTCGGAGGAATCACAGGCACTCTGGGCACCGCCTTCTATCTTGTCAGTTGGCTGGGGACGCGCCTGCTGTTCGCCTCGAACGGCATCGTGTTGCTCGTCGCCGGCCTTGCGTTGGTTATCGTGGGCCGGCTCGCGCCACGGACGGCGGAGGAATGAGCAGTCAACTCGGGGAATAAGAAACGCGCTCCAATAAAGAAATGACAGCGCACTGCATAAACCGGTTGCGAGATTGCAAAAATCGGTCTTTGCCGCAGCGACGGCGAAGAGGGTCCGCGGCGCTTGCGATGGCGGCGTTCCTTTTCGTCGAAATGGGTGCGTGGGGCGCGACTCTGGAAGTAGGGCCCGGAATGGCGTTCTCCGGGATCGAGGAGGCGCTGGCGCAGGCGAAAACCGGCGACACGATTCGGGTGCATCCGCTGCCGGAGGGAAAGTCATATCGGAAGGTCGCCCTGATGGTTCGGACGGCGAACTTGACCCTGCAGGGCGTCCCGGAGAAGAAGGGCGACCGCATCCGGCTCGATGGCGCGGGCTATGACTATAGCGGCGCCGGCCCTGTGCCGCGCGCGATCATCCAGTTCAATGCCCGCGCCGACGGCTGCGTCCTGGAAGGGTTCGAACTCTTCAACGCGCACAACGATTCCAACAACGGCGCCGGTGTGCGCATCAATGCCGCAAACGGCGTGACCATCCGCTCGTGCGATATCCACGATAACGACATGGGGATCATGTCGAACGGCAAGCTCTCCGAGGGTACGGGTGCGCTGCAGCGCATCGAGTTCTGCCGGATTCATTCCAACGGCAGCCTGAAGGACCCGGGCTATAACCACAACCTGTATCTCGGCGGCACGAGCGCCATCCTTCACGCCTGCGAGGTTTTCGGCAGCCTCACGGGACACAACGTCAAAAGCCGCGCGCATTACAATCGCGTCGAGTACTGTTACGTGCACGACTCAGCCAACCGCGAGTTCGATCTCGTGGATGAAAAAGGCAACACGGACGTGCCTGAGAGCCATGCCGTGCTCCTGGGAAATATCATCGTCAAGAAACCAGACATGACCGGCAACAAAGGGGGCATCCACTTCGGGAAGGACGGTGCGGCGGACCACCGGGGAACGATCTACCTCATTCAGAACACGATTATCACGCCTTACCAAATGCCGGTGCTCGACTTATCGGCGGCGGGCGCCGGCGCCGCAATCGTCAATAATCTGTTCTGGGACCTGGGCTCCGGAAACCATGTGCTCGTCGCGGTGCGCAACGGGGCGGAGATGAGGAATATCAGCGGCAACCACAACTTCCTTGCGCCCGGATTCAGCTTGACGGACACGCTGAAGGGAAATCAGAACGTCATCGCGCCGAAACCGGAAGCCGTTACGTTCGCCGAGCCACCGAAAGGCGTTTGGCATCTCCGGGCGGGCGACGCGGCGATCGGAACGGGTCTACCGTGGGCGAAACTGTCCTTCCCGCTCGCCCCAGGCGAGAACGTGTCGCAGGGGCCGTTGAAGCTGTTCGAGTATTCCGCCCCTTGCGGCGTTGCCCCGCGCTCGGACGGCGACAAGCCTTCCCTGGGCGCCTCCGAGATTCCGCCCCCGAAGCAGTGAGCGGTTGCCCGGTTAGGGAAGAAAGACGGCCTTGAAAACATCCCCTTTACATTGCGCCAGGGCGTCCATCGCCTGCTGGCATCCGGCCAGCGGCGACTTGATGTCCACCAGCGTTTCCAGGTTCAGCGCGCCGCGCGCCAGGAGGTCCAGGCAGGGGGCGTAGGCATTCAGGGACCGGCACGCTCCGAGCACGTTCAGCTCTCGCATGTGGATCAAGCCCATATCCATGGGCTCCGGCTTCCAGATGTAGCTGAAGATGACCAGCGTGCCGCGTGGACGCAGGGCCGACAGGCCGACGTTCGGCGATGCGCCGGCGCCGGTGGCCTCGATGACAATGTCCACGCCGTCGGCAATGCCTTCAGCTTTCAGGACTTCCTGAAGATTGCGATGGTGAGTATTGCAGGTAATCGCCTGCGTCTGAGAAGCGATCCTCGAAAGGCGCCGGTCGTGATGCCCGGCCACGATGATCTTGCCCGCGCCTCTTGCCCGGGCGATCTGCGCATGGAGGAAACCGAAAGGCCCGTCTCCCAGGATCAGGACGCAATCACCCGGCGCCAGACCGGCGCGCTGGAAACTTTCGTAGCAGACGGCCGCAGGCTCAGCCAGGCAAGCCGCCGTTGGATTGACCGACGGCGCAACGGGATGAGCGTTGATCGCATCAATGACCACGTACTCCGCCCAGCCTCCGGCGACGGCTCCCCAGCCCAGGTGGCGGAAGTTCAGGCAAAGGTGCCCGATGCCCTGCCGGCAACATCGGCAAGCGCCGCAGCGCATGACGGGATCGAGCGCCACGCGTTCGCCCAGCCTGCGGCTCTCCACGCCGGGGCCGATCTCGGAGATCATGCCGGCCACTTCGTGACCGAGGACCAGCGGCGGCTTGGCGGCGAATTCAGACATGTGAAGGTCCGAGGTGCACACGGCGGCCGCTTCGACTCGCACCACCACTTCGCCGGGGCCGGCCTTCGGATCGGGGAGGTTTTCGACGCTGAATCGCCGCTCACCCTGCCATACGATCGCCTTCACTTGCGCTCTCCCGATTCGAGATAGCTCAGGACCGTCAGCAACGCCACCCGGCAAGGCGTCAGGAGCCGTTCGAGGCGGACCGACTCATGATCCGAGTGGGCATACTCGTTGTCGAAACCGATGAGGACCGTCGGAATGCGCGCCAGGGGCACCAGCCGATTGGCATCGGTCACGACGGATGTGCCGGCGAGCGGCATGACCGTCCCTGTCACCGTCTGCCATGCGAGACGCAAGGCCTGCACGATGCTCTCGTTCGGGCCGACCTGATATGCATCGCCGGTGAGCCGCAAGTCGCATTGAACGGTGACTCCGGGGAACGCGGGCAGTGCGCCCAACAGTTCGCGCATCTCTTTCTGAACGGCGTCGAAAGAGCGACCGGGATGCCAGCGGCGCGTTCCCTGCAGCGTGCAGGCGTCCGGGGCGCGATTGTAGAAGTCGCCATAATGCATCTGGCCGATGAACAGCGATTCGGGCCGCAGAAGCCCCTGGCCGGCGGTGCTCTGCCGCAGCAACTGATCCTGGGCGCGCAAGGCCGCGGCGGCGCGCAGGGCGCATTCGAGGAGATGGTCCGCCTCGGGCGAGCGGTTGAGTTCGTGAGAGGCGGCTTCGGCGCGGCGCAGGGTCACGTTCCAGATGCACTGGCCCGCGCCGGCCACAACGGCCTTGTCCCGGTTGGAATGATCGCTCTCCATCACAATGGCGGCGTCGGCGGCGATCCCACGGCGGATGAGATGCGTGAGGGTGGAAGAATCGCCGACGGGGGCCTCGTGCATCCCGTAGGCGGCGACCAGAATCTCGCCAGGAAAGTCACGGCCGGCGGCATTGAGCAACCGGAGGATTTCGACGATGACCGCCAGGCCCGATTTCATGTCCGCGCTGCCGCGTCCGCTGATGGTGCGCGCATCGCGCGCGGGCGCGGCGTGGGGCACGGCGATGTGATCCAAGTGCCCGGCAAGCAGGATTCGCTTCCCGGGCCGGTTTCCCTTCAGCCGGGCGACGACAAAGGGATGTTGCGGATCGGGCGCCTCCGGTTCCACCTCCGCGCCCGACGCTCGCAACATTTTCGTGTAGACCTGCGCCGCCTGTTGTTCGCATCCGGTGGGGCTGGGGATATTCACCAGCGTCCAGATGTCCTCTGCGACGCGTTCCATCCGAATGGAACTGAGAAGGCCGGCGCTCGTCATTCCGCCTCCGGATACAGCAGCATCTTGACCGCCTCGGAGCGCTTCGTGCGCTCGAAGGCCTCGCGCCAGCGGCTCAACGGCAGCACGCCGGAGATGAGCGGGCGCGGATGGATCCGCCGCTGCGCCATCAGGCCCAGCACCGCTTCCCAGTCCGGCCGGTTGTGGCCGAACGTTCCGGTCAGCGTCACGGACTTCCGGAGAAGCGGGTCGAGGCTGATACCCACCGGCTCCGGTCCCCAACCGATCTTGACGATCCGCCCCATGCGGCCGACGGCATCGAGGGCCATGCGCAGCGCGGCGGAATTGCCCGCGGCATCCACCACGACGCCGGCGCCTTCGCCGCCGGTCAGGTCCAGGATCTGCTGCGATGCTTCCGGCCGCGAGGCGTTCACGACCGCGTCGGCCCAGCCGTTTTTTTCGGCGACGGCGGCGCGGGCGGCGCTCGTGTCCCGGCAGACCAGGATCACGCGCTCCGCGCCCAGATGCCGCGCCATCTGGAGCGAGATCAAGCCCATCGGGCCCGGCCCGATGACCAGGGCCGTCTCGCCCGGCTTCAGGCGCGGTCCGCCGGCCAGGGCGTGATGCACCACGCAGAACGGCTCGCACAGCGCGCCCTCTTCGAAGGAGACTTCGGCGGGAAGGCGATGCAGGATTTCCTGCCGCACGACGACGTAGCGCGTGAACGCGCCGTCCACTCCGTAGCCGAAGCCTTTCCGGGAAGGGCAGAGCTGGTATTGTCCCTCGCGGCAGCAGCGGCAGCGGCCGCAGACCACGGCGGAGGTCTCGCTGGCCACGCGTGCGCCGACCTTCCACGCGGCGACGCCGGGGCCGACTTCCGCGATGGTCCCGCAGAACTCGTGTCCCTGGATCACCGGCACGGAGACGGGGTTGGCCATCGTGTGCCGCCACATCTCGATGTCCCAACCGCACACGCCGCAGAACTTCACCTCGATCATGACGCTGCCGGGGACGACCCGCGGCGCCGGGACGTCCCGGATTTCAACCTTGTCCGGGCCTTGATCATATTTGACGACCGCTTTCATTTGCGCACCATCGCGAGGGCCTCGACCATGCTCTTCTCGATCAGGGAGACCATCTCGTCGAGGTCGCTCTTCTCCGCGATCAGCGCGGGCGCGACGGCGAACCAGTCGGGGCTGATGCGCAGGATCAGGCCGTTCTTGAGCGCCGTCTTCTTAAGCGCGTCGCCCAGCTTGCGGCCCGGCGGGAAAGGCTTCAGCGTCTCGGCATCCTCGACCAGTTCCACGCCGCGCAGCACACCTTTTCCGCGCACCTCGCGAACGACTCCGTACTTCTTCAACGCCTCCAGTTTGGCGGCCAGGTAGTCGCCCAGGACGCGCGCCTTGGCGTCAAGCTTCTTCTCGATGATCTCGTCCAGGACGGCAATGCCCGCGGCGCAGGCCAGCGGATTCCCGGCGAAGGTGTGGCCGTGAGCGAACTCGATGCCGTCCTCGGCGCTGCCGTAAAATGCCTTGGCCATGTCGTCTCTGGCGATCATCGCGCCGAGCGGGACCGCGCCGCCGGCGAGTCCCTTGCCTGCGCAGAGGATGTCCGGCGTGACGCCGAAGGTCTGCGCGGCGAACATGCGGCCGGTGCGCGCGAACCCGGTGATGATCTCGTCGAAAATCAGGAGCACGTTATGGCGGTCGCAGGTCTCCCGCAGGATTCTGAAATACTCGTCGGTGGGCGTAATGATGCCCCCGGTGTTGCAGATCGGTTCGATGAGAACGCCCGCAACGGTTTCGGGATCCTCGTTGACAATCACGTCGTCGAACATCCGGGCGCTGAAACGATTGGCCTCTTCCCAGGACGGGAACCGGTCGCGGTACCATGTGGGCGGGAAAACCTTGAGGAAGCCGGGCATCTGCGGCTCGAACTTGCTCTTGCGGCTTCCGGTGCCGCTGGCGGCCATGGCGCCGAACGTGGCGCCGTGATACCCGAAGTAGATGCTGACGAATTTGTACTTGCCGGGATGGCCGGTCTGCTTGAAATACTGGCGCGCGAACTTCATCGCCGACTCGGTGGACTCCGACCCGCCGCTGTAGGGCTTGACGTACTTCAGCCGCCCGGGCGTTACGGAGCCGAGTTTCTCGATGAAATCGAGCGTGACATCGGCGATGCCGTGAAGCGGCGGGGCGAAGGTTATCTTCTCCATCTGCCGCCGCATGGCCTCCATGACCCGCGGATGCTGATGCCCCAGGACGGCGACGAAGATGCCGCCGATGGCGTCGAAGTAGCGCTTGCCGGCGGTGTCCCAGCAGTAGAGGCCGTCCGCTTTCTCGAAGACCAGGGGATTCCGGAGAAAGTCGGAAGTCTGCCGATAGTCCAGGAAGGTGCGCTTGACCAGGTCTTGTTTGCGTTTGCTGAGTTTCATGCTTTTGCCTTTAATTGCCCTTGAGAAATCCGGTTTGTTCCTGCTACCGCACTCTCCTTCGGCCATGGGCCTGTGCCGTGGAAACCGGCTTGCCGCTCCGGGCGGAATCCCGGGCCGCCAGCGAGATGCGAGTGATCTCCATCGCTTCTTCCGCCGGGACGCCCGCCGGGATTCCTCTTCGGAAACCCTCGACCCAGGCCGTTTCGCGGTCCGGCGGCCGGATCGGGAGCGGGAGCAGCTTGACGCCTTGCGCCGTATGGACCGCGGCGACGGTCTTGCCGCCGGATGCGGGATCGGCATGGACGACCACGGCGCCGCGCGGCCCGATGATCTCCATCTCCCAGACCGGGTAGGGGAAACGGTTGCAGAAGTACATGTCGCAGGAGACCATGGCGCCCGTGGCCATGCTCAGGACCATCTTGCCGCAGTCCATGAACGGGCTCGAGGGCGTCGTGTAGTTTTCATAAAGCGAGAAGACCTGCTTCACCCGCGAGCCGGTCAAGTGCATGGCCAGGTCAACGACGTACCAGGCCAATGACAACTCCGGCCCGCCTTCCTTCTTCCGGCGATACCAGTCGTTCTTGTGGAAGCCTTCGATGGTACCGTGATGGTGCGCCAGCCGCAGAGCGAACGGTTCGCCGATCAGCCCGCGCGCGATTGCCGCCTTCGCCGCAAGGATCGCGGGCTGGTAGCGGTCACTGGGCCCGCAGGCGATGTTCACGCCGTGGACTCTGCCGGCCTGAACGATCCGCGCGGCGTCGGCAAGCGTAGTGGCGAAGGTCTTGGTGATGTAGATGTCCACTCCGAGGCGCGCCAGCCTTTCCGCCCAGTCCGCGTGTTCGCTGTGAGCGCTGCAGAGAACGACGGCATCCAGTTTTTCCAGGCGGACCATCTCCTCCGCGTTGCGGTACAGCGTCAGCCCGAACCGGTCCGCGTAGGCCTCGGGCGTCATGCCCAGGTGTTCCAGCACGGCCTTCTCGGGGGATCGCAGCGTGGCGGCGGCGACGAGCTTGGCTCCCTTCGCTTTGGCAAGGCTCTGCGCGAGGGCGATGGGCCAATACAGCGACGTCAAGCCGGCCATGCCGACTTTCAGCGGGCGCCCGGAGATAGTTTTCGCGGTCATCTCAATCGTTCTCCTTAAGTTTCCTGCGCAGCGGGTCCGGCAGCGCGCCGGCTTTTTCCAGAAGGCGCGCCATCGTCAGGCCGAGGATCGAGCGCTTGTCCGCGTCGCTCGCCTGGGCGAAGGCCACCGGCCCGATTCCCACCGACAGCGGGTTGAGGAATCCGTCCGAACCGAGAATGAACTTCCCCGCGCCGGCGTTGGCGATCCCGCGATCGAGCCAGCCCAGCGGCGCGACGCACCAGATGTTGGCATATACGTTCGCCCGTTCCTTGAGGACGGCATCCGGCCAGCCGCCGCCGTAGTGGCCGAAGATGAAAGTAGTGTCAGGGAAGGCGGCGGATATCTTCTCGATGACATCCTGCCTCCATGAGTGGTTGAACACGATCATCCCGCGGCGAGCGGCAAACTCGTAGACCGCCATCAGGTTGGGCCCGTCGCCGGGGTAACGCTCCTGGTAGTCGTTGATGAGCTTCAGCGCCCGGATGCCTGCATCGTAAACGCGGGACAGCTCGTCCAGAATGTTCCCGCGAGAGTCGTTGGGGTTCACGCAGGCGAAGCCGATGAGCCGATCCGGCACGCGCCGGCAGAGCTCGAGGAGGAAATCGTTTCCGAGCCGGTAGTCCATTCCCTCGAACATGTACCCGCCGGACTGGACGCAGCAGGCGTCTATGCCGGTAGCGTCCATGGCGGCGACCGACTGCGCGGCCGCTTCATCGGCGTTGGCGAATGTCGCCGCGTGCCGCCACTCGCCCATGTGGATGTGCCCGTCAATGACCAGGAGGCCGGGCAGCCCGAGGCCGGCGATCCAGTTTTTCAGAATTTCGCTCATCGGACCTCCTTCAGCAGCCGGCGCAAATTGTCGCCGGCGATCTTGCGCTTCGCCGGTTCGTCCAGCCGAGGCTCGTACTGCACGTTGGAGACGTATATCCCCGGATCGGCGAACGGCGCGCCCGTGGAGAAGAGGATGCGCTCGGGGCCTGCCTCGACGGCGACCTCGCGCCAGAATTCGAGGATTCCGGCGATATCCAGGTACAAGTTCGGCACGCGCCGGACCAGGGGAACGACCGCAGGATGCACGCCCAGCCCGCCGAATAACTGCGACAGAATCATCGGGAGCTCCGGATGGGCGAGGGCGATCTCGCGCACGCCGTTCACATCGCCGTCCGATACTTCTCCCGACGTGCTGATGTCTCCGAAGTCGAGGAAGCAGGGGATGCGGTGCTCCTCCAGCGCCGCGCAGAGATCCTCCCACAGCCACAGGAGCGGAGGCGCGGCCTTCATGGGCAGCCGGGCGGCGCGGACCCCGGCATCGAGCATCGTCGCCACCAGCGCGCGGGCGGCGTCCGGGCCGGGCGATTTGGGCGGCTCGATGACCCAGACCGGGTGCAGACGCGGCTGCCCCGCGACGGCCTCGAGCAAGCGGCGGTTGGCGCGTTCGCGCGGATGGATCAACCGCGCGTCGTGCTCGTGCACCAGCGCCTCGGCGATGTGATAGCGGTCCATGAGTTCCAGGGCCTGGTCCACGGTCAGGCCCGGGGAATACGCCGAATGGACCAACCGTCCGAGCGTCATGCAACTGTCGAACAGCCGGAGCGTATCCAGCCCCGGCATGGCTTTAGAGGCGCGCATATATACTCCCGCGTTTCAGGAAAGGCGCTTCTCCCATTCCATCACAAGGTGGCGTCGCCGGAAACCCGCCCGCTCGTACGCCTTGAGCGCGGGCAGATTATCCACGTTCGTCGTGACGAGAATCTCGGCCGCGCCCCATTCACTCAGGCGCTTGACGCTGCGCTGGGTCAGCGCGGTGGCCAGCCCTTTATTGCGGTGGAGTTCGTCCGTCTCCACGTGCCCGATCTGGCCGACGGGGCCGCCCGAGGAGCAAAGCAGGCGCGGGTAAAGCCGCGCGCCGCAGGTGGCGACCTCTTTTCCGCCGCATAGGGCGGCATAGCGGAAGGATCGCGCCTGGAATTCGGCCGCCGCTTCGGCCTCCACCACCTGGTATTCCTGCGGGATGTCGCGCACGCCGGTCGCAGAACCCGCCGCCGCGACGAGGATGACCTCGGGGCTGCTGATGCGGAACCCGGCCTGGACGAAGAGGTCCGTCCCGTCAATGCCGCGGTCGGAATGGTACGGCTCCTGGCCGCAGATGTAGCCTCCGTAGAATATCCCGGACGAAGCCGTCGGGCCGCGGAGCCATTCGGCGCCCGCCGCGCGCGCCCGCGCTTCCGCCTCCTCGACAAGGCGCATCCCGTCGGCGACGGCGCCCGGGACCATCGCCAGGAGATGGATCTGGTACGTCGTCTTGTTCGTCTCGCCATGAATGAAGGCCGTCGGCTTGCCCTGCCGATAGATCAGGGCCATTTCCTCCGGTTGGTACCGGCGGCCGAGGGTCTTCCAATGCGCGACCAGTTCCACGGTCACCGGCTTGGAATAGGGCCAATCCGCGATATAGGCGTTGATGACCCGCATGGCATCCGGTTCCGTCTCAGGGCCGAACGCCCGGCGCTCGGAGTGGTCGCCCGCAGAGAATTGAGGAGCGGCTTTTGCAGCAGGCCGAGCCATCGCACCGTACCCTCTACCGAAATGCGTTGAACGGCTTCGTCGCTTGTCCGGTGCGGACCGACTCCCACGCGGCGACGCCGACGGCGACCGCTTTGGCGCCGTCGAGCACACCGGGCGAAGGCTGGCGGTCGGTGTCCAGGCAGTCCTGAAAGTGGCGCATGTAGCGGATGACCGTTGCGCCATGTCCATAGGCGCTCAGGTCGCGCTCCGGCTCGAAGAGGGAGACCATCGGCTTGTGGCCCTGCAGCTTGTCCAGCACGATGCGAATCTGCCCCGGCTGGTTGTCGGTGAACTCGGCCTGCAGGCTTCCTTTCGTGCCGTAGATGCCGAACTGCATCATCGGCGTGGGCGGGTGGACAATCCCGTAAAGGCCGGAGACGCGCCCGATGACGCCGGAGGCGAACCGCAGGTTGATGAAGAAGTTGTCCGCCAGCGGATAGGCTTTCGTCAGGTTTCCCTTGCGCGCATTGGCGTGGACGGCGGCCACGTCGCCGCCGAACGCACGCAGCACGTCAATGGAATGGACGCAGCCGCCGAACATCAGGTCCTGCGGCGCGGTCAGCCGCCAGGGCGTGGCGCTGAACACCGGGCGCATGTCGTGAACGTAGTAGCTCTCCAGCGCGATCAACTCGCCCAGGTCGCCGTCCGCAAAGAGCCGCTGGGCCGCCTGGAACTGCCGGTCGAAGCGCATGGTCTGGCCGACGAGGAATTTCCGTTTTGTCCGGCGGACAAGCGAGACCAGCCGCTTCGCGTCTTCGAGCGTGGTGACCATGGGCTTGGTGCAGACCACGTGTTTGCCGGCCTCGAGCGCTGCGGCGCAGTGCTCGGCGTGGAGGTGGTCGGGCGAATAGACCGCCACCGCGTCCACGTCCTTGCGCGCGACCAGTTCCCGGTAGTCGGTGGTGCAGAAGGGAATCTTGAACGCGCGCGCGCATTCCTCGGCGGCCTGGCGCGGAAGGGCGCACATGGCGGTCAGGCGATAGCGCAGGTCCGGCTCGTGCTCCAGCAGCGTCAACGTCGAGGCCATGTTGTGCAGGCCCATGCCGATCACGCCGAGATTGATGGTCGCGCGACCCATGTCGGCTGTCTCTCAAGTCAACGAGTGGTAGGCGAATTTCCTCGGACCCGCGTGCGACAGCTTGTAGGGGAACCGGTCCCGAAGGCCTTCCATTATACTGAGCATCCCATGCTCGTCGAAGTGGCCGTACCCCGTCCGGTCGAAAAGGGCAATGACCTCGATCGGCTCCATGTGCCCGTTGTCCTTCACCGCCTTGAGCACCTTCTTCTCAAGGCCGGAATATTCCAGCGGTTTGACCTTGCCGCTCTCCGCCAGCTTGATCGCGCGAGCCAGGATTTTCGCCTGCGCGCGCATCTCGGCGACCGGGCGCATATTGTTGGTGGTCACCAGGCGCGGGATCATGTCCTCGGACACCGGACAGAGCCCGGGTTTCCACTCGACCTTGCCCTTGTACATCTGACAGGTATAAGGACAGCCCTTGTTGTTGTAGGCGTTCGGATTGCGGAAGATGTTATAGAGATAGGCGGGCCGCTGGATGAACCCGATGCCGAACCCGCCGCCGGCCTGGCGCAGCGCGGCCTGGAAGACGGGCGAGGAGATGTTCCGGCGCTCGCCGCGGAAGATGCAGGACCAGAAATACGGCGCCACGACCGCGCCGGGAAGCTCGCGGCGCGCGTCGAGCCACTCGCATTCGTCCACGACCGCGTCCATGAGCTTGCGGCCTTCGCGGTACACCTTCAGATAGCCGGGCACCTTTTTGAGTTGCTCGACGCCCACGGCTGCCTGGAACTCGGTCATGCGGTAGTTCGACGAAAGCACTTCGGGGCTTTCGCCGAAGATGATCCGCTTGTTCAGTTCGTCCGCCAGCTTGTCGTCGTTGAGGATGGCCATGCCGCCCTCGCCGGTGGCCAGTTGCTTACCCATGTTGAACGAGAACGTGCCGACCTGCCCCCAGTTGCCCACGTACTTGCCCTTGTACGAGGCGAACATGGCGTGGGCGCAGTCCTCGAGCAGATAGATGCCGTGCTTGTCGGCGATGCGGCGCAGCGTCTGCACGTCGGCGGGAAAGCCCCACAGGTGCGTCACCCAGATGGCCTTGGTCCGCTTGGTGATCCGCTTCTCGACGGACTTCGGGTCCAGAAGGAAATCATTCGGCTGCACGTCCGCCCAGACCGGGACAATGTTGTTGAACAGGCAGGCGATTCCGTGGAACTGGACGATGGGGTCGCAGATGATCTCGTCGCCCGGCCCGGCGCCGATGGCGGCCGGAATCGCCTGCATCAGCAGCATCGCGGTGGCGCTGGTGACGGCGTGCTTGGCGTGGAAGGCGCGAGCGAAGTCGTGGCGGAACTGATCCATGAACCCGCCGCGCTTGTCGCAGAAGACGCCGCTCCGGATGACCTGGGTCAGGTTGCGGATTTCAGCTTGTCCGAACGTAGGCATCGTTCGTCCCTTTCAGAAAGCCCGATTCAGATGTCCCGGACGCGCCCCGGCGCGCGCCGTTCCCTGCCACTCGAAACAGCCCCAATCCTCCAGCGGCTGGTGACCATGCTCTACGCCCCGGACGCAATAGACGATCCAGCCGGGGCCGATCTCGAACTCCTCCTGCCGCGCGTCCGGCAGCCGGATCGTCAGTTGCGTGCGGCCCTTCGTCCATCCCCAGTACTCATCGAAATCGTGATAGTGCAACTCCGTGGACCGCTCCCGGGCGAGAAGCCAGTGGTGGAAACTGCCCGGCAGGACCGGATCGAGCAACCCGGCCACCTGCGGCGATAACTTCTCTCCCGCGGAGTGGTTCACGGCGAACATCCGCGGGGTCAGTCCCGGGCAAAGGTCCGCTGTCAAGCTGGCAATCCGGGCCATGAGGTTCCATTCTTCCGTGCTCGCGCGTCGTTACGCGACGCGCTAACTGCAAAGCTCCCGCTGGATGTAGTCGAAGCTGATCTTCAAAGAATCGAACGGGTCGCCCGGGCAGGTGTCCTGTTCGACGATGAACCACTCGCAGCCGTTCTTCTCCGCCGCCGGGATGATTTTTTTCCAATTCAAATTGCCGTTCCCGATCTCGCAATACATGGGCTGGTTGCTGGCGTTCACTCCAAAGTCCTTCATGTGGAGGAGCGGAAGGCGATTCTTCAATTTCTGGCACCACTCCAGCGGACTGCCTCCGCCGTACTGCACCCAGTATGTATCGGGTTCACCTTTGAGATACCGCGGGTCGGTTTCGGCGTAAATGATCTCGAGGATGGTTCGCCCGTCCAGGCGCCGGAACTCGATCGCGTGGTTATGATAGCTGAGGACCAGTCCCGCATCGTGCAGCACCTTGCCCGAGGCATTCAGTTTCGCCGCGAACTCTTTCACGGTCGCCAGGGTGTCAAACTTTATTCCGCCCGGATAGGGGTATGCCGTGTGGCGGCACTTCAGCTTGCGCAGGGTGTCCACGATGCGTTGCGGTTCCTGGAGTATCCGCTCGCCCGGTTCGTGCGTCGCGCAGCACGTCAGCCCCTCGCCGTCGAGGATGCGGAGCAGTTCCTCCTCGGCGATGGGTCCCATGCCGCTGACCTGCACCGCCTGGTAACCGATCTTGCGGACCCGCTTCATCGAAGCGGCGATCTCCGGCGGGGTCTTGATGAAATCGCGCACCGTGTACAACTGCGCGGCAACACGCTCGATCTTCACAGGAAGCCTCCTCTCGCTAAAACCGGAATAGTCCAGCGTGGCGCTCGACAGAAAGCACGCCTGGCGCCGCGAACGCCCGCGCCGGAAAGGTAAGCATAGCGACTCCAGCTTCCCATCGCAAGGCTGCTGACCCGCGCGTCATCCCCGTTTGTAGACGCCGGCGGCTCGCTTCTCTTCCGCCTTCTTGGAAATGGTCGTGTCGCAGGAGAAGGGCAGGCCTACTTTGCGAGTCAGCTCTTTGAGATAGGCCAGGTGCGGGCAGGGCGGCCCATGGTAGTTGTCGGTGCTGATGCAACTGGCCAGCTTGACCAATATCTCTTCAGGCTCGATGTTGTCAAATTGCTTGGCTTTTTTCTTGAGCAGGACCAGTTTCCGGTGCAGCGCTCTGCCGCAGCAACCGCCGCAGGTGAAGGATATTTTCCTCGCGCCGTCGGCGAGGCTGAGTCCCTCGAACCCTCCTGTCCGGTTCACGAATGCCCGGTCGCACATGTACCCGGGGCATCGCTGATGGACCAGATGACACTGGACAATGGCCACCAGCTTCGTCATTGAACAGGCCTCCTCATCATAGTCAGCGCCTGCCGGACTCGATTCTCACTGCGCGCGTTTGGAACGGTTCGAGGCGATCAGTTTTTCAGTCTCGGCGAGCGACGGGATCCCGGCCCGCCCGCCGAGCTTGCGGCACTTGAGGGCGGCGACGGCCGAGGCGAACTCGGCGGTCTTCCGCAGGTCCATTCCCTTCGCCATGCCGAAGGCGAACGCGCCGTGGAATACGTCGCCGCAGCCGGTGGTGTCCACGACGGGAACCTGGAAGGCGGGCTGGTGGAATTCCTCGTCGCGCGTGACGAAGTGGCTGCCCTTCGAGCCGGCGGTGACGGCCACGACTTTGTCCGGGTCATGCGCGGAGAGTTTCTTGAAGAGCCGCCGCGCCGCCTCGGCCGGTTCGCAGTCGCCGACGCGGCTCCGGGCGAAGCCCAGGCTGGCGACGACGTGCGTGGCGATGTCGGCCAGTTCGTCGCTGCCGGCGTCGGTCAGCTCTGCATCCATTAGGATCGGCCGCTGAGCCTCGCGGCCCCACCGCGCGGCCTGTATCGCCGCCTTGAGCTGGAACCCGTCCACGAAGATCACCTTGCCGGCTAGCACCTCGTCGCGGTCCATCTCGCCCGGCTCCAGCAGCGGCGCGTCGTCGGTGCAATAGAAGAGCGTCCGGAAACCCTTGGCCGGGTTGATCAGGCCGATGGCGCGGATGCAGGACATCCTCGGCATGATGCGGACGCAGTTGGTGTCCACGCCTTCGCGCTTGAATTCCCGGATGACGAACTGCGCGTGGTCGTCGTCGCCGACCTTGCCGATGTACCGGGCCGTGCCGCCGAGGCGCGCGACCGCGACGAGGCCGGTGGCCACGAGCCCGCCGCCCTGGCGCGTGATGCCCGTGACCTGCATCTTCTGGTCTTCCTCGATCGGCCCTTCGTAGATGCCGAGCGTATCCACCGCGCAGCAGCCCATGCCGACCACGTCGAATTTTCCCTGAAAACTCATTCTTTCCCGGTGTTCTTTGTGCCTTGGTGGTGAACTTCGCCCACAATAGGGTCATTGTGAAAATAGGGAGGCTCCAGGTCAATGGCGACGGTCGCGCGCGGGAATTTCGCCCGGATTCTGCCCGCCACTTCGTCGCGGAACGACTCGAAGGGAATGTCCTTCGCGCCCGGCGCCGGCGCGATGTCGAAGACCACCTTGAAGCGGTTCCTGCCGCCGACCAGCCGCAAGTCGTGGAACGAGACGATCTTCTTCTCCGCCGCGACCGCCTCGGTCACGATGCGGTGGACCTCGTCGTAGTGCTCGTGGGCCGTGTTCAGCGGATCCACGTGGACGATTGCATGGCCGGGGAAAGCCCGCCGGACCTTCGTCTCGATCTCCTCGCTCATGTCGTGGAGGTGCATGACGTTCTCGGTGGCGCTGACCTCGATGTGCAGCGAGATGATGTCCATCCCGCCGTACCGGTTCACGAGCACGTCGTGGACGCCGAGGACGCCGGGCACGGCGCGGGCGATCCGCTCGATCTCCTCGTACATATCCTCCGGCGCGCGTTCGCCGAGCAGCGGGCTCATCGCGCCGGCCAGCGTCTCGTACGCGCACCAGCCGATCAAAACGGCCACGCCGATGCCCGCCACACCGTCAATCAAGGTGATTTTCCAGCGCGCCGCGATGAGCGCCACGATGACCAGCCCGGTCGCCAGGACGTCGCTGCGGTGGTGCAGCCCATCCGCGACGAGCGCCTGCGACTTGATGAGCTTGCCCAGGTCCATCGAGAACCGGGCCTGGAATTCCTTCAGCGCGACCGTGCCGATGAGCGAGGCGATCACCCAGGTTTCCGCGTGCACCGGCGTCGGGTTCTTTTCGATCAACCGCTCCACGGCGTACTGCGTCATCTCGACAGCCGCCACGGCGAGCAGCACGCCGATGACCACCGCGGCGAGGCCTTCCATCCGTCCATGGCCGAACGGGTGCCGTTCGTCCGCGGGCCGGTCGGACATGCGGAAGCCGAAGATGACTACGACCGAGGTGAGCGAGTCGGAGAGTGTGTGGACGGCGTCCGCCAGCAGCGACACGCTTCCGGTCATCAGGCCCAGGATTCCCTTGAACACAGCGAGCGCGGCGTTAAGGACGACGCTCGACCAGCCCTCGAGCAGCCCTGCGCGCATCCGCACGGCGGGGCTCTCCATCGGCTCGCCCGTCGGCGCGAAACCCGAAAGAATCCAGCGCGACACCCGCATCATCGAAGTTTTCCTCTGTGAGGCATGTCCGGAACAGTTGCCGGCTACCGCGCTCCGCCTCCGCCCTTCAGCCAGCGTTGGACTGCGGCGACGACCGGGCCGGCCTCGATCGCCTGCATGCAGGACGGGTTGCGGGCGCATTCGGCGCGATAGCACGGCGCGCAGTGCGCCGAGGCGGTAATCACCTCGCCGCGCCCGTACAGTTCGATCTCCTGCGCGCAGGTCGGGCCGAAGAGCGCGACGACGGGCCGCTTCTCCGCGATGGCCAGGTGCATGCCGAGCGAGTCGCCGGTGACCACCACCGCGCACCGCGCCAGCAGCGCCCGGAACTGGCGGATGGTGTTGCGCGTCCCGGCGCTAAGCACGTTCGGGCGGCCCGCGGCGAGGATCTGCTCGATCGTCACGCGCTCGCGTTCCGCGCCGAAGAGCAGCACCCTGCACGGCAGTGCCTTCAGGAGCGCGTCGAGGAACGCCCCGGCGCAGCGGGCGTTCCACATCTTATTCGCAAAGGCGCTGCCGCCGCCCAGGTTCAGCCCGATGACGACCTCGAGCGGCGCCATCTTCCATTGCTCGAAGAGCGCCTCGGCGTGGCGGCGGTCGCGATCGTCAATCTCGATCGCGTACTCTTCCTTCGCGTACGGCAGCTTGATCGCCTCGAAGAGGACTTCCTGGTACGTCTTCTGATTGCGCTTGAACTTCAAATCGTCGTCGAGGCCGAGCTGAAAGGCGTATTCGGCCTCGGGGTTCAGCGGGAAAACCGTGCCGAACTCGCTCAGGCCGAAGCCAAGCTTCTCCGGCGCGTTCGACCACATCGCCGCGGCCGTCGCGCGCGGCGTCTTGTCGAGGCTGAGCACGAGGTCGAACCGCTGCACCCGCAGCGGCTCGAGCGACTCCGGCTGATACGGCAGCAGCACGTCAATCAGCGGGTTGCCGCGCAGCATCTCCTCGGCCGCCGGATGCACCAGCCATGTGATGTGGCAGGGATCGTATTTCGCGTGGAGCGGGCGGAGGATCGTGGTCGTGCGCGCCACGTCGCCGATCGCGTCGAGCTTGACGACGAGGATGCGCTTTCCCATCGGCGCATAGTGGGCGCAGCCTTCGCAACTGCACGCGAAGCGGCAGGGCTTGTCACCCCGAAAGTTCCGGCAATCGAGTTTCAGTTTCATCATTTTCTCCAGGCAGGACCCAGTTCTTACGACTCGGACGAAGGCGGAATGAATGCCGGAGGTGGGAGTCGAACCCACATGAGCGTAAGCCCACGGGTTTTTGAAACCCGCGCGTCTGCCATTCCGCCACTCCGGCAGCGAATCAGACCGCTCTTGCGCAAAGCCGCAGAGGCGGATTGCGCCAGGAGGATTATAGTCGGCCCCGCCGCGGGAATCAACGAACGCGCGCGTCGCGCCGGGCCTTAGTTTCCGTTCGGGCGCTCGCGCGAATTTAAATTGACGCTCCATCCGCGATGCGGTAATATCAATGCTGCCGCTTCCTGCGTCATTAAGGTCCTCACTCTTCATTCAGTAACGGAAGCCGATGAAGCTCTCGGTCATCCTGCCGACATATAACGAAGAGCGGACGATCCGGAAACTCCTTGACTTGGTCCTGAATGTCCAATTCCCGCCGGAATCCGGGCCGGTCGAGATCGAAGTCATTGTAGTGGATGACGGCTCAACGGACCGCACCGCCGAGATCGTCGCCCTGGAACCGCGCGCGATACTGGTCCGCCACGAGCGCAACCGCGGCAAAGGCGCCGCGATCCGCACCGCGCTCGGGCATGTGACCGGCGACGTGGTCCTGATCCAGGACGCCGACCTGGAGTATTCGGTGGAAGACTACCCGCGCCTGCTGCGGCCGTTTCTGGACGAGCGCGTCCAAGTGGTTTTCGGCTCGCGCTTCCTGCTGCGCCGCCACCCGACGGGGATGCACTGGACCAACTGGCTCGCGAACCGCATCCTGACGGTGACCGCGAACGTGCTCTACAACGCGAAGATCACTGACGAGGCGACCTGCTACAAGGTCTTCCGCGCGCCGCTGCTCAAGTCGCTGCCGCTGCGGGCGAACAGCTTCGACTTCTGCCCGGAGGCCACCGCGCTGGTGCGGAAGCGCGGCGTGCCGATCCACGAAGTGCCCATCGAGTACCACGGTCGAAGCCGCGCCGAAGGAAAGAAGATCCGGTTCAAGCATGGGTTTCAGGCGATGAAGACGCTCGTGCTGCATCGCCTTCGGCGCGCTTGAGGCTTTACGGCACGGAGCGCGCGGGCGCCGGCAGGCGATAGACGCGCAACGAGTAGTCCATGAAGCGGACCGTGAGGGGAAAGCTCTTAAGCCGCGATCCGTTTCTCTCGAGGAACTTCAGCAGGTCCGGCGCCGGTCTCGCGTTCGAGGTCTGCTCGACGATCACGTAGCAGACCCGGTCTTTCGGCTGCCGCTCCAACTCCGCCAGGCCTGTCGGATTCGGCTCGACGGCCATGGATCCTTCAAGACCGGGCCGCGCGAGATAAAACGCCAGCACCTCCGGTCCCGCGGGCGCCGCGGTCGCGATCAACGGCGCGCCCTCGGCCTGCGCTTTCGATCGCACGTATTCAGCCGCCTCGCGCCAGCGCGGCCGCTGACCGCGCTCGACGGTAAAATAGAGCGCGTCCTTCAGGCCGAGCGACAGGATGACCACGCCCGCCAGGAGCCACGCGACTTTCTTCCGGTCTTCGGCCGCATAGCGGATGAGAATGTCCAGCCCCTCGCCGGCCAGCAGAAGGAACGCGGGCAGGGCGACGAGCGCGAAACGGCTGCCGCCTTCCGCGAATCCCACGAAGAGTACCACCAGCGCCGGCGGGACCAGCGCCCAACTGAGCAGCCACTTCGCACGACGATCCCGCTGCTGCAGCAGCATCCAGGCGGCGACGGCCGCGCAGATCAGCGCCGCCGGCTCATATCGGTCCGCCAATTTAGCCGCCGTCAGCGCGCAACGGCCGATCGAGAAGCCGCTCTTCGCGTGCCAGTCGGCCAGGAACGAAAGGATCGGGCGCGCAAAGAGAACTCCGAAGGCGGCGAACGGTGCGAAGAGGATCGCCAGGTTGCTCCAGCAAATTCCCGCCGGCCGTCCTTCTTTCCGCGAGACCCAGAGCGCATACGCCGCCAGCGCCGGAAGCGCAAGTCCGGCCGTCCAATGCGTCCATCCCGCCAGGGCCAGGAGCAGGACCGCGCCGAGCAGCCCTTTGAGGCTGTTGCGTTCGAAGCCGACGAACGCGCACCACATCGCGAGCATGCTGAGCAGCATCATCAGGCTGTAGTAGCGCGCCTCCTGCGAGAAAAAGATGTGATACGAGGAGACCGCGAGCAGCACGGCCGAGAGCATCGCGGCGCGTTCCGAGAAGAGTTTTCGCCCGATCAGGTAGAGTGCGGGGACGCTGATCGCTCCGGCGATGGCCGGCACGAGCCTGGCCGCGAATTCGTTCGAGCCGAAGAGCCGGACGGCGAACCCGATCAGCGCGTATCCGACCGGATAGGTGATGACCTTGCCCAAGTCCTGCGCATCGCGGAGCGTGGCGATCTCGTCGGCCCAGAAGCTCCAGTCTCCGAGCCGCCAGAACCGCAGGCCCGCCGCGAGAAGCGTCAGGAGCGTCAGGACCAGCGCGGTCCTTTGCTCGCTCGCCGCCGAACCGGCCGATGGGGATTCGCCGTCGTCGATCAAAGCGTTCCGCCTATAGCCCGGACGACCTTCTCCATCGTCTGCCGGGCGATCGCGCGCGCCTCTTCCGCGGCGCGCTCGACCTCGCTGCGCGTGGCGGAGGAAAGCGCCTTGTCCTCCAGGCTCTGAAGGTTAATCTCGACGTTCAGCTTGGCGGCGCGGAGCGCGGCCTCGGCCAGGATAGCCGCCACGCCGACATCGCTGATGAGATTGGGATTGGCAACCTCCGCCAGCCGCGCGATCGGCTCCAGCGCGCTGCGGCAGGTGCGGACGACCTGGAGCGGCGAGTCCATGGCGACGACGAGCGCCTTCTGGATCATCGCGGTCCTGGCCGCAGCCTCCTCCGGCGTCTGCTTCGGCATGGCGTAGGCGGCCGAGACGGCGGCGTAGGCTTTCGTGTCCTCATCCATCAGGCGCAGCAGGTCGTCGCGCGCGCGGAGGCAGGCCGCCAGCAACTGCTGGACCTCGGGCTCGACCGCCTTGAATTTCTTTTTCCCGACGGTGAAATTCGCCGCCATGCAGCCCATAGTCATTCCGAGCGCGCCGGCCAGCGCCGCCACGCTGCCGCCGCCGGGCGTCGGCTGGCCGGAGCTGGCCGCTTCGGCGTAAGACCGAACGGTTCCGTAGAGATACATGGCTTCTCTCCAACCAGGCGCGACCCGTCAGGCCCGCATTTCCTGCCCGCCATCCACCAGGTGCGAGCAGCCGGTGATGTAGGAGGCAAGCTCCGAGACGAGATACACGACGGCGTTCGCCACGTCCTCCGGCGTGCATTGCCGGCCGAGCGGAACTTTGCGATTGTAATATTCCTCGACCTGTTCCACGGTGATGCCGGCCTGTCCGGCGCGGGCGCGGACGTACTCCTGGCTCCAGATGCCGCTGCCGCGGATCACGTTTCCGGGCAGCACGCTGTTGACGCGGATCCGGTGCTTGGCGAGTTCCTGCGCCCAGCCTTGCGCGAGGCCGATGACGCCGAACTTCGTGGCGTTGTACGCGGAATTGTCGGCCGATCCGCGCACACCGCTCTTCGAGCTGATGTTCACGATGCTGCCGCCCTGGCCCTGGCGGATGAGCACGCGCGCCACCGCCTGCGCGCACAGGAAATACCCCTTCAAGTTGATGGCGACCGTCCGGTCCCAGTCCGCTTCCGGGAAATCCGCGAGCGGAAAAGAAGGCGCGATGCCCGCATTGTTGACGAGGATGTCCACGCGGCTGAACTCGGCGACCGTCGCCTCGACCATCTTCTGGACGCTGTCCTTGTTCCTGACGTCCACGGCGACCGCCCAGGCGCGGCCGCCGCCGCGCTGCGCGATCTCCGCCGCGGCCCTCCGCGCCGCATCGAGATTGATGTCCGCCACCGCCACGTCGGCGTCCGCCGCCGAAAGCCCTTCGGCGATTCCCAGCCCGATTCCCGAAGCGCCGCCGGTGACGATGGCGGCCTTTCCTTTGAGCGATATACTCTTCATCTCTGACTCTCCTTTCGAACCGGCGCATTTTACCAGAAGCACCCGGACTTTCCGCAACTGCGTTGACAGGATTTCACGGACGGCTATAATGCCGGATGGTGTTTTCGGCAACCTGAAACGGTTTCCATATTGAGACCTCCAACGCATGGACTGGGAAATCGGCAGCACCTCGCTGGCGTGCGCCGGCTGCAGCAAAAGCTTCGCCGAGGAACAGGAAATTTTCTCCGCCCTCTACGACGAGCGCCCGATCTTCGCCCGGCGGGACTATTGCTCGGAATGCTGGCCGAAGCAGGACCTGCAGCCGGTCTTCAGCCACTGGCGGACGCGCATGCCCAAGCGCGACGCGCCGGTGCGGCGGTTCGTGGACGATGACGTCGTGCTGGATTTCTTCAAGCGGCTCGAAGGCTCGCCGGAGCCCGCGAAGATCGGTTTTCGCTACGTCCTCGGGCTGCTGCTAATGCGCAAGAAGGCGCTGAAGCTCAAGGAATTCCGCCGGTCGGAGGCGGGCGCGGCGCTGATCCTGCACGACCGCCTGCGCGACTGCGATTACGAAGTGACCGACCCGAATTTGACGGAGGAGCAGATCCGGCAGATGACGGGGGAAATCAACCAGATCCTGAACGTGAAGGGCTGAGCCGGTCGGCTTCATTGAAAGGCAGGAAAGCCATGCCGCGGAAACAGTGGGACGCATGCCGGGCGACGGTGGCGGGCATCCTTTGCACGTCGGCGCTCGGGCTGACCGGGTGCGGCACGTTCAGCCCGGCGCGCATCGAGATGCAGCCGGTGGAAAGGCGCGACCTCAGCCGCGACCAGCTTCTGGCCATGCTGGATGGACAGTCGAAGCTCCTGCGGTTCTCCGCCACCACGCGAGTCAGCATCCTCGAAGAGGGCTCCGTCATCCCCGCAACGGTCATGGACGCCTTGCGGAAGGAACACGGCAAACCGTACCAGAAGAGATTCACGGAAGCGGACGTGAACGGCTCGTTCTTCCTCTCGCGCGATGCCCAGGGGCACGTGAACGTCAGTATGTCGGGCGAGGTGCAGGGAATCAACGGCGTCGGCTTCACGCTCCTGGGCAAAGACCGCTCGTTCTGGATGCTCATCCCGACTTCACAGGAGGAGCGCGACAAGGCCGTCACCCAGGGCCAGTCGGCGCCGAACGGCAAGGTGCTCTACGGCACGTTCGAAGCGGACACCCTTCGGCCGAAGGACAGGTATTCCATTCGCCCGCAGGACTTCGCGGACCTGATGCTCACCGGGGAAGCCAGGCTGGCGCTCAACGGCCAGGACATCTGCTATGTCGAAAAGTGGCAGGATTACTACGTCATGAATTTCCTGCGGCCGGACTGGCCGAACCATATCTACTCGAAGATCTGGTTTGATCGGCAGAACCTCAGGGTCGCGATTCACCAGTTATTCGACTCCGCCGGCGAACTGGTTGCCGAAGCGCGGTTCAAGGATTACGGGCGATATCCCATGGCCAAAGACCCGAAGGTCAGGATGGAGATACCGGTCCAGGTGGAGTTCCTCTGGCCGAGAGACCGGATCCTGATGCGCGCGTTGTTCGCGGACGTCAAATTGAACGACGACATTCCGGCGAAGAGATTCGATGAGAAGCGCTTCGAGGGTTACCCGACCGAACTGATCGAAGCGCCGCCCGCGCGCTAACGCCGGCGCGCGGCCAGGGCCAGCAGGGGCAGGCTTGCGAGCGACAGGGCGCAGATCGCCCAGCACGTCATGAAGATGCCGAGGACGGGCACGAGTATGGCGCCGGCGAGCAGGGCGCCGGCGCACGCGCCGGCCAGTTCCATCGCGTAGAGGCCGGCGGCCATCGCGCCCGGCTGGGCCAGCTCGTCGGTTTCCGCGGCGCCCAGCGCCACGCTGACGGGATATTGCACGCCCACCACCGCCCCGACGCAGAAGTTCAGAAACGGCACCACGATTGTCGCGCCGGCCGCAGCCATTCCCACGCCGGATCTCTCCAACCAGAACAGCACGGGCACGAACAACGCCGCAAGGAGCGCCAGCGCCACCTGGCAAACGGCGAGCGTGCCGAAGTTCGCCGGCGCCGTCAGACCTCCGGCCGCCAGCACGGCGCCGGCGGCCGTGCCGAGCATGAAGGCCGCGAAGAGAATCCCCAACTGCCCGTATACGTATCCATAGAGGCTCTGAAACGCGAAGACCAGCACCATCTCCAGCACAATGCCCGCCAGGCCGGCATACACGCGCGTGGCCGGCAGTCCGACGCGGATCGGCCTCGATGTGAACGTCGCCGCAAGCGCCAGGATTCCCGTAGCGATCGCGATGAAAAGGAGTACGCTCCAGATATCCAGGTCAAGCGCCCAGTGCAGCAATTGCGTCCCGCCGACCTGAAACGCGTCGGCCCACAGCAGCAGTTCCTGGTAGTACGCCGCGGGCCGCATGTCCGTATTGATCGTGCCGCCCTTCAGGCTCGCCTGGAATTGCAGGGCGCGCGCCGGATTCGTGATCTCGGCCAGGACGCCCTCGGTCAGCCACGCCGGATGCATTCCCCAGGTCTGCATCCGCACGGGCCAGGCGGCCGTGTCCGGAAAATCGCGGGATTTCGACGCCAGGAAATGGACGCCGTTGTCCGACGGGAACGCCGCGACGGACTTGCCGAAAACCGACCGAAGCGTGACCAGAATATCCGCAGCCAGGGCCCGCTGCGGAGCGCTCATGTATGATCGGGGGGTTCCCTCGAGGCTGAGCGCGAGGACGCCGTCCTTTTTCAGGGCGCGGCGCGCTTCCTCGAAGAACTCGCGCGTGTAGAATCGGTTAATCAGGCCGGTGGTCGGGTTGGGCGCGGCGGAAAGGATCACGTCATAGGCCGCCACGTAGCGCTTCACGACGAGCCGGCCGTCGGCGTCGGTGAGGATGCGGACGAGGTCGGCCGGCTTGAGCGCGGCCTTTTGCTCTTCATCGCCGAACTGCCGCGCCGAGGCGACCAGCTCGGGATCGAGCTCGACGTCATCCACCCTCATCCAGGGAAGTTCGAGCGCCTTGGAGAGCACGCCGTTGACGGCCCCGCCGATGATCAGCATCTGCCCCGGCGCGGGATGCGCCAGCACGGCCAGGAACACCGCCTCTTCCGCGGAGCGGTCCATGTGCGTCGTCCCCACCAGCGAGCCGTTCTGGTAGAACTCCTTCTGCCCCTGGTTCTCGGCCACGTCCACGCGGCCGTAAATCGTGTCCGCCGAGTGCAGCAGCACCCGGCCCTCGTAGCGCGGGGCGAGCGAGAGGAGGTCAATGACGGCGCCGAACGACGCGTACGGCTCCGACGACTGGCTCAGCGCGGAGAACGCCGTCGCGGAGAACAGGACGCAGCATGCCAGCAGGGCCCATCCGCGTTTCTCGGCGGCGCGGGAACTGTGCCGCCAGACGGCGAATCCGGCCAGGCAGTCCACCGCCGCCAGGACCAGCGCGATCTGGAACGCGTCCATCGCCTGCAGCAGGATGTACGTCAGCAGAATGCCGCCGATGAACGTGCCGATCGCCTCGCCGAGATAGACACGGGTCGCCGCGGACGCCGCGGATTCCTCCAACCGCGAGACGATCGAGCACGCCAGCGCGTAGAAGAATCCCAGGACGAGGCACAACGGCGCGAGGCTGATGAAGGTGGCCAGCAGCACTCCGCCCAGCGACGGCGCAATCCCGCCGCTCTCAAACAGGAAGTATCGCGAAGTGCGGGCCAGGAGAACGGTCACCGGCACGAGCGCGCCGCCGCCCGCCAGCGCCAGGGCGAACGCGGGAACGCCGAGCGAGTATTTACCGGCCAGGCGCCCCAGGCCCGCGCTGCCCGCCGCGAAGAGCAGCAGCCACACGGCGAGCACCACGCCGTACACCAGCTCGTTCCCGTGGAACGCCGTGGCGAGTTCGCGAACCGAGAGCACCTGGCCGATGACGCAGGTCAGACCGTAGAGTATCAGGCAGCGACGCATCCCGCATTCTCTTTCGACGAGGGCCGTGCGCGAACGTCATGATGCGACCGATGGCGCGTGTGCGGAGTGGGCGATGCTTCTAAGAAAATGCGCGCCCGGCGCGCATTATCTATTGATGCATCAGCCGCGCAGCCGTTGGCGCGGCTAATCTGCTTGGATCAATCGTGAAGGAACCGTCCGCCGAGCCTTAAATTGAGAAACCCGATAGGCCGCACGCCTATCGGGTTTCCCATGACGAAACCTGTCCGCGGGCCGCGACGCGCCGCTTCACTTCGGCGCGGGCATGGGCGCCGAACCGGCCGGAGCCATCTTCGCCGGCGGGGCGCTCTGCATCGCTTTGTCGAGTTCTTTCAGCTCGTCTTTCGCCCACTGGGCCGGCTCGCTCGTCGGATAGAGATCCATCACCTTGTTATAGGCGTCCCGGGCATCCGCCAGCTTGCCGAGGGACCGGTACGAGCGGGCGATATTGTATTGGGCGAACGGGAGCAGATTCGGATATTCCTTCTCCGCGATGAACTCCTTGTACTTCGCGATCGCATCGCTGTACTTCCCATCGCTCTGCAGGTCCTTCGCCTTGTCGAACTTCGTGACCGGCGTCGGGGTAGTGCAGCCGAACAGGACCACTGCGCCCAGGGCGGCCGCCGCGAACAAGCACGCGCGATGCACTTTCATAACAGCCCTCCTTTAAACCGGGTATCGAGGATGCTGCAACTCCTCAGGACATTGCCGCGCGCATTGTAAGCACCGCCGGGCGCTTCTGTCAACCTGCCTTGACAGTTTTTTCCGTCTGTGATAGCCTGTGCGCGTTGCTTCACGCGTTTCCGCCGCCGAGCGAGAGCGTGGAGGGTGGGTCCTTTTCGCTTCCTCGCCTGTTCGACCTGCCGGATAAACTCGA
>Ga0187852_1000745_pt1 | contig 34417 bp, 31 predicted proteins | sample June2016WEW_6_40_FD_134511 | JGI IMG/M metagenome (GOLD analysis project Ga0187852, IMG submission 134511) | Peatland microbial communities from SPRUCE experiment site at the Marcell Experimental Forest, Minnesota, USA - June2016WEW_6_40 | ecosystem: Environmental > Terrestrial > Soil > Wetlands...
GTCCAAACTGGCAGTTCATCCTCTGTTCACGGAGCTGGCTGAGATCTGTGCGCGGGCAGAGATCGACATAGGCAACGAAAGCCGATGGAGACGAGCCGAAGGGATGAAATAGAAAAAGGATTCCTTTTTTTAACGTTCGAAGCCGGAATGTGTATGAAAACAAACAAAAATATGACCATTTGCCCGAGAAATATAGCGACATTTGTACACAACTATCGGACATTTTCTACAAACGCACCTGTATTTTGCAGAATCCGTCCGCTTTTCTGTCACTTTTCGAGCGCTGGGGAATGAATTCTTCGCCTCAAAATGTACGAACTCGAGGGCCCCGAAGAATCGGGGCCAGCAGCGCAGGAGAGGTTGCTTGGCGATGGGAGAGGCGCAGACTTTCCCCATAGCAAGCGGCAGAGCCGCAGGTCGACAGTCGGTGGCCGGGCCATCCATCACCCAAATGGTGTTCCCCGCTACAACGCTTTTGAAGGTACACTAGCGCCATGAGCCGTCGCTGGATTGTCCTCGCGCTTGTTTTTTCCGGCATCGTGATCAGCTATGTCGATCGCGGCAATCTTAGCATCGCGGCGCCTTCGATTATGCGGGATTTCCGCATTGCCCCCGCCACGATGGGGTACCTGCTCTCCGCCTTTTTCTGGACCTATGCCTTATTTCAAATCCCCGCCGGCGCCATCGTGGACCGGTTCGGCATCCGCCGGGCCTATGCCGGTGGCTTCCTCTTCTGGTCGATAGCTTCGGCCTCGATTGCCCTTAGCCGCGGAACCGGCGACATCATTGGCCTGCGCATGTTATTGGGGCTCGCCGAATCGATTGGTCCGCTGGCCAGCATCGCTTTCATCCGAAATAACTTTGAGGGCAAGGACCAGGGATTGCCCACCGCCATTTACATTGCCGGCCAGAATGCTGGGCCCGCGCTGGGGGCAATTGTGGGTGCCTTTCTGATCGACCGCTATGGATGGCGCATGATGTTTGCAATTACCGGATTGGTGGCGCTCGTTTGGCTGCCCTGCTGGCTGTTCGCTGTCCCCTCCGACGGCGCACGCGCTGAGCGTCACGCGGAGACGGTCGCTCGCGATCTGGCCGCGCCACGGCAGTGGGCCTGGCGCACGGCTCTAGCCACCCGAACCTTTTGGGCCATGCCGGTGACTACATTCCTTGCTGCCTATTATTGGTTTTTCGTCCTCACCTGGGTTCCGAGTTACCTGGTCCTCTCCCGGGGATTCTCGACTCTGGAAATGGGAAAAGTGGTTTCGATGGCGCTGTTCACCATGGCCGTCGCCAATATCCTGGCGGGCGTGGTGGTCGACCGATTGGCGGCCCGAATCGGAGTCTTCCAGGCGCGATTGCTGTTTTCGGCGTCGGGGTACCTCGGCACGGCGGCCATTTTGCTGATCCTAGTCACGGAGAGGTCTTGGGTGCTCCCCATCCTGACATTCGCGATGTGCGCAACGGGAATCGGCAATTCCAACTATTGGGCGCTATCGCAACACGTGCCGCCCAAGAACATGGTCGGGCGCACCATCGGGTATCTAAATACTGTCTCGGTGGCGGGAGGCGCGACGGCGCCGATCATCACGGGACTCCTGCTCGGACCGCAAAAACACTTCGGACCGGCAATTCTCGTCGCCGGCCTGTGCCCTGTTCTCGCCGCCGGCTGCTTGTTGGCCATGGGATCGAAGGGGCTCGAACGGATGAAAGCGCTACTGGCGGGGGAAGCCCCCTCGCAAGCCTAGAGGCGTAGCGCGGACCTGTTCGGTAGGTCCGCGGCTTTTACGAAATTGCCGATTGTCGATTGGCGATTGTCCTCATCGATCACCGTCAGTCGACAATCGGCAATCGAAAATCGGCAATAGAAGTACCTGATTGAAAGAGGGCCCTCCGATTACAACCGACTCTCTCGAATCCGTCTTGGAAACACCCGACCCCAGCCTCCTCCGCGTGGCCACCCATGCTGCGGGGCCTGCCGGGGTCCTACCGTTATCCCCAGAGATGCTGCTCAGTCAACCTTCCGGAAACCTCTTCGGGTTGACCCAAAGCGCCGGCATGGGTTGGGACCCGGCACGGCTCCTTGATCCCGAATTCCTCATTCTCAGCACGCACGGCGGCCTACGCGCCCAGAACGGCGAGGCCATTGCTCTCGGCTTGCACACGGGACATTGGGAAGTCGGACTTCTAGTGGCTGAAGCGGCGCGCGAACTGAAGGCGATGCGCGCCGTCCCCTTTGCAGGGGCCTGCACGGACCCCTGCGATGGGCGGACGCAAGGCACCACCGGGATGCTGGACTCGTTGCCGTACCGTAATGACGCGGCAATCGTGCTGCGTCGGCTAATCCGTTCGCTGCCCACAGGCAAAGGCGTCATTGGAATTGCCACGTGCGATAAAGGCTTGCCGGCCATGATGATGGCACTTGCTTCCTCAGGAAAGACTCCAACTATTTTAGTCCCTGGCGGTGTGACGCTCATGCCGGAGTCCGGAGAGGATGCCGCCAAGGTCCAGACGCTCGGTGCGCGCTTTGCTCAGAACCAGTTAGCCTCGAATATGCCGCCGAGGTCGGCTGCCGCGCCTGTGCCACACCCGGAGGCGGATGTCAGTTCCTCGGCACCGCCGCGAGCGCCCAGATTAGCGGAGAGGCACTAGGGCTAGCCCTGTCCCACACTGCTCTTGCGCCTTCCGGCCAGCCGATTTGGCTCGACGCCGCTCGCCGCTCGGCGCGGGCAATTCTGCGGCTGCATCAGTTGGGGATCGGCACGTCCGACATCCTGACACAGGCCGCTATCCAGAACGCCATGGTGGTCCACGCGGCCTTTGGAGGATCGACCAATCTTCTGCTGCATATTCCCGCCATCGCGTTTGCGGCAAAATTGCAGCGGCCTGCCGCTTCCGACTGGGCCGACGTGAATCGCCAAGTGCCGCGCCTGGTGGACGCCCTGCCGAATGGACCGCGCAACTTTGCCACTGTCCAGGTTTTCCTCGCCGGCGGCGTGCCCGAGGTGATGCTGCATTTGCGGCGTGCCGGTCTGCTTGATACCAGCGTCAGGACCGTCTCCGGAGAATCGCTTGCGACCTGCCTGGATCGGTGGGAGGCGAGCCCGCGCCGTCACGAATTACGCTGCTGCCTACAGGCGCACGACGGTATCGATCCTGACGACGTGATTATGACGCCCGATCAAGCCCGGTCGAGGGGAATCGGCTAGACCATCTGTTTTCCCGTCGGCAATCTGGCGCCGGAGGGCTCCGTCATCAAGAGCACCGCCATCGATCCGTCGCTCATCGACGAAAACGACGTCTATCGTCACGTGGGGCCGGCCAGAGTTTTCACGACGGAAGCCGCCGCGATTCAGGCCATCAAGAGCGGAGAGGTCGCGCAAGGCGACGTGATCGTGCTGATTTGCGGCGGTCCGGCCGGTGCGGGCATGCAGGAGATTTATCAAATCACCTCCGCGCTCAAACAACTCCCGCATTGCAAGCATGTCGCCGTGCTGACTGACGCGCGCTTCAGCGGCGTCTCAACGGGAGCTTGCATCGGTCATATCTCCCCGGAGGCGCTGGCCGGCGGGGCCATAGGAAAGGTTTTGGAGGGTGACCGAATCGAAATTGTGATCGACCGCCATCGACTCAAAGGTTCTCTTGATCTGGTGGGCGACGCTCACGAGTTGTTCGGCCCCGAAGAAGGCACGCGCCGTCTGGCGCAGCGGGAGCCGCGTCCTGATTTGCATCCCCATCCTGCCCTTCCCGAAGACACCCGCCTCTGGGCCGCTCTGGTTCAGGCCAGCGGAGGTGTTTGGGGAGGGTGTGTCTACGATAGCGAGAAGATCATATCCCTACTGGAGAAGCATCAGTGAGACCCTCCTGAAACTGCCTCTCAAGAGGGTAGTGGCGTAATTTGGAATCGGAACCCTTTCGAAACAGCAGTCATTCCTGCAAAGGGTGGAATCCAGTCCGCCGACCGGAGCCGTGCTCGTTCAAATCCCAAATGGACTTCTGCCCGGCTTTCGTGGGTGGCGGTGGCTTGCATGCCGGCGAGTGATATTATCTTGCCATCGCTCTGGGTTGATGAGTTGGCGACGTTTTGCGTATACATAGGCCTGTGGCGGATGTATCGAGGCTAGGCTCACGGAGCGATGCGGGGGGGGAGAAGCAACAAAGACACAGTTCCCTGGCCCGAAAAGGTCAGCCGCCTGATTCTGTTATTACAATCGGGTGTACTCCGCCTTTGCCTGTCTGAGGATGGGTATGTTGGGGTCGGCGTCGCTCCACAAAGCAAAAAAGTCCTGGTAAGCGGAGCGAGCCTTGGCGAGGGCCTCGGGCGGGGCAGCGTGTCTTGCGCCGCTGCTAGCCGTGTTCGCGCCGGACCGTGGGCCAAGCTTCGCTTTACCCGCGATATCGACGCCCGCTTGGAGGGCGTAAGCCCGGCCCAGGCCGAGGTGGGCGAGTGCGCCGATGGGAAAGTTACCCGCCAGGCCGGGGTGGTCAAGTATCTTCTGAAACTCCACTGCTGCCTCGCCCCCTCGGCCCAAGGCCAGATACGCCGCCCCCCGCGCATCGACAGGGCACAACGTCACATTCAGCACCCAATAGAGAGTCGGCAGCTCCAATTCGTAGGGCGATACCGGCTCCAGCAGCTCGATCGTCGCAGCAGCGCCTCTTGGGGCAAAAGGCGACAGATTGGAGCTTGGCGCCACGTCGCGCTCGAGGGCGATCCAGGCCCGAATGGTCGGCAGCCAGTAGCTATTCAGTAAGGTGTCCTGGGGCGCTTGCTGATGCAGGTCGTACGCAACTTCGCTAGCCATCGGAATATCCCCGGCCCGTGCCAGAGCCAGGGCTGACAGGGTCCTCACCATCTGTCCGGGGGCCATGGCGAGCGCCGCCTTGGCCTCTTGGCGGGCCTGCTCTCGATTGCCGAAGGCTGCTTCGCGCAATGCTCCCGCCGCCCGGAAAGTTGCCGCCGCCTCCACTCGGCCGTCGCGCATAGCCGAATCCACCGTCCGCCGGGCAAGCTCGCGCGCCTTGCCTAGGCGCCCGTGGTATGCTTCGGTATCCGCTTGCTGGGCCAGCAGATGGTCTTCGGCCGGTTGGCCAGCGGCGGCGGCGACGCGGCGCTCCATCTCCGCCAAGTCGCCACGTAGGAACGCGAGCCGGTAGAGAAACACCTGCATGGCCGGACTGGTCATGCCGCGAGCCTCCGCTTGCGAGAGGACCTCCTGCGCGTCTTCCACATGATTCAGGATTAGGTTGGTATTGGCCAGATTAGCGTAGCTGCTGACGCTCGCGGGCTGAAGGCGCAGCGCCTCGCGGCTTTCCTGCAACCCTTTCTCGTATCGTCCCAGCATCTGATAGAAATTCCCCAGCCAGATGTGAGGCACCACGTCGCGCGGGTAGGTCTGCTTCCACAGTTCGCATACCTCCGCGGCTTTCTCTATTTCACCGGTAACGCGGCTGAAATAGCAGGACTCGATGTAAAACCGCTCCCTCTCGCTGACGCGTCCGCGCAGTTCGTAGGCTCTCCGAATGGGTTCGGTCGCCCGGGTGGCCTGATTCAAGTTGGCATACAAGTTGCCCAGGTAAGCATAAGCCAATGCGAAATTGGAATCGAGTTCCGTGGCGCGCTGCAAGAACGGAACGGCGGCCGCATCGCCCTCCATGGACAGCCTGCGCACGGCCAGGCTATAGGCCTGTAACGCTTCCAGCGAGGCCGTCGTCGCCTGGTTCGCGGGGGCGTCGTATTTCTGGATACTGACCAGCGATTCACCGAGCCTGGCCCGCATCTTCGTGGCCGCCTCGCCCAGCGCTTGGAGAACATGCTCGCGGCTGTCCGCCTCCGCCAACTCACCTCCCAGCGAGTCCCCGCTCTGGCAGTTCACCGCGTCGATGTTGACCATGTAGTGGCTGCCCAGGCTGGCGATCGAACTAAATAACATCGCCTTGCTTCCGGTCCGCAAGCAGACCTCGCGAGCCACGGCCTCCGTCAGCCGGGTGTCTCGGGGCCGCCCCATGAAGCCAAGGGTCTGGCTCACTTTCTCTTCCGAAAGTGGGTTCAGAAAAGGTGACTGCTCCAGTTGCACGCGCAGCGCCTGCTTCAGGGTGTCGTCAAAGACCGCTTCCCCGGTTTTGTTGGCGAAGTCCGCGAGAACAATGCTGTCCTGCGAGGTGAGCGGATTTGACGGTGTATGACCCACGTGGAAATACGCGCCCACCACCGCCACACCCACGAGCGCTACCACTGCCAGTGAAACCACCCAACCCTCTGGAACCCTCGCCCAGCGGGCACGGTCGGTTCGGCCGTAGCCGCGGACGCCCGCGACAGCCTTCGGTCTTCCCGAATCCGTGTCACGCTGCAAGCGCTTCAGGTCGGCACGCACGTCAGCAGGCGATTGGTAACGCAAGGCGGGGTCTTTCTCCAGAGCCTTGTTGATGATGTGTTCCAACCCCGGGGGCAAGGCCGGAGGGTGGTCGTTGAGCCCCCCGGGGGCTGGGTCAGCAGAGCGGCGAAGACAACCGCAGTAGTGGGGCCCCCGAATGCCTGCTGACCCGTAGCCATCTCGTAAAGCACCGCGCCGAGGCTGAACAGGTCAGTCCGCGTATCGAGTTTTTCGCCACGTGCTTGTTCGGGGGACATGTAGGCGACCGTCCCCACGGCCATCCCGGGGGTCGTAAGGCCCTCCCCCCTGGCAGAGGTGGCGGGAGCGATCCTGCCACTTGCATCCTGCCCGCGAGAGCCGGAGCCCACCCCGCCCGCGGCCACGGCCGGGACCTCCACGCCATGAGCCCATTTCGCCAAACCAAAATCCAGAACCTTCACCTGGCCGCGCGAGCTGATAAAGATATTCGCCGGGTTGATGTCGCGGTGGATAATTCCCTTCGAGTGCGCGGCATCCAGGGCGTCGGCAATCTGCATGGCGAGATCGAGAAGCTGTTCGACCTTCAGCGGCCCGGCTTCGATCAGACGCTTGAGGGTGCGCCCTTCCAGCAACTCCATCACGATGAACGGTTGTCCTTCGTACTCGCCGACGTCGTGAACCACGCAGATGTTAGGGTGACTCAGCGCCGAGGCCGCGCGCGCCTCGCGCTTGAAGCGTTCGACTGCCTGGGGATCGTGCTCGGGCGCCTTATCGAGGTGCCCATAGGCGGGCCTCGGGGTCGGCGGCGTGAGAAACTTCATGGCTACAAGGCGGCCCAGGCGGGTGTCCTCAGCCTTGTACACCACCCCCATGCCGCCGCGACCCAGCTTTTCCAGCAGACGGTAATGCAGGATTGTTCGGCCGGTTAGCGGCGCTGCCCCGCTGGCCGCGTTTGTTGCATGAGCTTGCTCCTGAGCCAGCGCTCTGGCCGCCACCTCCAGCGCCGGAGCCTCCAGGAAGCCGTCGCCTCCGTCCTCTTGCGCCAACAAGGACTCCACTTCCCGCTGGAGGTCCTCATCGCCCGCGCAAGCCTTGTTTACGAAAGCAGTCCTGTCTCCCCGTTCAAGCTCCAGGGCGGCGTGATACAAGCGGTCGATTTCCCGCCAACGCTCAGACTCCAACCGGCTTCTCCTTAGCTTAGGTTACGGCGCCTGCCAATCGAGCGCGAAGATTTCCTGCGAGCCAATGTCGCGAGTCATGATGGGCTGATTATCGGGTGTGAGGGAGAGTGAGGTGCCATAGAATCCTGCCGCGCGGAAGTCCTTGAGGTCAACAACACGCTCCGCCTTCAGGTCCGACGCGAGGAAGCGCATGACGGCAGGATTGCGCCTCCCCTGGATATAGTAGACGTAGCGACCGTCGTGTGACCAGCAAGGCCACATCATGAAGGTCCCCTTAACAACTTCGTCCCATTTCTGAGTCGAGAAATCGAACAGCGCCACGCGGGATGAATCCAGGCTCAAGGCCACGAGGTACCGCCCATCGGGCGACCAACGAGGGGAGAAAAATCCGTTCGAGTCCGGCACATCGGTCACCGTCTGGGTTTCAAGGTCGAGAATGTGAATGTTCGGGCCAAGCAGGGAAGCAGCGGCGTCTGAGGGTCCACCGAAGCTAATTCTCTTGCCATCCGGGGACCAATTCGGGTCCGACTTAACCTGGTTGAGGTTTGGGAGCAATTCTTCCGGCTGGCCGCCGCTGGCGGAAACGCGATACATTTTCGAGAGCCGCCCGCGCCCCACAGAGTAGAACAAGATCTCAGTCCCATCCGGCGACCAGCGTGGACTGAGGACGTAAGAGTCCGCCAGGTTGGCGGCGAACGCAGTGGGAGTGGCTGCTTGCGTAAGCTGGAGTCGGTCCGTCCCATCGGCCTTGCTCCGCCAAAGGGCGCCATCGGGGAAAGTCACGTACGCCACCCACTGGCCGTCCTTCGAAAAGGTCACGGATTCTGCGGAAATGCCGGAGAGCCAGGGGACGAATTGTTTCCTCATTTCATCGTAACGGACCACCTCTCCGCGCGGCGCCGCTCCTACTGCGAACAGGTGCTTTCCGTCTTTGGAAGGCAAAGCTTCGATGAAGGGAATTGCGCCGCTGGTGAGCAGCACCGGTTTGGAGCCGGCAACCGGCAAAAGTCCGCGCCTCTCGGTTACGGCCCAGATGCCCCCTTGCGAGGCGAAGACGAAGTACTTCCCGTCCTGCGTCCATCTGCCGCAACTTTCGTTTGGGGGCGAGTGCCAACCGGGAAACACGGCGTGCGCATTCGTTCCTTCCGCCGACACTTCCCACAGGGCCGACGAAGACCTTGGCTCATCATACGCGGCGAAGCGGATTCGTTTGCCGTCGGGCGACCATGCGGGCCTCACAATCTTGCCCGGGACAGTGGCCAGCTTTCGCACGCCGCTTCCATCCTCTTGGGCCACGTACAAATCACCCTGTTGCGCATACGCAATGCGCTGGCCATCCGGCGACCACGCCGCAGTTGAGGCGAGAAGGTTGCCGACACGGCGGGGAGAACCGCCCAGAATGGGCAGGACCCACATGGGGCCTTTTGTATAGGTCACGATATCGCCGCCCAGCAGATTCGAGCCATCCGGCGACACATCGAAGAGTTGGAAAGACGGAGAAGGCACGGGCACGCGCGCGGGCTCTCCACCGCTGACGGCCATCTGAGCGAGCCAGCGCTCTGTGCCAACGTATTCGCTAATGTACAGCCGCACGCCGTCTGTGCCGCCGATTTGCTTAAAGACGACGTCACTCGTCATTTGCCTGTACGCAGTAACCCTGGGCGGCGGCGAGGGGCGGAGTACCACGTAGGCGAAAGCGGCAGCGGCGGCGACCGCCACGATCGCATGAATCCACCAGCGCCGGCGGAGCGCGCTCATAGCTCGCGCGGCAGTCCCCCCACGTGCGTCCGTGGGGCGAGTGCCCGATATGCCCACGGTTTGTCCTGAGCTGGTGTCGCGTCTGAGCCGCTTCAGATCTGCCCGAAGCTCCGGCGCCGACTGATAGCGCAGGTCGCGGTCCTTCTCGAGCGCGGTAAGAATGATTCGCTCCAGTTCCGCGGGCAGCTCCGGGTCCAGTTCGCGCGGTGCCTTTGGCGCCTGAGTGAGGATCGCCGCCAGCACGTCGATGGCAGTCTCGCCGGTGAACGGTTGCTGCCGCCTTGCCATCTCGTAAAGGACCGCACCGAAGCTGAAGAGGTCACTGCGCGCGTCCAATTCTTCTCCGCGTGCCTGCTCGGGGGACATGTAGGCGACCGTACCAAGCGCCACGCCTGGGTTAGTCAGCGAGTCATCATCGGTGGCGTTCGCTTTCGTCGTGCCTTGGGTGGCCCGGGAGAGCGCCTCACGCTTGGCGTCACCCACGGGCAATGCCAGCGCTGAAGGCCGCGAAGCGACGCCCGTGTCGCCCCCTGGGGTGAGCTTTGCCAGGCCGAAGTCGAGGATTTTCGCTTCGCCCCGCGTGGTCACGAAGATGTTGGTCGGCTTGATGTCCCGGTGGATAATTCCCTTGGCGTGTGCAGCCGCCAAGGCATCAACCATCTGAATGGCGAGATCGAGGAGCTGTTCGATTTTCAGCGGCCGGGCTTCGATCAGGCGCTTGAGAGTGTGCCCTTCGAGCAGCTCCATCACGATGAACGGTTGTCCTTCGTAGTCGCCGACGTCGTGAACCACGCAAATGTTGGGATGACTCAGCGCCGAGGCCGCGCGCGCCTCGCGCTTGAATCGTTCGACCGCCTGGGGATCGTGCCTGGGCGCCTTTTCGAGATCCCCTTGGGCGGGCCTCGCGGTCGGCGGCGTGAAAAACTTCATGGCGACAAAGCGGCCCAGGCGCGTGTCCTCGGCCTTGTAGACCACCCCCATGCCGCCGCCGCCCAGCTTCTCCAGCAGACGGTAGTGCAAGATCGTTCGGCCCGCGAGCAGCGCCGCCTGGCTGGTCTCGCTCGTTGCTTCCCCTTGCTCCTGAGCCAAAGCTCTGGCTGCCACTTCCAGGGCCGGCGCTTCCAGGAAACGATCGCCTTCATCCTCTTGCGCCAGCAGCGATTCCACTTCCCTCTGGAGGTCCTTATCGCCCGCGCAAGCCTCCTCTAGGAAAGCAGTCCTGTCTCCCTGTTCACGCTCCAGAGTGGCGTGATACAAGCGCCCGATTTCCCGCCAGCGTTCAGGCTCCAACTGGCTTCTCCTTGCTCAGCTCACGCCGCAACCAGCTTTTGGCGAACTTCCAGTCCCGCATGACCGTTTCGGGGGAAACCTTGAGCACTTCGGCCACCTCCTCCACGCTCAAGCCGCCAAAAAAGCGGAGTTCCACGACCTCGCTCTTTCTCGGATCCATAGTCGCCAGAGCTTTTAGGGCATCATCCAAGCCCACCAGATTCGTGCCCGGCGCATCCGCAACCACCAACGCCTCATCCAGCTCGACCGGCTGCTCCAGGCCGCCCCGCTTCAGTGCCTGCCGGGAACGCGCCCAATCCACCAGAATGCGCCGCATTACCTGCGCACTAACAGCGAAGAAATGGGTTCGGCTCTGCCAGCTTGGCTTGGCGGAATCGACCAGCCGGAGGTAGGCCTCATTCAGTAGGGCCGTGGTCTGAAGCGTGTGGCCCGACCGCTCACGCACCATGTAGTGGTGGGCCAGACGGTGCAACTCCTGGTAGACGAGGGGGATGAGGCGATCCAGGGCGCTCTGATCGCCTTCGCTCCAAGCTTGCAATAGACGCGTGACTTCGTGGGCTGACGGTTCCATCGTGCACCGCCTGCGAGGGGGGGAACCGCACGCAAGTTACCACATTTGGCCGGGGTTTTCCACGCGTTTCCTTCGTGCCGACGCGCGACGTAAAAGCGTAAGCCGAGATCCCCCGGACGTAGCGGCGTCTCGCCCGCTGGCGCGGGAGCGGCCCGCTCCCGCCAGGAACGCGCGGGCAGGATGCCCACGCCCCAGCGGGCGGGACGCCCGCGCTACTAGCTTGACGAAATTTTTTTGCCGACATGACAGTCTGCGTGCGCCGTTTCCGCTTAATAAGGTGAGGGCAAGAGAGAGTTTGCCCCGGAAACCGAAAAAACAGAGGAGATACAACATGAACAGCATCCGAATTTCGACACTGCTTAGGTTCTTGGGGCTGGTGCTGTTGGCGGTCTGCTTCAACGCGGGACACGCCAGTGCACAGATGTTCCAAGGAAAATTCACCCTGCCCTTCGAGGCTCGCTGGGGCACGGCCACATTGCCGGCGGGCGAGTACTCGTTCAGGGTGGACGGCGTGTGCGCCACCTGCTCGGTGTACCTCTCACGTGGGATCCAGAACGTGGCGATGATCTTGGCCTGGGGTCGGAGCGAGAACCACTCGGGCCATGCGGAGTTATCTGTGGTGCGGGGTACCGTGCGCACTTTGAGACTCCCCCAGATCGGAGTGGTCCTTTATTACGCTTCGCCGCAGCACAAACACCTCACCGCCCCCGAGGAGCGGGAACTGGCCGGGACTGTGCCGGTCACCGCGTCTCGCACGTGACAATGGTGGGTCTTAACGCGTCAACCCGAGGGCCAGAACGGCAGCCACTCTGGCCCTCTCTGATTGTCCATTACCCCTCGCGCGCGGCGGGGTTGCCGCGGAACGGGGGACTCTTCGAGCCGGAGGCTCTTGTGAAACGCATACTCTTGCTTACCGCGCTGGTCGGAATGATATCGCCGGTGGCATTTTGCCAGAACATGTTTCGGGGCAATCCTGCCCGGACCGGCGTCTACGCAACGGACGGACCCCACCAATTCAACGGCGTCAAGTGGGCCTTCAAGACCGATGGCTGGGTTCTTTCCTCTTCCGCTCTTGCTGGCGGCCTCGTGTACTTCGGGAGCGAGGACAAAAATCTCTATGCCCTCGACGTAGCGACCGGGGAGGAAAAGTGGAGATTTTCCACCGGCGGGCCGGTTCGTTCCTCTCCCGCCGTGGTCGCCGGAACGGTGTACTTCGGTAGCTACGATAGCAGCTTCTATGCCCTCGACGCAGCCTCGGGAAAACTGAAGTGGAAATTTGAGACCGCCGGAGAGAAGCAGTTTGAAGCCAAAGGCCTGCACGGTTACTTGCCGCGTGCCCAGAATATGCCGGATCCCTGGGATTTCTTCTTGTCTTCGCCCGCTGTCAATGACGGTCTGGTGTACTTCGGCAGCGGCGACGGCAACCTTTATGCTCTCGACTCTAAAACCGGGCACTTGAAATGGAAGTTCGTGACCCAGGGAGTGGTCCACTCTTCGCCCGCAGTCGCGGGCGGTGTCGTTTACTTCGGAAGTTGGGACAGCTATCTCTATGCGCTGGATGCCGCGACAGGGCAGGTGAAGTGGGAATTCAAGACCGGCGAGGACTGGACGAATTTCAACCAGGTGGGAATTCAGTCCTCACCGGCGGTCGACGGCGGAGTGGTGTATTTCGGGTGCCGCGATGCCCACCTCTACGCGCTCGACGCGGGGACTGGCAAGCAGAAGTGGAATTTCGACAGCCACGGATCGTGGATTAATACCTCCCCCGCGATATACGAGGGGGCAGCCTACGTTGGCACCCCTATTCCCGGCCTCTTCGGCGCCGTTGACACCAAAACCGGCCAGGTGCGATTCCATTTGGACGCGCGAATGATGGTCTTCTCGTCGGCGGCCGTGGCCGGCGGAATGGCTTACTTTGGATCCTTCAACGGCAAACTGTACGCCGTGGACCTCAAGACGGGTCAATTCGCGTGGGAGTTCCAGACCCAGGCCGGCAAGAGGGACGCGCTCGGCATCGTCGGCCCGGATGGCAGGCCCGACTTCAAGGCAATTTTCCGCTCCAAGTTCTATGAGGACATGTGCAGTGCCGTTGAGAGGCTGTTCTCCCTAGGTTCAATCGTTTCCTCGCCGACCGTGGAGGGAGGCGTCATCTACGTCGGCAGCACGGACGGCAACTTGTACGCGCTGGAATAGCGTTTCGCCCAAAAAGGCCCAGCCGCATCAAGGGGGGGCGCGGCATGAGATTCGCGCATTGCTTGGCTACATGCTTCGACGGACCTTGGCGCTGGCGCATCGAGAACGACGATAAGGGTCTTCATGATTCAATAACCTCAAAAGTGTTAATGCTCCACTACCGGAAAAGGAGAAAGGGATGAATAAGAAGAGCTTGATTCTATTAGCCTCAATTGCGGTATTTGTTCTCGCGTTGACACAGTCCAGCGCAAGGGCTGCGTCGGCCCACAAGACACTCAAGGTGAAGTTGAATTACGCCGGGGCGGGAATTGTGGACGACAAACACAAAATCTTTGTTCTTCTGTTCGACGCCAATCCTTATACCTCGACGAGTCTCGTGGATTCGACTGCCGCCGCCACACCTCCCGTCCCAGCGGCGGGCGTTTGTCACATTCTGCGACGCCAAAGCGCCTCGGGCAAGAATGAGACCATCACCTTCAACGACCTCGGGGTCTCGCCCGTCTATGCGGCGGCCTTCTTGGACCAGAGTGGACATTATGACGGCGTTGCCGACCCCGCCTCCGGCTCGCCGACGGGTGTTTACGGAAAAGCTCTGGACAAAGCGGAACCGATAAAACTCGACGAAGGGAAGACCGTGGAAGTCGTCCTGGGCTTCGACGATTCCACCAAGACTCCCTAGCCCCGATCCCTCGCCAAGGGGCTGGAAGGGCGGGGCGGCAGAGCCGCGATCAAACCCGTCTCGTAGGGGCACCCCGCGTGAGTGCCCGCGTGGGTGCCCTGGAGTCGGCCCTGCCGACAGCTCGTAGGGGACCCCTTGCGGGTGCCCAAAGGGCGGGCCGATTCAGCCCCGGGGTGGGCAGGCAGGTGGCGCATGGCTGTCCATCAAACTAGCGGAAAACTGTGTGCTCCATGCGACTCAGCCGCTCTGCTCTGCGGAAAGGCTCAGCCTTTCCGGTCAAGCCTTCGCATTTTCTCTCCTTCCGCGCCGCCTGCCCCGCTTGGTCGGGGCCGGCGGCGCGGCGGGGTTTGGTGGGTGTTCTCCCGATACGGAAAGGCGAAGCCTTTCCGCAAAGCGAGCGGCGGAGCCGCAGGTCATCAGTCAGTGGCAGGACCGTAATTTGGGCAAGCTTGGCACGAGGCCTGCCTCCACGAGAGGTGCAAATTGTCCGATAAGAAAACAAAGATTCACAGTATTGCGTCGCAGGGAACTTTCATGATTCAGCTCGCGTTAGCTCCGGTAGATGGCGTAATTGCGAGGTGGAGATAATGCGAAATGTAGTAATCCTAACCGGCATTATTTTGCTGTTGAACTGATGGATAACTGAGGAATTACGAGGAGAAGTAACATGTGGGGAAGGAATTCACTTGAGACATTCTGGCAGGACCTTTGCTACGCCCTGCGCATGTTGGTGAAGAATCCCGGCTTTACGGCGGTGGCGATTATTACCTTGGCGCTGGGGATTGGCGCCAATACTGCACTCTTCTCCGTGGTGAACGGCGTGCTGCTGAATCCGCTGCCGTACTTTCAGCCCGACCGGTTGGTCGCGGTCTACTCGCGAACCTATGACGATCCAAAGTTCTCCATTTCTTACCCCAACTTCCTTGATTGGGTGCGCGAGAACCGCTCTTTTTCCAGCCTGGCCGCTTACCGGTCGGACGACTTCAACTTGACCGGGATGGGCGAGCCCGAACGCGTGTCGGCGGAGATGATTTCCGCGAGCTTTTTCCCCATGCTCGGCGTAAACCCGGTCATAGGCCGGACGTTCCTTTCGGAAGACGACCAGTTGGGCGCGGCGCCGGTGGTCCTGATTGGCAGTGGCTTGTGGAATCGCAAGTTCGGCGGCGCGCGGGATATGGTGGGAAAGTCCCTCACACTCAATGGCGTGGCGTACACCATCGTCGGCGTGATCCCGGCGGATTTTCATTACAGTGCCAACAACTTCGACAGGAACAAGGATGTTTATGTTCCGATCGGCCAATGGACTGACCCCACCTTTCGCGACCGCAAAGCCTCGATGGGTATGGACGCGATCGGAAGGCTCAAACCCGGCGTCACGTTCGAGCAGGCGAAGACCGACATGGAGATGATCGGACGGCATCTGGCGGAAGAATACCCCGAAGCCGACAAGGGAATTGGCGCCACGCTGTTTCCGCTCAAACAGGACTTGGTCGGCGACATCCAGCCGCTTCTGCTGACACTGTTGGCGGCGGTTGGTTTTGTCCTCCTTATCGCCTGCGTTAATGTGGCGAATCTCCTGCTCGCCCGCTCGACGGCCCGTACCCAGGAATTCGCCATCCGGTGCGCGCTCGGCGCCAGCCGGGTACGCATGGTTCGGCAGCTCTTAACGGAAAGCCTCGTGCTCGGCTTGGCGGGCGGCAGCCTGGGTTTGGTCATCGCCTCATGGGGTGTGCAGATGGCGCTCAAAGTGCTGCCCGAGGCCTTGCCGCGGGTCGAGGAAGTCCATCTCGACGGGCGCGTGCTGCTCTTCATGCTCGGCGCTTCCCTATTCGCGGGAGTTCTGTTCGGCTTGGCGCCGGCGCTGAAGAATTCACAAGGCGATCTTCAGGAAACGCTCAAGGAAGGAGGGCGCGGGGCCAGCGGCGCCCGGCATCGCGCCCAGAGGATTTTCGTGGTCGTGGAAATGGCGCTGGCCCTCGTCCTTCTGGCCGGCGCCGGACTGATGATCCGAAGCCTCAGCAAACTCTGGGGCGTCAATCCCGGATTCGATCCTCACAACGTGCTGACCTTCTCCATGACGCTGCCCTCGACCCTCAGATCCCCGGAAGCCATCCGTGCCCATTGGCGACTGATTCATGACACCCTCAATACCAGTCCTGGCATCGAGGCTGCCGCCCTTACGGCCTCGGCGATGCCCATGGGAGGCGATGCCGAACTACCGTTCTGGCTGGACGGTCAACCCAAACCTCCGACCACCGGCGAGATGAAGGTAGCCATCTTCTACCTCGTGCAACCGGACTATATGCGGGTTATGAAGATTCCGCTCAAGCGCGGCCGCTTTCTTTCGCCCCAAGACACAGCGCACTCGTCTTTGGTCATGGTTATTGACGATCGTTTCGCCCAGCTCTATTTTGGCGGGCAGAATCCAATCGGCAAACGCGTCAATTTCGCCATCATGAATACCTCGCTCGAAATCGTCGGCGTGGTTGGGCACGTGAAACAATGGGGCCTCGATCGGGACTCGACCTCGTCCCTCCAGGCCCAATGCTATTTCGCGCTTGAGCAGATGCCCGATCAGGTTGCGACGCTGGTGAGCCGGGCCATCGGGGTTGTGGTTCGGACAAATAGTCCACCCCTGGCCCGTGAAAGGGGGCTGCGTCGGACCATATCCCACCTTAATAGCGAGCAGGTGCTGTACGACGCCCGCACCATGGATGAAGTTATTTCTGACTCTCTCGCGGCGCGGCGCTTCTCCATGGCCCTCCTGGGAGTTTTCGCCGCCATCGCTCTCGTGATGTCCTGCGTCGGAATCTATGGGGTGATTTCCTATGTTGCCGGCCAACGGACCCATGAGATCGGCATCCGCATGGCGCTCGGCGCGGAGCGTGGCGATGTGCTACGGATGGTTGTTGGAGAAGGGGCGAAGATGGCGCTCGTGGGCGTTGCCATCGGCCTGGTCGCCGCCTTCGGGCTGACGCGGCTGATGGCAAGCATGCTCTTCGGGGTCAGCGCCCATGATCCGCTGAGCTTCGCCGGAGTGGCGGTGCTGCTGGTCCTGGTCGCGCTGGCAGCGTGCTACCTACCGGCCCGACGGGCGATGAAGGTCAATCCCCTCGTTGCCTTGCGATACGAATGACGAGCTGGGACCCCGCTGATCGTCGCGCACTCTGGCGGTTGGGGCGGCCCCATTATGGGAATGCTGCAAACGCAAAATGAAATCTGTTTCCACCCAGGATGACCTTAATCACTGTGAGGCAACCTATGTCCCAGAATGAAATAACCACCTTGATTAATCTTATGCAGTCCGCAGTCCTTTCAATCAGTGCGCGGCCCGTTCGCCGGAAATCAATATATCGCTGCCTATGGCAGGTTTTAGCTTGTCTGCTGATCCTCGCGCTGCCCGCCGCCGGCCAGGATGCCGCTTCCCAAATCAAAGCTGAGGCCAACCGCTTGCAGCAATCGTTGAAGGATAAGCCGGGGTCGTTCCCGGATATCCCCAATGCCAATGCAATGCTCAGTGGCATTCTTGACTCGACGGAGAAGTCTCTCGACGCCGGCTTGCTTTACCTAAGCCTTGAACAGTTGGTTCAAGCAACCGATGCGCTCCAAGGCGCTCGGGCCGCGGCGCAAGGAGCTGAGGCGGCCAAAAGCAGCGTTCCCAGTTTCGAGTCAGAATGGGAAAGAGTGAGCCGCGATGTCGCAGCACTCGACCAAGAGGCACGAGAAAGAAATTGGGCCGATGCGCAAGCGGCCATCCGGGCGATTTCCGAGACCGCGCAGGCCAAGGCTGTGCCGCTTCTGGAATCGGGCCAAGGGTTTGCCGCGGCGCTCGGGCCAAAAGAAGGCTTCATGTTTCTGGGCCAGGCGCAGGGTGAAGCGGAATTCGCAAAGTTCTGCGCCTCTCTGGACCTCCCGCGAAAAGCGGCGCCGTACCCCTATCGATCCATGTTGCCGGAGCTTCAGGGTCTTCAGGAAAAGGCAATCGCCGCCTTTCAGCCGCCGCGCTCGATCAAACTCCATCCCACATTCATCGCCCTGAATTCGGCCCTCAAGCTGGCTGAGGAGCTTGACGCGGAAAGATTCTATGCTGGGGCGCTGTATCAATATCTTGAGGCGGTGAGGCAGTATGGTTTGCTCGACGCACTCGCGCCCGATTCCGCCCGGCAATCTGAGTTGGACAACGCCGTTGCTCGAATGCGAAAACAGCTTGATGCTTCGGGGTGCGACGATTCTATCGCCCAGATCTTCCTGGAGCGCGCAAAATCACAGGTCCGGCATGCCGATGGTTCCGCGCCGAGCGAGGACGAGTGGAAAAGCGCCACCGTCATCATCGACCGGGTGCTGCCCGCCTATTTCGCGGCAAAGAATCCGCCGGCAGCGCTGGCGCGAGCGTCCGGTGGGGCGGTTGATATCACGCTGGTGCGTTGGCCCTACACTTGAAACCTGTCCGACCCAGCAAGTTTGCTGGTCCAAAAAGTTGCAGGTAATTTCCAGGGTCGGGTCACATTTGTCAGTGAGAACTTCGGCGCTTCCAAGCTGGCCGACCGGTACGGCGTGAAGGGATATCCGGCAGTTTTTGTAGACGACGTGCTGGTTGCCTGTCCCAGGGACTTCGGCTACTTCGGAGAAGTGCAGGGTACCGGCCGCTATGCTCCCTGGGGCGACGCCGAGAATCAGGCAAAATTCAAGACCGACCTGACCCGCATGGTCGATCTAATCCTGGCGGGGAAGAAAGAAGTGGTTGCACGGGAACATGCGGAGACCGCGAGCTCCGCAAAAGAAATAAGCTCCCTTCCCAAATTCAACCTGACGGACCTTTCCGGACGGACTCTAACGGCTGACCAGCTTTCCGGACGCGTAGTGCTGGTGGAGTTCTGGGCGACGTGGTGCCCGCCCTGCCGATCCACACTCGCGTGGTTAGGCGAACTCCAACACAAATACGGCAGCGAACTTGCCATTGTGGCCCTGGCGGTGGAATCCCCGGAAGAAAAGGTACGCTCCACCGCAGGCTCGCTCGACGCCAGCCTGCACTGGGCCATCACCGACGCTACGACGGCACAAGCCTTCGGCGATATTACCGCCGTCCCAACTATGTTTCTATTTGATCGGTCAGGGAGGACTGCGCGCGTATTCTACGGCGCTTCACCCAATTTGCACGAGGAGGCGGGCAGCACGCTGGATGCTTTAGTTAAATAGTCTGAGTTACACCTTTCGGTACGACCGGCCGCGTCTCCGGCGGGGACCGCATGGCTACCTAAAAAGCTTGAGAAAGATAATCCTGGATTAGGGAGTACCTGGAGCGAAACCATGCCTGACTTTGACAGCGTCCGGTCCGCCCGCGAGTCGCCGAGGCCGCATATCTGGCAGGGCGCCTTGGCGGCGAGTGATCTCGGCATTCTCGCCCTTTTGGCTCTCGCTCTGTTTCTCCTGCACACACTCACCAACGGCCAGTACGGGTTTCACCGTGACGAATTGATGACACTGGACAACGCCCGTCACCTGGCATGGGGCTACGTGGAGTATCCACCGCTGACGGCTTTCATTGGCCGCGTGGAACTGGAACTGTTCGGAACGTCGCTCAGAGGTTTCCGGTTTTTCGCTGCGGTTGCGCAAGGCCTATTGCTCATCCTCACCGGCCTTGCCGCGCGTGAACTCGGGGGAAGGCGACGGGCGCTGCTCGTGGCTGCCTTGGCAGTAAGCATTTCGGGACCTGCACTGTTTAACGGGTCGTTCCTATCGTACGAAACCTTCGATTATCTCTCGTGGGTGGCGGTGGCCTACTTTGTGATCCGCCTGCTCAAATCCGATGACCCGCGCTGGTGGGTGGCGATCGGAGCGGCGATCGGTGTGGGCATGATGACCAAATATACGATGGGTTTTCTCGTGGCGGGTGTTGTGGTGGGGGTTGTTCTGACGCCGGCGCGGCGATACCTGAAAAGCCCATGGTTATGGGGCGGCGCGGCCGTCGCTGTCCTGGTCTGGCTGCCCAATCTGACGTGGCAGATTCAGCATCATTTCGTTACCCTGGAATTTCTGAAGAGCATTCATGCACGTGACGTTCGGTGGGGCCGCGCGAATGGCTTCCTGCTGGATCAATTCCGGGGCTGCGCCAATCCCGTTACCGTCCCGTTATGGGGCGCCGGGCTCTGGTACCTGTTCGCAGTACCAGAGGGGAAGCGTTACCGGCTGCTCGGTTGGATGTACGTTGTCCCGCTCTTGGCCTTTCTCGTCGCCAAGGGCCGCGGCTACTACTTGGCCCCAGCTTACCCCATGCTGCTGGCGGCAGGCGCCGTTTGGGGCGAGCGCTGGGTGAGTTCGTTTAGCGCGCGAACCGCGTTGACCGTCCGGCGTATCACATGGAGGGCACTGGCGTGGGGCGGCCTGATTGTTGGCGCAGTCACCCTCCCCCTCCCTCCTGTAAACTCGGCCTGGTGGCGCGTGGCGGACAGCATGAACGGCAATTTCAATTATGAGGTCGGCTGGCCGGACTTGGTGGAAACCGTTGCCAAGATCCGCCATTCGCTGCCTGTTGAAGAGCGGGCGAGGCTGGGCATTTTTGCGGGCGATGTCGGCGAGGCGGGCGCTCTCAACCTGTATGGCCCGGCTTATGGCCTGCCCACGGCCATGAGCTGGATGAACTCCTACTGGCCGCGCGGATACGGCGACCCGCCGCCCGAGACCGTGATCGTGGTCGGCATGCATCGCGACCTCCTGGATCAGAACTTCGCGTCCTGCGAGCTGGCCGGCCATCTTACCAACCGGTACGGCATCACGAATAGCTCGATCGACGGCTACGCCGACGTCTTTGTCTGCCGACACCTCCGCCAATCCTGGCCCGACTTCTGGAAACACTTCCATTCCTTCGGATAAGAAACCAGCCCTCCGCCCATCTGCCTGACGTGAGCCTGGCGGCCGCCGGAGCAATCATGCACTTCTTCGCGATATCCTCTGCGGACTTCTGGTTTGGCGGCTGAATGGATGGAAGGACGCGGCTGTCGGTAGAGAAAGCAAACGGATTCTTTCGCTGTTGGTAGGAGGTGTGGGACCCGTGCCGGAGAGGAGGTCGGGAACATCCGTTAACGAGGCAATACGCCGTGCCAAATCCTTCCTTCCCGCCCGTCCTGCACCCGACGGCAAGAAGGACCCGCGTTGACAGGCCAGCATCGCTGTTACGGAGTTCATTGAATCCAAGCCGGAGCCTGTATCAGTCATATCTCGCCCGAGGCGCTCGCCGGAGGAGCCATCGGAAAAGTTCTGGAGGGTGACCGGATCGAGATGGTGATCGACCGCAAACACCTTGCCGGTTCTCTTGATCTGGTGGGCGACGCTCACGAACTATTTTGCGCCGAAGAAGGCACGCGCCGTCTGGCGCGGCGAGAGCCGCGTCAGGATTTGCATCCTCACCCTGCCCTTCCCGAAGACACCCGCCTCTGGGCCGCTCTGGTTCAGGCCAGCGGAGGTGTTTGGGGAGGCTGCGTCTACGACAGCGACAAGATCATATCGCTACTGGAGAAACATCCGTCACACCCTGCTGAACCTGTGTCTCAAGAGAACCCAGTTGACTCCAAATAGAACGCTATTCGCCGGTCGGCTGCTGGCCGCAACCGAATTAGGACCTCGCCACAGTGTCTCTTACGATCCCGAAGGGTGAATTTCAAACACGGCAGGGATTATTCGCTCGAATCTTTTATGGGGATTAGTTTGGTGGACCTGGAGAGGTTCGAACCATGCGGCCTTATTGAGCCCATGTAACTTATTGATTCCATGAAACGACAAAACCGATACAAACCGCTAAAACGCCAGTTTGAGGTACATGGCGGGTACACGGGCAAGTGGACTCCAAAGCAATGTTCCGTTCGTTACTAGCTTATATACAGAGCCTACTAACAACCTGTGGCCCCAGACACTCATGCCCACCACGGCTCATCCGTAGACAACCACGGAAATGCTTAGTAAGATTGGCGGTGAATGGATGACCCCTTGCCGGACGTGTCAACTCAGATCATCTATTGCGGAGACTGCCTCCAGCAGCTTTCGCGCTTGCCCGATGCGTGTGTCGATCTGATTTACATTGACCCGCCATTCAACTCGAATCGGAATTACGAAGTGTTTTGGGGCGAGACGAAAGAGAAGCGCGGATTCGAAGACCGGCACGCATCAACCGCAGCGTACATTGATTTCATGCGGCCCCGGTGCGTGCAACTGGCGCGAGTACTCAAGCCGACCGGGAGCTTTTACTATCACTGCGATTGGCACGCTTCCCACTACGTCAAGGTAATGCTTGACCAAATTTTCGGAGAAATCCATTTCATCAATGAAATTGTATGGAAACGGCAGAGCGCGCACAACGACGCGAAGCAAGGAAGCAAGCACTTAGGCCGCGTGCATGACACTCTCTTTTTCTACGCAGGCAGCGGAGACTATACTTTCAATCATCAATACAAACCCTACGATCAGACCTACATCGATAAATTCTACAAACATGCGGAACCGGCAACTGGACGCCGCTACTCCCTTGGGGACATTACAGCGCCAGGGGGAGCCGCTGAGGCCAAGGGGAATCCGTTCTATAAATTTCTCGGAGTAGAGCGCTATTGGCGTTTCAGCGAGTCAGAGATGCAGCGCTTATACGAGGCTGGCGAGATTGTACAGTCGAAGCCGGGAGCCGTCCCAAGACAGAAAAGGTATCTCGATGCCGGGAAGGGCGTGCCCATCGGAACGTTGTGGGATGATATCGGCCTTGTTCAAGCGTCAGCGGAAGAGTCCCTTGGATATCCAACCCAAAAGCCTCTGGCGTTATTGGAACGCATACTCATGCTGAGTAGCAACAGGGGAGACATAGTTTTAGATGGATTCTGCGGCTGTGGCACGGCTCTTGTTGCGGCACAGAGGCTTGGCCGTCACTGGATTGGAATTGACATTTCTCCGACCGCTTGCCGGGTAATGGCGAACCGGCTGGTCAAAGATTGTCGATTGACCGAGGGCAAGGATTTTACCGTTCGTGACCTCCCGTGGTCAGAAGCGCAATTGCGAAAAATTCCGCCGTTCGAGTTTGAGAATTGGGCCGTCATTGCGCTAGGCGGCATCAAGAACAAAGTGCAAGTTGGGGACATGGGGATTGATGGCAGAATCTACCCCGCACACTCCATGCCGACGAAGAAAGCGGATGAGCTGGGCTTCATGGACGTGTGGTACCCGATTCAGGTCAAGCAAAAGGACAAGGCGGGAAGACCGGACATAGATTCATTCGAAGCCGCGATGCAGAGAGAAAACCGCACCAAAGGATTCTTTGTCTCGTTCGATTATTCCCACGATGCTATGACGGAAGTGGACGCCTTTTTCCGGCGGTCGGGTAGGGTAATCGTCCCTCTCACTGTGCGGGAAATTTTAGATGAGGAAATTGCCTCAAAACTCGCATGAAAACGGCAGGCCGGAGTATCGGATAGCCCCGAGACGGCCTTATTTAAGGGAGTGGTTACTGCGTGTATATGCCTGTGTAAAGGCCGTGTCGAAACAGTGTCAGCATTATAGTAATGCGTGTATATTGTCGTGTCTAGTGCCTTCGAGGGTTTTTCCGGCGGTCGGGTAAGGTAATTGTCCCTGTCACTGTACGGGAAATTTTAGATGAAGAAATTGCCGCAAAACGTGCATGAAGAGGCCAGGCCGGAGTATCGGACAGCCCAGACACGGACTTAAATAAGGGCCTAGTTATTGCCTGTATATGCCTATGTAGGGCCTTGTCGAAACAATGTCAGCCATTATGGTAATGCCTGTCTATCGCCCTATCCAGTGCCTTCGCGAGTTTTCGCTATCTATTAAATCGAAACCCCAATACGATCCCGTAAGTTGGTCCGCAGATCGCATTTCAAATCCAACCTGCCCAACGTGGACCAGGATTTCCATGTGATAATGGCGCATGAGGCAGGGCCAAAGATGGTGATCTCAAGAAATTCCGGTTCGTCGAAGGTCAAGAACGGAGGCAAACTTCAAGGGCCGGTACCGACCGAAGCCCCTCCCAGTACCCCCGCGGCACCGATCGGCAGCCCCGGCCATTATCGGGCGGATGTCGAAAACAGGTTCCAGCAATTCTTGACCACTGAGAAAATTGCCTCAGATTTATTCTGGGATCAAATGGGTGTTGATGCGGGTCGGTACTGGCTGATTTATTCCCTCAGAGACCTCCTACAGCCCCTTGCTCGTAAGTATTTCAACCAGCCGAGTATCTTCTATCTGAAGTTCCTTGCCGCTTATAAGCGCCACTTGCGTAGGCTCGTCAAGACACGTTCGGGAAGAAAAAACATAGCCTGGTATAATCACTTTCGCCTGCGCGTGGAAAACGACCTTGCCGCATTAATCCCAACACTTGGTCAGGGTCAGGCAGAGAGTCGCCCCCCTGCATTGCCTCGCTTGCCCGACAACATTTCAGGTAGGCAACTCACGGCAATTGATAGTCTGCTTCCTGTCTGGGGAGCGCCATATACGGGCCTGCCCCTGACTAAGGCTGACCCGAAAAAAGTCATTGCCGCGCTCAAGGTCTTGGCTGCACATTCCCCTGGCGCAGGACGAAAAGCGGATTACGACAAAGCTTACGAGTTGAAGAAATCAGGTAAGAAGGCGGATGAGATTTGCAAGATACTAAAGCTGTACCCCCCGAACTCGAACCCCCATGAGCGAAAGGCTATACGGCAGGAAGTTCTCTCCGCTTGCCAGTATCGGAAAAAAACGGAACCAGGGGTCAGAAAATCCCGCCCGTAATCTCTAGAGTCATAATTTCCAACCGCAATTTCTGAGTCTCGACCTTCAGCGTCTTCCAAATTATTGTCTCCACTGACAGAGAGTGTGTGCCCTTTTAGGTTCGCACATCGCAAAGGAGAAATCACATGGCACGAAGGAATCCTACCAAGATGGAAGAGCTTGAGCAAGAAAAGGATGAGCTTATCGACGCCCTTCAGGACATCGCGACGTTGGCCGATGATGCCGACGATGCAGCCCTGGACCGGGCAGCGATTATCGCTAAAGTGCGCGAGATCGCCGACCGCGTCGAGGAAGAAATCGAGACAGAGGAAGAAGAAGAGCCAGCGGGGGAATAATCGCGCCCGCTTGTGGGCGCGAGTGGCGCAAGCCTGCCGATCAGATCAGCGATAGGCAGCACCGATATCGAGCGCGAGCCTGCATCCCAGCAGGCCCGCGCCGGTGTGTACTTTGTGGCTCCGAACGCTTCCTGGTCCCGGACCACATCGACAACAACGAATCGAACGATGATCCAGGAAATTTGCAGTGGCTATGCAAGTCTTGTAACACCAAAAAGGGGATTGCGGCCGCGAAAGCTGGCGAGGGAAGGCGAACGGACCAGATGAACTCCGGCACCAAGGCCTCGGCGAACCCCAAGGTGGTCACCAAGGAAAAAGCCGAAGCCATGCAAGAAAAGGCCATCGCTTTCATGGATAACATCGACGCCGACGACCCGAACGACATCTCGGGCATGAGCGTTGACGAGTACGCGGAGCATAGGCACCTGAAATTAGCGAACAACCCGGGCGCTGAGACTCTCTCGCAGTATGTCAGCGCAGCAGTGGAGCACGAGCGCGGCGAGCATGATGCGGGTGGCCTTGTGATACACGAGACGCCCAAGGAAAAACGCCAGTCGTTTGCCAAGGAAATTTGGCGCAGACGCCGGCGAAGTGGGAAGTAAAACAGAAACGGCCCCGCCTGGGGGCGAGGCCGTTTTGAAAACTGTCAGGGTCAAGCTGACAGCTTCAAATTCAAGTCTAAGCTTACCTGACAATCCCCCCAGAAATCAATCACGGGTAGCGGTCCGTCGTTGGCGCGAATAGCGCGGGCGCTGTGGTTCTGACAGGTCCACAACCCGCGACCTACACGGGCACACCTCGGGCCGCGCCCTCCCATGCCCGGAAGGGATGAAGCAAAACCTGTCCGGGGTCAAGGGGCAGAGCCCCTTGGCGCTCGCGATTTTTGCGAGCGAAACAACTTAACTTGATACATAGGAAATAAGTGGGCATGTCGGGGCTACAGAAGTCGAAGGCGCGGCGGGCGAATGGCCGTTGGGCGAAGTACGGTCGCTTGCAGTCGGTCCTGGTGGACTCGCTGAGTGAGATTGGCGAGCCGTTTTTCAGTCGGCTGGCTGGCATGGTCGAGCAGTGCCATCAGAGGTTCAGCGCTCATAGGTGCTCGGCGGGCCATCAGTGGGCCGTGACGCGATTTTCCTGCAAGTGCAGGTTATGCCCGTTCGAGATGCGGGCCAGGTCGATGGCTGCCGTCCATAAATTTGGGGCTATCATCCGGAGCTTTAAAGAGCCGAAATACCTCGTCGTGAGTATGCAAAATTGTGAAATCACGGAACTGCGCAGCGGGATTCGTGATCTGTTCAAGGCTTTTGGGAGGCTTCGGCATTCAAAGCTCTGCCGTGGAGTTAGGGCGGCCATGGCAGTTTTGGAAGTCACTTACAACGAGCAAGCGAGGACGTGGCACCCTCATCTGAATGTCGTCTTTGATGGCGACTACTTGCCGAAGCCGGAGTTGAACGCGGTCTGGCTCCGTTCTACTCAAGGCCGTGGGTGCATGACGTGGATCGAGCGGGCGGACGGTCAAACGGTCTTTGAGCTTGTGAAGTACATCACCAAGCTGGTGGAGTTTGTTCATATTCCTGACGCGGTTGAAAATTTCCTTGTTGGTACTCGCCGAGTTCATTTCATCCGTACCTACGGCGATCTCTACGGGCTGAAAGTGGAAGAGGAAATTGACCAGGAGTGCGAAGGTGGGATCGGCAAAATCTGCCCGGATTGCGGAACTCATGAGGTCGAGGAGCTTCATATTTCCTTGAGGCGGGATGACGTTTATTTTGACGAAAGCGGGAAGCTGCGCTTTTGCGTTTCCGATTCGGGAGCGATGGCCCTAGAGCGTGCCTCCTCCGGGGTGCGCTCCCACGATGGCTGACCGGGATGCTCTGAGGGGTTTCTTGTGCGTTCTGAAGACAAGTCGAGCCTAATGCCACATCCAAACCGGGCAAGCTCCCCCGATTCGCCAGCGCCGCGTTTCCTTGAACGTCATTACGCGGTGTCCGAAGTTGCAGATATGTGGAAGCTGAGCCCCGATCTGGTGCGGAAGATCTTCGAGCGGGAGCCGGGAGTCTTGAACATTGGGAACGATCGCTCACGGAGTAAGCGCCGATACCACACCTTACGGATTCCAGAGTCCGTGGTCGAGCGCGTCCACCGGCGCAAGTGTAACGTATAGGTTCGGCACGGCCAAAGGTACTTGGCCGTGCTATCCTGGGGCAGGTTTTTAGCGGATGATTGCGTTGGCACCAATAGATGGATATGCGACAATTCGATTATGGTCAGGGAGCTACTGTCGATAATTGCAGAACACATGGCCTTACACATGCCACATTTCATTTCACGGCTAGCGTTCCCCGATGAAAAGATAATGGAGCGCGTTCGTATTTCTCAAAGCGGCGCGACCGTGGCAGATGTCTACATTCCGCCAGAAATTCCCAATATAAGAGTGACCTTACAAATCCGAAATACGCTCGCCTCCCCAATTGAACTGGATTCTATGCAGGGAGACGCGCAGGCGGATGGTTACAATCTCATACGCAACTTTACGAAATTGTTGAATGAGAAACTGAAAGGGCATTCCGAAAAGGACTTTTCCGTAACCCTTGACCTTCCTGATTCAAAAGCCAGGATCGTTGGCAACCACGTAGCGGATAGCCTTAGTTTCTCCTTGAATGGGGCGCTGCTTTTTAAGGCCCTTGGTAGAACGTTAACGAAGCCAATCGAAGTCCGCGTGAACGCCGTTATTCATGGCTCCCACGGAAATAGGAGCTAGGCAGTCCTCAATTCTTGGCGGGAGCAACACGAGATTATAGCGTTACCCGCCTTGACATCTAAACGCTTTCAGGCGTAGGCTCAGGCAAGTCGGGACCACCAATTGCTGAAGACAACTGATGGCCCCTGACCATTTCAGCCTGGATGAGAGGCCGAGAATGGCTTACCCCTATTTATCCGACCTGCCCATTTTTGGCAACAGACTCACCCAAGAAAGTCGAGGCATTGCCCATGCTCACGATTTACCGTAGACACATCAAGACGTGTTCCCACCGAATCGAAGGAAGGAAGTACCGCCGTTGCCACTGCCCGATCTGGGCCGATGGATTCATAGCGCGTGAAGAAATCCGCGAGACTTTAAAGACGCGCAATTGGGAGGAAGCGCAGCAGAAAATCCGCGACTGGGAGGCCGAGCGCTCGAAGCCCCAGGAGCCCACGGACAATCGACTCACGGTCGACGCCGCGTGCGAAAAGTACTTGGCCGATGGCCGATCCCGGCAACTGGGAACAGCCGCCATTTACAAGTACAGCCTTCTTACCCGACAAATCAAGGCGTTTGCCGTCGAACGCGGCGTGCGTTTCCTCGAAGAGTTAGACCTCGATCTTCTCCGCGACTTTCGCGCCACTTGGAAAAATCGCAATCTGTCGGCACTGAAGAAGCTTCATCAGCTCAAGGGGTTCTTTCGTTTTTGTGCGAAGGGTGGCGCCCTCACCTCGAACCCCGCTCTTGATTTGACTGCGCCGATTGTGAAGCAGCCGCCCACGCTCCCATTCGAGAGAGACGAGATGGCACGCATCCTCAGCGCTTGCGATCATCTTTACATCGACAATTACCGCCGCGTCGGGCAAGACAACTCAAAGCGGATTAAGGCTCTCGTGCTGCTGCTGCGTTACAGCGGCCTTCGGATCGGCGATGCCGTGACACTACCAGTAAGCCGAATTGCGCAAGGAAAAGTCTTTCTGCGCACCGCCAAGACCGGAACGCACATCACCTGCCCACTTCCCCCGTTGGCCCTCGACGCTCTCATTGAGTGCCCACGCACGAACCCGCTTTACTTCTTCTGGACAGGGCAATGCTCACGCGGCACCTTAGCGCGGGATTGGCACAGCAAGCTGGTGAAACTCTTCAAGGTGGCCGGAATTCAAAACGGTCACGCGCACCGCTTCCGCGACACTTTTGCGGTGGAGGCCTTACTCGCCGGAACACCGCTTGAGCAAGTCGCCGCGCTGTTGGGGCATAGCTCGATCAAAATGACGGAGCGTCACTACTCACCCTGGGTGAAGGCCCGCCAAGACCAGATGGAGGCAAGCGTCATACACTCCTGGGAACTTGACCCGTTGATTGTCAAGCAACCACCGGCAGCGACCGGGAAGGGGACACCAGAGGTACACGAAAAGAAGTTAGTCAATTAGTGCTTTGGATTCTGTGAGTTACATTGGTGGACCTGGAGAGGTTCGAACTCTCGACCTCATGACTGCCAGGCAGTCTAAGTTAGGGTATCTCGTTGATTTTGCGGCACGCTTGGCAACGTTAGAGCACGCAAAAGCACGGCGAGAACACTCAAGTGGTACTGATTTGGTACTCGTTTCACCCTACCCGGCCCACGCCGTCTGGCTGCTGCGAGTGTGTTTAGAAAATGCGCCCGGCTCATGACTCATGGTTTAGCCGGAATTCGACATCTCGTAAAACGTAACTCCGTCGTCCTCGCGCGTCCATTTCCACGTCACGACATCATAGTTGGGTTAGCAGACTCAGCCCCAAAACTTAACCCTAACCTGATTCGATGAACTGTAAGGCGTGCCCGTTCCCATTTAAAAATGATCGGTTGCCACTGGAGGCGGCCTGAGAACAGGACACAGTCAGGACGAGACTAGCATTGGCGACCCGCGATGAGGGAAGGTGGATCGTGCGGAAGGGGGGATTCGACATCCCCATGGTGCTGGGTATGAGCGAAGATGCACTTCGCAGGCGGCTCCGGGCCGGCAGGCCTGATTTAGGTGAGAGTTGACTTCTTCCGCCAAAGCTGGTTGAGTAGACTCGCCGGGGTAGGGGGGGCGCATGTCTAACGTCTTCGTTAGCCACAGGGGTGCAGATATAGTTTTGGCAGAACAACTTGCGTCGGAGATTCGAGCAGCAGGACATCGCGTGTGGCTGGACAAATGGGAGATTGGTATTGGAGACGAAGTTGCCGAAAAAATGAATGAAGGGCTTGCAGGGGCGACATACGTTGTGGTGTGCTACTCTTCGTCAGGCTTGGCACCCTGGATGGCGAAGGAGATATGGTCTTCTCTGGCGCGACAGTTGAACGGACTCGGAGTGAAAGTACTGCCGGTCAGGCTGTCCGGTGGAAGCCCTCCAGCGCTATTGACTGGTACCAAGTACGCGGACCTCGTACGCGATTGGAAGGCCGGTGTGGCCGACCTACTTCGGGCTATTCTGTAGTTTCAGGCTCTTATACGGTTTCCGTTGCCGCTCACCCCACACCTCCCCCTTTAGTCAATTCAGGTGCGCTCCGCACATGTCTCGCAGATTCAATGTCGGGGAATTATCAGGCGCGAATTTCAACTGCGGAAGATGGGTTCACCGGACGGATACACAGATTACTGGTTGCGTAAGTTCACGTGGGAAAAGCGAACTGGGTTAAGCAATTTCACTTGGCGGAGAAACTCGAGGGTCAGCGAGGCGGCGAGGAGCGGGATGTCGATTCGAGCCTTTTCGCGCGCGATTCGCTGCTTCCACCACCGTGTCTCCAGTCGACAAAAATCACCCCGCCCGCTGCTCATCAAACCGGAGGAAGTGATGCTCTTTTAAACCGGCGCGGACACAAAGGAGTTGCAGATGACACCGTTAAGGGGTACGCTTTTGGGAACATGAGCGTGAGCAGCCGACGTGTATTTTATTGCGTTCAGTGCGGCCCGCTGGGAAGTGCCTCTGATCGGATTCCGATCGGCTGTCGGTTCTTGTGTCCGCGAGACCAGGACCACTACGCTGCCGTCGTGAAGGACCCAGCGGGAATCGATTGGCTTAGGTTTGAATATCTGATTGGTCGAGCGAAGCGAAGATCCTTGTACCAGTTGTTCGGAGGTGGACAACGCATAGGACTGTATAATCTGTGCCGAGGTATGATGTTGTTCATCGCTTTGATTCTTGCTTCACCCGACGCGTCAGCTTGGATATCTGGCCTCGTCGCACTTCCGGCGATATACTTGTTGTACGAAAGCCTGCTTGTCGCTACGTTTCAGGTGTTCATAAGTCGCCGTCCCACGAGTCCGTTTCGCACAGTGCTCCTTACCGGCGCAACCCTTTTTCAGATAGCCCTTAGCTATGCTGTCTTTTACAGAGTGCTTGGGTCGGGCTTCAATGTAACACTTTCGCGAATGCAGGCCTTTTATTTTAGTGTTGTTACCGCTGCGACAGTCGGATACGGCGATATACATCCGAGCGTGAATGCGTGGCATGTTCAACTTTTGGTTGTGTCGGAGATTGTGATCAGTGTGTATGTCATTGTGGGTTTGATTGGGATTGTAGCCGGGTGGGTCAACCAACCGCCCGTTGTTCCACCGAGGCCCAGACTTGAAGAACTGGAACGGTTGTCCCGCGTGAATCCCCAGTAAAGAGCGAAATCCGCAGTCTGCGTGTGCCAGATCGCGGGGCGCAACCGCAAAAGGTCGCGAGACATAAGGGGCTCAAAGTACGATGTGAGGAACGTGTGTTTGATTTCTACCTTGGTGATCCCGATCAGATTCAGGGGGACGAACGTTCATTTCTGGTCTCAGTCAAGCAGCTCCTGCCAAAAGCTATCAACCTGTTGCCGGATTCCGAGTATCTTGCACTTTACGACTCCATCATAGACTCCTTCATACCGAGACTGTCCAAGCCGGTGTTTATCGAGACGGGAATTGGAGCAAGCACTATTGTGCTCGCATTCTGTGCCGCCAAGTACGATGGACAGCTGTTCAGTTGGGACACGAACCACCTAAAAGGGGGCTTTATCAAGTTGTGCCTAGCTGACCACGTGGCGCGCCATTTCGGGAAAGAGGTTTCCACCTTCTGGACGTTCGTACCACACTCCTCTACGCAAACCGGCATCGGGATCCGCGTGTTGGATGAACTGAATCGAGCGCCGGTGCATGCATTCTTGGACGGCGAACACACATGGGATACGCTTGGAGAGGAAATTCGACAGGTCACAGCGGTCGGTGAGACGGAAATGCTGATCGCACTCGACGACGGAAACTACACCTTCTCGCAGGTCAACGACGCGCAACTGAATTTAGGAAGACGACGGTTGGGCCTTCCTCTATTACCTACCGTCAAAAGTAACACTGGGGCACCATTCTACAAACGCGCGGAATCGCTATTGACCAGGCTGTGGTGTCGCGTTGACCGAGTGCCTGATACTTTCAAAGACAACTGCGCTGATGACGCTTATTACAGGTACTACGCCCACCACCATAAGCTCGCGTCTGCGCTGAACCTGCAAAGCGCTGAAATCGACGGGCACAGATTCTCTTGCTGGCGAGTCGCGTCCAAGAGAGAACGTCACGCACGCTCCCGGCACGGCTAAAAGGCGATCAGTGGAGATATGACATCATGGCAGTAGACGTTTTGATCATGATCGCGCCATGCCAGATGAGCTCATTATGATCAGAATCTTGGAACCGGATTGGGTTCGGGGTGGCGATCAGCAGCGTTCGCCTCGCTATGTGCGCGCGGGTACGGTCTCTGATCAGTACGACATAGGATCAACCGCTGCTGCGTAGAGTTGGCCAAGCGTTTATCTGATTTGCAAGTCGACGTATTGCCCATCCAAGGGTGAAGGACGATTGCAATACTGCAACGTGGCACATTTCCTTGTAAAAACGCAATACGATGCGCTTAGCACCGAAGGTAAGGGAATGCTAACCTTTTTCGGCCGCTCATATTGGGACGCGCTAGAAGAGCCCAGCCGGCTTGCATCGAGGGAGATGTGGTCTGGTCGGGGGCTATCCCATGTCTAACAGTCACCCGGTGTTCCTGCAGACGATTCAGAATCGTCTGGGTGCCGTCCAAAATGATTACTCCGACTGCGAATCGCTTTTTCAAAGCGGTGCCGAGTTGCCGTTGGTTGATATACGTTCTACAAACGTGATGTCGCCCGAAGATGTCACCCGGCTTGAACGTACACGTGCGGCATACGTACGCCCGATCCTATATGGCGGAGCAGCCGTGCCCCGGATTGCGCTTGTCATCCCTGTATTCGGCGATGCCACACTTCTTGCTGAATCTCTGTTAAGCATCTCTCGTCAGACGTTTATTCAACAATGATCTGCCGATGTCCAGGTCATTGTTGTAGAAGACGGTATCCCGCTAGGCAAGAGTAGTGTATTTTCTGATTCGGCCGTTGATGGTGCAATCACAATCCTTCTCGACACTGGGGTCAACTTGAGCCTGCTCCGTCTGCGATCAAATCATGGACGCGCCCAAGCCCGGAACGTTGGTCTATCCAAAGTGACTTGCCCTCTCGTATTGTTTGTCGATGCGTCAGTGATTCTAGAACCAAGCTTTGTAACGGAGCACGTATGGCGACACGCTCGGTTGCAGCGCACCGTGGCTCTATTGGGGTTTAAGGAGAACCTCAACTGGGGTACTTTTGTGAAGTGTCGTACTGAAGTACTATCCGGAGCAATGCGTCCGGACTTCCAGAAAGATCTGAAATGGGCTCATGTGCTAACTGATGATGAAGCGGGTGAACTCGGATTCGAACACAAAGGCCAACGCTTCAGGGCACGCGACACGATCAACTATATGAGGGTAACCGACAACTTCAAAGCCCTCACTGGTACGGAAAGCATTGGGCTCCGCACCCTGCCATCATTCTTTCAGACGAACATAGTGAGTGTGCCAACGCACTCGGTCAGAGAAGTTGGAGGCTTTGTTCCAGAGATGCAGGGGTGGGGTCTGGAGGACACTCTCCTTGGTGCGTTACTTGTTGCGAGCGGGTGCAAGCTCATTCCATGCCCTACCTCAGTAGCGTTCAACCTCGAATGTGCGTCCGCGCCGGTTGCTGAAAAGGCAATGGATCTTCAGGTGAATAAGGCCAAGTACCAGGAATTCATTTCGAAGACTCGCATGGATGAATACAGCACCAGGAAATTCGACCACAATTTACGGTTTCTGAAGGACAAGATCGAGGTTGTGGAGACTGCATCACCGAGACTGACCAGCTCCGTGGCACGTAAGCAGAGTCAGCGAGAAGTGCCGAACGTTCCAGTGCCAAGAGGACGGGGGAAACGCCACGGCGAAGCGGCTACTGTTACAACTAAGGAGGCACAAGAGGAGACCGCACACTTGATTGCGCAGCACCGAAGGGCCTACGCGGACGGAAGAATAGTCGAATCCTTGGCTCACATCACCCAAGCCTACCGGCTCATCCCTAACGACACTAGCCTGAATTTCCACGGACAACCATTCGCCTAAGTATTAGGCCGGCTGTTAACCGATTTTTCAAGGGACACTGGCAGAGCCGGATTAATCTATTGGTGCGCTGATAATTATGGTTGAA
>Ga0187852_1000746_pt1 | contig 34395 bp, 35 predicted proteins | sample June2016WEW_6_40_FD_134511 | JGI IMG/M metagenome (GOLD analysis project Ga0187852, IMG submission 134511) | Peatland microbial communities from SPRUCE experiment site at the Marcell Experimental Forest, Minnesota, USA - June2016WEW_6_40 | ecosystem: Environmental > Terrestrial > Soil > Wetlands...
CGCCTATTAAAAGGGAACGTGAGCTGGGTTTAGACCGTCGTGAGACAGGTCGGACTTTATCTGCTGGGAGTGTTGGCTGCCTGAGGGGAAAGGGTCCCTAGTACGAGAGGAACGGGACGCTGTAGCCTCTAGTTAACCAGTTGTCTGATAAGGCAGTCGCTGGGCAGCCACGCTGTTGTGGATAAGAGCTGAAAGCATCTAAGCTCGAAGCCTCTCCCGAAAAGAGGCAGCCATTCCAGTTTCACTGGACGAAGGCTCCCATAAAAGATGGGTTTGATGGAGCCGGGGTGTACGCTAGAAGACTTCGGTCGACTAGCTCAGCCTGCGGCCACCAATCGCCTGAGATGTCGGGTCCTCTAGTGGTGTTTGAGCGATATTTGCGTGAGCGCTTGTGTGATGTGTGTGGTGTTGTTTGTTTGGCTTATGCATGGGGTAACCTTGTTGTTTTCTTTAGTTTTCTTTTCTATTTTTGTGATAGTTTTTGTCCCAGATGAAACACGGTTTAATCCATATTTACAATGGAATTTTGTCACAAATACTAGACCCTCTCCCCTCTCCCCGTCAGACAGGCTAGGGCTTGTTTTGGGTTGATTTTTTGGTTTGGGGCTTGATTCTTTTGCGGGTTCGAGTTGGAAGCGGCTGGAAAAGGAGGGTTTCTGCTTGGGGCTTTTGGAATATTCCAAAAGTTTACAGGCGTCAAAGGATGCCCCTGCGGTTTTCGATAGGTTCCAATTTTTAGTTCACACAACCCTGTTTGATAGTCAATGTCTGGGAAGCGTCGGGTTATTCTTCATTTGGATATGGATCATTTCTATACCGCTGTTGAGGAGCGGGAGCGCCCCGAGATCCGCGGCAAACCCGTCATCGTAGGCGCCGACCCAAAAGCAGGCAAAGGACGCGGCGTCGTCAGCACAAGCAACTACCCAGCCCGCGCAGCAGGCGTCCGCTCACGCACGCCCATCCCGCAGGCATGGCGAACCTTGTTGCCTTTTTGATTTTTTCGCCCATTTTGATCTCACTTTCCCATCACAAATTTCAACGATTTGAAAACAATCTGGGAACGATTATTCAATAGTTTTTTAAGCAAACACAGCCATAACTTCCCATTCAACGCAGGTCCTGTTGTGTTCAAAGGAGTTTGCCGTTTGCCAAGTCACGTGGATGTGAAGAATCATGAATAGAAAACTACTCTTAACCATATTTGCCGCGTTTTTCCTATGTTCGGCTATTATTGTTCCCATGGTATCCTACTGCCAAACAAGTTCTGGCACGTTAACTGTAACACTTAACTCTCCCGCAGACCAAACAACATCGACAACCCTTAGCAACGTCTTTGTTTACACACCCCTCATAACGGGCAGCAGCGACTATTTAGCCGCCGCGACTCTGTACATAAACGACGTAGCAACCACAACCACAAACTCAACAGCCATCGTCAACGCAACAGCCAACACCATCAGCTACACTTTTTCATCCAGCGGAACATACACTTGGAATGTACAAGTAACCAACAGCACCGGGTCATCTTTGGCCAGCAGTGATTTTACGCTAATTGTAACTGTTCCAACCCCAACGCCTACACCGACGCCAGCGCCTACTGGAACGCCAACACCAGCGCCAACTGCGGCACCTACACCTACCCCAGGACCAACAGTTGTATTTGCAGGTACACCTACGCCGACTCCAACCCCGGCAAAGAATGCAAACCAGAGCGGTCTTAGCTTCTTGCTCATCATTGGAATCGCTGCAGCTGTAATAGCAGTGGTCGGAGTAGTGTCCGCATTTTTCGTCATGAAGAAGAGGGTCACTGAAAAAAGCCTGAGACGGTTTTCATCCAATGATTTCCAAGATTGGGTTGTTAAGAGGTTCGGCGGAAGACCGGGAGATCCAGCTTGGGGAATTGACGGGTTCGCCGCGGGAGGTCAGCCTATTATGATTAGGCAAACTGATAGTGTCAACTTCGCCGATATTGACGGCTTTGTCAAGATGCTGATACAGGGAAGAGTCCAGAAGGGCACAGTCGTAGCTTTTGGCTATGATGCTGATGCTGGTGATGGCAAATTGAAAGCAGCGGATAATGGCATCGAGCTTGAAATGTTAACCGTTTATCAACTCTTGAACAAGCGCTTCTCTAACAGGATCGATGACATCGCAAATTCCCAGGTTAACTTTGAGGCTCCAATGCCTCTTCAGGCGAACGACCAAGATAATGAGATGTTTGCAAGGCTGCCGAATGAACCTCAGATAGAAGGTTTGAAAAAACCCGTTGTCTTCGTTTCTTACAGCAATACAAATGTAACTGACCAAGTGAAGAAACTGTTAGAATTCCTCCATTACGACTATCGTCTGGGTGACAAAGAAGAGACCCCTGTTCCAATTCCCGAAAGTAAGTTTGGGCTAATGAGAGATTGTGACTGCGCGGTAATCACTATTTGTGCCATTGAACAAGAGCGGAGATACAGTGGAATTTACGTTCTTAATTCAAATGTTCTTTCGGAAATCAGCGCAGCTTATCTGAAATATAACATGCAGGTTGTTTTGCTGGTTGAACGAAAAGTGGATTTGCCATCAAATCTTAAGGGTCTAAACAGAATTGGATTTGACAATGATGATCTGTCTTTTGATGAAGCTATGGAACTGGAGAAAATGCTGGCATCCTTTAGAAAAATATAGAGTTGGTCTTTGACAACAAGTAGCAGGTATGTTGGCTCTTTAGGATAGGTTCAAATTTGCAGGTTGCTCGTGTTTCGGTTAGGTTGCTATGGCTCAGAAGCAGCGCGTAGCGTTCAAATCAGGTTGATTCGATTGTCTGAGGCTTGCACAACAATTAAGTATAACTTCGGTATAACTTAGTGTTACAGGTGTTGTATATGGTCGGCTGTTTAACGAAGACGAGGAAAGTCGGCGGTTCAATTGTCGTCACCCTGCCCAAAGAACTAGTTGAAACGCAGAACATTAAGGAAAACCAGTGCGTCGAGATAAACGTGAAGAAATGCAGGAAAAACGGGTTCGGCATGTTCAAAGGAATGTCTCCGTTTACCGCCGAAGATGAGTTGAAAGGGCAGCTTGACGAATAAGTACATAGTAGACGCGTGGGCTTGGATAGAATACTTCAGAGGCAGCGAGTACGGCGCAAAACTCAACAACATCCTAGAGGATTCCGCCACCGAAGTGTACACCTGCGCAATCACGGTAGCCGAAGTGATAAGCAAAACAGCAAGAGACGGCAGAGACGTTGAAGCCGCATACGACATGATCCTAAGCAACGCTCAAATCACAAAAATAGATGAACAAATCTCCAAACAAGCCGGTCTCGTCCACTCTAAAATGCGCCAAACAACAAAAGACTTCGGCATCGCAGACGCCTACATACTGGCGACCGCAAGCAAGTTAAAAGCGAAAATAATCACGGGCGACCCACATTTTAAGGGCTTGGAAAATGCCATCATGATTAAATGAAGCCTGCCCGAACTTTTTTTTACATTACTGTCAAATCAGTGGGTCGGGGTTTCGATAGGTTCAAATTTGCAGGCTGCCCCCTTCATGCTTGATAGTCATGGCTCAGAAACGCCGCGTCATCTTCCACCTTGACATGGACCATTTCTACACCGCCGTCGAAGAGCGGGAGCGCCCTGAGATCCGCGGCAAACCCGTGGTCGTCGGCGCCGACCCCAAAGGCGGCAAGGGCAGAGGCGTCGTATCCACCAGCAACTACGAGGCGCGCAAGGTCGGTGTCCGTTCGGGAATGCCGATTTCCCAGGCTTGGCGGCTGTGCCCCGAAGCGGTTTACCTGCGCCCGAACTTTCCCCTCTACATCAAGGTTTCAGGCGAGATCATGCAGATAGCGCGCGGGTACGCGGGCAAGTTTGAGCAGTGGGGAATCGACGAGGCTTTTCTGGACGTTTCCGACAGGGTCGCAGATTTCTTTGAGGCTGAAGAGTTGGCTCGCAAAATCAAGCAAGAAATCAAAGACAAGGAGGGCTTAACCTGCTCCATAGGCGTCGGACCTAACAAGCTCATCGCCAAGGTCGCCAGCGACTACCAGAAGCCAGACGGGTTAACAGTCGTGCGGGAAGAAGAGGCGGAAGCGTTTCTTGCGCCGTTGCCTGTCCGCAAGCTGCTCTGGGTCGGACGCAAAACCGAGGCGAAACTCAAAGCGCTCGGAGTGAATACGATTGGCGACTTAGCTCGTTTCGATGCCGAAACTTTGAAGTCAATGTTCGGAGTGATGGGTTGGCAGCTGCATCTGATGGCGCGAGGGCTGGATGAGAGCCCGGTTGAAGAGCGCGAAGGCATCAAAAGCACAAGCCACGAAACCACCTTCGAAGAAGACACAGCCGACCCCGTCGTCATCCTAAAAGCCTTGGATGACTTGTGCGTCGAAGTCATAAAGGAAGTTGAAAACCAACACTTGCTCTTCAAGACCGTCACGTTAAAAATCCGTTACGAAAACTTTGAAACCCACACCAGAAGCCACACCCTGCCCTTCCTGACCAACCGCCTCTACGATCTGCAGAAAACCGAGCGGGAACTTATCGCTGGCTACCTGAGAAAAGACAGAAAGATCAGGTTGATCGGCGTTCGAGTTTCAAGCTTGGTCTCGGGCGAAAAACAGAAGACGCTGATTTAGCCTTCAGCCTTCTGTTTCTCATACTTTTTGTCAAATTCCTCTTGGCTTGCGACTTCGCTCAGACTTTTTCTCGGACGCGCCAGATGCAGGAGTTTGCTTCCCACGTCAAGCTTGTCTTTTGCGTAGCCGACCGCCAGCATCACTATGACCTCGTAGTTGTCGGGCGCCTTCACTGCCTGCCTGACCTCTGTCTCGTCGAAGCTTCCGACGCAGCATGTTCCTAAGCCCTCAGCCTGCGCGGTTAAAATCATGTTTTCAACGGCTAAGGAGACGTCAACGGCGTACCAGTCAGAAGAGGCTTCCTTGTCCCCACAGGCAACGATGACGACTGGTGACTGAGTGAGGAACTTTGCGTACTTGCCTTTGGACAGGATTTTTCTTTTGTCTGGGTCGGTTACGACGATGAAATGCCAGGGCTGAGTGTTTCTTGCTGAAGGGGCAAGCCGTCCCGCTTCAAGGATTTTTTCGAGTGTCTCTTTTGGCACAGGCTGATCCGTGTAGGCTCGGACTGAACTTCTCTCCTTCACCGCTTCAAAGACATCCATAAACAGTCGCTTCAAAAAAGGATACGTCGCTTCCGTATTTTAGCTTACGGTTCTCACTTATCGGGCAAACCATTTTTGTGGTGGTTTTTCGTCAAAATAATAGTGACCTCTGTAGGGTTTTTCTTTTTTTCGTCCCGTCTACTTCTCAGAGAATTATAAAGCGGCGGGTTATAACCAACACACCACGCCCAAAAACCACTTAACTGACATTGTAAGCAACAAAAATTCGCTTTCTCACCCTCACTCCTAAATTCTCTATCTTAAGGAAAACAGGGCACTTAGACTCAATTTTTTTCAAAAATCATTAGTGAATATGTTGCTACTTCAAATATACAATAAAAAAACCGTTATGAGACTTTTAGCGGTTTCTTAATTGTTTCCATAGCTAACTTCATTAGGAACTGTACATATTTCTCTGGGAAAAACTCTTTTGTGATTCTAAACAATAAATTTCTCAGTTCCGTAGACTCTGAGATTATCTGCAATCCAGCTTTTCCAGTACTCGATAACCTGTACACTTTTTTTCTCCCGCTTATCCCAGATTCAATAAACCCTTGCCGCTCTAAGGAGTAAATGGTTGCGTACATTGTACCCGGGCTAATAAGCACCTTAAAATCAGCATTCACTACTTTGACCAAATCATAACCGCTTAACTCTTGTGCTCTTAATCGCAATAGGATGATTCCCTCTAAGTAAACACCGATAATCCTGTCCTTCGCTAGTTTCACTATTTGACGTTCAAAAAACTTATCTTCCTCTAACGAAAGCAAAAATAAGTCCTTCGCCTAGTGCAGTTGTACCTTTACATATTTAAGAACTTAGTCGTAATCCGAATAAATAAAAACAGGCTAAAAAGGTCGCCTTTAAGCAGCGATTATAATTAATAAACTAACGAGAATCAGCGATGCAAATGAATGAAGAAACAGGAAAAATTACCTACCTGAGGCGGGTTACAACCCTCACAGCCCTTAAACGGCAGAAACCCTTCTTTAAACGAACAAAAACAACCTGTTTTAGGGCAATTTTCTGGGTTTGTTTTCTTTGTGGTTCCCGACAGCTAACATTTTAGCCGGGGCGGGATGCGAAATATTAATTAAGTTCACGGAAAGATTAAATGTTGCTACTTCCTAGTGGATGGCAATCCGCTTAACGGAGTTTTAGGGGAGCACCAAACTATGTCACAAAATAATAATGCTAGTCAATTAGTCCTTAAAGGAACAACTACGATTGGTGTCGTCTGCACCGACGGCGTAATATTAGCTTCTGACACAAGGGTAACCATGGGCTTCTATGTTGCTCATAAATTCGGGAAAAAAGTCTACAAGATCGACGACCACCTCGGCATGACCATCGCGGGCACCGTGGCGGACGCCCAGAAAGTCGTGGACATCTTAACCGCGAACGCTCAACTCTACAAGATAAACTTGAACAGGCCCATGCCCGTCAGCGCGGCAGCTAGGCTTGTGGCTAACTTGCTTTTTTCAGCCCGTTACTTGCCCCTGGCAACTCAGGTTCTGGTGGGCGGCGTGGATGACACTGGTCCGCACGTTTACAATTTGGACCCGTACGGCAGCTTAACTGAGGAAAAAATGGTTTCCACGGGTTCTGGCTCCCCGATCGCTTACGGCATTCTTGAGGATAAGTACCGTGAGGGGATGACGATTGCGGAGTTGTTACCCATTATTGTTACGGCTGTTAACGCCGCGATGAAGCGGGATGTGGCAAGCGGAAACAATTACAACGTCACGGTGATCGACAAGAACGGTTACCGCGAGTTATCTGCGGAAGAAAAAGGCAGTCTTCTCAAGGCAGGAAGCTAAGATTTTGTCGCGAAACCAAGAGAAAGAAGAACGGGATAAGATAGAGATCAGCCAGTACATTTTGCAGAAGGTTCCAAGAGAAGTAGAGGTAACCAGAATCGAGTATGAGGGGCCGATGCTGGCGGTTTACACTAAGAAGCCTGAGATTCTGGTTGAACAGAGCAGTATAGTCGCGGAGATCGTCGGCGTCATACGCAAAAGAATCGTCATTCGCCCCGACCCTTCAGTCAGGATGCCAGAGGTCGAAGCGGAAAGGATCGCTCGAGAGTTGATTCCCGCGGAAGCCGAAGTCAGCGACATAAACTTTGACCCGAGCCTCGGGGAAATCATCATCGAAACCAAGAAGCCGGGTTTGGTGATTGGCAGAAACGGTGCGGTCTTGCAGGAGATAATCAAGAAGACCAAGTGGCGCCCGCACGTGCTGCGCAGTCCTCCGATCAAGTCCAAGATTGTCACTCACATGCGTCATTACCTGCACTCCGAAAGCAGGGAGCGGGAACGCATATTGCGCACGGTCGGCGAGAGAATTTTTAGGCCCAAAACCTACGAAGTCGGCGACCTCCGAATGACCGTTCTCGGAGGCGCGCAAGAAGTCGGGCGCTCAGCATTCCTGATTAAAACCCGTGAAAGCAGTGTTCTTTTAGACTGCGGCATTAACCCTGGTTCAAACAGGCCTTTTGAGTCGTTTCCACGGTTTGACTGTCCCGAGTTCCAGATTGACTCGTTAGACGCCGTCGTGATTAGCCACGCGCACCTTGACCACTGCGGTTTGGCGCCGTTCCTCTACAAGTACGGTTTTGACGGACCAATTTATTGCAGTGCGCCGACGTCGAACTTGATGACAATGCTTCAGCTTGACTACTTGGACGTGGCTGGCAAGCAGGGCGTCACGCCTTACTACGACCAGAAGGACGTCCGCGAATGCGTCTTGCACACGATTCCGCTGCGCTACGGCGTGGTCACGGACATCGCACCTGACATTCGCTTGACGCTGCATAATTCAGGTCACATCTTGGGCGGCTCGATGATTCACTTGCACATTGGCGAGGGTTTGCACAACATCGTTTACACCAGCGACTACAAATTCGCCAGAACCATGCTGCTGGAGGCGGCGGCAACCGAGTTTCCACGCATCGAAACCGTCATCACCGAGAGCACTTACGGCGGCGCGGACGACATTATGCCTTCAAGGCTTGAGGCTGAGGAGGCTATGACCCGCATCATAAACCAGACGTTGGAGCGCAAGGGCAAAGTTCTCATCCCCGTGCCCGCGGTTGGAAGAGCGCAGGAAATCATGCTTATAATCGACGGCTACATGAAGCGCGGCTTGATGAAGGAGGCTCCAGTCTTTATCGAAGGCATGATAAGCGAAGCAACGGCGATCCACACGGCGTACCCAGAATACTTGGGCAGGGAAGTGCGTCACAGCATTCTACATGAGGGGATTAACCCGTTCCAGAGCGACTACTTCACCATCGTGGAGCATCCGAGCGTTAGGCAAAGCATCATGGAGGGCGAACCGTGCATAGTTTTGGCGACGTCAGGTATGCTTGAGGGCGGACCAGTCATCGAGTACTTCAAGAACTGGGCTAACGACGACCGAAACACCATAATCTTCGTCAGCTACCAAATCGAAGGCACCATGGGCAGACGGGTGCAGAAGGGCGTGGGCGAAGTAACCATAATGGACAACGAGGGCAAGATGGCTGTGCTGCCGGTTAAGATGCAGGTGGAATCCATCGAAGGCTTCAGCGGACACTCGGACAGGCGGCAACTCGTCAATTACCTGACGCATCTTACGCCTAAGCCAGAACGCATCTTCGTTTGCCACGGCGAAAAACAGAAAACCCTCAACTTCGCAAACTACTTAGACAACAAGGTAGGCATCCCAACGATTGCGCCCGCGATACTGGAGACTTTCAGGCTGCTGTAGGCGCCGCAGTAGGCAAAGTTTGGGTTGAGGCTGGGGTTTTTTCCCGCCAGATTCTCACGTTTTTTGGGCAGATGACCACTCGTTCTTCGCCGAGGCGCGCGATGTCGCCGCCGATTGACTCAGCGAACTTTGTGAGCTCGTTGACGGCGTTCTGCACGTCGTCGATGCTTTTGCTGGCGAGAGGGGTAACTCGGAGAATGATGATGTTGCCGTTCTTAACCTCGTCTTCGACTTTTTCGACGTCGCCGAGCTCCTTCAGCGGCATCGCTTTAAGGTAAGTCTTTTCTAAGGCTTCAACGGGCTTATTTTCCTGCAGGTTCTCTTTTGGCGCGGCGGCTTCCTGCTTCGGCTCTTCGGAAACGGGTGCTTCCTCCTGTTTTGGGTTTTCTTGAGAAGGCACGGCTGGCTGTTCAGGGTTTGCTTGCTGTTTAGATTTGCCGAATAGGCTGAATTTCATTTTCCTCGCTCGACCTGCTAGTAATTGCTGGCGGCTACAGTTAAGCGTTTCTTAACCTGTTCGCCTCGGAGTCTTGGTTGTATTGTGCTTGGATATTTTATTTATGTTTTTCTAATCATGATTGGCAATCGCGGCTGCACCAAGAAAACGCGGGTGGGTTTTTGCGGTTTATCTTATGAGGATCATGAGGTTGTTTGCGACGGTAAGCGTGAGGAAGCAGATGAGCCCTGCGTAGGCGAACGTTAAGGCTCTGGTTGAGTAAGTGAAGGCTTTGCCGTCTCGGTTGGGCATCCTCATCAGGATTTTCCTCGCGAAAATGTAGGTTGCGGCTATGAATACTGTTGCTCCAATCTTGACGACCAGGAAGGCGCCGACGTTGGTGCTGACTATGCCCGCCATGACGGGGTTAAGCTCTTTGGCGCCTGAATAAACCACGCCGATGATGGTGGTTACGCAGTCTATTGTGCCCATCAGTATGATGAGTAAGCATGGAATAACCTCTATCTTGCGCATGAAATTTGCCTTCTCCTTTCCCTTCGACAAAAGCTAAGTTGGCGCAAGTATTTAAGAACTAGACTCTCGTTTTCGACATATTCCCGCAGGCGAATCGGAAGCCTTTCGCCGCATGCTTAGGCGCTTTCGCAGGCAAGAAGATGCTGTTTGCAGCGCATAACCCTTATATTTTGTGTGTTAAACCTTCTTGTGGAAGGATTTAGGCATGCACAAAAAACTCTTGATTCCCGGACCCACCGAGGTCAGCCAAGAAATCCTCAACGAGCAGGCTCATCTTCTCATAGGTCACAGAAGCGCCGAGTTCGCGTTGCTCTACGGCGGAATAACGTCTAAGCTGGCAGAGTACTTCAAACTTCCCGCAGATGTGAAGCCGACAGTCACCACCTCGTCTGGCACCCTGTGGTTTGACATCGTGGGCAGAAGCCTGGTTAAGAAGAAGGCGTTGGCATGCGTGAACGGCGCCTTCGCGGAGCGGTGCGCGGAAACCCTGCGGGCATGCGGCAAAGAAACCGATGTTCTCTCGGTTGAGTGGGGCATGGCGGTTAAGCCTGAGATGGTGGCGGAGAAGCTGGACAGCGGCGAATACGACACCTTGACGGTTTGCCACAACGAGTCGTCGACGGGCGTGAGAAACCCCATCGCTGAGATAGGCAGCCTCGTGCGCAAAAAGTACCCAGACGTCATCTATGCGATCGACGCAGTTTCTTCGATGGCGGGCGACAAGACCTTTCCGAGCGAGATCGGCTGCGACGTCATTTTTGCTTCAACCCAGAAGTGCTTCGCGTTGCCCCCTGGCTTAACGGTTGCGTTAGTGAACGACAGGGCAGTTGCAAGGGCTAAGGAAGTGCAGAACAGGGGCACCTACACGGATCTGGTGGAGATCTTCGAGTTCGAGAAGAAGCATCAGACGCCGTTTACCCCGTGCATCCCGCTGATTTACGCGTTGGACAAGCGCATGGACCTGCTGCTGGAGGAGACATACGATAAAGTTTACCTGCGGCACTTGGAGATGGCGCGGTATACGCAGCAGTGGGCGAAGCGGCATTTTGAAATGTTCCCTGAGCCAGGCTACGAGTCGATAACGGTGAGCTGCATAAAGAACACGTTGGCGAAAAACTTCAAGGAGCTTAACCAGAAGCTCGGCGAGAAAGGCTACGTCATCTCCAACGGCTACGGCAAACTGGCTGACAAGACGTTCCGCATTGGGCACATGGGCGAGTGGAACCTGCAGGGAATCAAAGAGGTCACAGGCTTGATCGATTCGATCTGGGGATTGTAGTGAAAACTAAAATTCCAGAGCCGACAGATTACCACTCGAAGGAAAAGCGCTAAAGGATCGTGAGCTGAAAGGTTTGGTTGACATTAGACCCATAAAAGCCATAATGTACACAAAGAAAGCTGGGAACCCAGAGAACCTTATAACTCAGCCCTACGACAAGATCGACGCGGCGATGCAGAGGGAGTACTATGAGAAGTCACCCTACAACTACTGCCGTCTTATCCTGCCCTTGGAGGAGGACAAGTACGAGGCGGCTCGGCGGCGGATCGAGCAGTGGCTAAAAGAAGGCGTACTAGCTAAGGATGAGGCTCCAGCGGTTTTCGTGTCGCGTCAACAGTTCGTTTTAGACGGGAAAAAGCTTGAACGCACTGGCTTAATCGTAGCCATGCGGCTTTACAGTTACGGCGAGAACGTGGTGTTTCCGCATGAGGGAACCTACAAGGCGCCCAAAGCTGACAGGTTAAACATGCTGCGCACGGTGCAGAAAGACCTTGAACCCGTCTTCGTGATTTATTCGGATCAGGAGAAGAAAACGCGGGCTTTCCTACAGGAGGCGGCGGGGGCTAAGCCGATAATTGAGGTTACCGATTCGCTGGGGGTTAAGCACACCGTTTGGCGTGTCACTGACCCCGAGAAAATACGGCGGCTTCAAGCTGACTTAAGCTGCAAAACCGTGGTTATAACCGACGGGCACCACCGCTACGAGAGCGCCCTGGCTTACCGCGACGAAATGCGCGGCAAAGAAGGCTGGACTGGAGATTCAGCGTTTAATTTTCACCTGTGCTACATGGTTCCGTTTCAGGAAGAAGGACTCACCGTTCTGCCCACGCACAGGCTTCTTAAAGAAACCAAGTTAACCGGGGAAACCATGCGGGGTTTGGAACGGTTTTTTGACGTGGTAGAGGTTGAGCCGACGGCGGAGGCGCTGGAGAATTTCTTGAAAAGCCACGTTTCCGAGCACGCTTTCGGCGTTTACGACGGCTCACACGCTTACGGTTTAACGCTTAAGCACGACAAGAGCGTGTACGAGTTTGTTTCCGCCCACGTTTCGAAGGAAACAAAAATCTTCGACGTCGTTATCCTCCGCGACATAGTCTTCAAGCACATCCTCAAAACGGGCAGGTTAAACATGGATGAAAACATCCTCTACGTGCGTTGGACAAGGGAGGCAGTGGACAAAGTCAACCAGGGAGAAGCCAGCATCGCGTTCCTCGTTAACCCCATAAGCGCCCAAACCGTCGCGGAAATCGCCCAGCAGCATGAGCTTCTGCCTGAAAAAAGCACCGATTTCTACCCCAAAATGGTTTCGGGACTCATGATGATGGACATTTCAGCAGGCGAAAAGCTCTAAACAAGGCGCTTCTACACCAGCCTGGGTTTTTACTTCGTTTTCGCACGTTTACTCATTTGTGTTTTTCCCTACAGCCACCCTTAGGGTTCGCTGGATGCCCCAAGTTGAAGTCTAAGGATGTCCCAAATAGGCAAGCAAGCGCGCGACTGACAGAGGTATGGAGGCGGTACGGAAACTGTTATAAGCGCTAAATTAGAAAACACAATTAAGCCTTAAGAAAGGGGTAGGAAACGTTGAGTGAACAAGTAAAAACTGCAGAAATGCCTGTGCAGGCGCAGGCGACGCCTCAAATTCCTCCAATGAAAAAATACGTTGCTGAAATGATCGGGACTATGGTGCTTGTGCTCTTTGGCTGCGGCAGCGTGGTGATGGTGAACTTTGCTGGCTCATACTTAAACTATAATCTTGGGTACATCGGCATAGCATTTGCGTTCGGCATTGCTCTTCTAACGATGGTCTACGTCATCGGCGGAATCTCTGGTTGCCACATTAACCCCGCCGTTTCAATTTCAATGTGGGTTGCGGGAAAATTAAAGACAAGAGACACCGTGTTCTACATTATTTTTCAGTGCATCGGAGCCATTATCGGTGCTGGTCTTCTTTGCGCGATAGCGACAGGGAACCCAATTTACAGCGTAGCGACGATTGGCTTGGGTCAAAACGGCTACGGCAGCGCATCCCCGGCTCGATTTCCGTTGGCACCAGTGTTTCTCGCGGAGGTCGTGTTGACGTTCGTCTTTTTGCTGGTGATACACGGCGCAACCCATGAAAGGGCACCTAAAGGGTTTGCGGGAATAGCTATCGGCTTGAGCTTAACGATGATTCATCTGGTGGGGATTCCTATCGACGGCACTTCAGTGAACCCAGCTAGAAGCCTTGGACCAGCCCTGTTCGTCGGCGGCACGGCGCTTAATCAACTGTGGCTGTTCATCGTCGCACCTATAATCGGCGGAATCATAGCTGCGCTCGTCTGGAAATACCTCAAGTAAACCTAAAAAACCAATTATCATCTTTCTTTTTTTCGGTTTCAAAAAACGCGAAGTTACTTGACGAACTTTGTGGCATGCCTCTTGAATTTTTTCTTGCAGGTCAGGCTGCAGAAATAGAAGGTTTCGCCTTCATAAGTAATCTTGAATTTGGCTGTGTTATCGTCCAGAACCATGCCGCAAACAGGATCTCTAAACATTACTTCTTTTTAAGCCTCAATCATGATTCTACTTTCTGCCTATTATGGTTAGTGGTAATATAAACCCTAAAAAATTGTTGCTCCGTCGTAGGCGCTGTGTGACTTAATTTGGATTCCCGAACAGCCGCCTTAAAGACCAAGGCTTGGGCCTAGCTGTTGTTAAACGACTTATTGAAGGGTAAAATTGCAAGATAGGCTTTGAAAGCGAAGAAGGAAAAGGAACAAAACTCACTATAATGTTACCGTTTGAAGAGCATAAAGCGTAACCTAAACAAACAGCGAGAAGAAATAAAGCCTGCTTGTTAATGTTTTAATGCAGGTGTTTAGTTAGTCGTCTTCTGAGTCTTCTTTGGCTAATTCAACCGAAATGCTGTCATCGTGGCTAACTGCTTTTTTCTGGGTTTCCTTTTTTGCTGGCGGTTCCTGTTCGTGTCCCTTCATGAAGCCTTCTTCGGCTGCGGTGATGTCGTCTTCTTCCAGCATTTCTTCCCTTTCTTCAGTGTCATAGATATCTTCGGTTTCCTCTTCCTTCTCTTCCCTAGTTTCAGGCGGGCCATCGTAAAAGTACGGTGGCGGCTTTTTCGCTTTTGGTTTACTCATTTTTTCTCCTCTAAATGGGTTTAACTTAGGAATCGGTTGATTAACACAGAAGTTTCATCCTACTTTTATGTATGTGATTGCACCGAGACAGTCACATCCACTCACCTTTAAAAATCGCCGTCTAAGATGTAACGTTTTGCTTTTTATTTTGCTAAAGCCTTTTATACCCCCAACTCAACGTTTGATATATCACATTAACTCATGTATCACAAAGCTATGAGCTTTTAAGGACATCATGAAGAAATTTGTGATAGGATAAAAAAATGCAAATTCAATCATTCAAGGATTTACCTTTAACAGAGGAACTCCTTAAAAGTGTAAAAGAACTCGGGTTTGAGAATCTTTTTCCAATTCAAGCCCAAGCAATAATCCCCTTGCTCGAAGGCAAGGACGTCATTGGGCAAGCGCAAACAGGAACAGGCAAAACAGCCGCTTTTGGTCTTCCAATGATTCAACGGTTGAACCGTGATATTCGCGGAGTGCAAGGCTTAGTTTTAGCGCCAACCCGCGAGTTAGCTAATCAAGTTGCTGAAAGCATAGCATGCTTCGGGAAGTACGCGAGAATCAAGGTTTTAGCTGTTTACGGCGGGGAATCGATCAACAAGCAAATCCATGCTCTTTCGAACGGCGTTCACATTGTTGTGGGTACGCCTGGCAGAGTAATTGATCTTATGGAAAGGCGTGTTTTGAACCTCTCGTCCGTGCGTATAGTGGTTCTCGACGAGGCTGACCGCATGCTCGACATGGGCTTCATAGACGACATCAAATATATCCTTTCAAAGACACCGCACGACAGGCAAACAAGCCTTTTCTCAGCGACAATCGACGAGTCAGTTATGAGGGTATGCAACAATTACATGAAGAACCCGCAGAAAATCCTTGTCAGCAAAGACGAAATCGCCTTAACTCAGATGAAACAGTACTACACGGTTGTGGCGCAGCATGACAAATTTGACGCCCTTCTAAAGATAATGCATGAGGATCACGTGGATAGAGCCATAATTTTCTGTCGAACAAGAAGAGACACAAGCCGACTAGCAGAACAACTTTATCGCAAAGGCTACAGAGCCGAAGCTTTGCACGCTGGTTTCACGCAGGCGCAGAGGGACAGGGCGATGAGCGACTTTAGGTCAGGAAGGTTAAACTTGCTTGTGGCAACAGACGTCGCCGCAAGAGGCTTGGACATTGAGGGCATAACGCACATAATCAACTACGATGTACCGATGGACGCACCGATTTATTTCCACCGCATAGGCAGAACAGCTCGCAAAGGCGAAGAAGGCACAGCCATAACGCTTGTCAGCTACGGCGAAATGTCAGACTTCAACAACATCAAAGCATTGACAAAAACAAAAATAGAGCAAATCGGGTCAGCACAAACCGAAAATAACGATTCGCCGATCCAAAGCTTCTTCTGAGCAACAAACCAAAAGAAGTTTCAGTACTTTTTCTTGGAGTCTTTTGACTCTTCATTTTTTCTTTACATGTTTCCTGAAATTACATTTTAGGAATTTAAAAGTTGCAAAATCAAAAGCAGCCACAGGTACCAGCAAGTCTACTATTGGAACCAAACAGTATAGAAAAATCGTAGTCTAATGTTCAGTTTTACTCGGTTTTGCCTTGCAAGGGGTTTTCCAGTTTCTTGATTTTCCCGTTTTTCCCAAGCCGCAGCTGCTTGTCACCCTTAAACGTCGCCACGTGTGAGTTGGTGACTTCTATGCAGTCGCCTACGGAGACGGCGTTTACCTGTTGATCCCAGAGGCAAAGCAGGATTTTTCCAGTTTCATCCCCGATTACCGCGTTTGAGACAAGGGCGTTATCTCTGAATTGCGTGTGAACCTTCGACGGCTGAGAAGTCTCAAGCACTTCAGCAACCACGTTCACCTTTTTCATGCCTGAACGTAAATCCCCGATCTTAACATGCGAAGGCGTCGGAGTCTGCTTCGCTATCTCTTTTCGGACTCTGCTTGTATCCATCCAATTGTCAAAAGAAACATCCTCCTTTAACAACGTCTCCTCTGGAACACGGAACTGAGCAACCACGTTTTCATCCCTCTTAATCAGGAAGATGGCTTGGTCGTTTACGCTTCCACGGTATTCAACAGTTAAGTCTTCAATCGCCGTTTTGCCCTGCTCTTTCGCATGAATCAAAGCCTGAAACAGTTCAGTAGGATAGACGCCATGCTGAGCTGAAATGAACGAAAGCTGATCTTCCAGTGTGGGCTTTTTTGATTTCAAACTTTTCTTTTCCTTCCTTTCTTATTTAGCGAATTACCTTGAAAAAAGCAAATGTTTGACAGCAAAATTTACTTTTTCTCGATTAATTCTGACAACATAATTATTAACGTTCTGAGTATATAGATTTAGCTGTTAAAAAAGGGAAATTTCAGGGACAATCTGCAAGAAAAGCAACCACCGCGCCGCAATGCGTTTTCCAAAAAGGAAAAAGACTAGACCAGCAATAACTTATTTGTGAGCGTGACGATTTCAAGCGCAAATGCTTTTGGTGCAACCTATGGAAGAACTCAGGCAGCTAACTAAAGTGAACCTTAAAAACTTGGACAAAATCCTCTACCCCGAATCTAACGTGACCAAGGGGCAGATCATCGAGTTCTACATCCGAATGGCGCCGAAAATACTTCCAATAGTAAAAGATAGGCCGCTCGTCTTGACCAGGTACCCGGACGGGATAACTGGGGAAAAGTACGGTTTTTTCGAAAAGAACGCGCCTCTTGGAACGCCAGAGTGGGTAAAGAGGGAAACCATTTACTCATCAACATCCAAGCGGGACGTCCACTACATAGTATGCAACAACCTCGACACGCTTATCTGGCTTGCGAACCTTGCAACGCTGGAAATACACATGCCTTTCTCAACAATCAACGACTTAGACAAGCCTGACATGCTGTTCTTCGACGTTGACCCTGAACCCCCAGCGACGCTCAGTGACGCGGCTGAGGTTTCGCTTCTGCTCAAAGACAAATTGGAAGAGCTGGGGCTCACACCATTCATCAAGACGTCTGGCAAGAAAGGTCTTCACGTTGTCGTCCCGATTGTTCCCCAGCATCCTTTCGAGGAAACAAGGGCTTTCGTGCATGAAGTCGGCATAGAATTAGCCAAACAAAGCGAAATCGTCGTTTCTGAGTTCAAGGACACCAAGAAGCCGGGCAAAGTCTTCGCCGACTACCTGCAGAACTCGCCCATGCGGACGATGGTTGTTCCGTACAGTCTGCGCCCGACGCCTGAAGCAACCGTTTCAACGCCTCTGGAGTGGAGCGAGGTTAAGAAAGGCATAAAACCTTCGGACTTCAATATTTCAAGTGTAGTTAAACGGAAAGAAGATCCGTGGAAGAACATTTTTGAAAAAAAATGCAAACTGGAGATTTAATCATGGCACAAGAAGATTTAGAAAAAGAAGATGCGGAGAAAGCTGAAGCTCAAAGTGGGAAAGTCAGCGCCGCCGTTCCGAGAAGGTCCATCTGGTCGGGAACCATAACGATCGGGTTGGTTAACGTGCCCGTGAACTTGTACTCGATGATTTATGACAAGGGCATCGCGTTTCATTTCCTGCACAGGGTTGACGGTCAACCTTTAAAGTACGTTAAGATGTGCACCAAGGACGACAAGATAGTTCCGTGGAACGAGGTTATCCGAGGCTACGAAGTCTCCAAGAACGAGTACGTGACGGTGGAAAAAAAGGAGCTTGACGCCGTGAAGCCTGAATCGGACAACAGGATACGAATCAGCAAGTTCGTCGACTACTTCTCGGTTGACCCGATCTACTTCGACAAAACCTACGCTTTGATGCCGAAGAAAAACACGGAAGCCTACACCCTGCTTCTCAGGGCGCTTGAAAAGAAAAACAAGGCTGGCGCCGCAAGGATAACCCTGCGAACTAAAGAGTACCCCGCGCTGCTTCATCCCTACAAGGGCGCGCTCGTTTTAACGACCCTTCGCTACGCCTACGACGTTGTGAACCCTGCGGAATTCGAAGACATCGGCAAGCTGAAGGAGCCTGAGAAAACCGAGCTGGACATGGCTGTAAAAATCGTCGGCGACCTCGCAGGCGAATTTGACATAGCTGAGTTCGAAGACACCTACATGAAGCGGGTTGAGGAACTCATAGAGCAAAAACTCAAAGGCGAAAAAATCCACGTTGAAAAGCCCCAGGAAGTCGAAGCTAAAGGACTCATGGTTGCGCTGCGTGAAACTCTCAAACAGCTGGAACAGAAATGAGCCGCCATGTCTACAAGCCCATGCTCGCCAAGGTTGCGGACAAAGCCTTCACCGATAAAGACTGGGTTTTCGAGATTAAATGGGACGGGTTCCGCGCCATCAGCTACGTGGAAGAAGAGTTAAGCGTAAAAAGCCGCAACGACAAGGAGCTGAAATACAACTTTCCTGAACTTGCGGAGCTTTCACTCTTAGCCAAAAACTTGGTCGTCGACGGCGAAATCGTTGTAATGCGAGAAGGCAAGCCTGACTTCCAAGCCTTGCTGGAACGCGGTCAAGCCGTGTCACCGCGCGAGATCGAAAGGCGGAGCGGGCAGGCGCCTGCAACGTACATAGTGTTTGACGTTCTGGAGAAAGACGGGGAACCCCTCACGAAGATGTCGTTGATGGAGCGCAAAAAAATCCTCAAGGATTCATTGACCGAGGGAAAAAACGTTCTGCTATCCGACTTCATAGAGGAAAAGGGCGAAGCCTACTATCGGCTGGTCGTGAACAAAGGCTTAGAAGGCGTGGTGGCGAAGAAAAAAGACAGCCCCTACGAGGAGGGACTGCGAACTGGAAGCTGGCTGAAAATAAAAGAGTTGAAAACCTGTGACTGCGTGGTTTTCGGTTACCGAAGGGGTGAGAAATCCCGAGGCGCGACTTTCGGGTCGCTGGTCCTGGGGCTTTACGGGACCGATGGAAAACCAGTCTACGTAGGCAACGTTGGAACAGGATTCACCGACGAAACGCTTCGGACCCTGATGGGCAAGTTTGAAGGGCTCAAAACCGCTTCGCCAGTTCCCTTCGCGGTCGAAGAGGAGGAACGCGTAACTTGGCTTGAGCCTAAACTCGTCTGCGAAGTCGCCTACCAAGTGGTTACGCGGGACACACGGCTGCGAATGCCACGGTTCAAACGGCTAAGAGACGACAAGCCGCCAGCCCAGTGCACCCTTGACCAAATAGCCGAAACCAAAAAAATGAGCGGGCAAGAAGCGAACGGGCTATCAGAGTACGCGTCAAAACGCAACTTCAAAGAAACCCCTGAGCCCAAAGGCAGCGAGAAAAAAAGGGGCAGCCTGATTTTCGTGGTTCAGGAGCATCACGCCAGGGCGCTTCACTACGACCTCAGGCTGGAAAGAGGCGGCGTCTTGAAAAGCTGGGCTGTCCCCAAAGGCATACCCGAAAGCAGCGGTGAGCGTCGTTTGGCGGTGCAGACAGAAGACCACCCGTACGATTACGCAGGCTTCGCAGGCGTCATCCCCAAAGGGCAGTATGGCGCGGGAACCGTTAAAATCTGGGACAAAGGCACCTATGAGCCTAAGCTTTGGGAAGATGACAAAATCGAGTTCACGCTCAACGGCCAAACGTTGAAGGGGCGCTACGTACTGGTGCGGCTTAAACGGGCTAAAGAAGACAACGCTTGGCTACTGCTAAAGGGAAAAGATTAACATGCAGAGCCTTCATCTGGGCACCATCGGCTGGAGCTACAGCTTCTGGAAAGGCAGCTTTTATCCCCAAAAGACCGCCTCAAAAGATTTCTTAGCTCACTACGCTACCCAGTTTGACACAGTTGAAGTTGACAGCACATTCTACCGAATCCCAACCCAGCAAGCCGTCGCCAACTGGAAAAACCAAACACCGCAAAGTTTCATGTTCTCGCTGAAGTTCCCAAATGTCATCACACACATAAAAATGCTCAAAGACTGCCAGCGAGAAACCAACCTGTTCCTCGAAAGAGCAAGCATCCTCGGCGAGAAGCTGGGGCCTTTGCTTCTGCAGTTTCCGCCAAATTTCGGAGTTGAACACTTACCCGATTTGGCTGATTTTCTGCATAAACTCCCTAAACTTTGGCGCTACGTGGTTGAAGTTAGAGACGAAGCATTTCTTAACGAAGATTTGTATTCGATTCTGAAAGCTAATAACGCCGCTTTGGCATGGGTTGACAGCCCAAACATGCCCCAGACCAGTGAAGTGACCTCCGACTTCTTGTACGTGAGGTGGGAAGGCGACAAAACAAAAGTCAACGGGCTCCTGGGCAAAATAGAAGCCGACACCAATGACAGCCTCAGGGAATGGGCCGAAAAACTAAAGCCTTTCCTGAGCGGAAAAACGACGGTTTTCGGCTACTTCGGCAAATACTACTCAGGCTACCCTCCCTCGGACGTAAGCCTGCTCTCAAGCTTGCTAACGGGTGCTTAGGAAACCCCCAAGAAACTCAACGCAGAGGCGAAAAGGACAAAAGGCTGTTGCTTGATATGATTTTTGAGCTGAAAAAGATGTTTTTCAAGCAGATTCAACAGCACAGCGACAACTTCTCATACATAGTTGCTGACGAAGACGCTTCGGAGGCTGCTGTGGTTGATTCAAGCTTCAACGTCAGCGAAATAATCAGGATTTTGGATGCCAAGAAGTTCAGACTTGTATACATCCTCAACACGCACGGGCATTCCGACCACACCGCTGGCAACGCCGAATTAAAGGCAATGTTCCACGCCAAAATCGTTGCGCATAAACTGTCAAGAGTCAACTTTGACGTCGCGGTTGAAGATGGAGACGTGCTGACCGTCGGCAAAATCCCTATGAAGGTAATGTACACGCCAGGACACACCCCAGACAGCATCTGCCTGCTAATCGACGACAAAAAGCTGCTGACAGGCGACACCTTGTTCGTCGGCGAATGCGGGAGAACCGACTTCCCCGGCGGCAACTCCAAAAGCATGTACGACAGCCTATTCAACAAGCTCATGAAGCTGGATGACGCCGTCGAGGTTTACCCTGGGCACGATTACGGCGTGAAGGCTTCATCAACCATCGGCGTGGAAAGGAAAACTAACTATACGTTGCAGCCAAGAAGCCTAAAAGAATTCATCGAATTCATGGCTGAGCCCTGACCCGCCAGGTTTTTCTGACTGGAATTATCGTGCGGTAAGCTGGATCAGCCGTTAGGTTGGCTGAAATCACTGCCTTTTTGCTCTTTATAGGCTGCGCTGATTTTTTGATTGGGGGCTTAAATCATTTGCAGCATTGATCTAGTTTTCTCTATAATTCTCTGGTTCAATCGCTTTTAGTCCAAAATAATCGCGTTAAGCCTAAGGTTTAGCCCAGCGCCAAGATTGATTGCTAAACTTGTCACCGGCAAAAAAACGCGGAGTTAACCAGCATGGTCGGAGGCAATTTTCTTTATTTACCGAGCGGCAGCGTACATGTTTAAAGCTTGTCGAGCAAGTCTTCTTTAACAAAACTTAAAAACTTTAAAACGTAATAATGAGTCGTAGTAAAGAATGATATTCGATCTCTGGAGAAGTTCGCTAGTAAAAGTAGAGGTTTCTCTCTTAGTACGATCTGAAGCCGTGAGAATGAACCTTACCAGACAACTCAAAAGTACAGTTTTAATACTCCGCGAAGCCATAGTGAGGTTGACTATTGAATGATAGTATTCGACATAATAGCTATCGTTTTGCTCGCATTTTTGCTTTTCTGGACAGTGTACAATGGCTCAATCATCTGTGTTGGATTAAAAAACAGGCGCAGACGCACCCAAAGTAACCTTGTCAACACTGAGGAAATACCAAAATTTTCAATAATAGTGCCGACCAAGGACGAGGAAGTCGTAATTGGCCGCTGTTTGAGCAGCCTTCTTGAGATAGATTACCCGAAGGACAAGATGGAAATCATAATCGTAGATGGAAATTCGGCTGACAACACATGCAAGATATGCTCTGACTTTGTCGAGAAGCACCCTGGCACGTTCAAGCTCATTAAGGAAAAAGTGTCAAACGGCAAGCCTGCCGCTCTCAACCTCGCCTTGCCCTCTGTGACAGGCGACATCGTGGGGGTTTTCGACGCCGACAGCGTTCCCGAAAAAGATGTACTTAGAAAAGTGGCTTCCTACTTCAATGACAAGAAAGTAAGCGCTGTCCAGGGTCGAACCACTTCGCTTAACGAAAAGAAGAACCTTCTGACAAGAGTAGTTTCAATGGAAGAACGCGCCTGGTACCAAGCATTGCTTAACGGCAAAGAAAAGTTAAAGCTGTTTGTACCACTGAACGGCAGCTGCCAGTTCATAAGACGCGAAACGCTGCAAGAATTGGGCGGCTGGGACGAGGCTTCCCTCACAGAAGACATCGAGTTAGCTTTGCGTCTTGTCGAAAAAAACCATCAGATAAAATACGCCGAAGACGTTTGCTGCGGTCAGGAAACGCCAAACGGCTTACACGAATTAATCAAACAGCGTACCCGCTGGTACCGGGGATACATGGAGACCGCTGTGAAGTATGGACGACTTCTCGACGTTCTCAACACGAAAACAGTTGACGCTGAAATCTCGATGGGCGGGCCGTTCTTGATGGTTATCTCCTTGGTCAGCTACATAAACTGGTTAGCCGCAGCCCTATTCTTGTCCCAAAACGACCTAATACTAACCGCAACCGGCATAGTAATTATTGTAACGGCTGTTTCGCTGCTTGCAGCAGGCGTTGGGCTGCTTGCTTCCAACAAACCCTTCAAGTTTAGAAACCTGCTCTGGATACCTTCAATCTACGTTTACTGGCTAATTCAAATGTGCATCGCTGCTTCGGCTTTTGTAAAATTGCTGTTCAGGCGCAAAAGAGTTTGGAGCAAAACAGTCAAAAAGGGCTTCGTAACGCCGAATATGTTCACGTAGGCTTCCTGCAGCAGACGAACCGAAATTAAGGATTCCAAACGGGTTTTCGTGTGCGCAAATCTTACGCGGGGGTGGCGTGATTTAGCACAAGGCATTTTAAGGATGTCGAGCAAAACAGTTCTAAAATGTTTCATTAATCGGCTTGGAGAAAGAAAAGTGATCGAAGCTCTTGCGACATTTGTTTGGGTATCTCCGTTCTGGCTTTTCTCCAAGAACTCAATGAAGACTTCACATTACAGCAAAACTGGCAGATTTCTGGGCGATGTCACTCGCTTTTGGGGGAACGGGGTTCGTTGAAGGTTTGCTTTGTTTCCTCTTACCCGCCGAACCGCGCACGATTAAGCGAGTACGCACAAAATTTAGTGGCTGCACTGGCAAGTCGCCCCTCAATAGACGCTCTCTACCTATTGGCGGATAAGAGCAGCCGCAGCGAGAAACTCTTGACAGAAAACCCCAAAATCAAGGTTTTCAGAGTTTGGGAAGCCGACAATCTTTTTTCAGTTCTAAACGTCATGAGGTACATTTTGAAGATAAAACCAGACATAGTCCACTTCAACATATCCTTCCAGAGTTTCGGCAGCAACAAACTTACAAACTTGACAGGTTTGTCACTGGTTTTTCTTTGTCGCCTTTTCGGTTTTCGGGTAATAGCCGGCGTTCACACGCTTGGCGAAAAAGCCGATCTGGAAAAGTTCAATCTCAAGCCCAGCCTGCTGAACAGAGTCGGAATTCTGGTGGCAACAAAGATTATCCTGTCCGCTCAGACAGTCGTGGTGCTCGTTAGGTCTTACGGTGAATTCTTAAAGAACCGTTATGGTCACAATGGCGTGCAGTACATTCCACACGGCGCATCCGTGGACGCGTGCAGCCAAACTGCAAATGACAAAGTGATCTTGCTCTTCGGTCACATGGGACCCCATAAGGGCCTTCCGTTGCTGCTAAGCGTTTTCAACGAATTAAATCAAGAAGGGCAAGGAGTTAAACTGGTAGTTGCTGGAACCAATCATCCCAACTTTCCCGGCTACTTAGACGAATTCATAAAGCAGCATCCAAACGTTGAATTTTCAGGTTACGTTCCACAAGAACAAGTTGCCGCGGTTTTCAAAAAAGCCCGCGTAGTAGTCCTTCCATACAACGCTGCTCCAGGCACAAGCGGCGTATTTCACTTAGCCTGCGGTTACGGGCGGCCAGTTGTCGCCTCAGACCTGCCAGAAATCAGAGAGATGGTAAACGATGGCGCCTCAGCCATTTTAGTGCCTCCCAACGACCCGGGCGCGTTGAAAGCGGCAATCTTAACCGTTCTTTCCGACGACGAGGTAGCCTCCGAAATCGGCGAGAAAAACCTCAGTTTCGCGAAAAAAGAAAGTTGGAGCGCCGTAGCGAAAGCGTATGAAGACGCCTACTTGGCACTCCTAAAATGACTTCTTACGTGACTTCTCCCCTTTTCGCCTCTTTTGTTAGCCACCGTGTAATTGCGCTGGATTGGTTTAGCCTGTCACACGCAGGCAGGTTAACTTTGCCAGTCTTTCAACAGGATTGATTTACTCGTCTTCTGATTTTCTATCAGGTAATTTAAGAAAAACTTAACTTCTTTGGATCACACTTTTTAGATGCTTTGTTTCGAAAAAAGTTCCTGTTGCCGTTGCTGGCGTTCGCAATTCCTTTGCTGATTAGATTAATCCCTGAGGTTTTGATGGGTCCCTACGTAGTCGGCTTCGACACCATGGCGTACTACCTTCCAACCACCACGCTGTGGCTTCACGGCGGCATAAGCCTCGGAAGCTTCATCGCCACAGCACCATTACTCTACAGCTTAACAGCCGGATTAACCTTAACCAGCGGCTCACTCATTTTAGTGCTTAAAGTGCTTCCTTCCGTGCTCCTTGGGCTTCTGGGTTTATCAATGTATGTTTACGCCAGACGAGGCTTAGGCTGGTCACCGACAAAAAGCCTCATCCCAGCCCTTGTCGGCACCCTGTACTTTGTAGCCCTACGCATATCCTGGGATGCACTGCGCGAAGAGCTTGCGTTGATTTTCTTTTTTGTGGTCCTAACCTTACTCTTCGTGAACAGTAAGAAGGAAAAGTTTTCCTGGAAAGGCTACGCGGCGTTTTCCTTGGCTCTCGCCGCGGTTGTCCTGTCAAATCAAGTAATCGCCGCCATCGTGCTCGGCGTCCTGCTGTTCACCGTCCTATACAAGTTCATCAAAAGAAGCCACATTGAAGCAACACGTACAATCCTGTTTTCTTTGCCCGCAGTAATACTTTTTTTCGTCACCTTTTACCTGAGTCCCGCCGTGCCTGAGTACCGTTTGATTTTCGGTTTCCCAACAACCACTGACGGCTGGCTAGCATTGTTCGGTTACCCTTCCTACCAAGCAATGCTGGGGGCTGAGGCAGGCTTTGTTGTTTACTGTTTTCTGCCCCTGTTGCCTCTGGCACTGTTGAGCGTGAAGCGTTTCAAAAACTTTCAAATGCGAAGCTGGGTGGTTTTGACTTTTGCCGCGTGCTTCGTTCCCATGGTCAGCCCCAGTGACCTGCGGGTTGTCATGTTGCTCGTTTATCCCTTGGCGTTTTACGCAACCGAAGGCTTAAGTCGGCTGAAATCTATTCGCTGGAAGCGTCATGGCATTAGCTCGCTGCGCATTGGCTTAGTCTACCTCATGCTTGTAACAGCCGTTCTCAGTTTAGGCTTCATGGTGATGACTCCGCAAAATCCTTTCCCGTACTTTAACCCGGAAATAAACGCTTACATCTACACCATTCCGTCTTCCATGCTTCAGAACACCGTTTCCATAACCGACTGTAAAAGCACAGTGAACGCCCTCAACTGGCTCAAAGACAATATGACAGGCAACTCGGTTTTGCTCGTTCACAGGGTATTTTACGGTTGGGCTATCTCAAAATTCAACCCCGACCAACTGATAATGTACGAGTTCGGGAACCCCTTAGACGCCGCTGCAACCGCCACCCAGCAAGGATACAGTCAAATATATCTGATATGGTGGGTAAATGGTAAAGGATGGGATGGGCAACCCACCGTGGCGCCAGCGTTCCATCAAATCTACCAAAGCGGAGACATAGCCATTTACGAATATGAGGCTTAATGATGAACTCCACGCTTATCAAACTCCGCGAGTGGCTTGGAAAAAACAGATTCGTGATAGCTGCTTTTTTGATCCCCTTAGCCATCAGAAGCGTTCCGGAGATTCTGTCTTGGCCGTACCCTCTAGGGCTTGACACATTGCAAATAGTTCCGATAATTCAGAGTCGTGCGGTGTTTTCTGGGGGTCTCGTAAACTTTTTCCACGCAACAAACATGCTCTACTTGTTCACAACTTCGCTTTACAATCTCACAGGAAACGTAGTTTTCGTGCTGAAATTCTTCGGTCCAGTGCTTCTGGCAATCCTTTGTGGCGTGCTGTTTGTTTACGCAAGAAAAGCCTTGAAGTGGGGCAACTGGAAATCCCTGCTTGTTTCTATTTTGACAGCTACCTACTTTGTTTCTTTGAGGGATTCATGGGAATTTTACCGTCAGACGGTTGGATTGATTTTCTTGGCAGGTGCACTTATCTCTTTGGCGTATTTTCGCTCGCCAAGAAAGTATTACATTGCCTGTGCATTCATGGTTTTAACCGTGCTAAGCCACGAGCTTGTCTCAGTCATTCTTTTCTTCATCATCCTTGTTGAGGTTTCAAGATTACTGATAAAAAAGTCCTTCAAAGAAAGCGCTTACTTGCTCGGATCAGCCGTTCTGCCCGCCGGTTTATTCTTGTTCCAGCGAGTTTCTTTAACCACAACACCGGGCATTAGCGTTCCCGCAAGTTACGTGGCTTCTGGTCCTTCCTTTGCCCTCGCTTTGTACATGGGCGGCATGCTAGTTTACTGCTACTTCTTGATTTTGCCTCTGGTAATTGCGGGTTTGTTCGGCTTTAAGGCTTCACCAATGCATTACTGGGCGCTTCTGTGCGTCAGTCTCGTAATCTTACTGATGATTAACCCTAACTTACCAGTGTACTTCTGGAACCGTTGGGTCTATTTGCTTGTGTACCCGCTGTTGTTCTTTGCAACTCAGGGAATAGATAATCTTTGGCGTTTCTGGTCAACTCACAAAAACACGATTAAACGCTTAGCACCGAAAATTTTCGTGGTCGCCTATTTGATTCTGCTGCTGTCCCTATCAGGGTTTTACTTGGTTATGCCTCCAGAGAAGCAGATTTCATTTTTCTCCACAGATAACCCTTACTTGGCTTTTATCCCATCTAGCATGCTTCAGAACACCATATCCATCACCGACAACCCTGGCTTGGTCAACTGTTTTAACTGGATAAACAGCAATGCCTCCGTAAATTCCGTTCTGGTAATTCATTACGCTCTGCAGGCTTTAGCCGGCATTTACGTTAAAAACACCACAATGGTGCCCGTTTCTCAAGGTCCCTCCATGTGGAATAACATTCAAAACGAGAACGCCCTTGCAGCCGGCATGGTTGACGCTGCACAGACTGCGATAAGAGACGGTAACAGTTCCGCATACACCGTGTGGTGGGTCAGCGGTAAAGGTTGGTATGACATCCCCAGTTTGCCAGCCCAGTTCATCGAGATTTTCCATTCGGGAAACATGGCTGTCTACTCTTTCAACTTCACCAGCTAAATTGCCTGTTTCCGCTCAAGATTATGACAAGGAATGTTCTTTGAACTGTTTAAAATTGAAAAATCGTGTTAAAGAGTTCCAAGAATGCTTCGCTTGCTTTTTTCTAACTTACCGCAACTCTTTTTAGGAGTAATAAGAGTCCATATTGCTTAATTAGATTTGAAGAGTCGAGGTTTACACTTTAATGCAAAATGGCTCTGACGGCTTCCTAAGCAGAAAACAACTTGTCCAACTGAAATCAAAAGCCATGCGCGCCGGCGTATGGTTCAAAGCTTTGCCGACGATAGACAGGGTACTTATCGATTTAACGATAAAAGTAGCAGAAAACGTCCACAGCGCCTCTTTAGCTAAAAGCATTTTTGCGGTTATAGGTAAGTTGGAAGGGCTTTTGACGAGCAGCGTCTTGAAGTCATTAAAGCTGGTCGGTTCCCCACTCGCTGAGAAAATCAGTGCAGTGGCTCAGAAGTGGGGCAATGTTTCAGCTAAAAATTGGGCTACAGACCCATCGTTTGCAGTATTCTTGGCTATACTTCACACAAACAGATGATTTTACGGAAAACTTGACTGGTCATTAATTCATATGCCAAGGAAAGTTTTAGTTACTGGCGGCGCTGGTTTCATCGGCAGCCATATCGTTGATCGATTAGTCGATGACGGCTCAGACGTCCGGGTAATCGATGACTTATCCACTGGGAAACTCGATAACATCAAGGCTCATCTAAACTCGGGCAAAGTTGACTTTGTTAAAGGCGATATTCGTGACGCCGTGGTCGTTGACAAGACCGTCAGAGGAGTAGACGCCGTTATACATTTGGCTGCATTAACCAGTGTTCCATACTCAGTTGCGAACCCCGACATGACTTTTGACGTTAACCTATCAGGAACCTTGAATTTGCTGCGTTCAAGCGCCAAAAACAACGTCGATCGATTCGTGTTCATTTCAACCTGCGCGGTCTGCGGCGAACCTGAACGTTTGCCAGTAACCGAGGACGCTCGCGCAAACCCAATTTCGCCTTATGCCGAATCTAAGCTTATGACTGAGCGGTATTGCTTGGGGTTTGCTGAGCGGCAACTTTTGCGGTGTGTCGTTTTGCGTTTCTTTAATGTTTACGGTCCACGGCAGGCGATGAATGATTACAGTGGAGTAATAACACGGTTCATCGACAGAAGCAAGCAGAAGCTGCCTCTGACAATTTACGGTGATGGTTCACAGACTAGAGATTTCGTCTACGTGCAGGATGTTGCTCAGGCGGTTTTTGCTTCGGTAAAAAATGAAAAAGCCGTCGGCCAAGTTCTTAACGTTGGCTCTGGTCACCCGACCTCTATCAACGAGTTGGCTAAGGCGGTCATAAACTTGGCTGGTGGAAACCTTCAAATCCGTTACGAAGCACCCCGAACAGGTGACATCAAGGACAGTTTTGCCGATATTTCTAAAGCTAGAAAGATCTTGAATTACGAGGCTAATGTTTCTTTGCAAGATGGGCTGCGAGCCTTATTTGAAGAAAAAGCTGGTATTGCTTGATTTGTTACCTTTGTTGTTGGAGTCTTGTTCATTTATAATCCATATTCTTTTTAAAGGGAACGATGCAAATAAGTTGCTAGAACAACTGATTTGTGAGGGAAAGAGGCGCCGATGGTCGCAGTAGAAGCCGTTGAAGAAAACGTGTTGCTCAAGGCAAGCTCGTTCGTCGTGGTTGGCATCCCAGCGTTCAATGAGGAAGAAAGCATTGCCCGCGTAATTCTGGAAGCCCAAAAGTTTGCGGATAGAGTTGTTGTTTGCAATGACGGTTCGACCGATTTTACTACAGAAGTTGCCGAGAGACTGGGCGCCACAGTTATTCGGCACCGCAAAAATTTAGGCTATGGCGCTGCCCTGCAAAGCTTGTTTGAAAAGGCTAGACTGCTGGGGGCAGACGTGCTTGTCACCCTAGACGGCGACGGGCAGCATAACCCTCAAGAGATTCCACGTTTGATACAACCCATTCTCAACGGCGAGTGCGACGTTGTCGTGGGCAGCAGGTTTATTGACAAAAACGGAACCGTGGAAATGCCGAAGTACAGGCAAATAGGCGTTAAGCTTATCACCAAACTAGTTAACGGCTCAGCCAAGAACGGTGTAAGCGACGCTCAAAGCGGGTTCAGAGCATACAATTCTCGAGCCATGGAATGTTTATCTTTATCTGAGATGGGCATGGGCGCCAGCATCGAGCTTCTGCTGGAACTTAAAAAATTCGGTCTCAAGCTTTGTGAAGTTCCAATCTCTTGCAAGTATAAAGACAGCAGCGGATTAAAGACGTCGACTGAACATCCCATCGCCCATGGAATAGGTCTTCTCGCGTCTATAACCAAGTTAGTGGTTGAAGATAAGCCACTTTTGTTTCTTGGTTTGCCTGGAGCTTTATGCTTAGTATTAGCCTCAATTTTTGGGGTTTGGATGCTGGAACTATATACAAGCTACCATCAAATAGTGACAAATGTAGCTCTTGCCTCATTGGGTTTCACCATTATTGGTTTCTTTTTAGTAATGACAGCCATCATGTTGTATGCTATAAAACGTTTTGCTGAAAAAGTCAACCATTGAGTTCGTCTTAAAGTGAGAATTGCACGAATTCGACATTTGTTCTTTCCGGACACGCCAAAAGATTATTTTTATGAATTGACTGCCAAGCAAGTTAAGATAGGGCATCAAGTAGATGTGCTTACGTGGAGCCAGATTGGCGAAAGCCGAGTAAGAAAAGTGGCCGAAGGCTTTAACATTTATTCAATGCATGGTTTGAATTTTGCTATCCCTGGGTTATTTGAGCACTATCCTTTTTTGCCTGAATTACCTGATGTTCTTGAGCGCGTCAAGCCCGAAATAGTCCATGCAGAATCTCACCTTTTCTTAACCACAGCACAGGCAGTTACAAAAGCGAAGAAACTTGATTTGCCATCTGTTGTAAGTGTGCACGGGGTTTTCGCTAAAAGAGGTCTATTAACTAATTTCTTTCAAGATGCCTATATTCGAACCGTGGGTTTAGACATTCTGAGAAAAACTGATATTGTTATATGTTTAACAAAAAGTGATGTTGCTGAAATTATTCATTTTGGCGTGCCTTCCGAAAAAATCAGGTTAGTAAGCAATGCTGTAGATACAGAAATTTTCAAGCCTGCAGCAAACCTTCCGAGTGAAGCGATGCTTATCGTTTGGGTTGGAAGATTTGTAAACGAAAAAGGTGTTGAATACTTCATTAGAGCCGCCAAGCTTATAGCAGAAAAATCCAAAGACGTTCGATTCTTACTTATTGGCTATGGACCTTTGAAATTCAGAATGATGCAGCTGGCCGCCAATATTGGGATTTCTTCAAGTATAATCACTTTTTCCAAGCCTATGAAAAGAAAAGACGTTGCTAAAATACTGAGTACGTCGAGTATATTCGTGTTTCCTTCAATCAAGGAAGGAATGCCTTTAGCATTACTTGAGGCTATGGCTTCAGGAAATGCAATTGTTGCGTCAGATATTCCAGGAGTAAACGAGGTCATCAAGAATAATTATAACGGTTTGCTAGTTTTACCCAGAGACCCTGAAGCGATTGCCTCTGCCGTTTTAACGTTAATTAATGACACGAAGCTCAAAAAGAAGTTGTCGTTTAACGCGAGAAAAACTGTTGAAAACAATTTCTCATTCAACAACATGTTAACAAATTTGGAAGCAGTTTATTTAGAGGCAATGAGAAGACACAAATGAGGATTCTTTGGCTCTCCTACTACTATCTACCCCATGTTGGCGGGGGCACATGGCCCAGTTATTATCTTTCCCAAGTTCTTTCAAATAGAGGACATACTGTTGAGTTAATTGTCCCAAATGTTAACTTTACCTTATCAATTTCTCCAGAGCTTTCTAAAAATGTAGAAAGCAAGAATTTATCCAAAGTTTATCGTGTTCCTTCTTTCCCTTTGCCCCGCATGTTGGCACCGGTTCTATGTTTTTTTCCAATTTTCTTACAGGGTTTGAAGCGAGGCAAGAATAGTGATGTCATTGTTTGCCAATTTCATCCTCACCATTTGGTAACCTTTACCGCTGTTCTCTTAGGTCGAATTTTGAACCGGCCAGTAGTCGCTCGAGCTTGTGACGTATATAGAAACATGGGTTCTAGCAGCAATAGCTCAATGGAGAGATTCGTTAGAGTACTGAATGTTTTTAATGAGTCATTAATTAAAAGATTATCTGTTTTTTTAATTTGTTGTTCTGAATACAAGGAAATTCTTTTGGCTAGAAATAAAAGTTACTACGATAAGATTCAATTGCTAGTTAATGGTTTTGATTTAACCGATTTTCATAACTTGCCTTCCAAAGATGATGTCAGAAAATCACTGGGTCTAACTTCCGAAAATAAAATGATTCTGTTTGTTGGTCGTTTTTCAGGAGAAGAATATGGCGCAAAAGTGCTGCTTAAAGCATTTGCTCTGCTATTGCAAAAAGCACCTGGCGCGGTTCTTTTTCTTGTTGGAGACGTTTTATCAAATGATCTCTTGAAACTTATTGATTCTTTAGGCATAACAGAGAGTGTCAAGGTGTACGGGGCAATGCCCCATAAAGATATTCTTCAATTCATCGTTGGCTCCGATGTTTGCATTGGACCATTAATGGCCACCCAGACAATTCCCCTTAAAGTGCTGGAATATATGGTACTTAACAAACCTGTGGTTTCTGGTAACGGCAGCATAAGTAAAGATTTGAATCCAGAAACAAATTTTATTTTATGTTCTCCCATGCCTGAAGAGATTTCAGAAGCTATTTGGAAAGCATTATGCGATCAACGATTAAATAAGTCATATGGTAATTCGGTTCCAGAAAAATTTAGTTGGCAAACAGTGTCCGAAGAAATGGAACAAATACTTAGCAGCGTAGTGAAATCGTCAAGATAGTGATAAAACGACTAAATACCTATTTTTTGCCTCAAATTTTAACAGGTTTGCTGGACCTAATAACCATTTGCTTGATCTTTCAAATTACTTGTATAACAATCTCGGCTTAGATTTGCAATTAATCACACATAATAGTATTATCGATTCTTCTTTCCTTAAGCATGTGAAATTTCCACTTATTCCAATTTTGAGCGGAAGTCGTTCAGACCCAAGAACACGTTTTGCCTCTGCTTTTTCAAACATCCTTACGATTCAAAGGCTTATTCAAAAATTTCAAGTCTCAAAAAAGAATATTTTTGTTAATGCAACTATAGATACTCTTTTTGAGGTTAGACTGGCGGCGAAATCAAAGATAGCTGCTGGTTATAACGTGTTAGGTAATAATGGTGATTCAGCCTTATTAGATTTAATAGATCGGTTCGCTATGAGGACCTCAATCAACAAAATAGTTGCTAACACTGCATTACAAAAAAAGTTTTATTTGCGCTTAGGTCTCGACGAGAAATCCATTCATCTTATCCCTCATTGTGTAGATTTGAAAAGAATCCAGGACTCCTGCAATAACTATCAAGAAAGCGAAAAAGAAGTAGGGAAGAAAACGATGCCAACTATCTTTTATGGCGGACGTATAAGCATAGAAAAAGGAATCAGGGAGCTGCTTGAATGCTATCAAGCAATTTCCCAAGAATTTCCCGTCGATTTGGTTTTAGTAGGCGACGGTCCTTTAAGAGACTGGGTCCTTGAAAACAAAAAGAAGATAGAAAAAGAATCATCCAAGAGCAAGATTCGCTTTTTAGCTGGTTGGCAACCGCCTGAGGTTCTATTGAACCAAATGCTGATGTCTGATATCGTAGTTTTGCCATCTTACCATGAGATGAACCCAATAATATTGCTTGAGGCCATGTGTTTAAAGAAAGCAATAATATCCACAAATGTGGGCGGGCCAAACGAAATCATTATCGAAGGTGTAAACGGTCTTCTTATCAATCCATTTATTAAAAACGACCTAAAGATGGCTATGGTCAAGTTGGTTACTGACTCACCGCTTAGAAGACGTCTCGGATTGCGAGCCTTTGAGATTCTAAAAACTAATTATGAAGTTTCTATTATTGCACCCAAATTCCTTAATTTCTTGGAAAGTTAATCGGTACATTCCTTCTTTTAGCAAAATTCTATTTCATTTCCTAATTTGCTTTGCTTTTATACTTAGTACCTTAGTGGCCCATAGTTTCATTTCGACTTTGTTCCAAGCAGTATGTGGGCTGCTAATCTCACTGTATATCGTTGGAGATTGCTTGAAATTCTTATTAAAAAAGTTCTTTTCATTTCCTCAAGGTACGGCTATTGGCGAGTTCGCACTGAGTGTACTGCTTAGTTTCTCATATTTTTTCATTCTTTCCGTTATTCTGTCGGTTACCTTTTCATTAACTGCAATAAACTTAGCAATTGCTCTCATTTTGCCAATTATAGCTATAGACTTAGCATCGGTTCTTCAAAACTGGCAAACATCTTCACGCACCTTAAAACAAAGCTATCGTTACGACCAATTGATAGTTATACCAATCATTGGTATAGGCATTTTATTGGCTTTGCTATTCAGGAGCAATTTCGTTTGGCCCTCAATGCCCGGTTGGGATTTGTACGC
>Ga0187852_1000748_pt1 | contig 34315 bp, 17 predicted proteins | sample June2016WEW_6_40_FD_134511 | JGI IMG/M metagenome (GOLD analysis project Ga0187852, IMG submission 134511) | Peatland microbial communities from SPRUCE experiment site at the Marcell Experimental Forest, Minnesota, USA - June2016WEW_6_40 | ecosystem: Environmental > Terrestrial > Soil > Wetlands...
CATGTCAGGGGGAATGTCAGGAATGTCGTTGGCCATCGTCGGTTCCTCCTCGCCCCGCTGTGCATGAGACCGACGTTAGCACTTCAGGAACGTGGAGTTAAGCAGCCTTGCCGAAGGGACACCGTACTTCACTGACTTGGGGTACTCGAAGATCGAACAGGTCAACGTGGGACAGCCGAAGTTTTTCGCCGCGTTGAACGGCCTGCTGGCCTCAGCGCCGCTCGACGACTGGAAAACCTACCTGCGCTTTCATCTGCTCTCTGCCGCCGCTCCCGCCCTCTCCGACAAATTCGTTCAGGAGGACTTCAACTTTCACAGCCGCACCTTGCAGGGTACAGAGGAAATTCTTCCACGCTGGAAGCGCTGTGTAGAGGCCACCGACCGTCGCCTGGGTTTCGCTCTGGGAAAGCAGTACGTGCAGAAGCAATTTCCGCCTGAGGCCAAAGCGAGTGCCGAAAAGATGGTGCACTTTCTGATTGAAGCCCTGCGCGACGATATTCAGACCCTGCCATGGATGGGCCCGGAAACCAAGAAAGCAGCCCTGGCCAAGCTTGACGCTTTCACCCCCAAAATCGGCTACCCCGACAAATGGCGGGATTACTCCGCCTACGAGGTGGACCGCGGCCCCTATGTCGAAAACGTGCTGCGCGGCGATGTGTTCGAGTTTCACCGCTTGCTGAACAAAATCGGCAAGCCGGTAGACCGCACGGAATGGGGAATGACGCCGCCCACGGTGAATGCCTACTACAACTCCTCGATGAACGAGATTGTTTTTCCCGCTGGAATCTTGCAGCCGCCTTTCTTTGATCCCAAGGCAGACGACGCCTCGAATTACGGAGGCATCGGCGCGGTGATCGGGCACGAAATGACCCACGGGTTCGATGACCAGGGCCGCAAGTTTGACGCTCATGGCAACCGTACCGACTGGTGGACTCCAGAGGACTTGAAAAACTTCCAGGAACGCGCCGCATGCGTGGAAAAGCAGTTTGACAGCTATGTGGCCATCGATGACATTCACGAAAAAGGCAAGCTGGTGCTGGGCGAAAGCATTGCCGACCTGGGAGGTTTGACCATCGCTTACAAGGCGTATCAAAAGAGCCTGGAAGGCAAGCCACGGCCGGCGGACATCGACGGGTTCACCCCGGAGCAGCGTTTCTTTCTCTCTTTCGCGCAAATCTGGGCTGGGAACGATCGGCCGGAGTTCATTCGGCTTCAGGTGAACACCAACCCGCATCCTCTGCATAACTTCCGGGCCATCGGTGCGCCCTCGAACATGCCCACTTTCCAGCTGGCCTTCGGCTGCAAGGCGGGAGATCCGATGGTGCGCGAGGTGCGTTGCACGATTTGGTAGGATGCGAGTACTCCGGGTCTTACCCCCTCACTCCACGACCGTCACAGGATAGGTGTTTTCGCTTAGAACCTGGTCGCCCTGTTTAAGAGTCAGCACAAGCTGGTACGAGCCCGCGGGGAGGTCTGCCGGCGGCGCACAGGTAAGGGACGGCAGCGCCATTACAGAGTCCGCACTGATGTCGACCGGTTTTTGAGATGCGCAGACAGGCGGATCCTGTCCTTGACCCGTAAGGTGGCCTTCGTATGTGGCGCCCGTGATTGTGCTGTGCTCATCGTTGACCACCCACATGTCGAGGTAGACCGGCACGCCCGTCTCGCTCGCGTTGTGCACATTTTTCCCTTTGCTCCAGACCGTTCGGTCAAGGTCTGCGCCAATCAGCACCGGTTGGAAGGCGCGCTGGACGGCGTAGTACCCAAGCTTCGGTTTGCGGCCGGCGCTTACCACGGACCAGGTGATGCCCGGCCAACAGTCCATGAATTGGAATTGAAAGAAGGAGCCGATTTTCTGGTATTTGACGCGGCGGAAGTGCTCGATCGCAAACTTCAGGAGGTCCGCCTGGTATCGCTGGGAACTCTCTACGAACTCCTCCCAACTCGATCCCATGGTGACTTTCGCGATGTGGAATGTCTGCTCATACTGAAAGTCGTGATACGCCAGTTTATCCCAATCCGGCGGCCAGGCGTTACCCGCCATTTCCTTCACTTCCTCCACGGAGGGCAGAGCTTGCGCCCCCAGTTCTGAGACGATCGGACCCGAAACGGTGGCGTCATAGGAATGATAATCGCCTCCGTACCACCCCAAATAGAGGTGTTCGCTATCGGCGGCAACAGGACGCACGGGCCGCGAAGAATCCTCCTGGGCCCCCACGCGGGCCAGGAACGGATCCAGCACCTTCACGTTGTAGGCTGTCGATTCGTTCTGACACACCCAGGTAATAATAGATGGGTGGTTATAGAACTGATTAATCATGTCGCGCAGTTGCCGCCCTGCTTCCTGCATGAACTCGGGCGCGTGCGTGTAGTCCCAGTTAAGCGGGAAGTCCTGCCACGCCACGAGGCCTGCTTGATCCAGCGCGTCGTACAGCTCCTGGCGGTCCACGTGCACGCAGATCCGAACACCATTCGCGTGTGCATCCTTCAAGAGCTTAATGTCTTGAGCGATGCGCTCCGGGGTGTATTGCGCCAGCCAGAGGTCCGGGACAATGTTGGCGCCGCGGATGAAGAAGCGGACGCCGTTCAGCCGCCAGTCACCGGTCTTCTCATCCAGCGTGATGCTGCGAACGCCAAAACGAACCTGACGCTGGTAAACTTCTTTCCCTTTGGCCTTCACTGACAGGTTGCAGTTGTAGAGGTAAGGCTCCCCCAAGTCCCAAGTCCACCAAAGGTGTGGCTTCGCCATAGGAACCACCAGCGTAGCCATGGTCGAAGGCGCCCTGAGGTCCACCACTGAAGTTGCCGTGGAATCGCCGATCCCGGCGGTAACTTCGTAGCGGCCGGGGCTGGCGGCAAAGACTTCGGCGGAAACGTAGATATCGGCATCCAGCCCAACGTCTTCCGGCTTGTCTGTAGCCAGAGCTCTTTGGAAAAGGAAGGGCTGAATCTTTACGTTCCCCAGCCAGGCTTGATTGCGCACTTCCAGGTCAACGCTGTTCCAGATTCCCGCCGTGGTGCCATCCTGGCCGGTCTTCAACGAAGTGCCTCCCGGTTTGCAATCCCAATCTGAGAACAATCCCTTGATCATCCGCTTGTGGTCAGGCCAGACGGTGCCGGGCTCTTCCAGGGGTGCATCCACGATGACTGCGACTTCGTTCTTTCCGGATTTGAGGAAAGAGGTGACATCAAATTCAAAGCTCTGGAAATAACCCTCGTGCTTACCCACCGAGTTCCCATTCAGACTTATCTCGGCGAAGTAGTCAACGCCTTGGAATGCCAGGAACGCGCGCTCGCCTGTAGCCAGTGGTCTGGCAAAGTTGAACTCACGTGTAAACTTCACCCGGCCATTGAAATTGGGCAACCCATGAAGATGCCAATTCGAGGGCACGGGCATGGTCCCCGCAGCGGGTAAGTTCGCCTTGTCCTCAGCGATTGTGCCGTCCGTCTTAAGGACGGTCCTGGCGATGGGCTGATATTTCCAAACTCCATTGAGTGATATCTTCCCTGCAGGATTTGACTCCTGGCCCCAGGCGCTGGCCGTCGAAAGAATAATAAATGCAATCAATAGACGTGAACGATTCATGGAACCTCTCCTCGAGTTTGAAGTAGCGGCGACTTCACGACGCCATAACTTCATTTTGTGAGACGTGCAGAGGGCGGTGTGAAACCGCCTCTACGACTTCGCGACAATCGATACCTTTCGACGACTCAAGGTCGGACCTTGTTCCTCTTCCCCGTTTCGATACGCAGCGGCGCGAAGCAGGCACTTTCCCGGCGCGTCGGGAATCACAACATCAAACTTGTAGGTCTGCTGGCCCAGCTCTGGAATAGCAAAAGTCGAATCCCGTCGGAGAATCTCCGCGCCGTCCTCTCGCTCGAGCGAAAGCCTGAGGTTGCCGTTCGCCTTCCGATACTCGTCGTTGATCATCATGACGACGAGCCGGTGTTTTGAACCGGTCTGGAGCGTGGGTTCGAAGAAATTGACGTAAACCCCTAGAGGTTTGAACGCCTCACTCACGTAGTCTTTGAAGTTGGGCTCAAGTTCAAGCGCTTCCACGTCGCGGAAGTGGTCGCCGGTGATGGCTTTCGGAAAGCAGGCAGTGAGGTATACGAAGTGCAGCACGCCGGCGTAGTTCCGGTATGCGCGCCAGAACTCCGTCAGACCCGCCAGGAGGTAAGCGTTCAGGGCAAGTCTCTCTTCAGCAGTAGAGGACGGTCCCAGCAGAAACTGGTACACCTTCGTAGAGACGTGGGTGGGTGTACCCTCGCGGTCGAGCCACGGCAAACCGTATTCGTTAAGGATCATCGCGTGCGCTTGTGGCGGGCGTGCCGAGTTCTCGGTGATTCCCGACATTCGTTCGAGATCGGCCGGCTTGAAAGGTGGGCCGGCTCCCCACATCAAGTACGAGAACTCGTAGGGATGGTCTTCCACAGGGTCATTGGGGCCTTGGGGACCGTTGTAGCTGTTTTCCCAAGGGCGATTGGAAAGGTCTAGCGATCTCACGGCGGGGATGATCTTTTCTGCAAAAACATCATCCTCGGTCTCGTTGTTGGCATCCCAGATGACAACGCTCGGATGATTCCAATTATCCCTCATCCACTCTTTGTACTGCCGGGTCATTTCCTCAGCATCCCAATGACGGCCCTTATGACTCTCGTACCAGGCGGGTGCGCCTGTCCACACAAAAAACTCATTTTGGATCAGCAATCCTGCCTCGTCCGCGATGTCCAGCCACTGGTCGGGCACGGGTCCGATGCAGAATCGGAACGAATTCCAGTGCATCTGCTTTGGTATATCGACCAATAGTTGCCGGACCCACTTCTCATCCCAAGGCCGCGAACCTGACTTCGGATCTTCAAAAAAGCGGTGCAGGGTGATGTTCGACCCGCGCAGGAAGAGGACTTTACCATTCAGATAAGCGCGCTTGGTGGCGGTATCGAATCGAAATTCGCGAATGCCAAAACGCGTCACGACGCTGTCACCTCCCGTGCTCGATACGAGGGAGTACAGGGACGGGTTCTCCGGGGTCCAAAACGTTGCGTTCGGAATTCGAATCCTGACGGTCGAGGTCTTCGTTTCTCCGGGATCGAGTTCGAGTTGCTGCGGAGCAGCCTGAGCGACCTCGCGCTGGTCTCTCCAGGTCTTCACGTGGTGCCTCAGAATGAATCGGCAATGGGTGTTGCCGTAATTCCGGATTAGTGTCTGCGCGTCAATTTCAGAAGTATTAATGAGTGGCGCCACCTGGAGCGTTTCGATGACCGGATTATCGCTCAACAGCAGCGATACCGAGTCATAAATCCCGGGAGTCCACTTGCTCTTCTCAAAGTCAGTGCCCGCCGGCGCGCCTTTAGGCAGCACCGCGGGATGGGCCCCGACTCTCACAAGCAGAGTATTCTCGCCTCCCCAATCCAGGCTTTCTGTTAGATTGAAATATCCCGCGCTAAAGCAGCCGAGATGTTCGCCGATCTTTTTGCCGTTGAGCCAGACCTGTGTGCCGAACTGCGCCTTATTCACTTTCAGCAGGGCGACTTCTTTCATGGCCGGGACGCGAAACGTCTTGCGGTACCAGAAAAAGTTTCGTTCTTGTCCCGAAATGCCCACGCCCTCATCGCCCAATGTGTTCCATGTCGACTCCGGGGTTTCGCCGAGACTCATCATGTTTGCGAGATACTCCCGGCTCTGGAACATATCGACATCAGGAAAGCCGGGATTTGCGAGGTGAGCCAAGCCGGGGACCGGCACTTTGTGATGAAACGCCTGGGGCATCTGATCCGGTAAGATACTCTCCTCTATCTCCCACTCCCCGTTGAGAGAAAGTGTGAGCCTTCCCGCCGTGCCGTCCGGTACGACATGCGGATCATCTGCCCACAAACTAACTGTGTCGCCCATGAGCAAAGTGGTCCCCAGCGATGCAGCCGAATCGCGCAAGAATTCACGGCGTTCAAGTAGTTTTCCGGCTTTCATGACGCCTCACTTGGTGGTGAGCCTGCAGGTTGTAAGGGAACTGCCTCCCCTCCCCTGGCAGGGCAAGGGACAACTACCTCAAGCCGGCTGCATGGGCCGGCCCTTCAGGAGAATCAACTCGACTTATTCACGATTGACACCTTGCGGCGACTAAGGGTCGGGTCTCGATCCTCTTTTCCCACTCGGTAAGCTGCCGCCTTCAACACATAGTCTCCAGGCGCATCTGGGATCTCCAGATCAACCTTGAACGTTTGCTGGCCCAAGGGAGGAATAGCAAATGCTGACTCTCGGCGCAGCACCTCTTTCCCGTCCAGTCCCTCCAGGGAAAGCGCGAGATCGCCTTTCGTCTCCGAGTACTCATCATTGATCATCATTACAGACAGCCGCCGCTTCGCGCCGGCCTCGAATGTGGGCTGCCAGAAATTGATATAAACGCCGAGTGGCTTAAAAGCCTGGCGCATGTAGTCTTCAAAATGCGGGTCGAGAATCAGGTTTTGAATATCCTTGAAGTGGTCCGCAGTATAGACCCCAGGGTAGTTGGACGAGAGGTAGACGAAGTGCAGCACTGCCGCGAAATTCCGGTGCGCCCTCCAGAATTCGGTTAGCCCAGCCAGCAGATAAGCGTTGAGCTCGAGTCTCTGTTCTCCTGTCGCATTGGGACCGAGTATCTGGTTGTAGATCTCGACCGAGACGTTGGTGGGAGTGCCGTCGCGGAGGAGCCACAGCCAGCCATATTCATTCAGGATGCGCGCATGGGCGGTGGTTAAGACCCCGGAATCGGAGGGCGTTTCGGCACCACTCATTTTCTCGAGGTCGGTCATCTGGAACTTGGGCGGCCGCCCAGGCCAACTGATGAACAGGTACGGATGGCATTCCGCCGGATCGTTAGGGCCGGAGGGAATATTCCAGCTATTCTCCCAAGGGCGATTAGAAAGATCCAGCGAACGCACCGCCGGAATGATCTCGTCGCCAAAAATGTCGGCAACCGTCTCGTTGGTTGCGTCCCATATGGCCACGCTGGGGTGGTTCCAGTTGTCGCGCATCCATTCTCTGTACTCCCGAATCAACTCGTCTTTGCTCCAGCGCTTCTCTTGCCCCTGGCCCAGCGTCCAGATGAAATACTCGTTCTGGATCAGCAATCCCGCCTCGTCAGCGAGATCAAGCCATTGATCCGGCACCGGGCCGATACAGAAACGGAAGCTGTTCCAGTTCATGTGCTTGGGAATGTCGACGAGCAGTTTGCGCAGCCACGTTTCATCCCAAGGCAAGGCCCCGCATTGCGGATCGTCAAAGAAGCGGTGCAAAGTAATGTTTGAGCCCCGCATGAAGTAGACCTTGCCGTTCAAAAATGCACGCTTCGTGGCGGTATCAAAACGAAACTCGCGCACGCCAAAGCGGGTTGAGAACGAGTCGCCACCGGTGCTCGCGGTCAGCTCATAAAGGAAAGGGCTCTCAGGACTCCAGAGACGGGCAGCTGGCAGCGGAATAGTTTCCGTGACCGTCTTCTCCTCGCCCGCGTCCAGACTGAGAGATTGCGGTTTGGACTCGGCAACGTGGCGCCGGCTTTTCCATTCCTGCACTTTATGCTGAAGGGTGAACGAGCGTGAACTGCCATAATTCCTGATCTTCGTTTGCACCACAATCTCGCGGGGGTCGATTCGCGGCGCCACCTGGAGAGTTTCGATTACCGGACTGTCCGAGAGAAGTAACGAGACTCGATCGTAGATACCCGGAGTCCATCGGTTTTTCTCGAAATCAATTCCTGTGGGAACCCCTGGCGGCACCACGTCCGGATGCGCGCCGATCCTGACCAGCAGCCGATTCTCCCCTTCCCAATTCATCGCGGTCGTTAAGTTGAAATAGCCGGCTGTAAAGCAGCTATAATGGTCGCCGATTTTCTTCCCGTTCAACCAAACTGCTGTGCCGAATTGGGCCTTGTTGATTTTCAGAATCGCAACTTCCTTCTTGGCGGGAGCTTTAAAGGTCTTCTGGTACCAGAAGTAGTTGCGCTTCTGCTTGGGGCCTGGGACCAGCTTGGCAATTTCGGATTCCGGCTGCATTTTGAATTCGCGTCGATCCAATATATTTTCCGGGCTGAGGTAGGCGTCCACGTCGGGGAAATGTGGAATGGCAAGGTTTGCCATGCCTGGCACTGGCCCGCTGTGCTCGAAGGCGTCAGGAGTATCATCGGGCGACACGCTATCCGCTATCTGCCAAATGCCATCGAGCGACATCGTCAGTCTACCCTGGCTTGGAGCGGAGCGAATGCTCTGCGGGGAGGAGTTCGCATGCCCACTCCCTGCCTCTGAAACCTCGCTTTCAGCAAGCAAGGAGCTAGTGCCAAGGATCGCGGCCGATTGCTGGAGAAACTGCCGGCGTGCCAGAATGTTGCGTTTAGTCATAATGTTCTCTGAAAGGTGGATTTTTCACTTCGTTGGATCGCGGCCTTGCTGCGCGCCCCAGGCAACCTCGAATGCTGCTTCGCTATTCTCATGCTGAAGCACGCAAGCTGACATCACCGCTGCTAAGGAGTTCCTGCCTCAAGGCTGTACCCAATCCCGGTCGGGTGGGGACTTGAGCGAAGCCTTCGCGGATTACGACGTTGTCTGTGTACGCTTCCGAATACCAGCCCTCGTAAAACCCCCGAACGGTTTCGAGGATCATGGCATTCATCGCGGACGCGCAGACGTGGAGATTGGCGAGGATCGTAACCAGCCCGCTGCAATCGTGGGGCGCAATGGGCAGATGGAACGTATCCGCCAGTACCGCTATCTTGCGGCCTTCAGTGATGCCGCCCGTCCAGATCAAGTCGGGCATGACGATGCGCGAGGCGTGAGCTTCCAAGATTGCACGAAAGGCGTAGCGCGTAAACAGCCGCTCGCTGACGCAATGCGGCACGCGGCTTTCCGCCGCCAGGCGCGCCAAGTCGTCGGCGCTGTCGGGCTTGATCATGTCTTCCATCCAAAGCACGTCGTAGGGCTCGAGTGCACGGGCAATTCGCAACGCGCAGTTCAGGTCCCACCGGGAGTGCCCCTCCACCATGATCTCCATCTTGTTCCCGAGCGCCTCGCGGATCTTCTTCACGCACTGGAGCCCGGCCTCCAGGTCTTCGCCGGATAGATAGGCGCCTGACGGCCCAAGTTCGGACCACGGTGTTGGCCGCGGCGGACCGACGGCCGGCAGTCGTGGGGCGAACTGATCCCAGGGCCAAGTTTTCATGGCCTTAATTCCGTGTTCGTAAAGACTCCGCGCCAGCTCCGCAGGCCGCTCGAGAAAGTCCGTGTAATCCGTGTAACGCCCGCCATTCACGCAAGTGTTGTAAACGCGCATACGGTCGCGGCACGCCCCTCCGAGCACGTTGTAGATAGGCTGCCCCAGGTACTGGCCCCGAATATCCCACAGCGCAATATCCACCGCGGAGAGCGCGCGCATCTCAGCGCCCGCGTAGCCAAAGAAATTCGCCCAGCTAAAGACGTGGTCCCAGATGCGCTCGACATCGAGAGGGCTCGACCCCAGGAGGAAATGTGCCACGAGATCGTGGATCACGGCTTCCACCGCTCCCGGCAGATAATAGGTCTCACCCAGACCGATTAGGTTGTCATCAGTGTGAACGCGTACCCAGAGAATGTTTGGCTGCAGGCTGTAACGCACAGTCTCAACTTTGGTGATTTTCATGGAAGTCTCGATAAAGCGGAAAAACAGAGAGCTTCAATCTACCACTCCCCGCACCGCTATATAAGAAGTCAATCCGCATTCGTTTGGCGCGCGTAATTATACAACGCAGGTCGAGCCGTCCACTTAACTCTCCCTCCGCCGGCCGATTTGCCACCCTGCATCGATAAGAAAGAGAACTTCAGCCGAATCACGCCCCTGCCCCGCTGCCTTGACATCGGTATGTGTCCAAGACAATATTTAGTTCGACGCCGCGCCCTGGCGCAAGAGATGCGGGGAGGCGCGTTCAAAGGGCTCGTGCCGGGGGTCGGAAGTCCAAAGTCCGCATCATAGCTGTGGGTCTCACTCAGGAAACGAAGATCCCAGTGCGGCCAAGCGGATCGCATTTTTTGAAGAGCGGGAGAGTTTTTATGCGCGTGCATTTTTCATCAATCCGGCCGAATCGAGACGCAGCGATTGCGATGTACAAACTTCTCGGAAAGCGGATCGGGCTGTTACTTGCGATGCTGACATTGGCCGCTCCTGGCCTGTGGCCTCAAGCAGATCTTTCCAAAGCGAGCGAGATTCAAGCGCATCTACAAAAGGCGCAGGAGGCACTCCGGTCGAACGATTTCGCTGCCGCCGAGCGCGAGTTCAGGGCCGTAGTGACTCTGGATCCTAACGATCTCGACGCCCGAGCCAACGTGGGAGTGATGCGCTTCTTTCAAAATGACTGGGCGGGCGCCGCGGCGCAGTTTCGCAAGGTGCTGGAGGTACAGCCCAAAGTGTGGAAAGTCCAGGCATCTCTGGGAATGTGCGAAGTGCGCCTTGGGCATGTCGCCGAGGCTCGGAACCTCTTGCAAACAGCTCTGCCCCACCTTACGAACGGACCCTTCGAAACTCAAGCCGGCCTCGATTTGGCGGAGATTGATTATCAACTTGGCGACCTTGATGGAGCCGCCGAAGTGGTTCGCATCCTGCTGCCGAACAATCCGACGAATGTGGACGTGCTTTATACGACCGCCCGGGTCTACGCGGACCTCGCCAACCGGTCGCGCGACGCTCTGCTGCTGACCGCACCGGAGTCGGGCCGCACGCACCAACTCATGGCGGAGGTGCTGATCAACCGGGGAGACTCCCATACCGCTATGGTTCAGTACCGGAAGGCATTGGAGGTCGACCCTAGACTCCGCGGCGTGCATTACGAGTTGGGGGAGGCGATTCTTCAAGGTTCGCGCCAAGCGCCTGCTTTGGAAGCCGCAGAAAATGAGTTCCGGACGGCCTTAGCAGAGAATCCCGGCGACGCGAATGCCGAGTACTGGCTTGGCATCATTTACTCGCTGCGAGGCGATTATCAGACAGCCATTGAGCATTACTCTCGCTCCGTGCAACTCTCCCCCAACGACGCCTACGCCCACCAGGCCTTAGGCGCGGCATGGATCAGGTTGCGCAAGCCGGAAAAGGCGCTGGAGCATCTCTTGGCGGCCACTCGTCTCGACCCGCTTTATCCTGCGGCCCACTATCAACTCGGCACGGTGTACCGGCAACTCGGACGCGAATCCGACGCCCGCGTTGAGCTCGCCGCGTTCGAAAAGCTGGAAAAAGCAAGAAAAGAAACTAGCCAGGTGTACTCCCGAACGCGTGGAGGATTTTCCGACATCGATCCTAACCCGCCGGACACTCCAAACAACCAGCCACAGTAAGGATCTGAAAGTACTTTGGGCAGGCGCGCAACCCCTTGGGCACGGGCCAGGCACGCGACGAAGAGCATGATTGCGGCGTTCGCAACGGCTCGTTTCATGCCCTCGTGAACCTCAAGTTGCCGGGCCCGCACCGGGGAGTGGCCGAAAACAAGGACAATAAAATCACGATTCCATCCATTTCTCTCGCCAACGCCTTGCCCGGTAGCGGTTACTCCTATCCGGCATCGGCGAGAGAACGGACTGGCGGAACGGTCGGGTCAGAAATTCAGGCGCAAACCCAACTGGAAGAGGCGGCTGGTATTCGCGGTTGAGATAACTCCTGCTCCGAAGGTCCCGATGCTGGCGTTGGGTTGACCAAAATTCGGGCTGTTGAACAAATCTATTGCGTCCGCGCGGAATTCAAACCCCGCGCCCTCGCCTAGTTTAGGAATGGAAAACCGCTTGGTAAGGCTCAGGTCAAGATCCTTGAAGCTTGGGCCGAGCAAAACGTCGCGTCCCGAGTTTCCGAACGTGTACGGGGTGGGTTCAACAAATGCTGAAGTGTCAAACCATTCGTTGATCGAGGCGTTCGAAATAGCTCCCTTCGCTACGCGATTTGGGTACCAGTAATTCCCGAGCGATCCGCTAAGGTTGGCTGTTCCCATCGTCGGAGTGTAAGGCGACCCCGAATGTGCTTGGAGGACAGCGGAAAGCTCCCACCCCCCAATCACTCCGTTAAGAACTCCCCCTTGATTCACGAACTGCTTACCCTTCCCTACTGGGAGTTGGTAGACAAAGTAGGCATTGAATATGTTGGGCATATCCAGGTTAGCAAGGCCGTAATTCGCTCTCGGGTTGCTAGTGACTTGGAGAAGACCAGAATCACCGCCCCCCCAATTCGAAACCGTCTCCGTGTCCATCGACTTGGACCAAGTGTAGTTCGCAGCGAACAAGAGGCCCTGCGAGAATTCGCGCTTCAGGGTGAATACAAACGCGTCGTAATTCGATACTCCGTTCTCTAGGTTTTCGTTGATCGACTGATACTGCGGGTACGACCGCCGCAATTGGGCGTTTCCAGGGCCGAGAAGACTAGCCGGAACCTGGTTTGCATCGCCGAAGAAGGGCAGATGCAAACCTCGCGTCCACACATAGCCGACGTCGAGGAAAACGCTGTGCGGGAGTTCGTGCTGAACATCGAAGTGAGCTTGTTGAATGTACGGGATCGGGGCGTTCTGGGGATAATAAGAGATCGGCTGGCCGTTCAGGAGTGACGCCGACGGCGTCCCATGTGGAACAACAGGGAGCCCGGGTCCCTGAGCCAGGGATGGGTAAGCCGCCTGCACGTCAGCTTGAGGAGTGGACATGCTGAAAATGGGTGTCACCAGGTCGGTTGAGGTTTGATAGCCTTGAATGTTCCATCCTTGGCCCCAGCCACCACCGTAATTGGCCCCAGCCCAGACCTGGTCGAACACGCCGTAGGCGCCGCGAACCGTCCAGTTGTTTCGGGGCGACCACGAAAATCCCAACCGCGGCTGGATGCCGTGGAAATCAGTTCTTTCAAGCGTGCTTCGTCCCTGTTGGCCCCCATACCACAGCGCGCCCAGCGTATTCGTAGCAGGATTCACGATGGCGGGGTCGAAATCGGACAGCCGGTTGTGGACCTCACCCCAACCCCCCAGGGCCGTGAACCGTAAGCCCACGTTCAAGGTGAGATTCTTACGCATCTTGTAGTCATCCTGAACGAACACATGCCCGACTGAAGCCCTCTGCCCGTACACGGCATATTCGTTCACGGACCATGTCTGAGGCAAGCCATAGAGAAAATCCGCGTATCCAAGGCCGGCGCTCGTGGGATTAGCGGGGTTGCGTGTGAAAATCCCGCTAAAAGTAAAGTTGCCCGTGTTGGTAGTACCCCATCCATCCAGGTTGTCGGATAGCCGGTCATACTCGCCACCGACGCTGAGAATGTTCTTTCCCTTGATGATCGTCATCGCGTCCGAGGGAGAGACTGAGCCCTGGCCCATGGTACAAGTGGCGCCGGGGCCTAAGCCTGGCGATAAAGCGCCGTTGATCGCCACCGATGGGAACAGGCTTGCCATGGGGTTAAGTTCACCTAGCTGCGACGGATAGTTCGTGCCCGCATTCGCGGGAAGGCAATGTTCGTGAACCCGCAAAAACCCCATGTGAAAGTCGTTGACAATCGTCGGGCTGATGGACCACGAGTCTGAGACGCTGTGCTGTTGCTCCAGATAATGATCAGCGTAGGACTCGACGGGAAATATGTTGGGCTCCGGAAGGAACGATTGAGAGAACATCACGGAAACCGAAAGCTGATTCGACTGGGAAACGTGGTATTGCACGTTTCCGCTGTACCAGGCGTTGGTGTTTGTAAAGATCACATTATCGAAATAGTTGTTGTACAAACCGGCCTTATTCGGCTGCGGCCAGAACTGCTGAACTTTGTTCGCCCATGGAGAAATCTCTGCTGAGGGAATGGTGTTGTTCTGTAAAGGAGTTCGCACATTATTGGCGAGGCTGGCGGGATCGTACACGGTTGGGAACGCGGGGTTCGAAAAATCACCGGCTTCCTCTTCCGCAGTCGGAACCGTGGTGAGCTGCGGAGAATAGGTGACCTGCCGCTCATCCTGATAGGAGAAGAAAAAGAACGCCTTGTTGCGTTTGATGGGGCCGCCTAGGGTACCGCCGAACTCATTCCAATGGAAAGGAGACGTCTTAGCTTCAAAGAAGTTGCGGGCGTTAAAAATGGTGTTCTGAACGTACTCAAATAGCGTGCCGTGGAACTGGTTGGTGCCCGTCTTTGTCATCACATTGAACACCGAGGACCCATTGCCGTACGCCGCACTGTAACTGTTCGTGTCTGCTTTTACCTCTGCGATGCCGTCTATTGGAACGTTGCCGACGACATCGGGATTATTGTTGTCAGCGGTGAACATTGCGGTGGCCCCGTTTATCAGCCAGCTCTCTGTGTACGGGGCAGAGCCGTTCACACTCATCCCGTTTCCGCCATTATTACCGTTGGTAGCCGTAAGGGCCGGAGCGGTGCCTGGAAGCAGGTTGGTGTAGGCGAACCAACTCCTCCCTACATTAGGCAGGGTCGCGGCCTCTGTGGCCGAGATAGTGCTACTGGTCTCGGAGGTCTCAGTTTGAACCAGGGGCGTCGGTGAGGTAACGGTGATCTCTTGGGTTACCGCCCCCACCTCGAGCGATGCGTTCTCTTCGATCACCTGTACTCCCAGCGTGACGCCGTTCTTAACGAAACTGCTAAATCCTGTTTTCGAGAAAGTTATTGAGTAGGTTCCCGGCAGGAGAGTAGGCGCGTCATAGGTTCCGCTTGAATTCGTGGTAACCTGCGTCTTAATGCCGGTCAGTACGTTGGCAAAAGTCACCGTCACATCGGGCATTGCCGCCCCCGTGGTGTCGGTCACAAAACCACGAATCTCGCCGGTATTTGAATTCTGGCCGAGTAGGAGGCTCGACGAGCCTGCTACCAGGACTAAAATCGCCAGAGCGAGCATTCTTCCTTTCGAAAAAGCCTTCATTTTCTTCTCCTCCCAAATCAAGTGTTGACCCTTTCCTAAACGCAAGACCACCTGTCTCAGAAAGCAGCGCTCGGAGGCGCTTTCTTTCTCCATGGTTTTTCGTAAGCTGTTTTTCGACTCGAACCACAATGATCACAAGCCAGAATGCCTGTGACCTGAACTGTTGAGTCTTCCCAATGCTCCCCGCAGTGGTTCAAAACAGATAGGCCAACGACCCGACGCAACTTGCAAGTCTTTCAAGGCGAGCTCGCAACTGGCCGAACATCTTCGCCATCCGCCGTACAAGCGCTCGCTCGCCGCAGGAGCAACAATAGTCCTTCGTTATCGTTAACGCGGCGTCAGGTAAATACCACTGACTAACTACCTTGTCAAGAGCTTTTTTTGATTTGCGGCAGGATTCTTTCACGGTGCTTGTCTCTGCAAGGGCACGGGCCTCACAAGCAAGCGGTTTTCGACCGTCCACCGGATCACGCTCTCATCCGACTGTCGAAGCTCGTGACAGCTTTCACGGAAGCGATTTCTTGGTTTGCGTCGGGACTCTGGAGATGTGGAGGCTTCAGATGGCGGGTCTCGCGGAACAAGTAAAGGTTAGACCGCATTACAATAGTCGGACTCAGATGGTAGTGGCTCGGGATTGGGCGGCCGTAAAGCGCGTGCTCGGTAATCAGCCGAACTGCAGTTTGTCCCTGAACGTAGGGGCGTTGGTAGATCGAGGCATGGATGGTCTGCTTCTCGAAGAAAGGCACGATTTCCTTGAATAGATCCGTGGCGACGAGGCGCACCTTGCCTGCGAGGCCGCCCGCCCGGAGCGCATAACAGACAGGCAGGCAAATCCCGATATTTACATATAAACTCGCGATATCAGGACATCTCTCCAGTAAATCGAGGCATTTTTGAAAGGTCTCATCGTCGTCCTCGTGACCTTCGAGTACTTCAACGACCTTGCCTCCTTCACAATATTCCGGAAACGCACAACAAAAACCTTCTGTTAGATCGCGATGTTGCTCCGTCTGCAGAAACCCGGTAACCACAGCGGCCTTGGCGCCGGGAGCGACAAAGCGGGCCGTCAACTCCGCTGCCAATCTTCCTGCCAAGTCAGGATCAACGCAGACCGCAGAGGACCGCAAGCTGTCTGGCGCATCTGAAACCACACAGACCACGCGGATGTTCCGCTGCTCAGCTTCGCTGATCAGGGGTCCCAGACAGTGGGGATCGCCCGGCGTGATGATGAGCGCTTGGATGTCGGTCTTCAGCATCTCCCGCATGCGCTCATACTCTCCCACACCCAAGCGCTCCACGGGCCGGTACAGGACCTCGACCCCCAGCGACTCGAAGCGCCGGCCTTCGTCCAAAATCCCATCGCGTAACTGGTCGTAAAAGAAATGCGGTTCGCGGGGAATGCACACGCCGATCTTGACGTTCGCGCGCCCGACTGACAGCATGCGAGCGGCCAGGTTTGGGGTGTATCCCGCGTTCTTGGCGATCTGTAAGACCCTCTGGCGCGTTTCTTTGCTGACCCCTTTGCGAGCATGCAGGGCGCGGTCAACCGTCCCAATGGATACCCCGGCGAGCTTGGCTATTTGGGGAATCCCCAGCCTCCCTCCTCCAACTTCCTTTCGACTCTTTTGAGCTTTATTCTTCATCGTGTAGCAGTTCCCGACTCGACTACGGGCAGGGAATCCAAGTTGCTTGCCAACTCTGGCACCGTTAACGTTACCCATCCTAGATGAAGCACGGGTGGCGTGTCAATCTGGCGGTATGTGACCGCCGATCGCTCCGGATCGCGTAAGACGAGGGGGCTGACTCCAGCAAATTCGGTTGCGCCGCGGATGATCCTGTACTAATCTCCATTGCCTCCTACCTCCGAGACACCGAGTCGCGAATCGAAGGAGGAGAGAAGCAATCCGAGTTTCCCCGGTGGCGTGGGACTCTCTGATTTGGCCGGCGGGCGGGATCTGACTTTCGGTGCTCGATAACGTGAAATCCGCAGACCGGCAGAAACTATCACTATAATGATGATGCTCGCGAAACTCCAGCGAACGAACCTTAAGCTCAGCCTCCTTTCTGTGATCCTCGCGATGGCTTTGGCGCTCGTCGCGAACGGACAGGAATCTCCGCAAGACACTCAAACCGCCGCTCCGCAAGGCAACGTCAGCGAGGGGAAGACGCAGCTTTCAAGCCAGCAGGTGAACAACCTGCCGCTCAACGGGCGCGACTTTACTAAGTTCCTCTCCTTGGCCGGAGGCACCACCACGGATACCAACGGCGCCAACAATTTCACCCTGCAGTTCGCAATTAACGGGCAGCGTGGCACCACGGCCGTCTTCGCGATGGACGGCATTTACACGACCGACCCCGAGCAGGGGGGCGCCACCTTCTCCAACTTCAACGTGGATGCGATTCAGGAGATCCAGGCGCTGTCCGGCGTTATGCCGCCGGAAATTGGCGCGGGTGCTGCCGGTTACACCAACGTGGTGACCAAGCAGGGCTCCGGCCAGTTGCATGGCGACGCGTTTGAATTCCTGCGCAATGCTTCCCTTGACTCGCGCAATTTCTTCGACCGCCGGAGCTTCGTCAGCCCCGGGCGCATTCCTCCATTCCAGCGTAATGAGTTCGGATTCACTCTGGGCGGTCCGTTAACGCTGCCGGGTGTTCTGAACGGCCGAGGGCGCACTTTCTTCTTCGGTCAGTACCAGGGTTTCCGCCAGGAGTTGGGAACTACTCAGGTTCTGTCCGTGCCAACCGCAGGAGAGCGCCAGGGCATTGACACATTGACCTTTCCAGGCGATACCCTGACAGTGCCGGTTGCAGCGGCGATTCAGCCGGTACTCGCGCGGTATCCGCTGCCGAACGACCCGGAGGGTCCGTTTGGGGCGCGCACCTACGCGACCTCGGCTAAAGTCGGGACTTCGAGCGACCAGTTCTCTCTGCGCGTCGACCACAAGATCTCCGACAAAGCCCAGTTCTTCGCCCGCTTCAATCTGGATAACACTTACGGCCCCCTGACCGATCCCGACGAGACGGCCGTCGATCCGAGCTTCGCCACCACCTTTCTGGACAACCAGCGCAACCTGGGACTCCGCTACACACGCACCCCGACCGCCAACCTGGCGCTTGAGACTACACTAGGCTATCTCCGCGCGACCCCTTCCTTCGTACCCAACAACATCGTCCAGCCGGCCCTGAATTTTGGCGATGGTTTGTTCGAACCGTTCAATGGGCCGGGCGGCACCAGGACCGAGGAGTTCGGCAACATCTTCCAGTTCCGCCAGACCCTCTCGTATGAGCACGGCCACCACCACTTTCAGACGGGATTTGAGACTCGCGTAAACCGTGATTCCGCGGTTTTCGGCATTACGCCCAACGGCAGTTATACCTTCGGGGGCGGTACGGCGTTCTCGCCCGTGCACATAGCGTCGGCCAGCGGCCGGCACGACATCGAGCCCGGCGATCCCTTGCCCGATTCTCTGACCGGGCTTCTGACCGCCACTCCCTTCTCCTATACGAATTGGGTGCCCTCGCCGGGCTTCCCCCAAGGTACTCACATCGACGAGGAACAGACTCGGCGCGAGGCCTATAACTTCTACTTTCAGGATACCTGGAAGACCACGCCCCACCTCACGCTGACCTACGGCCTGCGGTACGAGCTGGATACACCGATCCACGAACCGAACCATCTAACCTCCGGCCCACGGCTTCTCGGACCGGACGGCAAACCCGCTCGGTACTGGGATCCCGGAACCTACCAGATCTTCCTCTTCGACCCGCAGCCGCCCTACGACACCGACCGGCGCGGCTGGGGACCGCGGCTTTCGATGGCCTGGCAAGCGACTGATCGCACCAGCCTCCACGCCGGCGGCTCCATCTCGACCTTGTTGCTCAATCTCTGGCAGGAGAATTTCCTGACGGGCAGCGTCCCGATGGCGTACAGTCCTTTCATTTCGGCTTTGCCCGGGGCGCCGGTGCCTTTTGAGAATGCTGTCATGCCCTTCCATGCGCCTCCGGTCTACACGCCGCAAGGCCAACTGATATTCACGACCGGCAACTCCAAAGACGTGCCCGCCAACACACCGATTGACCTCGAGCGCTTCGAGGAGGATCTGGCGGCAGGGAGCCCTGGCGACCAGTTTCATCCCCTTTCCCTTTTCGGCATCACCACGAATCTTCGGAATGGATATGTCGCCACCTATTCCGCCGGATTCGAGCACAGTTTTGGAGACCTGAACGTGAGCGCGGATTACGTGGCCACCATGGGCGTGCATTTGCCTGCCGTGAACCTACCCAATAGCTATGGCGGCGCGGATCCGGCCTTCGCGCCCTTCACTCAGTTCGACGCCGCTGGTCAGGTGGCGGGCGGAATCGCCAAAGAAACCTTGCTCGCCAGCCGGTCACACTCCACCTTTCACTCGCTCCAGTCATCCGCCTCGAAGACTTCCGGGAGGTACGGGTTGGGTTTCATGGCCAACTACACGCTTTCAAAGGCTCTCGATGACACGAGCAGCATCCTGGGGCCGGGCGTCGCTGGTGCGGGTAACGTTCAACTGGCCCTTCCACAAAACCCCTGGGATCCAGCGGCGGACAAGGGACCCTCGACGTTTGATATCAGGCAAATCCTCGCGCTCAGTGCGATCCAGGTGCTGCCCTTCGACCGTGTCGGCCTTCTGCGCCCGCTCGGCAGTCATCTCACCTCTGGATGGCAGTTCCTGAACATCTCGACGCTGACCTCGGGGTCTCCTTTCACAGTGTATTCGGGAATCCAGCAAAGCGGCTACGGCGCCGGTGGCGCGGACCGTCCCGACCAGGTTGGGATGCCCGTGCTGTCGACAGGGCGGACGGTGCGGGAGGACTACTTCGGCCGAGGGGCCAATAACGCTTCCTTCTTCTATATTCCGATTGGATTGCCAGGAGGGACAGGGCCGAACCAGGGACGCCTCGGTACGCTAGGGCGTGATACCTTTCGGGGCCCGGCCTATAGGGACTTCGACGTGGCTCTGATCAAGGACACCCCTTTCGGCCACAGGGGTTCCGGGGAGGCTGCGACTCTCCAGTTCCGAGCCGAGTTCTTTAACGTCTTCAATCTCGTCAACTTCGGCCTGCCGGCGAACGTGGTGCGGGGCACCGGCTTTGGGGTGATCTCCAAGACCGCAGGGACATCCCGCCAACTCCAGTTCTCATTAAAGCTGATTCTTTAAGTAGGGATGACAACTTAATGAGGATTGCAGAATCAAGCGACAAACCCCCTCACTCCCCGACCCCTCTCCCCCAAAGGGGCGAGGGGAGAAATAACCCGAGTTTATGCCCTCGCCCCCTTGGGGGAGAGGGTGTCCGTCAGCCGACGGACAGGTGAGGGGGTTGGTCCGTGACTATATTATGTAACCCTCAGTAAGCGTTTTCTCGCCATACGCCGAAATGGCGAACAGGAGAAATCGCGATGAAGCACTTATCTATGATTCTCGTCGTACTTTTCGGCTTGCAGGGAGCGGTAGTCGCCCAGAGCGGCGCGCCCGACTCTTCAGGCGCCAGCCAGGCGCCGATCTACAAGGATCCTCACGCCGATGTCGAGGCACGCATCGCCGATTTGATGGGATGCATGTCCATTGACGATAAGGCCCAGCTACTTCATCCGCTCTTTTTCGGCACCAGACCGAATCCCCGCTTGGGGATCCCGGCGCTGAAATTCATCGATGGATCCTACGGAGTCCGCAGCGGGGAGTCAACGTCGTTCTGTGCGCTGGTTAACCACGCAGCGACGTGGGATCCAGACCTCATATCACGCGTTGGCGTAGCGCTGGCAGAAGAGATCAAGAGCAAGGGGCGCAACATGCTGCTGGGTCCCGTGATTTACATGCACCGAATACCACAGGGAGGCCGAAACGCAGAGAGCTACAGCGAGGACCCTTATCTGGCCAGCACGATCGTCAGTTCGTATATCAAGGCAATCCAAAGCCAGAAGATAGCGACAACAGCGTGCTTCCTGGCTGCAAAGACGCAGGAATACCACGTAACTGCTTATGATGCTCGGGTGGATGAACGCACTCTCAACGAGATATACCTCCCGGCGTTCCGCATGGCCGTGGAGGACGCGAAGGTGTGGGGCATCATGACTCCCTACAACCATATTAACGGGGTTCGAGCGGCCAATGACGCCTATCTTTTGTGGGATACGCTCAAAGGCAAGTGGCATTTTCCCGGGCTGGTCATGACAGACTGGGCCGGCGTTCAGAACTTTCAGGAATCGATTTTTGCCGGCCTGGATCTCGATATGCCCGCGGGCCACGAATATACAGTCGAAAAACTGAGCGACGTTTATCGAAAAGCGAACGGTGAGCATGTGGAGGCGGACGAAGCGCTGGAATGTAAGCTCCTGAGTAGCAGGCTGGATGAATCGGTGCGGCGCATCTTGCGCGTGATGTTCGCGAATGGATTATTTGACGGAAATCCGGTTTCCACTTCCTTTGACGTCGCCGCTCACCGCAAACTGTCGGCGGACGTCGCGCGGGAGAGCATTACGCTTCTAAAGAACGAAGGAGGACTTCTGCCGCTTGACCGAAAAAAGATAAAGTCGCTTGCCATCATCGGCCCTAATGCCAATGTATGCCGTCACAGCATACTAAGCGCCTCCAGAGTATTACCCTACGTTACAGTGACTCCGCTCGAAGGAATCACGAGCAAGGTGGGCAACGATATCGCGCTCCATTATTCGCAGGGTTGCGATATCGACGATGAAGGCTCCCTCTTGACAGATCAGACTGTAACCACCCCAGACGGCCACAAGGGTTTTTTGGCGGAGTTCTTCGATGGCCTGGAGCCCAAGGGCAAGCCTGCTATGACCAAGATCGAGCCTTCTCTCGGCTACATGTGGTTGACCAATCCAATACACCCCGAGGTTACCGGCGACTACTCCATTCGAGTGCGAGGTCTCTGGAGTCCGTCGGAGTCAGGATATTATCGCCTGTTCGCAACCGGTGGGGAGCTCACCGTCAGGAATGCCGGCAGTCAAAACGCCAGCCTCGACGCCAAAGCCGCATGCGCGGAAAGCAAGCAGTTTGGCGGCAAGCAATACTGCTTCTATCGCAAGGGTACAACCTACGCTTTGAACGCCATTTTCAAGCGATACGAATGGAACGATTTTGAAATACGCTATCAGTACCGTGAAGACCATGCTCAGGAGAACGCAATTGAGGCTGCCAGACAGTCGGATGTTGCCCTACTGTTCCTGGGGTTTTCAGAGACTCTCGAGGGCGAAGGCCACGACCGGTCTCCCGATCTACCCGAGGATCAACTCGCACTGCTCCGCTCGGTTTTGGCTGTTAACCGCAAGGTCGTGGTTATTCTCAATAGCGGGTCGGGGCTCTCGATGGACCCATGGTCACATGACGTGCCGGCCATTGTCGAAGCGTATTATCCCGGCCAAGAGGAGGGGACGGCCATTGCAGATATTCTGTTTGGGGACGTAAACCCGTCCGGGAAGCTTCCCTTCACCTGCATGAAGAGGTGGGAAGATTCACCCGTCTACGGCCATTATCCCGAAGGGGCGGATGAGGTCCTCCCCTACGTCGAGGGCATTTACGTGGGCTACCGGTATTTTGACAGGCCGGATGCTCCCCAAGCGGCATTTCCTTTTGGGCATGGATTGTCGTACACGACATTCGCTTACAGCAACCTTTCCATTTCTCCTCGCGCGACCGAGACGGGTGCGGTATCGGCTACCGTACAAGTGCGCAACTCCGGCGGACGCGCCGGGGCCGAGGTCGTACAGTTATACATTGGCGCGGATCATTCGAGCGTGGCGAGGCCAGTGAAGGAGCTTAAAGGATTTAAGAAGGTGTTTCTCGGCACGGGCGAAACCACCACGGTTCGGTTCGCGATCCGCCGCAGTGACCTGGAGTTCTACGATATACTCAGCCACGATTGGAAAGCAGAACCCGGCACGTTCACGGTCTATATCGGCTCATCGTCGCGCGATATTCGTCAGGTCGGGAAATTTGCTTTGACGTATTGAACCCGAATTCCGAAGTTGCGAGGCTCTGTAGGAAGAGACCCCTCACTCGGCTCGCTACTCTCGCCACCCTCTCCCCAAAGGAGAGGGCTGAAATCAATCATCGTCGGGCGTCCTCGACCCGCAAAGCGAACGACGGTCGCCATGCGGCGGCCACACCTCACGACGAGGTTAACCTCTTCGCAGTAGCTGCGGGTCAATCGGCAAACGTCGCAAGCGCACGCCTGTGGCGGCGAAGACGGCGTTGGCGACGGCAGGCGCCAGGGGTGGAACTCCCGGCTCGCCCATGCCGCCGGGCTTCTCAGTGCTGGGCACGATATGGACTTCGACGTCCGGCGCCTGGTCCATACGGAGCACCTGATAATCGTGGAAGTTGCTCTGCTCAACCGCTCCGTCTTTGATGGTGATCTCGCCGGCGAGCACCGGGCCAAGAGCGAAGTTGATGGCCCCCTCAGTCATGGCCCGGACGCCGTCGGGGTTCACGGGCGTGCCGCAGTCGACGGCGCTCACCACGCGGTTGACCCGCACGGTTCCCTCCTTTTCCACGGTCACTTCCGCGACGTGAGCGATGTAACTGTCGAAAGAATAAAAACAAGCTAGGCCGCGCCCCTGGCCGGGAGGCAAGGGCGTTCCCCAGCCGGATTTCTCCGCCGCAAGCTTCAGGACGGCGCGAAACCTTGACGTATCGAGCCGCTCCTCGCCGTCGCCAAGCATGCGGCCTTCCGGCACCAGGCCCATGCGGAACTCATAGGGATCGCGCCCGGCAGCGTGGGCCAGTTCGTCAACGAAGCACTCGACGGCAAAGCCGTTGAAAGAGGCCGCCACGGAGCGCCACCAGGCGCGCGGCACCAGCGAGTGTACAGGAGCGTAATCCAAACGGAAGTTCGCCGTTAGGTAGGGCACGGAGTTCGCCCCGCCTAATTCCTGGGACGCGACGTGTTTTGGGTCCTTCAGTTCTTCCGGGGAGTCGAATATCGCCCGAATGGGCGTGGAAACGATGCGATGCGACCAGGCGGTGATTGCGCCGCGCTCATCCAGGCCGCCTGACATGCGGTGGTAGGAATAGGGCCGGTAGAAATCGTGCTGCATATCATCTTCACGCGTCCACAACAGTTGCACGGGCTGTTTCATCTCTTTCGCCACTTGCCAGGCCTGCGCGGCATAGTCCCATTGATAGCGGCGGCCGAACGAGCCTCCGCAGAACATCATGTGAACCACCACCTTTTCGGGTGGAAGGCCTGAAAGTTGCGCGATCTCGTGGTTGAGTATCTCCCCGATTTGCGTGGGTGACCAGACTTCAATCTGATCGTCGCGAACGTGCACGGTCGTGTTCATCGGTTCCATGGTAGCGTGGGCCTCGAAGGGCAACTCGTAAGTGGCTTCAATTGTCTTCGAGGAACCCTCGAGGGCTTTCTGAGTATCGCCTTGATTGACCGCGACGTAGGAGGGAGGGCCCGCCGCCTGCTCCCGAAGCAGCTTACGCAGACTTTCGGTGGTTTCAATTCCTGGCCCTTTATCCCAGGACACCTTGAGCGCTTGCCTGCCTTGCAGGGCTGACCAAGTTGAGTCGGCAACCACGGCCACGCCCCCGGCGGAGTTGATGTTGCGACTGAACTTGCCCATCGTAATCCGTCCAATTGGAGGCACCGCGAATACGGCGCGAACGCCGGGGACTGCCTTGGCGGCCGCGGCGTCGAAGCTGATGAGCTTGCCGCCGAATTGCGGGCAGCGAGCGATCACCGCGAAGAGCATGCCGGGAACTCGCGCGTCAATGCCAAATTGCGCGCTGCCGTCCGTCTTCGCGGGCACATCCACCCGCAACACGGATTTGCCGATGAAACGATATTCCGCCGGCGGTTTCAAAGCCCGGTCATCAGTTTTGCCGGGCTGAAGACGCGAGGCGGTCTCGACCAATTCGCCATAAGTCAGACGTCGACCTGTTGGTGAATGAATTACCGCTCCCTGCCTGGCTCGGCACTCCGTTCTCGGAGCGCCCCATTGCTGCGCCGCCGCGGAAACAAGCATCTCCCGCGCCTGGGCGCCTGCCTGCCGCATACTGTCCCAGGCCCACTCGGTGCCGCCACTGCCGCCCGTTGCGAGATGATGATATATCTGGGGAATAACGGGCGCTTGCTCGACATGGATGGTTGACCAGTCCGCTTCGAGTTCATCGGCCAAGAGGATTGTTTCCATGGTCCGTGGGCCCTGGCCCATTTCCGGATTCTCCACCAGCAAGGTAATCTGATTGTCGCGTGTGATGCGCAGCCAGGCATTGGGCTGGAAGATCGCGGCCCCGCCGGAGGAGGGAGATTGCGCGCGCACTCGCCCGGGCAGGCAGAAACCCAGGAGGAATGCCGCACCAGTGCCCGTGCTCGCTTTCAAGAATCCACGCCGGTTAACAATGGTCCCGGTGCCCATCAGGTTTCCTCCTTGTAGCGCGGGCGTCTCGCCCGCGGTCGCGGGAGCGTCCCGCTCCCGCATGAACTGGCGCGGGCAGGATGCCCGCGAGACGGCGGGCGAGACGCCCGCCCCACGTAAGGCGCAGCCATCAAGCCGCGTCCTGTGCGGCGCGTTGGACCGCGCGACGAATCCGCTGATAGGTGGCGCAGCGGCAGATGTTCCCATTCATCGCCCGGTTGATCTCCTGCACGGTCGGATGAGGATTTTGGCTGAGCAAGGCGGCCGCCTGCATGATTTGTCCTGACTGGCAGTAGCCGCATTGCGGCACTTGCTCCGCGATCCAGGCTTTCTGAACCGGATGGCTCCGATCGGGTGACAGACCCTCAATCGTGGTGATCTTCTTGTTGCCCACGGACCCCACAGGAATTTGGCAGGAGCGCACCGCATCCCCTTCGAGATGCACCGTGCACGCGCCGCAAAGGCCCATTCCGCAACCATACTTGGTGCCGGTAAGCCCCAAGGCATCCCGCAGAACCCAAAGTAGAGGTGTGTCCGCCGCAACCTCCACACGGTGCAACTGCCCATTCACGACCAGGCGCGTTTCAGCCATGTTGATTCACCCCCCCTAAGAGATTCTTCTTCACTACTCTACATCGCCGGCTCGCGAACCAGGATCGCTCTGGGGCGAATCGTTCCTGCCGCGGGTTGAATCGTAGTCTGCCGCGAAGCACCAGCCGGACGGCGCAGCCACACCTTTGCCCGGAGAGAGTTTCAGGCTAAGATTTGTGTGTGGGGCTGGGTCTGTCATTTGAGAATACGGCGAGAAATCCGGCTGCTGCCAGGCGGTCATGGCTGGTTTGCGGCTGGGTGTTGGCAGTGCTGCTTTTTGCAAGCCTCTGGTATGCCTACGACGCCGGTCACCACGTTTCAGATCCCTTTGTCGACTATTTGGGTTGGTCTTGTTACATGTGGGGGGTACTCACCCCTCTAGCGCTTTGGCTGGCGAGGCGGTTCCCGATCGACTCGAGAAGCTGGCCGCGGGCGATACCGCTGCACGCCGCGGCCAGCATTCTGCTGGCGTTCCTTCAGCTAACGCTCGAGGCCTCGGTGGAATGGCTGCGCAGCCGTGGCGGATGGCCGTTCGCTGAGGTGCTGCGGCATTATTTGACCCAGCATGCGCAGGTCAGCATCTCGAGTTACTGGCTGCTCATGGGAGGGACGCAGTTTTACCGCTTCTTTGATCAGGCCCGGAAACGCGAACTGCGCGCCGCGCAACTGGAGGCACGCCTGGCGGAGGCGCAACTGGAAGTTCTGCGAGGACAATTGCAACCCCATTTTCTGTTCAATACGCTGCAAGCCGCTGTGACGCTCATTTACGACAATCCTGAGGGAGCTGAAGATATCCTGCTGCAACTGAGCGAACTGCTTCGCGCTTCCTTGGACAAGCAGCACGTGCAGGAAATCCCACTGCGCCGCGAAATAGAACTATTGGATCACTACGTCAACATTCAACAGCGGCGCTTTGGCGAACGGCTCCGCTTCGATCGTTACATCGAACCGGGGGTGCTCGATTACGCGGTTCCGACCCTTATCCTCCAGCCACTCGTCGAGAATGCGGTTCGGCACGGCGTCGGGAAGCACAAGCAAAGCGACCTCATAACCATTCGAGCCTCTCAAAACCGCGATAGCCTTTGCCTGGAAGTCTCCAACTTGACGAGCAAATTGGACGAGCCGCCCGAACAGCTGTTTTCACGTGGCGTGGGACTCTTGAACACACGGCGGAGGCTCGAACAGCTTTACGCACAGGGCAAGTCATTCGACATCTTCAATATCGAACCGCAGGGGGTATGCGCTCGGCTTAAGATTCCGGCACGCGTGCTTGCCCAGGACGAAAGTGCACTTGCCGCGGCGGTGGAACAATGACCCTTCGCGCGCTGATTGTCGACGACGAACCTTTGGCCCGCCGCTGCGTCGGCCGCTTCCTGAAAAACGATCCGGAAGTTATGGTCGTCGCGGAATGCGGAGATGGAGAAACGGCGGTTAACAGCATCCGCGCCGGGAAGCCTGATCTTGTGTTCCTCGACATTGAAATGCCGGAAATGGACGGTTTTGAAGTCGTTCGGCAGGTCAGCCCTGAGAGGATGCCGGCCACGATCTTTGTAACCGCCTACGACCGCTACGCACTGCGCGCCTTCGATATCAATGCCACCGACTACCTGCTGAAACCTGTAGAGCGAGGGCGATTCGAAAGAGCCCTTGTCCGGGCCAAGGAACGCATTGCGGCAAGGCTGCCCCATGAAGTGAATCAACGCGTCATGGCTGCGCTCGAACAGGTGAAGCGGCAAGACGAATACCTCGAGCGGCTTCCGGTCGCTGAAAATGGACGCATTCTTCTGGTGAAGACGATCGAGATCGATTGGGTCGAGGCCGAGGGCAACTACGCGCGTTTGCATGTGGGTCCCCGCACCTACGAGATTCGTGAGACGCTGACCACACTGGACCAGCGACTTAATCCCCGCGATTTTTTGCGAATCCACCGTTCGACCATCGTCAATGTTCACCGCATCCGGGAAATTCAGCCCTGGTTTCACGGTTATCATGTGGTGCTTCTCGAGAACGGCCAGCAATTGCGGATGAGCCGTTACAAAGACGCAGTGGCTAAACAGCTTGGCATCGGGTAGGTGTCAGGGGGCAGGTGTCAGGGACCGGGCTGTGAGGGGCCGTGTAAAGGGTAAAGGGTATGGTCTGCGGAGTGGCGCGGTACCACGCATGCGGCAACAGTCGAGGCCCCTTCTCCCCGAGGTAGTGTCCTGATTTAACTGGCAGCGCGGACCGCCGTATTTGCGGTCCGCGGCCTTTCGTGTGAATCAGCGATTCATCACGTGTTCGACGAAGAACCGCGGACCGCAAATGCGGCGGTCCGCGCTACAGCGTCGGCTGGGTAGATTTTGAGGAAGGAAGGGGCAGCTCGCGAACCGCCCCCTAGAAATGGGTCTAGAACGTAATTCGAGCCGACAGGGCAATCATACAGACCGAGTTGTCATGGGCTTGCAGCCCACCCGAGCATATGAATATCGCCTTTCACGTCGTCCCCGCGAAAGCGGTGACCCATTGTCGGTACACACTGGATTCCCGCATTCGCGGGAATGACACAGAGAGCGCGATTTTCGGAGGGACGCATGACCTCTACCCAAACGGTGCGGGCGAGAGGCCATGCGTCGAAACCCTAAGATAGAAACTTGGGCATTAGAGTCAAGGTACGGTCACCGAAGTCTCGCTGGAGCTTGCACTCTGCGCATCATTCGAGTTTACGGTAGTGATGACGTAGTAGTATGCCTGTCCGGCTGTAACATTCGAATCGGTAAAGGTGATTCCGTTAATCGGTGAGGAGTTGAGTGGCGTCGAGCTCTCTCCTCCCGAGGTGGTTCCTCGATAAACGTCGTACCCCAGGACCCCGGGGGTCGTGCTGGCGGTCCAGGAGAGAATCACGTCGTGGGCACCTGTGCCCGAGAGGCTGACAGACTGAGGGCTGCCGGTGGCGTTATCCGTGATGCTAAGCGCGGCCGTGGACGAGCCGGCGGCCGAAGGGGTAAACGTTACGGCGACGGTGCACGTACCGCCCGCCGCTACGGAACTGCCGCAAGTGTTCCCTATCTCGGCAAAGTTGCCGGCATTAGTACCCGTGATCGTCAGGCTGGTGATACTCAATGCTGCACTGCCCGTGTTGCTCAGGGTGACGGTCTGAGCTGAGCTGGTGGCGTCGACGGGCTGGCTTCCAAAGGCAAGGCTTGCGGATGAAAGGGTGAGCGACGGGGACGAGCCCCCGCCTGTCCCACCGCCAGTGCTCGTCCCCGTTCCCGTGAGGCCAACAGATGGGTCCCCGACAGAACTGGCCGTGACCGAGAGCGTAGCGGAGAGAGACCCGCTGGCGGCAGGAGTGAAGGTTATGCTGATTGTGCAACTGGCTCCCGCCGCAATGCTTGAACCACAGTTGTTCGTTTCCGTAAAATCACTGGGATCGGCGCCCGTGATCGAGATGCCGGTGATGCTTAAAGCGGCGTTGCCGGTATTACTCAATGTCACGGACTGAGCCGAACCGCTGGCGCCGACAGTCTGGCTGGCAAAGCTTATGCTGGATGGTGAAATGCTGATGCCAGGGGCCGGAGGCTGACCTGACCCTGAGGCCGATGCGGGGCTGAGCGCCACCATCTGCATCGTCCAACCGCCGTCCGCCGTGCCCGTCGCCGCGTAGCTGCCCGCACCGCCCGCTGTCTCGTCTTCCATGAGATTGCCATCGAGGGTGGAGCGAGCGTTGAAACCGGAACCCACTATGCAGCTCCAATCGGCGACGCAGTAGCCGTAAATGATGTCACCCGCCGCTGTGGTCGTGACACTACCACTCGAGACCGCGCCGGCATTACCCGAGGCGCCCGCTTCAGCGTCGATGGGATTGCTGGTATTGATGCCCGAGTACTCGCTAAGATAAAGTTCCAGGTAGCTGGAACTGGCCGAGAGGGTGACCGTCACCGTATCCGCGCCACCCTTGATGTTCTTTGCGTAGTAGACGCGGCTGAGGGCCCCACCGGGGGTGCTCAATTGGTTTCCCACCGCAGTGAAGACATCCCCTTGGGAGTCGGTGACGGAGGCGGGCGTGACAGACGAGTCGTAGTCGAAAGCGACCAGAAGCAAGTCACCCGCCCGGGTGCTCGAGGGGAACGCGAGGGACAAGGTTGTGGGGGTCCCATGAGCCGCACTGGCAGCAGCTTGCACGAAGGCCGGGGGGGGAACGGCAGCCGCAATCGTCACCGTCAGGGTGGCCTTGCCTGTCCCGCCGGCGTTGGTAGCGCTCAAGGTGACCGTCGAGGTTCCCGCGCTCGTCGGCGTTCCGGAGATCAATCCCGTCCCGCAGTTCACCGACACCCCCGCGGGCAGTCCCGTGGCTCCGTAACTGGAGGGCGAGCCGGTGGCGGTAATCTGATACGAGAGGGCCTTGGCAGCTGTCCCGGTTGTGGTTGTTGCACTGGTGATCACGGGAGGCGTGACGACAGATGCCGGTTTAAGCGCCACCATCTGCATCGTCCAGCCGTTGGTTGCGGAGCCGGTTGCTGCATAGCTGCCTGCGCCGCCGGCTGTCTTGTCTTCCATGAGATTGGCGTCGAGGGTGGAACGAGCGGTGAAACCGGAACCGAGCGAGCAGACCCCGTCGCCGACGCAGTAGCCGTAGATGATGTCACCCGCCGCTGTGGTCGTGACACTGCCGCTCGAGACCGTGCCGGCATTACCCGAGGCGCCCACTTCAGCGTCGATGGGATTGGTGGTGTTGATGCCCGAGTATTCGGTAAGATAAAGTTCCAGGTAGCTGGACTCGGCCGAGAGGGTGACCGTCACCGTATCCGCACCACCCTTGATGTTCTTTGCGTAGTAGACGCGGCTGAGGGCCCCACCGGGAGAGTTCAATTGGTTTCCCACCGCAGTGAAGACATCCCTTTGGGAGTCGGTGACGGAGGCGGGCGTGACAGACGAGTCGTAGTCGAAAGCGACCAGAAGCAAGTCGCCCGCCCGGGTGCTCGAGGGGAACGCGAGCGACAAGGTTGTGGGGGTCCCATGAGCCGCACTGGCGGCAGCTTGCACAAAGGACGGTGTGGCCGTGGCCGCAGATAATGCGACAGTGCAGGGAGGAAGTAAAATGGCCAACGTAGTCATGAGCGCCAGAAAAATTGCGGGAATAACGCCTCGTTGCCGCAGCGGCCAAGTTTGCATGGAAGATGCTTCGCCTCGCGTCGCGCGCGGATTCCGAGGGGTACGGCAAGAGTAACCGTGGTACTGATCTATGTAATTAATAGTAAACATGATGATTACACCTATGATAAATTTAAGATCGAGTAACATTGAGGATTTCCACAGCTTGGACTCTCGCGGCCATCTCTAATCGGCCGGAATTCCAACCTGGCTAAGAGAATCTCGTCGAGAGAACTAACTTCGAGGCGACTTTTGCTTGCTGGTGCTCCTTGTTCAACAGAGTGATTTCTTCAGGGCGTGCCGCCTTCCATCAGATAAGGAGCGCGAGCAGAGAAGTCGTAGGCGGGCGTGAATTGAAGTAACTTGCATTTTGCTAAATAACGAGCCGGTTGCTGCAATGAACCGTATATCAACCGACGCTCGAAGGTACCAGTACTGCGGCGACATGGTCCATAGTACGCGGGTACTGTAAGAGCGTCTGTGCCGGGCGTAAGCAGCCCACGCCGCAGATGCTTCCGCCGCACGGAGCACCAATATGAGAACAAGCCCAAACCTGAGCCGGCGAAAATTCATCAAGGGTGGCACAGCAGGCCTCGTGGCACTAGCGGGAATAGGCGTGCCGGACGGTTCGCTGTCCGCAAATGCCCAGACTACAAGCGGGCTGAAAACGCCCGATGCAGTTTTGGAGAGGCGGAAGCGCTACCTCGAAACCTTGCAAGAGATTCTTCCCCGAACCACGACCAGCTCGCTCACGGGCCGCATGAATGGCGGCGACAAGAGCTGGGAGGCCTGGATTGAGCGCACCGGCGAACTCCCGCCGGATTTTGAGTCCATGCCGTCCAACAATTTCCTGCCTGACCCGCTGGTGCGAATGGAAGGCGCATCCGGGACGCCCATCACCACACTCGAGCAGTGGGGCCGCGAGCGGCAGAGGCTTCGTTCGGAGTTCGAGCATTGGGTCTATGGAAAAATGCCCCCTGCGCCGGACAACCTCCGCGCGGTCGAGACGGGAACGCGGAGGGACGGCGGCGTGACGGTGAGAGAAGTGCGGTTGGAATTCGGGCCCGGCCACCGCGGGATCCTGCACGTGCACCTGTTCATCCCGGACGGGAAGGCCCCGTTTCCGGTTTTCCTGACCAATCAGCCCCTGACCTCCGGTTGGATTTTCGCCCCGATTCGCCGGGGCTACATAGCTTGTATCTATGACGCCACGGATCCCATTTTCGGCGCCACAGATGACTCCGACAAATTTATCGACGTCTACCCGGATTATGACTTTGCCTGCATTGCCCGATGGTCTTGGGCGGCGATGAGGGCGGTCGATTACCTCTGTACGCTGCCGGAAGTGGACAAACAAAAGATCGGAATCACCGGCCACTCCCGCAACGGAAAGCAGGCAGTGCTGGCGGCGGCCTTCGACGAGCGGATCGGGGCCGTGGTGGGTTCGAGCGGCACCACGGGCGAGTGCCTCCCCTGGCGATATTGCAGCATGGATTATTGGGGTACGGGAAGCATCGAATCCATTACCGGTGGCCCCCACAACACCCACTGGTTTCATCCCCGCTTGCGCTACTTCGCGGGGAGAGAGGATAAGCTTCCGGTTGACCAGAATCAGCTCATGGCGCTGATCGGCCCGCGCGGTCTGATGATGTACGCCGCCTACAGCGAGCATGAGGGCAACTGCTTCGGGTACGAGCAGGCTTACCGCTCCGTGCGCAGCGTCTACAGATTTTTGGGTCGGGAGGAAAACGTCCAGCTTCGTTTGCGGCTCGGCGAGCACAACATTGTTCCCGATCGAACCGAGGAATTTGTCGACTTTTTTGATTCGGTCTTCGGGCGGCGCCAGTTCGCGAAGTCCGAAACCTGGATCAATGGATACACCTTCGAGGGCTGGCTCGACGCTTCGGGAGAGCGCATCGACCCCTTCGAGCATCCGCGCCGGACACTCGCGGATTACCTTCCGGCGGATGCCTCCGAGTGGCCCCTTCGAAAGGAAGAAATCCGGAAAGAAATCCTCTGGGCAATGGGGGAAGAACCGCCGGGTCTGCCCTTTCCCGCCGCGCACAAGTTGCCTGTCCCCGTGACGCCCTACTGGATTAATCCCCGGGATAACCCTCTGATCCTGCTCTTCCGCCGGCCGTTAAAGCTCCCCAACGCGGAATCCACCGTCGTTCCTTACGGCGATGGCCTGCGGGCCGATCTCTACTACCCGCTCGGCCCGGACGGCAAAGCGAAGCCCGGCCCTCTGCCCGTGGTCGTGTGGCTCCACGCTTATGCTTATGCGACGGGTTATTCCAACTGGGTGAATGCGGCATTCGATTCCCTCACCCAGAAGGGCTTCGCCGTCCTGGCGTTTGACCAATTGGCGTTTGGCACGCGTTGTCCGGATTTCCACAATTTCTATCAGGAATATCCCCACTGGTCGCTCGCGGGTAAGATGGTGTGCGACACGCGCGGCGTGCTCGACGCCCTGTGCGCCCTCGACTATATCGACCACTCCCGGATCTTTATGATCGGCTACGCGCTGGGCGGCAAGGTGGGCTTGCTGACCGCCGCGCTCGACGAACGGGTGAAAGCGGTGGCCTCGATCTGCGGCTTCGATCCTTTGCAGCATACTGCGCCGGGCGATGGAACGGAGGGAGTCCGCCACTACTCGCACCTGCACGGATTGCTTCCGCGTCTCGGTTTCTTTGTAGGAGAGGAATCGCGGCTGCCCTTCGATTTTGATCGCGTTCTGGCGCTCGTGGCGCCCCGCCCCGCGCTGATTGTAGCTCCTCAGCTCGACCGCTACGTTCACGTGGAGGCGGCGCGAAGTGAAGTCGAGAGTGCACAAAGGGTCTATCAGCTCCTGGGGCGAAGCGAAGCGCTTCGGCTCGAAACGCCTCTCGATTTCAATCGCTTCATGGTGGATCGGCAGGAGCAGGTAATCGATTGGATTGCACAGATTCCATGAGATACTGCGCATACGCCGGCTAAACAGTTCAGCAAAGTGGCGTACGAGCAAGGGAATGTCCTCGGGACGCTCGCGGAGAGGAGGAATATGGATGGGAAAGACATTCAACCGGTAAAAAAAGGTCGGATCGGAACTTCTGGTCACTCACCATGGTTTCCAGATCACGGTTCGTGGCGGCGATCAATCGTGCATCGGTGCGCAACGTGCGCGTGCTGCCCAGCCGTTCGAATTCGCGCTCCTGCAGTACCCGCAGAAGCTTCGGTTGCAGCTCGAGCGGAATTTCGCCAATTTCGTCGAGGAAGACCGTTCCGCGATTCGCCAGCTCGAAACGCCCGATGCGCTGTGCGATCGCGCCGGTAAATG